>Ga0105248_10000968_pt1 | contig 32034 bp, 25 predicted proteins | sample KBSS34metaG_FD_81524 | JGI IMG/M metagenome (GOLD analysis project Ga0105248, IMG submission 81524) | Switchgrass rhizosphere microbial communities from Kellogg Biological Station, Michigan, USA - KBS S3-4 metaG | ecosystem: Host-associated > Plants > Roots > Rhizosphere > Soil | place...
GGTCGACGGCCGCCGCCTGGGCATCGGCGACCCGAGCACCGCCAACCCGAACCCGGCGCCGGACATCAACCAGATCCCGTCGCAGCTGATCGACCGCGTTGAAGTCCTCACCGGCGGCGCCTCGGCGACCTACGGCTCCGACGCCGTGGCCGGCGTCGTCAACTTCATCATGAAGAAGAATTTCGAAGGCGTGCAGCTGGACGCCCAGGCCGGCGTCTACCAGCACAGCCAACACAGCGACCTCATGCAGGGCGTGCTGAAAGGCAGCGGCTACGACGTCCCGGACTCCAAGTGGGACGGCAAGTCCTATGACTACAGCCTGATCTTCGGCGCCAACGCGCCGGATGGCCGCGGCAACGTCACCGGTTACGTCACCTATCACGCGCAGGACCCGATCTATCAGTCCGCCCGCGACTACTCGGGCTGCCAGCTGCAGTCCGACGCGACCTGCGGTGGTTCATCCAACTCCAACTTCATCGCCTCCGCCACGGGCGACCCGATCATCATCGACGGCGTCGCCATCGACCAGGACAACGGCGCGAGCATTCTTGGCCATTCGTTGATCGTCCGGGGCACGGCCGCCACCACGCCTCCGGCCATCTTCAACGCCAACCCGTACGAGACCCTGCTGCAGCAGGACACGCGCTACACGGCCGGGTTCATGGCCAACTACGAGATCAACAAGAATTTCAAGGTCTACTCCAGCTTCAACTTCATGAACGACCAGACCCACACCGAGGTCGGTCCTTCGGCGCTATTCCTAGGCAGCGGTGCGCAGCCGTCGGGCGGTTTCCTGGTCAACTGTAACAATCCGCTGCTGAGCGCCCAGCAGGCCGGAGCGATTGGCTGTTCCGCGGCGGACATCGCCAGCACCGACTTCTCCGCCACCGCGCCGTCCAAGGACCTGCTCCTTGGCCGCCGGAATATCGAGGGCGGCCCGCGGAAGTTCGACTACGAGCACAACAACTACCGCGTTGTTCTGGGCAGCCAGGGCGACCTCTTTGGCCCGTTCAAGTATGACCTCTATGGGTCTTACTACTACACCTCAGTCTTCATCTCGAACGCCAACTTCCTGAGCATCTCGAAGACCCAAAATGCCCTGCTGGTCAACGCTGACGGTCAGTGCATTTCCGGCGCGGCAGGCTGCGTCCCCTACAACATCTTTCAGGACGGCGGCGTGACGACCGCGGCCACCAACTACCTCACCGGCACCGGCACCTCGCGCGGCACCACCACCGAGCGGATCATCGAAGGCACCATTACCGGCAACCTCGCGGACTACGGGGTCAAGTCGCCCTGGGCATCCGAAGGGGTTGGCGTTTCGGTCGGCTATCAGTTCCGCCGCGACCACCTGGAATACGCGCCGGACCAGGCCGAGCTCAGCAACGATCTGTCCGGCTTCGGCGGCGCGGCCGTGGTGGTGGACAACAGCCTGAGCTCGTCTGAAGGCTTCGGCGAAATCAACGTGCCGATCGTTCAGGACATGCCGTTCATCAAGGATCTGGTGTTCGATGGCGGCTACCGCTACTCGCACTACTCGACCGGCATCAACGCCACGACCTACAAGCTGGGTTTGCAATGGGCGCCGACGGAAGACATCCGTTTCCGCGGCGGCTTCAACCGCGCAGTGCGTGCGCCGAACCTGCTAGAGCTCTACACGCCGCAGTCGGTCACGAACACCAGCACCGTCAGCGTTGACCAATGCGCCGGCGCGTCGCCGACGGCCACGCCGGAGCAGTGCGCACGCACGGGCGTCACTCCGGAGCAGTACGGCCACATTGTGCAGTGCCCGGCCAACCAGTGCGCCACCCTGCAGGGTGGCAATCTCGACCTGAAGCCAGAAAAGGCCAACACCTACACCGTCGGCTTCACCCTGACGCCGAAGTTCCTCCCGGGCTTCACCGCGAGCGTCGACTGGTTCCACATCAAGCTGAACGGCATCATCGACGTCATTCCTCAGAAGATCAGCTACGACAACTGCCTGAACACAGGCGACCCAATCTACTGCGCCAACGTCATCCGGAACCCCGCGAACGGCATCCTGTTCGGCACCACAGTCGGGGCCGGCGGCTACATCGCGGCCACCAATCTGAACATCGCCTCGCAATTGTTGGAGGGCGTCGATGTGCAGGCGGCCTACAAGATGGGCTTCGACACCTTCGGTCACGAGAGCTGGGGCAGCCTGACTTTCGCGTTGGTCGGCAGCTACGCGGACAAGAACAAGAACGTCCCGCTGCCGGGCGCCGACAGCTACGAATGCACCGGCAAGTTCGGCCTGACCTGCGGCGGCCTGTTCCCCAAGTGGCGGCACTCGCTGCGCGTCACCTGGAACGCGCCGCATGACGTCCAGGTCTCGGGCGCCTGGCGCTATATCGGCCATGCGAAGAACGAAGACCCGGCCTTCGCCACGGACGAGATCGGCGACAAGGTGCCGGCGGTCAGCTACTTCGACCTCGCGGCTGCATGGAATATCAATGAGAAGCTGACCGTCCGCGGCGGCGTCAACAACATCTTCGACAAGGACCCGCCGCTTCTCGAAAACGAAGTCGTCGGTGGCGCCCTGCCGAACGCCTGGAACGCCTACGACCTGCTCGGTCGGCAAATGTTCGTGGCGCTCACCGCCCGCTTCTAAATCCCCGCACCTGGAGAGCTGACTGGGGGCGGCGAGAGCGATCTCGCCGCCCTAATTTTATGGGCTTCGTTTCCACGCCGGGGCGGATCGAGCGCGGCCGTTTGCTCAATTCCAAACAGCCCGCGCCCATTCCCTGGACAACCGTCTTCCGACCCCCGGGAGAGATCGCGTTACGATCTGAGTCACGATAACGCCCCAATTGACCCCCGAATTACTTGCAACGTAACATTGAGTTACATTCGGCGTCTGTCGTGCGGCGGGAGTCTCGATCGCGCGACGTGGAGAGCCGCCGAAAAGAAATGAGGGGATCTAGATGTTGAAATCTCGACACAAGGCCTTGCTGGCCTCGTCCGCGGTCGGCGCGTTCTTGGCGGTGGCGGCGCAGCCCGCCGCTGCGCAAAGCGTGAAGGAGGTCGGCGAACTGGTCGTCACCGGCTCGCGGATTCCGCGGCCGAACCTGGAACAGCCGACGCCGACGAGCGTGCTGTCATTGTCGGCGATTCAGAACGCCGGGCCGCAAAACCTCGCGGACATCATCACGCGCCTGCCCGAGGTGGGTTACTCCGGCACGCTGCGCGCCAATTCGAACAACTTCGCCAACAGTGCAGGCATCAGCGCCATCGATCTGCGCAGCCTTGGAACGTCGCGCACCCTGGTCCTCGTCGACGGCCATCGGCACGTCGCTGGCGACCTCCAATCCAACGCGGTCGACCTGAATTCGATTCCGCCGGCCCTGGTCGACCGTGTGGACGTCATCACCGGCGGGGCCTCGGCCATCTATGGATCGGACGCGGTCTCGGGCGTGGTGAACATCATCCTCAAGAAGAAGTTCGAGGGCGTACAGGGCGACGTCCAGATGGGCGGCTACGATAACGGCTTCGGAACCAAGTACAGCGCCTCGATCACGGCGGGGCACACCTTCCTCGACGACCGGCTGAACATCGCGGCGAGCGGATTCTGGAACAAGGAAGAGAAGATCGACGCCAGAGACCTGCCCTCGGCGCACAATTATGCGCTGATCAGCAACCCGGCGGACGTCACCGATTTTGACCCGACCTACTACACGAGCGGACCGCCGATCGTGAATGACGGCATCCCGGACCGGATCTATGTACCGAACGTCGGGATCGACGGCATCTCGCGCAATGGCGTGCTGGTGGACCCTTCAACGGGCTATCCGCTGTTCACGTTCGACGCACAAGGTCGCATGATTCCTGTCCCCACGCGAACCGGCTACAACAATTTTACTTTCGGTCAACTTCCTGCAGATTGTCAGAGCTGCTATTTCGACGAGTCAAATACCCAATTGGCGTCTCCGCTCGAGGTAAAGGGTGCGGCGCTCAACGCCAACATGGACTTCACTGACCACCTGCATGGTTTTGTTGATGCGAAATTCTCGCAGAGCGATGTGCAGAACCGAATTTCGCCATCCTATTCTCAGTATGACTATCAGTTGCAGCCGGATAACCCGTTCATCAGTCCGGAACTCGCCGCCGCGCTCGCCAGCACGGACCCCGCGGACTATCCCCTGCTTTCGAGCTTTATCAACGGGTATCGCAATCAGAAATTCCGGCGCCGCACCTATCGTGTGGTCGCCGGTCTGAGTGGCGACTTCGACGTCCCGTTCGCCGACGTCAAGTGGAACGGCTCGGTGAACTATGGCGAGACCGATACGGCCATTCAGCAACAAGGCCTGGAGATCACGGAGAATTTCTTCGCCGCCGTCGATGCAGTGACCGATCCGGCGACCGGGCAGCCCGCCTGTCGCCTCAACGTGCCGTCGGCGCCACAATCCGGATTTGGGTCGGGCGCACAGAACCTCTCGGCCTGCGTGCCCTACAATCCGTTCGGCCAGCTGAACGGACCTGCCGTCAACAGCTATATCTTCGGCGACTACGCGACCCACGACCGTTTGACCCAACAGGTCGCCGAGCTGAACGCGAATTTCGACACCAGCCGCTTCTTCAAACTGCAGGGCGGGCCGATCGGCGTGGCCGTCGGCGGCGAATACCGGATGGAGCGGACCCGCGAACGGAACAGTCCTGGGCTGACGGACGGCTCGACTGAGTTTCTGACCAGCGACTCCGCGGGCGGCTTCAACGTCTACGAAGGCTATGTCGAGGTCAACGCGCCGATCTTCCTGCACTATGGGCCCTGGCTGGACGAACTCTCGATAGACGCCGCCTATCGCAAGGCCCACTACAGCACCGTGGGCGGAGTCGGCGCCTATAAGGTCAGCGGCACCTATGGGCCGGCGTCCTGGCTGAAGCTGCGCGGCACCTTCTCGCATGCGGTGCGCGCGCCTAACATCACCGAAGCCTTCTCGCCGAAGTCGAGCGGTTACTTCAACATCACCGATCCCTGCGGCGCCGACGAAATCAACAGCAACGTCAACTACGCCAAGAATTGTGCGGCGGATGGCATACCGGTGGGTTTCATCTCCGACACGAGCTCCTCCATCGTCGGTCAGTCGTCGGGCAACCCGAATCTCGATCCCGAAAAGTCGAAAAGCTACACGGTCGGTTTCGTCCTTCAGCCGTCGTACGTGCCCGGACTTTCGATCACGCTGGACTATTATTCTATCAAAATTAAGGACGCGATCACGGAGGTTGATGGGCAGGATATCATCAACAATTGCTATAATTCCAGCGCAGGTCTTGACAGTCAGTACTGTAGTTTGTTCACTCGCGGGCCGGACAATAATATCAACTTCGTCCAGACGACCTTTGTAAACGCCTCTAAGCTGTTCACTGATGGCTTCGAGTTGCAGGTCTCTTATTCCACCGACGTCGCGCCGCTGACCGAAAAGTGGAGCTACACCCAGGCCCTCGACGGGCGGCTGTCGTTCAATCTGACGGCAAACTACGTCGCGCGCCTGCGGAACTTCCCGTTCCAGGCCAATCCGTCACAGGTCAACATCCTCGAAGGCAAGGCCGACGTGAACTTCGGCAACAACCCCCAGCTGAAGGCGCTGGCCGACCTGACCTACGTCCAGGGTCCGCTGACGCTTGACTGGACGACGCGCTATGTCGGCAAGCAGGCGCTGTTCAATCGCGACCCGACCGCGGCCGACAAGTCGGAGTCGCGAAACATCCCATTCACCGAGCCGACCTTCTATCACGACCTCACGGTGCGCTATCGTATCGGCGAGCGCGACGCCGGCACGGAGCTGTTCGCGGGCGTGAACAACCTCTTCGACGAACAGCCGCCGTTCACCGTCATCGGCACGGGCCGGGACCTGTCGTTCGACCTCGGCCGCTTCATCTTCGTCGGTGCGCGCGTCCGTCACTGAGGCGCGGACTGGCAGTGCGATCGGGCGGCGAGAGGGATCTCGCCGCCCTTTCTTTTTGTGCGCTGCAAATGGTCCAGGTGCGCCGCTAAGGATTCCTCAAGCACACCGTTGTCTTAATGGCGCGTCGCCGGTGGGGGCGACGTCAATTTTCGCCAAATTCGGCCGTGAGGCCGGTGTGATTTAGCGGGGCCGCAGCGCGCGTAGCGACGGAGGCGGACCCGGAGGACTGAACGTGAACTGGATCAGCATGCGGGCGCGTCTCCTGGCGTCATCCGTGATCGTCGGCGTCTCTGTCACGGTTCTGACGGCCGCGCCGGCGGCTGCGCAGGAAGCCGGCGGCGCCGAGCTGTCCGAGATCGTGGTCACCGGCTCGCGCCTTCCGCGGCCGAACCTCGAACAGCCCACGCCGATCGCGGTCCTGAGCGCCACGGCGATCGAGGGCGCCGGCCCGCAAAGCCTTGGCGACCTGATCGCGCGGCTGCCGCAGGTGAACTCCTCGGCCACGCTGCGGGCGAACGCCAACAACTTGGGCAACGACGCGGGCGTGAGCTCCATCGACCTGCGCGGCCTGGGCGTCTCGCGCACCCTGGTGCTGGTGGACGGCCAGCGCCATGTCGCGGGCGATGTCACCAGCAATGCGGTGGACATCAACGCCATCCCGCCGGCCCTGGTGGACCGGGTCGAGGTGATCACCGGCGGCGCCTCGGCGATCTATGGATCGGACGCGGTGTCCGGCGTCGTCAACATCATCACCAAGAAGAAGTTCGAAGGCCTGCAGGCCGAGGTCCAGGCCGGTGGCTACGACGACGGTTTCGGCGCCAAGTACAGCGCCTCGGTCACCGCCGGGCGGAACTTCCTGGACGACCGGCTGAACGTGGCGGTCTCCGGTTTCTGGCGGAAGGAAAGCGCCGTCAACGTCCGCGACCTGCCCAGCGCCCACAACTACGGCCTGATCAGCAATCCGGCCGACGTCGCGGGCCTCGATCCCAGCTTCCACTTCAGCGGCCCGACCATCCCGAACGACGGGATTCCCGATCGGCTGTACGTACAGAACGTCGGCAGCGACCTGACCACCCAGAACGGCGTGCTGGTGAACGCGGTCACCGGGGCGGCGGTCCTGTTTGACGCCGCCGGCAAGCCGATCACGACGCCGACGCGGACCGGCTACAACAGCTTCGCCTTCGGCCAGCTGCCGGACTGCGCCAACTGCTATTTTCCGGAACAGTTCACGCAGGCCAGTTCGCCGATCAAGACCAAGGGCGCGGCGTTGAACGCCCACATGGACTTCAGCGACCACCTGCATGCCTTCGTCGACGCCAAGTTCGTGCAGAACGACGTCGGCAACTCCATTCAGCCGTCCATCTCCGCAAACATGCTGCTGATGCCGGACAACGCCTTCCTGACGCCGGCCATCGGCGCAGCGCTCGACCCGACAACCTTCTATGTCATCTCGCGCTTCCTGAACGGTGGGCGCGAACAGGATATCCGCCGGCGGACCTATCGCGTGGTCGCGGGTCTGGACGGAGAGGTCGACGCGAAGTTCGCCGAGGTGAAGTGGGACGGCGCGCTGAACTACGGCGAGACCGACACCCGCATCCTCGACAAGGGCCTGCGGATCATCGGCAACTTCGCCGCCGCCCTGGACTCGGTGATCGATCCCGCGACCGGCCAGGCCGCGTGCCGGATCAATGTGCCGTCGGCGCCGCCGAGCCTGAGCTACGAGGCGTCCGCGGTCGCGCTCAATCCGTCGTCATGTGTGCCCTACAATCCGTTCGGCCAGCAGAACGGTGCGGCCGCCATGGCCTATTCGTTCGGCGACTTCGGCATCCATGACCTGCTGACCCAGCAGGTCGCCAACCTGAACGCCCAGTTCGACACCAGCCGCTTCCTGCAGCTGCCGGGGGGCCCGATCGGAGTCGCCGCCGGCGCCGAATACCGGATGGAGCGCACACGCGAGCGCAACGATCCGATGATGACGGCGGGCCTGACGGAGAACGCCGTGGCGGACTCCGCCGGCGGCTATAACGTCTACGAGGGCTACCTCGAGCTCAATGCGCCGATCTTCCACGACGCCGGCCCCTTGCTCGACGAGCTGTCGATCGACGCCGCCTATCGCGGCGCCCACTACAGCACGGTCGGCGGCGTCTCCTCCTACAAGGTCGGCGGGGTCTACGGCCCGGTGAACTGGCTGAAGCTGCGCGGCTCCTATTCGCGGGCTATCCGGGCGCCGAACATCACCGAGGCCTTCCTGCCGCTCTCGGCGACCTCCTTCAACCGCCTGAAGGACCCCTGCAGCGTCGAAAACGTCGGGGCGAATGTGAACTTCGCGGCGAACTGCGCGGCCGCCGGCCTGCCGGCCGGCTTCGTGGCCCCGGGCACGATCGGCATTCCGGGGACCATCTCCGGCAACGCCCAGCTCGATCCGGAGACCTCGCACAGCTACACTGTGGGTTTCGCTGTCACGCCGACGATGGTTCCGGGCCTTGCGATGACGCTCGATTACTATTCGATCAAGATCAGGAACGCGATCACAGAGGTCCAGGCGCAGGACATCCTGAATAACTGCTACGGCTCGAGCACCGGGCTGAATTCCCAGTACTGCAGCCTGTTCACCCGGGAAACCGCGCACAACGGCCTGTCGTCGATCCACACCACCTATGTCAACGCGGCCAAGCTGTTCACCGAAGGCTTCGAGCTGCAGATGAGCTATGCGGCCGACGTCGCGCCGCTGACCAGCGCCTGGCGCTACACCCGGCCGCTCGACGGACGGGTCAGCTTCCACCTGACGGCCGACTACGTGATGCGCCTGCGGAACTATCCGTTCCAGCAGAACCCGGGCCAGGTGAACATCCTGGAGGGAACGGCCAACGACACCTTCGGCAACAATCCGCAGCTGAAGGCGGTGGCCGAGCTCGACTATGCGCAGGGGCCGCTGACGCTGGGCTGGACCACGCGCTACATCGGCCGCCAGGCGCTGTTCGACCGCGATCCCACCGCCGCCGACCATTCGGAGTCGCGGGACATTCCGTTCACCGAGCCGGTCTTCTACCATGACCTGTCGGTGGCCTACCGGATGGACGGGCGGGCCGAGGGAACCGAGCTGTTCGCCGGGGCGCAGAACCTGTTCGACGAGCAGCCGCCATTCACGGTGTCCGGCACGACCCAGGGCGCGGCCTTCGACCTCGGCCGGTTCCTCTACGTCGGCGCCCGCTACCGGCGCTAACGGCGGCCGTCAGGTGCGGACGACGGCATCCAGGAAGGCCGTCGCCTGGGCCCAGGACAGCTTGTCGATCAGCGGATCGTAGCGGAGTCCCGGGACCGGCGTCTCGTCGGCATGGGTGTCGCTGAAGGCGTGGAAGCCCTCGCCGTAGACGGTCAGCTGCCAATCCGCCCCGGCGGCGGCCATTCAATCTGAATTCAACGCGCCCGGACGCGAAGTCCCGAGCGCTACCGCACCCGCTCCGACGACAGCACCATGGCGCCGCCTTCGCGCAGCCGGGCCTGGGCGACCTGGTCGATGAGGGCCTCGGCGCGCGGGTCGCTGAACACCCAGGCCGCCGCCGCCAGCGTCCGGGCCGAGGTGCTCTCGACGCCGAGCAGCTTCTGCAGCGCCTCGACCGGCGAGGCCCCGGGGGTCATCGGCTTCAGCCGCGGCTCGCCGGAGATGTTGGCCAGGGTCTTGGCGCGGTCGACCGCGTCGTAGAAGCCGCCGACCTGGTCGACGAGGCCCAGCTGGCGGGCCTGGACCCCGGTCCAGACGTGGCCGCGGGCGATCTGCTGCACCCGCTCCAGCGGCAGTTTGCGGCCCTCGGAGACCCGTTGCACGAAGTTGGCGTAGATCTGGTCCATCCAGCCGGCGAAGCTGGCGCGTTCCTGCGGGGAGAATTCGCGGCTGGCGCCGAAGGCGCCGGCGTAGGAGCTGCCGACGCCGAGCTGGCGAAGGTCGACGCCGAACTTGGCCAGCGCCGGGCCGACGGCGAACTTGCCGCCGAAGACGCCGATGGAGCCGGTGAGGGTGGTGGGCTGGGCGACGATGGCCGAGGCCTCCGAGGCCACCCAGTAGCCGCCTGAGGCGCCATAGGCGCCCATGGAGACGACCACCGGCTTGCCGGCCGCCTTGGCTGCGCGGATGCCGGCGGCGATCTGCTCGGAGGCGGTGTCCGAGCCGCCGGGCGAGTTCAGCCGCAGCACGATGGCCTTGACGTCGTGAGCCTTGGCGGCGGCGTAGAAGGCCTGCGAGAGGTCGTCGGAATAGATGTTGGAGCCGCCGGTGAACGGGTTCCGGCCGCCATCCTTGCCGGTGATGATCGGCCCCTCGGCCTGGATCACCGCGATGGCTGGGCCGGTCGCCGGGCCGCGGCGGCGGCCATGGCCGTAGTCGTCGATGTCGACCGCCTCGCCGCCGGTGCGCTTGAGCAGCGCCTGCTCGGCGTCGCGCACCTGGCCGACGTGGTCGATCAGCCCAAGTTTCTGCGCCTGTTCGGCGAGGTAGGGACCGGCCTCCAAGGTGCGGCGCAGGGCGTCGGCCGGGCGCTTGCGGTCGGCGGCGGCGGCGGCGAGGTTGGAGGCGTAGATCGAGCCCATCCACGACAGCTCCGCCTCGCGGTGCGCCGGCGTATAGTCGTCGTAGAGGTAGCCGTTGACGGCGTTCTTGAACTGGTAGCGCTGCTCGTAGTCGGCCTTGACCCCGTACTTGTCGAAGAACCGCTTGAGGAAGACGTCCTCGTTGGCCAGGCCGGTGACCTGGAAGGAGGAGGCCGGCTGCATCCACAGCTCGTCGGCGGCCGCGCCCAGCATATAGGTCGCGGTGGTCACGCCGGAGGGATAGATGCCCTGGCTGTGGGCGACGACGGGCTTGCCGGCGGCGTGGAAGCGACGCAGCGCCAGCCGCAGTTCGTCGGCGGCGGCCGGCTCCATCCCGCCCTCGGGCAGGCGGATGAACAGGCCCTTGACCCGATCGTCGCTCTCGGCGCGGTGCAGGCTCTCGACGATCGACATCACCGAGTTGGCGCGGTGGCCGATGCCGGACAACGGATTCTGCGGCGACTGGTCGGTGAGCGGATCGCGCAGGTCGAGCTCGAGGACGGCCTTGGCCGGGGTCGTTTCCCTGCCGGCGGCGCTGGCGGCGATCGAGATCAGGACGATCGGCACGCCGATCAGGAAGATCATCAGGCCCGCGAACACGCCGGCGGCGGTGATCAGAAACTGCTTCATCTCGGTGAGCCAAGCCTTGCGAACCGCGCCGGTCAGCGGCTGTCGCACACATTCGCGGCGGCGGGAAGATGGCGGCTGGGGATGTGCGGGCCCGGGCGGCGGGCCGCGGGGATCAGTTTCCCCGCGGCTGCCGGACGGGTCCCTTTGCGATCTCCGAAGTCTGCGCCTTTGTGTCTGCTTCGTGACAGACCGGGCGTCACGGCAGGTATCAAATTCACCGGGGGATATGGGGAGAAGCCGGTGGCTGTATACCGAATGTATTTCGTTGACGCTGCGGGGCGGGAGGCCGGTTGCGTTGAGTTGTTCGGCCGCGACGACTTAGACGCGCAAACCGAAGCTCAGCAATTGGTGGCCCAGGCCGGCGGCGAACTTTGGCGCGCGCCGCATTGGACCACGGCCTGGGCGGCCGAAAGCGATGACGCGGGCTCTGTCAGCCCCAATCCGCATCCAACCAAGCCGCCCAGCGGAAACCGCCAGCGCGCGGCGCATTCCGGTTGGACGCGGCGGCGCAGTTCAGAGGAAGCGAGCGCGCCGTCCGCCCGGGAGCAGGCCAGGAAGACGCCTTGAGCCGGGGGGCGCTCACAGTGCGATCGGCGGACCGAAGCTGCCCATGATGTCGTTCCCCGGCAAGGCGTCGTCGAGGCAAAGGGTGCGGCGGAGCGACTGGCGGCATTCGCAGGCGCGTCGATTGAGCCGATCGGCGTCGAGGATCAGGACCCGTCCTCGCGCCATGTCGACCAGCCCTTCAGCCTTGAGCCGCTGCAGGATCAGGTTCACCGCGCTTCGCTGAAGGCCGAGCCCGCCGGCGAGTTCCTCCTGGGGAAGCCGGACCTCGGTGCGGCCAAGCAGGTCGGCGGCGGTCGTCAGCCATCGCGCCAATCGCTGCTCGGCGGCGTGCATGGCGTTGCAGACGCCGACGTGGATGGCGTAGCCCATTTCCGCGAAACAAAAGAGCTTCAGTTGGCGTTCGACCGTCGGCAGGCTGCGTGCCGCCGCCACCAGGTGCGGCAGCGCGATCTTCCAGGCGTGCCCGTCGGTCAGGCAGACAAAACGCGTCGGCGCGCGGCGGTAGCCAAGCGCGGCCACGGTGCCAAGAGCATTGGTTCTGCCGACCAGCGCACATTCGATTTCGCGCCCGTCCTGCAGCACGGCGCGGGTAGATGTCAGGCCGTCCGTCGGAAAGTAGATGTTCTCCACGCTGTCTCCAGCATGTTTTATGACCTGTCCTGAGCTAAAGGAGACCGGCGAAAAATACGGCTTGAGGTGTTCGAGGTCTGGGCCAAACGAGCGAAGCAGTAGGTTTTGACTGGGCACTGGAGATCCGTGATGCTCGGACGTGATTTTACCGGACGTTAGTCGTCCGGTTCATTGGGAGCCGTCTGTCCAACATCGGACACTTCGGCCGACCTGGGTTGACGGCGCCTCCACCGCCCGAATCCTGGGCGCAGATTTCCCCGCGAGCGTCAATTACATCGCCTTGCGGATCAATGTCACCCGCGGCAGATGTGTCGGAGTGGATTGCACGCTAACATTGATATTTGAGCCGGCTATCATTTGATTCCTAGGATGTCACCATGAAGTGAATGTATTCACGCGACTCCAAAAGAGGCAATTTCCGCGCTGCAGCATGCCGCTACTCTTTGAACGTGGCGCGAACAGGCGGATTTTTGTTGCGCCTGCTAACGCAGTTCACCTCGATCGGGGACGCGGGAAACAAAACGAATATAGTCGTCGCGCGTTTTCAACTTGGACCAGACGGGACGGTCCGGACCTCATGGTTGGGGGGTCAAGTTGTCAAAAGGCAATTTACTGCTTTCGGCATTGGGGTCGGACCTTCCGGGTTCGTGGATCCGTGAGGTTCGGCTGCGACCCGGCCAGGTCCTCGGCGAACAGGGCGAGCCGCTGGACACCGTCTACTTCCTGCACGGCGGCGTCGTTTCGAAGTTGGCGATCTTTCAGGATGGAACCGAGATCGAGTGCGTGCTCGTCGGCCGCGAAGGCGCTGTCGGCGCGATGGCGGCGCTCGGCCTGCGGTCCGGGCTGACCCGCGACGTCTGCCATACCGGAGGCGCCGCCTCGGCGGTGGACGCGGAGCTGTTCTGTTCCGCGGTCCATAACTCCAGCCACATGAGCGGGATCGTTCTTGGCTACTGCGCCTGGAAGATGAGCTGCGCGATCCGCAACGGCGCCTGCAACGCCGTGCATCCCATCGAGCAACGCCTGGCGAAATGGATACTGACCTGTTGCGACGTGCTGGAGCGGTCGGAGATCTCGCTCTCGCAGGAGGTGTTCGCGAAGATGCTCGGCGCCCAGCGATCGTCCGTGAACATCATTCTGCAGCGGTTCCGCGCGGAAGGGCTGATCGAGCTTGGCCGTTCACGGCTGACGTTGGTCGATCGGCCGAGGCTCATTCGCCGCTCGTGCGAATGCTACGCCGATCTGAAGGCGATGGAATTGGAGATCGTCAGCGGCGCCGGCGATATGCGCGAGCCGGGGTCCAGAAGGCCGCAAGAGCCGCGCGTCTGGACTGTGAACGGCCAAATCGCGCCGAGTGTTCGTTGAAGAACAAATCCGGCTAACATTTTCGTGGCACGGTTCCCTTGGCCCAAGGCCAGGTGAGGAAACGTCGGCACAAGAAGCGTTCCCGGGCGGCGTCCGGGAAACGCCCTTGGGCAGTCGCGGCGCGGCGTCGACAAACGGCGTCAAATTTTGCGCCGGCGCCCGATTACAGCTGGCGGCCGCGACGCGGAATCTGCCCCCGCGTAGTTGGTTCGAATGATGCGGCCGTGTCTTCGCCGATGTTCCATCGCGCCACATCCAATGGACAACTGCGGAGATCGAAGATGGCGTACTGGGATGCTTACGACGCGTGCATGGCCGCCAAGCACCTGCCGTTGCTTGGCGAAATCTTTTCGCAGAAGACGCTCGGCGAAGCGGTCGAATTGATCGAAGAGATCCATCACGCGATCGAGGTTTCGGGCGGCGCCGAGATCACGCTCGAGGCGCTGGCGCTGGCCGGACCGACGCTCGGGCTCTCCGCCGACGGACTGGAGGTCCTGGGCGTGCTCGCTGGCGCGGGGGCCTCGATCGCCGCCCACCTGTATGTCAGTGAAGCGATCGGCTGCCTCGCCGCGGCCGTGGTCACCGGTGGCTTGCTGGGCGAACTCGACACCGCCGACCCGGGCTTCGTGAAGGATCAGGTCAGCAGCCAGGCCGCGGTCGCCTGACCGCTGAATCACACTTCAGAATCAACAGTTTGGGCGCGCCCTCATCGCAAGCAGTGGGAGGCGCGCCAAGGAGGCGCCAGGTGTCGGAAGAAGCTGCACAAGACGGCGGAGCGGACGCGGGAGCGGCCTGCTACCGGCATAAGACCCAGGGCGAGTACAAGACCTTCCGTCCCGGCGACGTGATGTTCAAGCCGGACTGGACCTTCATCCACAACGGCGTCTGCGAGTGCGAGGGCAAGACGCCCGACAGTTGCATCGAGCCAGGCGACCCGGGCTGACCTGGCGGGCCGGCGCGTCACGCGCCGTGGCCGGCCTGCGCCGTTGCGCGTTCGATCCGCACGGCCTCCACGTAGAAGGCCACGGCGAAGGCGGCGCTCAACGGCAGCGCCAGGACGACCATCAGGACGATCGAGAACAGGTCGCGGGCGTCATGGTGAAGGCCGCGGCCCAGCACCGACAGGGTGGTGAGCGAGGCGATCGGCAGGAGGACAGCCTGCAAGGCCAGCATGAGCCAGACCCGGCTCAGCCGTCCCGACGTCAGGTCGAGGCTGCGGGCGGCGGCCTTGATGAAGCCCAGCCGCTCGTAGGTTTCGACGGGCACGATGACCGCCAGGCACAGGGGCTTGACGAGGATCAGGCCGATGAAGTTGGCGAGGGCCAGCATCGGCATCTGCACCGCCAGGCTGGGGATCTTCGTCAGGGCCAGGCCGACGCCGGGCTTTGCGGCGCTTGCCTCGGCGGCGCCCGACCCGCGGGCGCGCAGGGCGAAGAAGACTTGTAAAACGCCTGCGCCGGCCAGCCACCACGCCAGCAGCAGCCAGATCCGCCACGACTTCTTCTCGAGAATTTCGATCAGCATCAGCGTCGGCGCGGCGAACAGCGCCGTCAGCAGGGCCGCCCCGGCGCCGTTCTGCGCCACAAGACGCAGGCCGGCGCCGATCACGCGAGCGAGGCTGAAACCCGCCGCTGGGGGCGGCGGCGGCGGCGGCGGCGGAGGTTGCTGTGGTTCTCTGTCGACACTTGGCGGTGCAGTGAAGTTCAGCTGTACCGGCAGGGTGTCGGTGAAGTCGGCGTCGGGCGCCTGCGCCGCGGCCACGCGGATCCGGTAGCGCCGCGCGCCATAGCCGGTCTGCGTCACGGTGACGGCGACGGTCTTGGACTCGCCGCCGTCGAACCGCTGGTCCTTGAGGAAGCGAACGTCGTCCGTCGGCGTGGTGGGGAAGACGCCGGCGGCGTCGGCGACGTCGACGAGCACATAGAGGCTGGCGGTCTGGGGATCGTCGGTCCGGTTCCTCACGTCGATGCTGATGGTGCAGGTCTGCACCGGCTCATCGCCATCGGCTTCACGAACCCCGCATTTCGGGGGGCCGAGGATCTCGAAGCTGGCCATGGTTCCTTCCTCCCGCGGCGCGGCGTCTAGGGACAGACCGACACGAAGACGTCCGTCTTGCCGTCTCCATCGAAGTCGCCAAACCCGAGTTCGGAGAGCCCCGGGCCGATGGCGAGGTTGCTGAAGTTCTCGCGGCCGCCGGCCGAGGCCACCCACTGGGCCGAGCCGTCGGCCTGGGGGACGGCGGAGAAGACGTCGGTCCTGCCGTCGCCGAGAAAGTCTCCGAACCGCAGGTTCTGCAGCGGCGGTCCGACGGCAAGCTGCTGGAAGTTGCCCGCGCCGCCGGCGGAGAACAGCCACCGCGTCCCGCCGCTCGGCTCCGGCGCGGTCGAGAAGACATCGGTCTTGCCGTCGCCGTCGAAGTCGCCGAAGTCCAGCGTCTCCAGCGGCGGGCCGAAGGCGAGGTTCTGTGCCGGCCCCGTCCCGCCCGGCGACATTCGCCATCGGGCGCCGCCCGCCTCGGCCGTGGTGAAGAAGACGTCGGTTCGGCCGTCCCCGTCGAAATCGCCGAACCGCAGCTGGTCGAGCGGCGGTCCAGCGGAGAGGTCCTTGAACGGCGCGGTCCCGCCGGACGAGAACCGCCACTGGCTGGACCCGTCGGATCGTGCCGTCGCCGTAAACACATCGGTGCGCCGATCGCCATCGAAGTCGCCCAAGCGCAGCGCGGCGAGGGGAGGGCCGACGGCCAAGGGCTCCAGCGGTCCCTGGCCGCCGCGGGAGAACATCCACTGGGCCGAGCCGTCGCCGCGATCCACGACCAGGAAGACATCGGTTCTTCTGTCGCCGTCGAAGTCGCCGAACCGCAACTGCGCCAAAGGGGGGCCTCGGCCGAGGTCTTTGAAATCGGCGCGGCCGCCTGGCGAATAGCGCCATTGGCAAAGGCCGGCGGCGACCCTCGGGGCCGCCGCCCCGCTCCCCGGACTATGGCGAAGCTTGAGCAAGCCGCTCGCGCCGCCGATCAGCACCACCGACAGCAGGATCAGCTGGGGCCAGGGGAACTTGCGGGGCTGTGGATCGGTCCGGAGGATCTCGGGCGGCGCAGGTGTCGGGGGCAGGCTTGGCACGCTGACGCGGAAGGCTTGGCTGAGCACGAAGTCGTCGTCGGTCCCCTCCGTGTTCACCACCCGCAGGTAGAAGGTGTGGTCGCCTGGCGGCGCGTCGTCGCCCATGGCGGCGTTGACCGTCACCGGCAGCCGCGCGCCGACCTCGAGGCGTTGCTCGCGATCGGGCGCGATGGTGAACCAGCCGGCGCGAGGATCGTCGGGGGGGATCTCGACCGGCGGCCCGCCGGTCTGGGGAGCCGCGAGGAGATCGAAGCGGGCGGTCGCCGCCGCCGGCGCACGATTGTGCACGGTGAAGGCGGTCGAGCCGCTTCGCCGTCCGCCCAGGCCGCTCTTCAGCTCCAAATTCGCCGGCGAGTCGTCGATCTCGAAGGTGGTCATGTCGTGGGGGCCTCGCTGGGGGCGGGGGCCCCGAATCTGAGCTCGTAGGTGGCGTGGGCCGGCCGTTCGTCTTCGATGATCCGCTGGACCAGTTCGCGCATGGCGCCGCTGAGCGCCGGCGCCTGGACGTCGATGTGGAAGGGCCGGACCGCCACGCTGGCGTCGGGCTTGGCGGTCGTGACGGCGAAGCCGGTGCGACCGGTCGCCAGCTCCAGGGTCTGGACGAGCGCGTCGGCGGTTCCGCGTCGACGGGAGAGCGCCGCCGCCTCGAGCGCCAGGAACCGCAGCTGGTGCAGGCCGGCCGGATAGTGCCCCGCGCCGCTGCTGCGCCGCGCGCCGCGAAGATGCAGGTAACGGTCCAGGTCGAGCCAGGCCGCCAGCATCTGGACGAAGGGCGGCTCGGCGGTCAGCGGGTCCACATAGTGGCCGAGCTGACCAAGCAGGGTTTCGACCGGCGCGTGCAACGCCTCCATCACGCCCAACAGAGCCCCCAACGGCCCGGCGTTCTCTTCCGGCGCGTCCGGACGCATGACCTCCGGCAGCAGCCGGGCGATGCGGTCACGCTGCATTGTCGTCCTCGAGGTCGGAAATCAGGCTGACGGTGTGTTCGCCGGAGCAGTAGAGCCAGTTGCGCGGCAGGGGCACGCGATCGCCGAACTCCGCGCGGGAGGCGAGGTCGAAATGCCAGCCGTCGGCGAAGGCGTCGGCGCCCTGTGCGCGGTAACGGAAGACCCCTTGCGGCCCGACGGCGAAGGCGATCACCGAACCGGGATCGTCGTTCCAGCGGTCGGCGGCGATGCCGCTGATGATGGCGAATTCGCGGGCGATATTGTGCGCCCGCTCGTCCTCGCTCTGCGGGCTCAAGGGCAGGCCGCTGGAGAGTTTCGCGGTCGACCAGCTGGGCGCGGCCAAGCTGGTGTCCAGCCGCAGGAATCCGCCACGGTTGGAGCCGGCGAACAGCACCCGGCCCGCCAGGGCGAGGCCCTCGCACGATCCGCCCTTCCAGCCGGCGGCGTAGGCGACCGGCGGGCCGCCGCCGTCGAGCGGCAGGGCGAACACCCCTTCGCCCTCGGCGCCGCCGCTCGCCGAGGCGCCCGCCCACAGCCGGTCGCGCGCGTCGGTCGCCTCGATCAGCAGGACGCGGATGTCCTTGCCGTCGAGACCGGCCTTTTCGAAGCTGTCGGAGACCCCGCCCAGGCGGGAGACGAAGACGCCGCCGCGGCCCGAGGCGGCGACGGCGACGCTCAGCGATCCCGTCGCCGATTGCGAGGTCGCGACCGCATAGGCGCCCTTGCCGTCGATCGCGACGTCGACCTTCACCGGGCGTGGCGGGTGGCCCGGGCTGAATTCGTGCAGGCCGGTCTCGCTGGCGACCAGCAGCACCGGCGCGCCCGCCCGGGTGATCCAGTCGGCGTCGAAGATGCGCTGCTCGAAGGCGGCGGCCTGGTCGAGCCAGGTCTCTCCGCAATCGGTCGAGACGCGCACGCTGCAGGGCGCGCCGCCCTTGGCGGAGCCGAGGCCGACGGCGAGCAGGCCTGGGGTCTGCCGATGCCGCCGCACGAAGACGGCGCGCTCGGCGGTCGCATCGACGGGCGCGGCCGAGGTCTTGCGTGGCGGGCTGGGATAGACCCGTGACCAGCTCTCGCCGTCGTCGAGGGTGCGGTGCACGCCGAGCGTCGAGGCGACGAACCAGGTGTTCGGCTGATGCGGGTCGCGGATCACGTCCTGCACGTCGGTCTGCGGCGCCTCCACCACCCGCATCCGCGGCGGCTCGATGTAGCGGACGCCCGGTTCGGACAGCAGGGCTTCGTAGACGTCCGAGGCGTTCAGCGTGCGCCCGGGCGGGATGTCGCGCAGGGGCGAGAAGAGGTCGTTCAGCCGTGCGCGCAGGCGTGCGGCGAGGCCGTCCTGCTGGGGATCGTCGGCCGCCACCCGCACGTCGACGGAAACCCGCAGGACCTGCGCCCAATCGACGGTCGTCCTGACCCCCAGCGGGCGGCGTGCGCGCAGGGCGTGCTCGACGCGTTCCAGGATCGGCGCGGCCGCGACCCGTCGGGCGCGCACCTCCTCGGGACTGATGCGGCGCTCCGGCAGTTGCGCCACCTCCGCGGCGGTGATCGGCGGCATCAGCAGGACGTCGACCACGCCCGGCGTTCCATGGCTCCATTGCGCGGCCTGGGCCAGGGCGCGCGCCCAGGGCGCGCCGCTGACGCTGCGGGCGATGCGCTCATAGTCGCGGGCGGTGACGGCGGCTTCGTGCGAGGCGACCTCCAGGGGCGCCCGCTCCAGCGCCGCCTCGATGGTCTCGGCGTCGGCGCCGCCAGTGGCCGGCAGGGGATTGCGCACCTGCACGCCGGCAGGCCCGGCCTTGAGCACCGAAAGCGTGTCGCGCGCGACGTCGCCGGCGCGACCGCCGCCGGTGCGGTACCAGACGCGAACCTGCGGTCCGCTGGACGCCGGGCCGTGCGCGATGCTCCGCCGCGCGCGCGGCTCGTCGGTCCTGGCGGCCTGGGGCGGGAAGCGGATGACGCCCTCGGCGCGGTCCAGCAGGTAGACGCGCGCGCCGGCGGCGGCCTCGGCGGTGGAGCCCTCGTCCCAGATTCGGTAGGTCGCCCCGTCGAAGGCCCGCGTCGGCGCGCCCGGCTCGAGGGGGTGTTCACCGGTCACCTCGACGCCGACGATGACGTCGGGCCCCTCGCCAGACGGCGCGATGATCGGCGGATGCAGGACCTTGAACGCCATCCCCTGCGGGCCGTCCAGACGGCCGAGGAGCTCGCCCTCCACCAAGGCGCAGTTCAGCGCCCGGGCCTGCACGGACTGGGCCTCGCTGGCCAAGGTGGCGGCCTGCACCACGGTGAAGACGATCCCCTCGGCGCTCGCCACCTGGGCGCCGGCGGGGATGGCGATCGTCCCTTCCGCGCCCGCCCGCTGAAACTCGAGATCGACCACCGCGGCCGCGGGCGGCCGGCGCGCCAGCCCCACCAGGTTGAGCAGGTTGACCCGCAGCTTGTCCGGCGCGCGATTGACCCGATAGAGCAGGGTCTCGGTGAGAAAGGCGAACAACTCCACGAGGGTGACGCCCGGATCGTTGGCGCTGAGGTCGGTCCACGCCGGGCACAGCTGCGGGATCAGCGCCTTGGCGTCGGCCACCAGCTGCTCGAACGTCCGATCGTCCAGCCTGGGGAAGGGCAGCGGCATCAGAGCGCCCCTCCGGCGATGTCCAGGGCGAAGACGACGGTGTCGGCGCGCGCCGTCGCCCGGACGGTGTAGGTCACGGTGACGACCAGCGTGCCCGGATCGTCGCCGCGGACGGCGTCGACCATCTCCAGCGTCGCGCGCGGCTCCCAGCGTTCGATCGCCGTGCGGACATAGTGGATGGCCAGCCCCTCGGTCGTGGCGTCCAAGGGCGCGAACGCCAGCCGATCAAGCGGGCAGCCGTAGTCCGGGCGCATCACCCGCTCGCCAGGGCGCGTCGACAGCAGCATCATCAGCGCCTGCCGGACCTCGGCGTCCCCGCTGACCAGGGACAGCTGGCCGTGCGGGGTCAGCGTCATCCCGCGACCGGCGCCGGCCCCCTGGCGTTGATGATGGTCGAACCGTACGCCCGCCATCGCCGTCAGCCCTGCACGGTGACGAAGGCCTGGCCGGGGCTTGCGACCAGCAGGGCGCCGGCATGATCGGTCATGCCCTGGAGCGTATCGAGACAGGCCGGCTGGCCGTCGATCTGCAACAAGGTCGAATAGCTCACTGGAAGAATGGCGCCGACCAGCAGGCAGGGTCCGGGCCCGGCCGGCGGGACCGGCGTGAGACAGCCGGCGACGGTCGCGGCGGCAGGCGCCGGGGCGGTCAGCGCGGGCTGGCCGTCGATCTGCAGCAGGCAGGGCGACGGCGTCACCATCACGGCGCCTCCGTGGATGCATTTCAGCGCGGCGGACTGGGTCAGGAGCAGCACGCTAGCCTCTCTCCAGCGAGATCGCGGCCGCCCGGATGGTCACCGACCGGCCGACGGCGTGGAGGGTGAGATCGCCCTTGGTCTCGATCGTCAGGGCGCCGCCGACCTGGACGGCGAGGTCGCCCGCGGTGACCAGCTTGGAGCCGTCGGGGGCGAGGCTCAGCAGATCGCCGCCGCCGCTGCAGAGCTCGGCCCCAGCTTTCGCCGACTGCAGGGTCATGGCCGCGCCGGACGGGGTCGCCGCCAGCAGGGCGCGCGCTTCGCCCTTGCGACGGTCTTCCCGGCCAGGCGGGGCGCGCTCGCCATAGAGCCCGCCCAGGGCGACGGCGCAGGCCGGATCGCCGCCCGGAAACAGCACCAGGACGTCGTCGCCGGGCTCCGGAAGGGCGACCAGGCCCTTGGCCGCGCCGGCGCCCGGGAGGACCAGCGGAATCCAGCCCGACTCGATGTCGCCGCAAGCCGGCAGGGTCGCGCGCAGCCGCGACAGGTTCTCGGGGTCGTCGACGTCAGTCACCCGTCCCAGCGTGCTCAGCGGCTGCGGCGCGAGGCGCGTGCGCACCGGAGGATCGCTCCAGATTTCCGTCAGATAGCCGGCGTCCTCGGTGAAGCTGTGCAGCGCGCCGGAGACGACGAAGGGACCGTCGACCAGGGCGCCCAGGCCCTCGATGCTCACCCGGGCGGCGGGTCCCAGGCGTGGATCGCCGAGCGCCGTGGCCGTCAGCGTGGCGCCGCGGGCGGTGGCGTGATCGAGGTCCGCCTGGGCCAGGCGCCGGGCGGCGTCGGCGTCGAGGTCGAGCCGGTGGGAGAGGGTGCGCTCGCCCAGGCCTTGGAAGGCGTCGAGCGCCGCGGCCAGGGTCGCGTTGACGGTCTGGCTTGGCCGGCCGGCCTTGCCGAGCGCCGGCTTGGCGCGGGCGAGATCCACGGCCTGGACGGCGCTCTCGCGGCGCAGGGACTCCGCGCTGATCTCGGCGCTGGCTTCCAGCAGTTCGCGGCCGTAGCGAAGCGTCACGACCTCGCCCTCGCCGCCGAGGTCGACGAGGCGCAGCTCGCCCTGCGCGAGGTGCAGGTAGTAGCCGGCCTCTCCGGCGAGCCCGGCGATCAGCTCAAAGTCGCTCTGGTCATATTGATGCACGAAGGGGCGCTTGGGCGCGGCCTCGCCGCCGCGGCAGCGCAGTCCCAGGCCCTGGGCCGCTTCTGCCGCTAGGGTCGCCGCCGAGGCGTCAGTCACGGTCCGCAACCGCTGGCGCTTGCGCAGCCGATGCAGCGGGTCGTAGGCGCGCAGTCGCAACAGCTGCCCGCCGAGCCGGTCGCGAGAGATGGTCGCCGCCGTCAGTTCGCCCTCGAAGAGCGGCTCGCCCGATCCCCAGACGATGGAGAGCGGCAGCCCCAGCCGAAGCGTCTGCACCTGCTGCGCCGGCGGTTCGGCGAAGGTCACCTCGGCCTGGGCCGGGGCGTTCAGCGACTGGCGCACGAACGCTCCGGCGATCGTCAGCGACAGCTCGGGGGCGAGCGCCTGGCCGTCCAGCCGGACGCGCAGCGGGCCGTCGACGGGCGCGTTCAAATCCGCCGCTCCAGCGCTTCGGCGGCGGGGAGGGCCAGGCGCGTCTCCAGCGGCAGGTTCAGCGGGTCTTCGATCTCGTTGTAGGCGGCGAGCGTCAGCGCGTGGGCAGGGTCGCCGTAGTGTTGCGCGGCGAGCTGGTCGAAGCGCGTCAGCGGCAGCCCCGAGGGATCGACCGGGATCGCCTGTGTCGCCGCCGGCGGGTGGGGCGCGCCGCCGGCGGCCTGGGCCGCTGGGCGCGCGGGGCCAGGGCTGGCAGGCGATGGGCTTGCCGCCCCTGCGCCGCCAGATCCTCCGGCCGCAGACCCGCCGGCCTGAGATCTACTCGCGGGCGATTGGCCGCCGCCGGCCGCGCCGCCTTGCGCCGCCTGGTCCTTCGGCGGCTCCGACCGCCGCAAGCGCAGGCTCAGCCAAGACCGCTGGGGCCGCCCGGCGGCGTCGAAACGCTCCAGGCGTTCGGAAACGAAGAGGATGACGCCGGGGACGTTCCAGGCCTTGCCCCAGATGAAGCGAACCAGGGGCGGCGACTGCTTGGCCGGATCCTTCGTCTCGGCGGTCTCCGCGAGCTCCCAGAGCGGGCGGGTCTGGTCGCGCACATCGCCGCCGTCGCCGCCCTGGGCTTCCATGGCGATGTCCATGTCGAACAGCAGCCGCAAATCATATTCGGTCACGCCGCCGCCGCGGGCGACGAGCGGATCGTCGCGACGCGGCTGGCCGGTAAGCGCGCCGCGGGCGCCGACACGCCTGGCGACCCCGGCCGCCCGGCGGGCCTCCAGATGCTCCGGGTTGAGCAGGCAGGAGACCCGCGCGCCGGTCGCCTCGATCAGGAAGCTCACGCGCTCCATCGGCCGAACTCCTGTTCGTGCCGGGCCGACGGCGATGGTCGGATGGCGATTGTCGCCAACTCGGCCACGCCGCCGCCCGCTGGCGGCAGGTCCGGCCACAGCGGGTCGCCACCGCTGGCGGTCTCCAGCCAGGCTGGCGCTTCAGGCGGGGCCACAGCCGGGGCCGCTGCAGGCCAGATCTGCTGCAGCTGCGCCGTTCGGTCCTCTGGCCAGTCGAGCGCAGCTTTTGGCCGGCGGCTGGACGGAGGCGCGGGTTGGGCGACCGGGCGGTCTGAGATCCGGGCCGCGGCGGCGAAGGCGGCGGCTTCAGCCTGCCGGCGGCCCGGGCTTGCCGGCGCGCCGCCAGGCGGTGGAGGCGGCCGCGATCGTCGTGGGGATGGTCCCGTGGGAACTTCAATTTCGGCGGGCGGCGACTGTGGCCGGCCGAACTCCGTCGCCCGAGCGTGGACCGTAGGCGACGCGGTTGCTTGAACCGATGCCGCGGGCGAGGGTGGGCGGCTGCCGGCGGAAGCTTCGGCGAAGACAAGCGCCGGGGCGCGGCGCGGCCGATCGGCGACCGCGCTGGTCGGCGCGGCGGGCTTGGCCGCCGCCTGCTCGGCGAAACGCACCATCGACCCGGGCCGGGCCTGTCCCGGCGGCGGTTGGGCGCTGTTCTGCTCGGGCGGCCTAGCGACGTCTTGCCGCCAGGAGAGCGCGAGTGTGCGAGCGGGCGACGTCCGAGGCGCCTCCGCGGACCACCGCGGCCGCGGTGTGCTGCTGCGTTCCGGCCAGGGCGATGGATCAGTCGAATTGACGATCCGCCGCACGGGAGGCGGCGGCGCGGATCGAGGCTGTGGCGAGGTCCGCAGCTCTGGCGACGGCTTGCCGCCGCGGCGGTCAGGACGGCGCTCGGCGCGTCGCGGGGGTGGCTGGCCGGACGGCTCGGCGGCGGGTGGGCGGTCGGCCTCGGGCGGCGCTGGCGCGCGCTCGGCGATATAGCGCAGCCAGTGCTCGGGGGCGCCGGGGTAGCGGTCCGCAAGCTCGTCCAGTCTCGCCTGCAGGGGCTGGGCCGTCGAAAGCTCAACGCCGCCGATGGCCCGCAGACAGGCCCGCATCCAGCGCCAGAGCTGTCGGAGCCAGGACACGGCCTAGCTCCGGTCGAGGGAATCGAAGGCGAGCTTCATCTCTTCGATCGCCGCCTCCTGGCCCAGCGCATCGAGCGGCGCGCCGCGCCATTCGCAGGGCCAGGCGTTGAGCAGGTTCCAGCGCATCGCCTCGCGCGTGCCGTCCGCGTCGAGCATGATGATGGAGACGTGGCGTCGGGTGACCTTGCCCTGGGCGGCGGTGAGCATCCACTTCCAGAGATCGGTGGAGTCGGTGAGGCCGTAGCGCAGCGTCACGTCGGAATATTCGACCGGGCCGGGAAGCGCCCTGACGATCTGGGCCGACCCGGACTCCCGGTAGCGGATCGGCTTGATGCGGATGCCAAGGCCCACGCATTCGGTGAACCGGGCTTCCGAGGCGTCCTGGATCTGCAGCAGGAAGTTGTAGTTACGATACGGGTCGACGACCGCTCCGGCCTCAGGCATGGCGGCAAGCTCCTGGCGTTGGGGAAGACGGCATCAGGCGGCCTCGACGCTGGTGGCGCCGGCGCTCTGGCCGATGCGGAAGATAACGAACTCGGCGGGCTTCACCGGGGCGATCCCGATGACCGTCACCACCCGCCCGGCGTCGATGTCGTCCTGGGTGTTGGTCTCGGCGTCGCATTTGACGAAGAAGGCCTCTTCCGGCTTGGTTCCCTGCAACGCGCCCTGGCGCCAGAGCAGCGTCAGGAAGGCCCCGACGTCGCGGCGGATCGACTTCCAAAGGGTGGCGTCATTGGGGTCGAACACCACCCAGCGGGTGCTCCCGGCGATCGACTCCTCGATCATGTTGAACAGCCGCCGGACGTTCACGTAGGTCCAGTTGGCGTTCTTCGAGAGGGTCCGCGCGCCCCAGACCTTCACGCCTTCGCCGGTGAACACCCGCAGGCAGTTGAGGCCTTCGGGATTGAGCAGGTCCTGGTCGCCGCGCGCGATCTGCTGGGTCACGTTCACCGCGCCGCGGACGGTGGCGTTCGCAGGCGCCTTGTGCACGCCGCGCTCGGCGTCGGTTCGGGCGTAGATGCCGGCGATATGCCCGGACGGCGGCGCGCTCACCTCCTGGCCGGTGAGGGCGTCGGCGACCCTCAGCCAGGGATAGTAGAAGGCCGCATAGCCGCCTTCGGAGGCGCGGGGGCGGGCCGCGCCGCGCGGCTTGCCCTTGCCGGCGGGGCCCTCGCCGGCGGCGTCGCCCGCGGCCGGGGCCGCGCCTTTCACCAGGGCGTCGGCTTCGGCGGTTTCCGGTCCGTCGAGCACCGCGACGCGGTCCTTGGCGTTGTCGGCCGCGGAGATCAGCGCTTCGTAGTCCTCCGGCGCGATTCGCCCGGGCGCGGCGATGATGGCGATCTCGTCGACCAGGCCCAAGACTTCCAGCGGCTTGCGCAGGTCGGTCGAGCGGGTGTTCACCACGTAGCAGCGCGATCCACCGTTCAGAAAGAAGCCGTAGACCGCATTGGCGAGCGCATTGCCGCTGGCGGGCTTGGCCGCGCCGTCCTGCGGGCCGAAGGTCCTGAGGAACTCGCTCCAGTTGTTCAACGCCACGGCGGTGTCCAGCGCGGCGTCGACCTGCGGTGCAGCGCCGACGAAGCCCGCCGTCGAGGTGCCGACCGCCTGGATCGGGCGCGCCCCGGTGCTCTCCTCGATGATGTAGATCCCAGGCGAGAGAGGGTTCGGCATCTCAGGTCTCCAGGGGCAGGCGAAGAATGGTGGGGCCGTGGTCGGCGCAGGCCGCCCGGCAGGCGGCGCCATGGGCGCGGGCGGTGAGCTGCGCCCCGCCGATGGCCGCGGCCGTCAAGCGAAAGCGGCCCCAGGCGTCGGTGAGCGTCTCGACGTCCTGTCCCGCGACCCCGACCCGCGCGCCGGCGACCGGCGCATCGTTGGGGCCGAGGACCACGCCCTCGAGTTGTCGAAGTCCGCCAAGCCGGACTTCCAGCGGAACCCGCACGCGCTCGACCTTGTCGGCGGCCGCCTCTCGCGTCAGGTGCCGCCGCACCACGAGGCCGGAGCGCGGCGCCAGGTTCAATCGGGCCAAAAGGTCGGACACGCTAAGCTGGTCGTCGAGCTCGATCGCTGGGTCGGCCATGGCCGAGAGGCAGAGCTCGCCCAGGCTGCGGTGTTCCTCCAGCGGATCGTCCAGCCGCACGGTGATCACATAGTCGAGGCGAAGCGCCTGGGCGCTCGCCAGGGTCTGGGTCAGCCGCTTGGGGGCGATGTTCCAAAGGCGCACCTTGACGCCCGCGCCCGGGGCGTCGTCGTCCAGCGACGCTGCGGCGACGGGCACGCCCGGCAAGACGTCGGCCACCCACGCAAGGATCGAGCGGGTGACATCCTGGGCGCCTTGCGCGCTCATGAGCCACCCGCTCGTCCACCCAGCCCAAGCGCTCCGCGCCTCGCCATCCTTGCCATTTCCCGCCTTGGCTTCCGAGCTTGAGCAAAGCCTTGGCCGGGAAGGAGCGCATCATTCGAACAGATGAAGCCGGCGGCATTTCCGCGCCGCGCCGGGCGGGGCCAGGCCTTCCCGCGATTAGCGCAGCGGCGGAATGAGCCCGAGGATGCGGACCAGCTCGCGTTGCCCGCTGACGTCGGCCTTGCGGAAGATGCTGCCGAGTTGAGTGCGCAGGGTGCTCTCGGACACCCCGCGCGCGGCGGTCAGCTCGGCGAGCGAGGCCCCGGCGGACAAGGCGCCCGCCACCAGCGCTTCGCTGCGAGTCAGCCCGAACATGTCCTGGATTTCGCTTGCCGCAGCCTCGGGCTGGCGGGCGGTCGTGGAGCGGATCAGCACCAGGACCGCGCCCGGTCGCTGCGCGCTTCCGCCGGCCGGCGCGGCGACGACCAGGGTCCGTTCGAGCGAGTCGTCGGACAGCAGGAGCGCGCCGCGGCCGGCGCCGGCCGCCGCGGCGGCGATGATCCGGCTCAGATCGGCGGCGCGGCTCGCCGAACAGGCCGACAGTCGCCGGGAGGTCGGCAGCAGTACGAGATCGGTGCGGCGCGCCAGCCGCTCGCGGGCGGCGAGATTGGCGAACAGCACCTCGCCCTTGGGCTGGCAGACGACGACGCCGATGTCGATGGCGTCGAGCACGATTTCGGCGAAGTTGGTCGGGGCGGGGCGGCCCCAATCGCCCAATCCCGCTCCCCCTCCCGTCAACGACGGTCCAAACAACGGCGGCGCGTCGCCTCGCGTCTGCCAGCCGCCAAGGACGTCCGGCCGGACGAAGGATGAGGGTTCCGGCTCGACGGTCAGTTCCGTGTCCAAAAGCGCGCTGACGGCGCTGAGATCGTGAGGGTTCGGCGCGTGCGATGGTTCGTTTTGAAGGGCGTCCATCTGTGCGTCTCCCCGAACTCCGCGAGAGCACTGCCCGGCGGTTGGACTGGCGTTTCCACCCGCAGCTGAAGGGTCGCGCGCCCGGTAAAAAGAAGTTTTAGATAATAATATTCATCGAATTTGAAATTTAATGTCAGGCGAAGACGTCTGACCATATCGTATACATGGCAACCTGAGGTTTATTATGTGCAATGTGTTGCTCGGCGGTCGCTTGGAAAGAGTCTATAACATCCTGATGAGATCGACCGTTGCGCTATCCTACGGCGACTGAGTCGGTGCGTTGCGCGCGTGGGGCTCAGATCGTCTGATGGATACCTTAGGTAGCCAATTCGGCTGAGTCCATCCAAAAGCAGTCCAAATCGCGTTTTGGTTGGAGAGCGCGCCTACGCAGGCGTCCCGCGCGAGGCGGCCATGAAGCGCTCCAAGCGGTCGGCCGTCGGCAGGGCGGCGAGAACTCCGTCGGCGCTGGCGACCAGCGCGCCGCAGGCCGCGGCGCGCTGCAGGCTGTCTGGCCAGCCGCGTCCCTCGCAGAGGGAGACGACGAGGCCGGCGAGGAAGCTGTCGCCGGCGCCGATGGTGTCCACCGGCGCAATCGGGAAGGCGGGCTGACGCACCCAGTCGTGCCCGCGCCGCGCGGCGAGGGCGCCGCGCGCTCCCTGGGTCAGGGCGACCGCCTGGACGCCCTGGTCCAGCAGGGCGTCGACCAGGGGGCGCCAGGGTTGCGGACCGTCCCGATGCGGGCCGGCGGGAGCGGCCAGGCCGAGGCTTCGGCAAGCTTGGTCCGCCTCGGCTTCGTTGAGCACGAGGATGTCGGTGGTCTGCAGGATGTCGGACCGGAGCGGGCGATAGGGCGAGGGGTTCAGGATGGTGGTGACGCCGAAGGCGCGGGCGAGGGCGAAGGCGCGGGCGATCGGCGGATCCTCGATCTCGAACTGCGCGACGACCGCGTCCGCAGTCACCAGGCGCTCACGCGCCGCATCGACGTCGCTGGCGCCGAGCAGGCTGTTCGCCCCCGGAAAGACGGCGATGCAGTTCTCGCCCTGCGGGTCGATGAAGCCGATTCCGGCGCCGGTCGGGCCAGGGTGTCGCGTCACCATGGCCGGCGCCAGGCCGGCGGCGGCGATCGACCGCTCGGCGAACTCGCCGAACAGATCCGATCCCACGCCGATGAGGCCGTCGACCTCGGCCCCGAGGCGTCTTGCGGCCGCGGCGACGTTGAAGCCCTTGCCGCCCGGCTCGAGGCTGAACGCCTCGGCCCGCAGCGTCTCTCCGGGACGCGGCAGCCGCGGCGCCTTGGCGCAGCAGGCTGTCACGAAACTTGCCAGAACGAAGAGGTTGACGGCTTTGGTCATCGACGGCCCATCGAACTGGAAGTTAACCGCACTATCTTACCTGGGGCGGCGATCGCGGCCACGGAACATGGTTAGGGATGTCGAACAAGGCGCACGCAGCTTCGAGTTTGGAACACGAAGACGCGCGCCCCGAGTCCGACCAGAGGCCAGTCGACCAGCGGCTGCAGTTGCGCCGCGACACCGCCATGCCGCTCTACCGGCAACTGGAAGAGCAACTCACCGAACTCATCGAAAGCGGCGACATACCGGCGGGCTACACCCTGCCGGCCGAGCGCGCCCTGGCTGAGGCGTTGGGCGTCAGCCGCGCGACGGTCCAGCAGTGCTACAGCGGCCTGCGCGAACGAAACCTGATCCAGGGCTATGGGCGGCACGGCTCGGTCGTGCAGAACCAGCGCGCCAAGGTCCTGCCCGGGATGGATCGCCTGCGGGGGTTCACTCAGGAAATGAGCGAGTTCGGGCGCTCGCCGAGCTCTCGCGTGTTGGAGCATGCGATCGTCACCGACCGTTCGATCGCCTCCCTGTTCGGCCTGCCGTCGACCGCCCACTTTCTGCGGCTGGTCCGGGTGCGCCTGGGCGATGGTGTGCCGATGTCCGTCGAATCCGCCTGGTACAGCCTCGACGCCGCGCCGGGCCTGGCCAGCGCCGATCCGCACGGCTCGATCTACCGCCAGCTCGCCAACCAGGGGCTCAACCTCAGCCATTGCGAGCAGACCATCGAGGCGACGTTCGCGAACGAGCTGGAGCAGGAGATCTTCGGCTTCCAGGAGCCGATCCCCTGCCTGCTGATCAAGCGGCAGAGCTACGTCGGGCCCAACACCATGGTCGAGTACGTCGAGGGGCTGTTCCGCGGGGACACCTACACCTACCGCCTCAAGCTCGACGCCTGAGGCCTGGGGCGACCTCTTTGCGTAGGGAGCGCCGGCGACTCCCCTTTGGCAAATATGTTCTTGTTACGTTCTTGCCGTGAGCGCGAGTCGACCCATCATGCGAGCGCGCGCTGCCTGATGCAGCAGGATGGTTTGGAGAAACGCACTCATGCCCAACGCTCGACGCGGCCTTGGCGGTCCTAGCCCAGATTCTTGGGGTTTCGATCCATTCGAGTCCCTCGATCGTCGGTTTGATTTCCTCTATCGACCTCGGGATCCGAGCACGACCGTCACGATTGGGGGTCAAACATACGGGGAACGTGACAACGGACGAGCGAATGTCCTTGTCCCGATCGGGTATCCGCTGATTTCACCGGCGCGGCTGGCGGAACAACGGCGCGCTATCGCGCGGGTCCAGTTCATGGCGAACAATCCGCTCGCGGGCGCGGCCTACGGCCTCGCTTCCTTGGCTAACGCGTCGCCTGGAGGACGCGACGCTGCGCTATTCCTGGGTGGGTTGGCCGACGCGGCCACGATGGTGATGGGCCCGCGAGTTGCGCCAAGCCCGGGGATGGCGATGCCGCCTCGGGGCCAACTCGCCTCGCCAAGCTTGCCGCGGCCCAGCGCCAGGTACAGGGATCTCAACGCCAACGGTCAGGCGAAGGGCGTCACCGCCACGCTCACGGCGCCTATGCTCGGCACGGGCGCCGCGGTTAACCCGCGGCTCCGGCCACCGGGCTGGCAAGGCAACGGCCGTCACTTCAATGAGGCGAGGGGGCACCTCCTGGCGCGAAGCCTCGGCGGCGCCGGGGGGCTTGAAGGGCGGAACTTCGTCACGCTCACGCAGAAGGGAGCCAATACGCCACAGATGCGCGACTTCGAAAGGAACGTCGCGCAGAGGGTGCGTGCAGGCGAGGTCGTCGAATACTCGGTGACGCCGCTTTACGATCACGGCGCGCTTCCGCCATCGGCGGTCCTTACAACAGCCTACGGGTCTCGGGGCGCGCCATCCGCTCGCCTGATCCGCAATCCGGCAGGGCGACGCAAATGACCATCGAGACGCTGCTCAAGGCGATTCCCGTGCCCGCTACGCCTTTCGAGGCGTACGTGGGTCCGTGGCGACCGATCGAGGCGGCGCTCGGCACCGCGCTACCTCAGGACTACAAGGACTTCATCCGCCTCTACGGAAATGGCAGATTCCTGGACTTCCTCGGAATAGGTGTTCCCGTAAGCCGTTGTCCGAATCTGCAGCTGGTGTCGCAAGCTCAAATCGTTAGCAACATTTTCCGCGCGATCGAAGAGCCGGCCTATCCCTTGTGGCCGGCCCCCGGCGGACTTCTGTCATTCGGGTCCACGGACAATGGCCACAACTTGTACTGGTCCTGCCGGGGGCCGCCTGACGACTGGGGCGTGGTCGTTTGGGATCCGGGAATGGGAGACTACGAGAGGTTCGATTGCGATCTTACCGATTTCCTCGCAGGCCTCATCACCGGTGATGTCGTCCCCAAAAGCTTCCCCGAGGAGTTGCTGCCGTGCGACTACCTCTTCACGCCCTATTCGTACCGGGACTTCGGCGAGTTCAGAATGTCGTGGCGGGTCAGCTACGGCGGCGCGCCGACGGACGGCCCCAACCCCGAAGCCGCGGGGGTGCGCGACCGAGAAGGAGGGGGCGAGAAGTCCTAAGGCGCGGGCGCGTTGCGGCGGCGCCTCATCCACCGGGCTGCCTGTAGCGGCGGGGAAATGAATGGTCGGAGTGGCAGGATTCGAACCTGCGACCCCCGCGTCCCGAACGCGGTGCTCTACCAGACTGAGCCACACTCCGAC
>Ga0105248_10000969_pt1 | contig 32018 bp, 27 predicted proteins | sample KBSS34metaG_FD_81524 | JGI IMG/M metagenome (GOLD analysis project Ga0105248, IMG submission 81524) | Switchgrass rhizosphere microbial communities from Kellogg Biological Station, Michigan, USA - KBS S3-4 metaG | ecosystem: Host-associated > Plants > Roots > Rhizosphere > Soil | place...
CCGGCGCCGGCTTCGATAAATACTCCTTCGATTGTTCGGCGTTCTTGAGCGGCGTCACTTTGTCCGGATCGATGCGAACCATCAGGTAATCGATATGATCATCAATCTTTGTGAACCAGTGGCCCGTTCCGGCTGGAATAACAACCACATCACCGGCCTTAATCTGATAAGCCACGCCATTGCGGATATTGGATCCGTTATTGCCAGGACCGTTGAACTCGACAACAGTTCGCAAGGTCGCAGGACGCCTCTGGCGGTTTTCGATATCCGCACCCAGAACGAGCGTCGCCGATCCATCGATGATGTGATAAACCTCGCTGACCTGGTCGTGTTCAGCCACAGAGTCCGCATTGGGAGCGTCGAGCTTCCCACGGTGGACCATACCGATTCCAATGTGGGCCTTGCCGATCTCGATGTCTCGCACCTGTTGATCCGTCAATCGCTCGGCGACCGCCTTCTTGGTATACGCCTGCAGTTCATCTACGGGAATGTAATAACCGGGACACATGTTGCAGGTTGGCTGCGGATCGGTGGGATTGATTCGGGTTTGCGCCATCAGCACAACCGCAGCGCATGCCACACACGCCAGTCCCAAAAGAATGCGTTTCATGAGTTGTCTCCTTATTGCCGAGGCCACGGAACGCCCTGGACGGCTTTCGTTACGGGCCCGACCCCCTTGAACAGAAATCGCTGGACACGAGCGCCGGTGTAGGTTTCCGTGGCATAAAGGTTTCCGCGCGAGTCGGTATCCAGGTTGTGAACACCGAAGAATTGTCCCGGCTGTCGGCCGCCGTCGCCGAATGAAGTCAGAACCTCCAGAGTATCCCGGCGGACGATGCTGATCTTTTCGTCGACGCCATTGGCAATGTAGATGTAAGCCTGTTGCGGATCTCTCGAGAACGTCATATCCCAAACAGATCCGGACCGGAGAGTGTTCTTGTCGAAGAATGCTTCTTTGACGAAAGTGCCGTCCGTGCGGAAAACCTGGACGCGGTCGTTCACGCGGTCGCAAACGTACACCAGGCGATCCTTCGATACGTTGGCGCAGTGCACGGTATTGAATTGTTTCGATACCGGGGCCGCTGGGTTGTAGGCAGGTACTTGCGCGTCGTCAGGCTTGTTTCCGTAAGCGCCCCAATGTCGCTTGTACTTGCCGGTGTCCCGATCCAGCACGATGACACGCCGGTTTCCGTAGCCGTCCGCGATATAGACTTCGTTCGCAGCAGTATCCTCAAAGATCTTCGCCGGCCTCCAGAAGTTCATCAGATCATTGCTGCCGTTGTGCGTGCCTTGCTTGCCGACCTGGAGGAGGAACTTCCCCTTCTTGTCGAACTTCAGGATCTGAGTATCGGTATTGCCGTTTCCTCCGATCCAGACGTTGCCCTTCGAATCCACGGTAATCCCGTGGTTGCTTTCCGGCCATTCATATCCCGCACCGGGACCGCCCCACGAGCTGACGAGATTCCCGGCGGGATCAAACTCCAGGACAGGCGGAGCAACTTTGCAGCACACGCCGATGGGCGGATCAAAGTCCGCCGCTTTGAAGTTGTCTTCCACGGTTGCCGGCCGATGAATGACCCAGACATGATCCTGGGCATCGACCGATAAACCGATCGTGGATCCCATGACCCAATGATTTGGTAACGGCTTCGGCCAGAACGGATCCACTTCGAAAATGGGCGCCTGAGCCGCTGAGCCCCGGCTCTGTGCCGCAAGGCTGGTCTTATGTCCGAGAGACCACGCGCCAGCCAATGCGGTGAGGATCAGGCCGGCATAAACGCTCCTGAATTTCATCGATGCCCTCCGAAAGTGTATTGCGGGTCTGATTATCGTGGCCTGCAGCCGTTGTCAAGGATTTGCGCCGGAGAGCTTATCGCCCCTCCTGGACAGGAGGGGTGGCTGCGCTATCAAGAAAAATCGCGAAGCCACCTCAGCTCGCGCAGACGGGGTGGTTGTTCGAAGAATCTTTTGATCCACCACCCCGTCCGCTCCATCAAAGGAAGCTTCGCGATGTTCTTTTGATGTCGCGCCCACCCCTCCTGTCCAGGCGGGGCGAGAGACGCGGTTCGTCAAGTATGTCGATTTCCCCCCATCACAAAGCTCCGGATTTCCTGCGGCGCGACGCCGTATAGATGGCCGCAGCCAATGTGAGTCCCGCCATGGAAGATATCGAGGCGGCGCTCGCGGAACTTGCGTTCGAGTCGACCACGTACTCAACTTCGTACTCGCGCTGCAGAAAATCCCTGGACTGCGCCTTGATTCTGATCCTGTCATCGACAGGAACGAGCGCGTTAACGAGGTAAACTCCGATATCGGACCGATGGCGATTCGCAAACACCAGTCGATGATGACCCGCAGCGGCCGCCGGAATCGACGCCGTCGCATACAACCGGATGACGCCCTCACCACGCCGCATCTCCGCCGTCGACGGAAATCGATATTTGTCCACAACGACGGAACGACCTTCACCATCGATATCTAGCGACACCGACCCAACGACATCGCTCGCATAAGCGGCGCACTCTGCCGAAGAGATCTCGCCGTCATGATTCCCATCGATCGCCGCGATCACATTTTCCGCCACCGCTGCACCGGGTGTGAGGTTCATCTCCACAACAATCCGACCATCTTCAATTGAAATCCGCGTCGCCTGGAGGTACTCATCCAGTCGATGGGCATCGGCAATGCGCGAAAATGCCAGGCCAAGAATGGCGATGAACACCAGCCGCAGCGTCCGTCTTTCCACGCGCGCGCTCATTTCGTGATCAACCTCGCGCCATAGTCATTGGTGGGATCACGATAGATCGTGTGGATGTGGTCAAGGTCACCCTGCTGCGGAGCGTACTCGATGACAACCGTCGGGCCCTGAATTCGGAAGTAGGCAAGGCCGCCATTTTCGGTTGCACCGCTCCAGGCAAAATAGGTGCGTGAAAGATTCGATCGAATCTCTGCCATGCGAGCGGTTGCACCTTCATCGTTGAGAATGCCAACCCACTCGTGGGCGAGATCCAGAAGAATCGCCTGCTGGCTTTCATTGAGCGATGTGGCAAGGATGCCTTCAGGTTGAATGGTCTTGCCGTCTTCGCCCGGACCGAGTACCAGATCGCTCACACGATAGGTCAGGATTGCCTGCCGGCGTTGTTCCGGATTCAACGCACCGATCAAAGCGAAACCCTTATCGTTCTCCTTGCCGAGAGGGCGAATGGTCTGGCCGTTGAGCATGTAACGCGCGGGTTGTGCGGCCGGCAAACTTGGCGTGATGACATTGTTACGCCCCACGATCGTGACGTTGATCGCCAAATGATGACCGCCAAACTGCACCATCCACGGCGAGGAGGGCGACGGCGTGCCGAGCACAGCGATGTAATACTCCGCGGCGCCAAATGCAGCGCCGCCGCGACCACCGCGGCCTCCACCGCCGGGGCCCGGAGCTCCAGCTCGACCTCCGGTTTGGCCGCCACCTCGGCCGCGAAGGACTTCATCGCCGTTCATGATGTCCGTGACCTTCCGGTAGCCATCGGTGCTGAGCACCGAGGCAACTAGACCGAGCGCGGCATCGCGTTTCGCCGGAGTCAGATCGCCCAGACGGAGACTGTTGCGCTGATAGGCGCCCGTGGGAAGATTCGACCAGTTAGTCTTCTGTGGGCTATCAAATGGAAACGCGGCCTTTGCGCGTTCCGCTGCATCGAGGGTTGCCAGGAATGTGTTCGCGGAAGCGACCGCTCTTGCCGTTGTATCTCCAGCCTGGGACGGCGGCGCGAGCGCAGGCCCACGTTGGGTTGCAAGGACACCGGCAAGAGTCGCGATAAGGATCAGAACAGAAACCATTGCGAGGCGTTTCATGGTGAGTCTCCTTTGTTGGAGTCTCATTCATGATATTCACGACGGCGGAAATCGCAACTCAGAGAGTTTGGGGGTCGAGTAGTCTGACCCCGATCCTAGAACAGTCCGGGTGTAGTCGGCCTGAACGGAACGCCGAGATGCTCGTAGGCCAGACGCGTCACGACGCGCCCGCGGGGCGTGCGCTGCAGGAAGCCGATTTGCAGCAAATACGGCTCGTAGATGTCCTCGATTGCATCGACTTCTTCGCTGAGGACGGCGGCGATGGTGTTGACACCCACCGGACCGCCATCAAATCGCTCGATGATCGCGCGCAGCAGCTTTCGATCGATGTCGTCGAAGCCCTGTTCGTCGATGTCCAGCAGCTTGAGCGCGCTTCGCGTCATCTCGGCGGTGATTCTTCCGTCGCCTTTGACCTGAGCGTAGTCGCGAATACGCTTGAGCAATCGATTCGCAACACGTGGCGTGCCTCGGCAACGTTTTGCAATCTCATTGCAACCTTCCGGAGTGATCGTTGCCCCCAGAATTTCCGACGACCGCCGGATGATGAACTCCAGGTCACTAATCGTGTAGAAATCCAGCCGATGAACCATGCCGAAACGCGACCGCAAGGGTGCGGTGATCAATCCGGCGCGGGTGGTGGCGCCGATCAGTGTGAAACGTCGAAGGTCGAGCCGATGAGTACGCGCGCTTGGCCCCTGCCCGATGATGATGTCGAGCTTGAAATCCTCCATGGCCGGATAAAGGATCTCCTCGATATTCGGCTGGAGGCGGTGGATCTCATCAATGAAGAGCACATCGCCGTCGTCAAGATTCGTGAGGATCGCGGTGAGGTCGCCTTTCAGCTGAACCAGAGGCCCCGCGGTAGAGCGGAATCGCGCGCCCATTTCGTTGGCGATAACGGAAGCGAGCGTCGTCTTTCCGAGTCCTGGAGGTCCGTATAGAAGAATGTGGTCGAGGGCCTCACCTCGTTGGCGCGCGGCCTGAATGGCCACCTCAAGGTTTTCCTTGACGTTGTTCTGGCCCACATATTCGACCAGCTTTTTGGGCCGTAGCGATAGCTCTAGAGTGGAATCCTCTTCGGCCTTCGCTCCTGCAACGACCCGTTCGGTCACGTTATTCCTTTGTCAGAATTTGGAGTGCGCGCTTGAACCATACTTCAAAGCCTGCATCCTGATCGCCATTCACGGCACGTCGAACGGCGGCTTCGGCCAGGGGGCGCGAGTAACCAAGGTTCTCGAGTGCCGACAGAACATCGGTTTCGACGGCAGGTTTCGGCGCCTCCGTAGTGAAATCCTGCAGCTTATCCTTCAATTCGACAACAATCCGTTCGGCTGTCTTCTTGCCTACGCCGGGAATCGAAGTGAGTCGTGCAAGATCTCCCGTTCGAATCGCACCGACCAAGCCGTCAACGGATCCTCCGGAAAGAATTGTTACAGCAAGTCGGGGCCCGATACCCGAGATCGTGATCAGTCGCTCAAAGACACGGCGTTCCTGTCGTGACGAGAATCCGTAGAGTGAGAGCGCGTCCTCGCGGACATGGGTGTGAATCTCCAGGGCAACGTCGTTGCCGGGACTTGGCATCGCTGTGAAGGTCGTTGTTGGAATGAAGACTTCGTAACCAACACCGTGGACATCAATGACCACACGAGCCGGTTCTTTCTCAAGAAGCTTGCCGCGAAGCGAGGCAATCACGCGAGCTCCACGCGATCGACAACACCAATCACGGCAGCATCGATGGGAGCCTCGGTGTGGCCTACAGCAGTCATAGCGGAAAAACCTTCCTGAATCGCGAGGACACGGTCACCAACGCCGGCATCGACGGCGTCAAGCGCGACAATCGGATCACCGATGGGCTCTTCGTGAATGGTGAGCGGCTGAACGAGAAGAATCTTCTTGCCCTCGTGACTGGGCTCCTTTTGAGTGGCGACAATCTGCCCGATAACTTTCCCGAGAATCATTCACCCGACCCGCTGCACATCATCCACTATCGCGACAATTGTGGCTTCCGTCGGCACTTCACGTCCCTTGAATGCAAAGGACGCTTCCTTGCCGCGGCAAACATAAACCATTTCTCCTGGTCCCGACCCGACCGCATCGAGAGCGACGACGACCTGGCCGTCATAGACACGTTCGACGAGCATGGAGGGAATCCCCACAAGGGCATCATCCTTGATGGTGCACACGACGTTGCCGACAACCTTTCCGAGATACATCAGGGCTCCCTGTCGACGTGATCGACTATCCCGACAATGGCGGCGTCTACCGGCGTGTCCTTACAACCGGAGGCCATTCGTGCGGAACTTCCCTGAACGATAAGAACCCTTTCACGATTGCCAGCATCCACCGTGTCGACTGCGATGATGTAGCCCTTCTCGTCTTCGCCTTTCGGGTTGATCAGCTGGCAGATCAGCAGCTTCTTTCCCTCCAGGCGCGGGTCTTTCCGAGTAGCGACAACGGTGCCGGCAATACGGGCGAGGAGCATGGCCGCGAACTACTTCGCGCTCTTTCCGATCGGCAGAACGTCTTCGAGGTTCGAATGCGGCCTCGGGATGACATGCACGCTGATGAGTTCACCGACCCGGCGGGCTGCCGCGGCGCCGGCGTCAGTCGCAGCCTTCACAGCCGCAACGTCGCCGCGAACCATCGCGGTGACGTATCCAGACCCGATCTTTTCCCAGCCCACGAGATTGACCTTCGCGGCCTTTACCATCGCGTCGGCAGCCTCAATCATTGCTACAAGGCCGCGCGTTTCGATCATTCCGAGGGCTTCACCGAGCCCGATATCTCCACTTGCCATGAACTACTCCTTAATATGTAGACCTACTTCAAATTCGCGACGACCTTCTCGATCAGATCGACCAGTTCCAGACGGGTGATTGAGAGGGTATCTGATGGTCCGTCCGTTATAGGACACATCGGGTCCTTTGGTTTAATGTCCAGGCTGTCCAAGCCATAATACTTTTGACGCTGAACCCAAAGCTTTTCAACATCTTCCGAAGTGAGCAACCGCTCCTGGCCGAGGATGCGCGTGAATACCGAGATCTTCGCGAAGTGCTCCACGGTATCCATACGGTTGAACGCGTCTTCGAGATCTGTTCCGTAAGTGACGACACCGTGGTTGGCCAGCAAAAGAGCGTCGTAACTGGGGATGTACGGCTTGAGAGCGTCGGTCAATTCCGGGGTGCCGGGCGTCCCGTACTGCGTGAGGGGAACGCATCCCAAAGACAGCACGACCTCTGAAATCAGCGCCTTGTTCAGCGGGATGCCCGCCGCTGCATATGCCGTTGCACACGCCGGATGGGCGTGAACGACCGCCTTGATATCCGGCCGCAGTTCATAAATCAGGAGGTGCATCGCAATCTCACTGGAGGGCTTCCGTTCCCCGCGAAGCTTATTGCCCTTTATGTCGATAACGATCATGTCCTCCGCCTTCGCAAACCCTTTGTTGCAGCGGGTGGGGGTGCACATGACCGAGCCGTCGGGCAGTCGGGCACTGATGTTGCCGTCCTGGGCTGCCACAAATTGCTTCTCGTAGATGAGATGGCAGAAACGCTCAATTTCGCGCGCGGTATCCATTGAAGAACGGAGATTCTACTACACTATGCGTTCAGGCCAACGCGCCTCGCGAAGGGACTGCATCAGTTTGATGATTTAGAGGATTTCTCGAAAATCGAAATTGAATCCCGGCAGGACGGAATCGCCACTCAAAAACATCGGGTTGTCAACAAGCTCCGGAGGCTGTCCGGGTCGATAGATTCATAATTCTCCCGAGATCTGGGGACAGACTCCGAATTCGAACTAACCAATTTTCGCAGACTGTGCGGCTTCTCCAGTTCGAATTCGGAGTCTGTCCCCAGATCTCTCAGGACGTTTCCAATTCTGCGTATTTCGCGATGAGTTTCTTTAATCCATGCGACATAAAGCTGACCGTGAGCTTCATGTCGTCGCCGTCGCCTTCGGTGCGGAGAATCGTTCCGTTTCCGTACTTGGGATGCCGAACTCGGGTCCCCATCGTCCACTTCCCAGCGGACTTCTTCACAGGAGCGGGTTTTGGCTTTTCGACGCCTGGTAACGCCTTGATCACCGCATCGACGGAGTTGTAGGTCGTGCGTCCGTAAACCATCTGAGGCTTGCGTCGACGTTCGCCGGCTTCTTCGATCAGCTCTGCGGGAATCTCCTGCAGGAAGCGGGAAGGTTCAGAGACCTGCTGGTCCATATTTCCGAAGTAACGACGAAAACGGGCAGAGGTCAGGTAGAGCTTCTGTTCAGCCCGAGTCATGCCGACATAAAACAATCGGCGTTCTTCCTCGAGCTGGCGCCCCTCCTCCATGGACCGGCTGTGAGGGAACAGACCATCTTCGAGACCGGTGATGAACACGACGGGAAATTCGAGTCCCTTGGCTGTATGCAGAGTCATCAGGGTGATGGGAGCCTTCTCGTCGTAGGCGTCCTGGTCGGAGACCAACGCGGCATGATCGAGAAAGTCGCGAAGCGACTCTCCGCGTTCAACGCTTTCCACTGCTGCAGTCAGCAGTTCGCGAATGTTTTCAATGCGGCTTTCTGATTCTTCGGTCCCCTCTTCCTGAAGCATCTCGACATATTTCGAAGAATTGAAGATCCTCTCGAGGAGTTCGGCAGTTGAAAGCTCAGCTGCAGCGCCCACAAAGTCCGCGATCAACTTGTGGAATGCTTCGAGCCCGCGGAGAGTACGTCCCGGCAGCGTTTGTTCCTGGACTGCGATCTGGATTGCGCCCCACAGCGATGTCTCGCGCTCCACAGCCAGATCTGACAGCATGTCCGTTGTGGTCTTGCCGATGCCGCGAACCGGAACGTTGATGATCCGCATGAGGTTTACGGAGTCGTCAGGATTCTGAGCCACCGTGAGATAGCTGATCATGTCCTTGATTTCCGCACGCTCGTAAAAGCTGAACCCGCCGACAATGCGGTATTTCATGTTATAGCGGCGTAGCTTCTCTTCGATAACGCGAGAAAGGAAGTTCGTGCGGTAGAGGACGGCGATGTGATCGAGCGGCTGGGCTTTCGAGTGCACAATAATCCGCTCCGCTACAAACATGGCCTCTTCCTCAGCGTCGGCGGCCTCGAGATACGAGATGAGTTCCCCCTGAGGATTTTGCGTCCACAGCGTTTTGCCTTTCCGCTGTTCGTTGTTTGCGACAACGGTGCTCGCTGCAGCGAGAATTGTCTTTGTCGAGCGATAGTTCTGCTCGAGTCGAACGATTCGAACACGAGGGAAATCCTTCTCGAATGAGAGGATGTTCTGAATGTCGGCGCCACGCCAGCTGTAGATCGACTGATCCTCGTCACCGACAACGCAGATGTTGTCGTGAGATGTGGTCAGGTGGCGGACAAGCCGGTACTGCTGACGATTCGTATCCTGATACTCGTCCACCATGGCGTAGGCGAATCTCGTGCTGTAGCGTTCAGCGAGCGGCTTGAACGCATCGAAAAGGTCGACGGCCTTGATGAGGAGATCGTCAAAATCCAGCGCGTTCGACTTTTTCAGCCGCTTCTCGTACTCCTCGAAGGCCTTTGCGGTGTATTCCCACGAAGGTTCCCAGGAATCCTCGATCAGATTTGCAGGCGTCTTTCCGTGGTTCTTTGCGTGGCTGATGCGGGAGTGCACCGTCTTCGGTGTGACAATGCGTTCCTCGATCTTGAGATCCTTCATGACGCCTTTGACAACCTGAAGCTGGTCCGCGGAATCGTAGATCGTGAAATCGCGACGATAGCCTAGCGGTTCGATCTCCCGCCGTAGCAGTCGCACGCAAAACGAATGGAACGTCGAAATCAGCGGTTCACCGGAACGCGGTCCGTGCAGCAAGTTGCGGACGCGGGTCTTCATTTGGTCCGCGGCCTTGTTGGTAAAAGTGACGGCAAGGATGGATTCCGGCCGGACCTTCAGATTGTCGATCAGGTGTGCAATCCGGTAGGTAATGACGCGAGTCTTACCGCTGCCGGCGCCGGCGAGAATGAGCACCGGGCCTTCCGTTGTTTGCACAGCTTCGAGCTGTTGTGGATTGAGAAGCTTACTAAGATCCATGTGGGTTTACGCTGACTGCGGATCCCTCATCCGGCCCTTCGGGCCACCTTCTCCCGGAGGGAGAAGGACAATTACGAAAGCTACCCTTCTCCCTCCGGGAGAAGGTGGCCCGAAGGGCCGGATGAGGGATCCGCCCTCCAAACGTCAGCCCACTATTCTACCGTAACACTCTTCGCCAGGTTTCGAGGTTGATCGACATCGCAGCCGCGGCGGTCAGCAATGTGGTAGGCAAGCAACTGCAGTGGAATCGCCTCCAGAATCGGAAGCAAAAACTCATTCGTCTTCGGGATCACGATGTACTGATCGGAGTTCTCCTGAAGTTCCGTATCGTCCTCAAGTCCCAGCGAAACCAGGATGCCATCCCGCGACTTCACTTCCTTTACATTGTTGAGGACCTTCTCGTAGCGCGTTCGTGAATCCGGATAAGCCTCATCGTACGTTGCGAGGAAAACGACAGGCAGATCTTCGTCGATGAGAGCATTGGGTCCGTGCTTCATTTCGCCGGCGGGATAACCTTCGGCATGAATGTACGACAGTTCCTTCAGCTTCAGCGCCCCTTCCAGCGCGATCGGAAAGTGCACGCCGCGCGCCAGGAAGAGAAAGTCATGCGCTCGGAAAAGGAATCGCGCGATCTTTTCGATGTTCTTGGCGCAGGACAGCACTTCTTCCATCTTGTGAGGCAACGCCTTCACGTCCTCGAGCATTCGCCGGATCTCAGCATCGGATACGCTTCCATGCAGTTTTCCCAGATGGAGCGCCAGAAGATAGAGGCAAACGAGCTGCGTCGTAAAAGCCTTTGTCGAGGCAACGCCAATCTCCGGGCCCGCACGTGTGTAGAGAATGCCATCGGCGATGCGGGTCGTCATCGAGCCCACGACGTTCGTGATTGTCAGAATTTTCGAGCCGGACTCCCGCACGAGTCGCTGCGCAGAAATCGTGTCCGCGGTCTCACCCGACTGTGTGATGAAGACGAACAAAGTGTCCGGTAGTATGACGGGATTGCGGTAGCGAAACTCGCTGGCATAGTCCACCTCGACAGGAATCCTCGCCAACGGCTCGATCATGTATTTACCGGCGAGTGCCGCATGCCAGCTGGTGCCGCACGCAAGAATGCGAATCTGCTTGAAGCTTTTCCATAGCTCTTCGCTGAAACCGACCTCATCGAGTCGAACGCTGTCGGTATCCTGTGAAAGGCGTCCGAGTACCGTGTTTCCTACGGCGGAAGGTTGCTCGTTGATCTCCTTCAACATGAAGTGACGATAGCCGCCCTTCTCCGCCTGAACTGGATCCCAGGCGATTTCCTGAAACTGCGGCTTGCGCGCATTCCCCTGAACATCGAGCAGCTTGATGCCGCTTCGCGAGACGACAGCAACCTCGTGTTCGTCAAGAAAGAGAATGGATCGCGTATAGGGCAGCATCGCCGGAATATCGGACGCCACAAATCCCTGATCATCCGCGCTTCCCACGATGAGCGGCGCCCCCTCACGCACCGCGACCAGTTTCTCGGGATCGTCGACACTGAGTGCCGCAAAAGCGTACAGACCCTTCAGATCCTTCAGCGTGGTAATCACGGCCTGCTCGAGATTGCCTTTGAAATTCTTCTCGAGCAGATGCGCGATGACTTCAGTATCGGTTTCGGTGGTAAATCGATGCCCTTCGGCAATCAGATTCTGTTTCAGGGCCAGGTAATTCTCGATGATGCCGTTGTGGACGACGACAATTCGTCCCTTGCAGTCGCGATGCGGATGCGCATTTTCCTCGGTCGGACGGCCGTGCGTAGCCCAACGCGTGTGCCCTATACCGAACTGCCCCGAGACAGGCTCCTTCTCGAGAACGTCTTCGAGTTTCTTCAGCTTGCCCGAGCTTCGAACGACCTTCAGCTTTCCGTTCTCAACGACGGCGATGCCGGCAGAATCATAACCACGGTATTCGAGCGACTTGAGCCCTCCCATAATGATGGGAACGGGGTTGCGAGGTCCTACATATCCAAAAATTCCGCACATGACGGCAAGAATAACACGGGGGCAATTCAGGGAAGCTTGCGCAGGTCCAGAGTAAAGGGAAAGTCGGAATCGGGACGCACACTATTCACACCAATCCGGCCCTGGGTCTGACCCATCCGGAAGAAACGGGCCAGCCGGCGGCTCTCTGCTTCAAAGGCATTAACCGGCAGGGTCGAGTAACTCCGTCCCCCGGGATGCATCACATGATACTGGCAGCCGCCCAGGCTGCGTTCCATCCAACGGTCCACAAGATCGAAGGTCAGCGGAGTGTGGACTCCAATCGTGGGATGCAACGCCGAAGGTGGCTGCCACGCACGATAGCGCACGCCCGCGACAAATTCACCGACTGTTCCGGTAGGATGCAGAGGCAACGAGATTCCATTGCATGTGAGCGTGTAACGATCGGCAGTCAGGCCACTCGCCTTGACCTGCAACCGTTCGAGTGACGAATCTACATGGCGGACAGCACCGCCGGCCGCGCCTTCCTCGCCCATTACATGCCAGGGTTCCAGCGCGCCACGCAGTTCCACAACGACCCCACGACTGACGAAGTCTCCATACTTGGGGAACCGAAACTCGAAGTGCGGTGCGAACCAGCCGGGCTCAAACGGGTAACCGGCATCTGCCATCTCGGTCATCACGTCTTCAAAGTCGAGCCAGGCAAAATGCGGAAGCATAAAGCGATCGTGAAGTTCGGTATCCCATCGGACGAGCCTTTTCGGGGCATAAGGGTTCTGCCAAAAACGCGCAATCATGGCGCGCAGCAGCAGCTGTTGTGTCAAGCTCATGCGCGCATGGGGCGGCATTTCGAAAGCGCGCATCTCCAGCAGTCCCAACCGTCCGGTTGCGCTGTCCGGTGAGTACATCTTGTCAATGCAGAACTCGGCGCGATGTGTGTTCCCCGTAACATCCACGAGAAGGTTCCGCAGCAGCCGATCGACAAGCCACGGCGGGCAAGCACCGGACCGGTGCTGAGTCTGCCGTTCCAATTCCCGGAAGGCGATCTCGATTTCATGGACGGAGTCGTTGCGCGCTTCATCGATGCGGGGAGCTTGCGACGTCGGCCCGATAAACAATCCGGAGAACAAGTACGACAGCGACGGATGCTGATGCCAGTACGTCAAAACGCTGCGCAGCAAGTCCGGCCGGCGGAGCCACGGGGAATCCTCAGCGGTCGCGCCGCCGAGCACGAAGTGATTGCCACCGCCCGTGCCGCTATGCCGCCCATCGATCATGAACTTCTCCGTGCTGAGCCGCGACTCACGCGCCGCCTCATAGATGAAGTTTGTGCGTTCGCTCAACTCATCCCAGCATGCGGAAGGATGGATGTTCACCTCGATCACCCCGGGGTCCGGGGTAATGCTGAACCTGGCAAGCCGGGGATCCTTGGGAGGTTCATAACCTTCGAGAAGTACAGGTTGACGCATGGATTGGGAGGTCGCTTCAACGACAGCAACAAGCTCGAGGTAATCCTCGAGGTTCCGGAGTGGCGGCATGAAAATGTAGAGCACGCCATCTCGTGATTCTGCGCACATTGCAGTCCGGGTCAGCTCGGCCGCACTCTCATGTTTCTGCGGCACGCGATCGGTCGTCCCTTGCTTCGCCGCCGGTACGCGCTCGGATTGAAACCGAAGTTGCGCGTAGGTGGGTAAAGGCGGCTGAGCTACCGAAGGATCCACAGGCAAAATGTGCGGATAGTCTTGCTTCGCAACCCACGGCTGAGAGTCGAGCGGCAGGCGGTATCCTATGGGAGAATCGCCAGGAATCAAGTAGCAGCGATCGTCACGCAGAAACCATTGCCCGGTCTGCCACCTTCCATTCACATCGCGAGCGATAGGCAGCACCGCGCCAACAACGCTCTCGAGGCCCCTCGAGAACACGCGCGACAACCGCCGCCGTTCCAATTCATCTTCGAGCCTTGCATCAAAGGGATCGACATTGGACGGAAGCCGCCGCTCGCGCCACAGATAGTAGAAGACGTCTTCGTACACGGGAAACACGTAGCGCTCGGCCAGTCCCAGTTTCTGCGCGACTCCGTGCAGAAACTCGCGCGCCGTGCGCTCCGTAGCGGCTCCTGGTTTGGACTCGTCTGCGATCAGGTTCTCGTTTTGCCAGACGGGCTCCTTGTCTCTCCGCCAGTAACAATTCAAGGACCACCGCGGTAGCTGCTCTCCGGGGTACCACTTGCCTTGACCGAAGTGGACGAGACCACGGTCCGCATAATGGCGCCGCAGACGATGAAACAAGTCTGCCGCGAGACGCTTTTTCGTGGCGCCCAAGGCAGCGGTATTCCACTCCTCGCCGTCCGGGTCGTCGATGGAAATGAATGTCGGCTCACCGCCCATTGTCAGGCGAACGTCGTGAGTCTGAAGATCCTTGTCTACCGCGTGTCCCAGACGTTCGATCTCAACCCACTCCTCGTCGCGATAAGGCTTCGTGACGCGCGGCGCTTCCCAGATCCGGCTCACGGACATCTCATGTTTGAAATGGACTTCGCATTCTTCCAAAGTCCCCGTGACTGGCGCGGCCGACGCGGGCTCGGGTGTGCACGAGAGGGGGAGGTGTCCTTCACCGGCGAACAAACCCGATGTTGGATCCAGACCAACCCAGCCGGCGCCCGGTAGATAGACCTCAGCCCACGCGTGAAGGTCCGTGAAGTCGTGGGCAGGACCTGCGGGACCATCGAGGGACTTCACGTCCGGGGTGAGTTGAATCAAATATCCCGAAACAAAACGGGCCGCCAATCCGAGATGACGAAGCAGCTGGACAAGCAACCATCCGGAATCGCGGCACGATCCGGATGCTTTCTGTAGAGTCTCTTCGGGCGTCTGCACTCCCGGCTCCAGGCGAATCAGATATCGAACATCTTTGGACAATCGCTGGTTGAGTTCGACGAGAAACGGCACAGTCGGTTTCGTGTCGCGGGAGATGCTGGACAGATACTGGCCGAATATCGGCGTTGCCTTCGCGGTCTTCAGGTATGGCGCGAGTTCCTCAAGCTGAACAGCCTCGTAAGTAAATGGACAGTTATCGGCGTGCGGTTCGAGGAAGAAGTCGAACGGATTGATGACAGCCATCTCCCCAATCACTTCGACCTCAATCTTTAGTTCCTTCGTCTTTTCAGGAAAGACGACGCGCGCAACGTAGTTGGACTGCGGGTCCTGCTGCCAGTTGATGAAGTGCTGCTCCGGTAGCACTTTCATCGAGTAGCTCAGAATGCGTGTACGGCAGTGCGGCGCCGGACGAAGACGGATCGTCTGCGGTCCAAGTAAGATGGCCCGGTCGTAGCTATAGTGAGTAAGGTGGCGAAGGGCTACGTGTATCGACATAGTCAGGCAACGTCAGCGACGGATTTGATCTTAGGGTAGAAGGCCAGCATGGGCCAGAGACAAAATTGTGGGAGGGCAGCATAACCTCGGAAAAAGTTTGAAATTGGACGAATCCGGGGATCTTAAAACCAAAATTACAAAATCTTAGGTTGGACTCGCAACCAGTGTAGTGTCCAACAAATAACTGGAAGCCCTTCGTCTGGACGGCGACTGTTGATTCGATTCAAGAGAAGCTCTCACGTTGTCGTCAAACGTTGGAACAGATAAAAACCTGGCTTCACTTCATCGCGTAGAAAGAAAGGAAAAGGACTAGCGAACGGCGAATCGGAGTTTGTCTCAGAACTCTCAGGCCAGCACGTCCAATTTAAGATCTTCTAATCTCGGTTTTAAGATCCCCGGACTCGTCCGTTTTCCAATTTTTTCAGAATTCTGTGAGTAAGCCTACTTTACGCGGAGGTCACGCCTTCTTCTTCCGATGTGGCGCTCGTCCTTCCTTCACAACCTGCCGTCCGCGGGCAATCGCCAACCCTTCGGCAGGCACATCGTCCGTGATTGTGGAACCCGCGGCTACAAACGCGCCTTTCTCCACGCGCACGGGCGCAATCAGCGTACTGTTGGTTCCAATGAACGCGTCATCTTCAATATGTGTCTCATACTTGTGAGTGCCGTCGTAGTTCGCGGTAATCACGCCCGCCCCGATATTGACATCTTTCCCAACAGTGGCGTCACCCACATAGGCGAGATGCGACGCCTTCGACGCAGCACCCAGCTTTGACTTCTTCATCTCGACGAAGTTGCCGACCCTGGTGTTGTCTCCGAGCGTGACATCCTGGCGAAGATGAGCAAACGGCCCCAGGTACACGTCTTCACCAATCTTGCTGCTTACAAGGACGCAGCCTTCCAGAACGGTTGAGCGCGCGCCGATCCTGCAGCTAGTGATCCGGGAGAACGAACGGATTGTCACATCCTCGCCCACAACAGTTCCTCTTTCGAGCTGAACTGACGGATAGATGATTGTGTCCGGGCCCACCTGCACATCGACATCGATGAACGTGCTTTCCGGATCGACAATCGTCACACCCTCCGACATTAGTGCTTCGCATTTCTGACGGCGAAGAAACTGATCGATCGCCGCCAGCTCCTGTCGCGTATTGATGCCGAGAATCTCGACCGGAGCCGCAGTCTTATAAGCGCCAACCTTTTCGTTCCCGCTTGTCAGTATTCCGACGACATCCGTGAGGTAGTACTCGGACTGTGAGTTCTTGTTTCCGACATGAGCAAGCGCCGCGAACAGTTCGGGCGTTTTGAAGACGTAGATGCTGGAATTGATTTCGGGAATTTTGAGCACGTCCGGTGACGCGTCGCGGTGTTCAACGATGGAATCCACTTCGTTGTCATTGCGGCGGATGATGCGGCCATAGCCGAACGGTTCCGCGATATCTGCGGTCAGCACCGAAGCTGCATAGCCTCCGTCCCGATGAAATTGTACGAAGTGCTCGAGCGTGTCCCCACCGATCAGCGGAACGTCTCCGGGCAGTACCAGAAGGTCACCCGAAAAGCCTCGCAGTGTTTCACGAGCGCTCAGCACCGCGTGTCCGGTACCGAGTTGCTGTTTCTGATCGACGAATTCCGCGTCGGGCAGCAGGGCTTTAACCCGCTCCGCCTGATGCCCCACGACGACGAGAACCCGAGACGAAATCGATTGAGCGGCACGAAAGACGTGCTCGATGAGAGCGCTGCCCCCAACCTGATGCAGTACTTTCGCTTTGCGCGATTTCATACGGGTACCCTTACCCGCAGCCAGAATCAGGACCTGCAAATTCTCCATCACACCCCCAGCATCGCGTAGAGAACGCGGGCCAGTTTATCCGGATCGTGGCGAATCACGCGGCCCTTCGCCAGCAGATCGGCCTCCACGCATTCGAGCCCCATGGAGCGCAGCCGCTTCTTATCGTTCGCTACAAGCGTGGCGCCTTCAAGTTCGTACTTTCGAAGCATCGCCGCTGATGGTATCGCGTTGTTGAGGAGGATTCGAGAGAACAGCAATTTACCCTGGCTGTGGCACACCATCGCTTCGACGTGATCCGCGGCCGACATGTCGTCACTTTCGCCGGGTTGCGTCATGATGTTCTGAATGTAGATCTTCTTCGCCGCCGATCGCTCGATGGCGTCGACAATGTTGTCGACAAGAAGGTTCGGGACAAGGCTCGTGTAAAGAGACCCGGGGCCAATAGAAATGAGGTCGGCTTTCGCGATCGCGTTGAGCGCGACGTCCAGCGGTTGCGTGTTCACCGGATTCAATGAGATTCGACGAATCTTCTTTCGACTGGCCGTGATGCGGGTTTCGCCCTCTACAGTGCTCCCGTCGGCAAACTCCGCTCGAAGGGTGACGTTGGAATTTGTTGCAGGATAGATCACGCCCTTGATCGCAAGGACCTCCGAAGTGAGCCGCACGGCTTCCGCAAAATCCTGCGTAATACCGGCCATCGCGGAAAGAAACAAATTGCCAAAGCTATGATTGTGAAGGTCGCCTTTGCCCTCGAATCGGAAGCGGAAGAGCTTCGACATGAGATTTTCATCTTCGGAAAGGGCGATCATGCAGTTGCGAATGTCGCCCGGAGGCATAACCCCCAGATCTTCACGCAATCGCCCCGAACTTCCGCCGTCGTCCGCCACGGTGACAATGACGGAGAGGGCAGCGGGTCCGTTCTTCAATCCGCGGAGTACGGTAGATAAGCCCGTCCCGCCTCCAATCGAAAGGATTCGAGGCTTCGAAAAAAATCTCAAGGGCTATTTATCCGGCGGAGCAACCAGATCCTTGAATGCCTGCTCTTCCGCCAGGACAGCGAAGTCAGTATCCTGCGAGGCCTGAAAGCGGTTTTCGGCCCGGTGGTGGATGGATTGCTTAAGGTAGCTGAGCGCCTGATCTCTGTTTCCCTGCAGTGCGCTGGCTGCAGCCATGGCATAAAGAATATGGTCGGCCTTGGGCGCCAGCTTCAAGGCGGACTGCAAGTGGGTCATCGCCGTTTCGAGATCGCCACTGTTCATCAGGGCAACCGCCACGTTGTAGTGGTCATCGGCTGTACGGAACACCGTGCGAGCCCGCTCCTGCAGCTTCTTCTCACAAGCGTGGATTCTCGCCTTCGCGCTTGCCTGAATTTCGGGCTCTTCGGGGTATTCCGCGATGACCTTATTGAAAGCCTTCACGGCCCTGGCGTAATCCTCTGCGTACATTAGTTTTATGCCAGCTTCCAGGGCAGCCACCGCGCCACTGAATCGGGCCGAAGGAACGCGCTGGATTTTCGGAGGGGCCTTGGTCGCCTTCGGGACGGGTGACTTCGCCCGGCCGGCGCTGTTTTTTGCCTTGCCCAATCGGGTCGCAGCGGCACTGGATTTCTTTGTTTTTACCGACTTAGATGGAGATTTGGCTGTCGGGCTCTTCTTCCTGGTTCCCTTCGAGGGTTTTAGCTTCTTCGGCATCGCTCGGGTGGGGCACTTATAACGTCTCCCCTACGCGCAAGTCAAGCCGCCCGTGTTTTTAAGCTTTTAGAACGACTGGAAAATGATGTCACTCCGGGTATATTGCTCCCGGCGACGTCAGGGGCTCGGCGCCAACACTTACGGGTTCCTGTTCGGTCCCTTTAAGGCGGGTTTGTATGTGGATGTGCTTGGGAGCTTTGATACCGAAACGAACGCGATTGCGGCCGACCTCCAGAATCGTAATCTCAACTTCTTCAGCGACTACAATCTTCTGGTCCTTCTTACGGCTAATAATCAGCATTGGAGATTGCTCCTATGCAACTACAGACCGAAAGCCGCGGAGGAAAAATACACCAGACTTTCATCACATTTTTGTAAAGGACTCTTCAAATTTCCGGATTTTTCTGGCACAATGCCGCTCGCGCGGCATGAAGAAGTACGCTGTAACCACCACTGCCCTGATTCTGTTGGTGTTCTGGCCCACGATGGCCCAGGATTTCAGCGGATCCGTCCAGATACCTGCTCCCGAACGCATTCATAGTCAATTTGAGGATAACTACCTCAAGGCACTGACCAAACGTGGTCGCAGTCTGGAATCGCAGGGATTGTATGTGGAATCTTTGGACGGTACTTTTGTCCTGGCCGATCACCACAGCGACACCGCATTCAATCCGGCATCGGTGATTAAGATAGCCACTTCTTTTGCAGCACTCGACAAGTTAGGTGCTGATTACCACTTCGAAACCGCTTTTGAGATGCGCGGAGAGGTTAAGAAGAAGACCAGGACTCTGGAAGGCGATCTGATACTGGCTTCCTCCGGGGATCCCGAACTCACCACCATCGATCTCAACCGAATGATTCGTCAGGTCTCGCTCGCGGGCATCTCCAAAGTCACCGGGAGCCTGATTGTGACCGGACCTTTTACTTATGGTCCAAACATTACGACTCCAGTTGCGACCAGCAATCTCCTCACGCTGATGAGAAAACAGGGAGTGCAGGTTTCGACGACGAAACGTCGTGCAGTGCGCGGCACCCTCGTATCAACCCCGCATGTCTCGAGGGCCCTGCGCGAGATCGTCAAAAAACAAAACGATTTCAGCGACAATCAGATCGCGGACCGGCTGGGTGAGTCTATCGGTGGTCCGTCCGCCGTGCGACAGTTCCTCATCCGGGCCGTTGGAATTCCCGAGAGTGAAATCCGCATTGAGCGCACGTCGGGGTTGTTTACCAATCGCATCACACCTCACGGCACAGTTCAGCTGCTGCGGCATCTTGTACTCTGGCTGAATTTCAACAACATGCTGCCCCAGGACGTCCTTCCGGTTGCCGGAATTGACAGTGGAACGCTGCGCGCTCGTTTCACGACCGAGGATTATCGCGGTTCCGTCATCGGCAAAACCGGCACGCTTCCGGTAACTGATGGTGGCGTCAGCGCCCTCGCAGGTTTTGTGTACACACGGGAACGGGGCGTGCTTCTCTTTGCGATCTTCAACACGCAGGGAAGTGTGACTACCTTCCGCAGACTTCAGGACAGCTTGATCAAGGATTTGATTTCCGAATGCGGTGGCGCGGAACTCAGTGCGTCATTGCATAAACCAGGTAATTGACGCCGAACTGAAACGACTGCACGGCCGGATGCAGGGCCTGAGCTCCCAAATCGATATCTTCCCAGTATTCACCAAAATCATTGGCGGCGTTGGCTACCAGGATAAGCCGACCTGTATCGTCCTTCATTCCCCAGAAAGACGGCCCATCACCAAACTGATCGGGATAGGGCGGGGCCATCTCCAGGCTGTCGATCTCATAGAACGTGTGAAAAATGGGGTCGTCGATTTTAAGGCGTTCCAACTGCCGATCTGGAAACACGCGAAGCATTTCTGATTCGAGGTTCAGACGATGTCTGCCGCGAAAATCATCGAACATCGCGAATCCGCCGCGATTGAAGTAGTCGCGAAGGTTTTTGACTTCCTTTTCATCCAGAATCATGTACCCCGGCTCAGAAAAATAGAGGAAGGGATAATTGAAAATCTCCGGGCTGTCGAGATCCACGATCTGATAGGCTGCGACGTTCGTGCTGATACCTGTAACCTGCCCGACCATGGCCAGAAAGAAGTCTTCTGAACGCGGATAATCATGCTCCCACGGAACCTGGCCTTCCGCATTGATCCCACCCCGAACCACGCTGAACGCGACGCGGGCAAACGTGTATTCCGCATGTTCCTTGGGCACTTTATTAGGAATCGCAGGCCCGGCGCACAAGAGGATGAGAATGATAGAACCCAACCCGATTCGCTTTATCATGGGAGACTTGCAACAGTATACGCCCAATGCGCTTCGTTGATCGAGTAATTGCTGGTTTTTTACCCTTAGTTCCAAAGGGCGTCGTTGGCCGCGTTGCCCAACGTTACATTGCCGGCGAAAACATGGCAGACGCCATTCGCGTCGCGCGCAGTCTCAACGCGCAGGGTTTTCGCGCGACAATGGATATCCTCGGCGAAGATGTTCACCATCTCGACCAGGCGCGGGAGGCCGCCGAAAACTATAAAAAGTTGCTCGACGAGCTGCACCGCGAAAAAATCGACTCCAACGTTTCGGTAAAGCTCACCCAGCTTGGCCTCAAGGTCGACAAACAAGAATGTCTCGCTCTGGCGCATTCGGTTGTAAGACGCGCGCAGGAACGCGGCAACTTCGTCCGCATCGATATGGAGGACTCTTCGTGCACTTCAGACACGCTGGGAATCTATGCGGAGCTTCATCGCAATCACGAGAATGTCGGAGTTGTGATTCAGGCCTATTTGCATCGCACCATGGACGACGTCTCGCGATTGATGGATACGAAGCCGAATTTCCGTCTCTGTAAGGGCGTGTATGTTGAGCCCGCGGCTATCGCATACAAGGATATGTTGAACATCAATCGGAACTATCTGATGCTGCTGGAGCGGCTCCTGCGATCCGGCATTTACGTCGGAATTGCGACTCACGATGAGCACCTCGTCCAAAGAGCACAAAAATGGATCGCTGAACTGAGTCTTCCCGCAACGGTCTATGAGTTTCAGATGCTGCTTGGTGTGAATGAGCCATTACGGAATCGGATTCGCGCGGCGCGCCATCCCTTGCGCGTCTATATTCCCTTCGGCCGGGACTGGTACGCGTATTCGGTGCGGCGGCTGCGCGAAAACCCGCGGCTTGCCGGCTATGTCCTCAAAGCCATGTTCACCCGTTAGTCTGCTAAGCTTGCTGCTGCCATGAAGATCGTCCTCTTGGGAACCAGTTCTGCAGTGCCGACACTCACGCGCGGCCTTTCATCCACAGCACTTGTACGCGAGGGGGACGTTTTTCTCTTCGATTGCGGCGAGGGAACGCAAATCCAGTTGATGAGATCGGGCGTGAAACGCAGTCGCATTCACAGCATCTTTATCGGTCATCTGCACGGAGACCATCTTTATGGAATTGCCGGGTTGATCAGCACACTCCATCTGGACGGACGCGTTGAACCGCTCAACGTTTTCGGACCAGAAGGCCTGCGCGGCTATTTGAGCGCTTCTTTCCGCAACTCGGACTTGCAACAGTTCACCTACAAGCTCACCGTACAGGAGTTTCCTCGCGGGTACCGTGGACGTGTGCTGGATGGTGAGGACTACTACGTCGAGGCACTGCCTCTCGACCATTCGATCTTTTGTCTGGGCTGGAGGTTTCAGGAGAAACCCAAGCCAGGCACATTCGACCTGGAGGCAGCGGAGCGGCTCGGAATTCCTCGCGGCCCCCTCTACGGAAAATTACAACGTGGCGAGAGCGTCAAGCTTGACGATGGCCGCACGATCGCCTCGGAGATGGTCGTGGGCCCCGAACGTCCGGGAAAGTCCGTGGTTTATTGCCTCGATACTCAGTTCACGGAGCGCTCCGTGGAATTGGCCGATCGCTGCACCGCGCTTATCCACGAAACGACATTCGGACCGGATGCCATCGACATGGCGCGCGAACGCAAGCACTCAACGATGGAAGATGCCGCTCGCGTCGCGAAGGAAGCTGCCTGCGAGATGTTAATCGCCACGCACTTCAGTTCGCGCTACGACGGCCGTCAGGTGAAGAAGATTGCCGACGAGGCGCGTGACGTGTTCGAGAACATAGAACTCGGAAAGGATTTGCTGGAGATTGAAGTGTAGCGGCAGCGGGCAGGGCTTTAGACAATCGCACCTTCGAACGTGGATTTCTCCGCTCGAGCGATCATCACCGGAACCGTTTCCCCAACACGCGCATTCCCCTGAACCGCCACTTTTGCATTACCGCGGGTTCGCCCAAACCCTTCCTCTTCGATAAGCACATCCTGAACAGTGCCGGTCCAACGCTGACGTTTTTTTGCGGCGATGCTTTCCATAAGCGAGAGGCACTCCTGGTGCCGCTCTTCGATCAACTCTTCGGGAAAGCCTTCCAATTCGGCTGCAGGCGTGCCGACACGCGGCGAATACTTAAAAACGAATCCGAAGTCGAAGCCAACTTCTTCAATCAACGAGAGCGTCTCGCGAAAATCCGTGTCGGACTCCCCCGGAAATCCCACGATCACATCCGTGCTTATCGTCATTTCCGGCATCGACCGGCGTAGCTTTCGAATCAACTCCAGATAGCCCTCGCGCGTGTAGTTCCGCTGCATCTTCTTCAACATCACCGTTGAACCCGACTGAACGGGTAGATGCAACGCTTCGCAAACCTCCGGCACATCAGCCATTGCCTGAATCACGCGGTCGGTCATGTAATAAGGATGCGGACTGATGAATCGAACTCTTTCCACGCCTTCAACCGCGCCGACGGCCTCCAGCAGGTCTGCGAAGTCCGTTCCCTTCCCGCGGTTTCCATCGCGATGATAGGAATTGACTGTTTGCCCCAGGAGCGTGATCTCGCGAGCGCCCTCGCGCACGCGATCGCGCACTTCTGCGAGAACCTGTTCCATTGGGTGATAGCTCTCTCGCCCACGGACGTACGGCACGATGCAGTACGTGCAAGAGTAGTTACAACCTCGCATGATAGTCACGAACGCCGACACCTTATCGCTTGTTGACGGCGTGGCGTAGTCGAGATCATCTGCTTCGGGCCGCCGTTCCAGCAATCCTTCGACAAGCGTGCCGAAATCTTCGATCGATTTCGCACCGACAACCAGATCGATGTGTGGAAAGCGATCCTCGAGATATTCCTTCGTGCGTTCAGCCGCGCAACCGGTCACAACGACCTTCCGCCCGGGCTTCAGCGCTTTCCATTTCTTGAGGCGGCCAATCTCGGAGAACGCGCGATCTTCGGCATGCTGGCGTACGGTACAGGTGTTGACGAGCAGCACTGTCGCATCATCGGAGTCTTCAGTCTGCATGATGCCTCGCGCCTGCAGATGACGTCCCATTTCGTTGGAATCCGCCACGTTCATCTGGCAGCCGTAAGTGCGCACGTAATACTTCATAAGCCCCAACATTATACTTGCGGCATGCACGAAGTGCCGATCGAGGATTCCATCGACCTGCATACGTTTCAGCCGCGCGAAATTGCTCTGGTGGTGGAGGAGTATCTCTATCAGGCAGTAGTGAAAGGCTTTCGCGAGGTACGAATCATCCATGGCAGGGGCATTGGCGTACAGCGGGAAATCGTCCGGTCATTGTTGGAGAAGCACCCGAACGTTCGTTCTTTCCGTGATGCCCCGGACCGAGGATCGACAACAGTGTTTCTGGTGGAAACCTAAAGCTGTCCCTCTAAAGCTGTCCCTCTCCCTCCGGGAGAGGGTGCCGCGAAGCGGCGGGTGAGGGATTCTCATGCCTGGAGATCCCTCATCCGAGCGCACTGCCTCAACAGGTTCCAGACCTGGAGATCCCTCATCCGGCCTTCGGCCACCTTCTCCCGGAGGGAGAAGGGCTCTTACTTTTTGTGCTTCTCGATATATTGCTTCGCAAACTCTTCAAGCGTGGCCGACCGCAGGCCGATCTTCTGCGCTTCTGCCTTCGCCGCATCGAACGTCATGCCGTCGCGAAGGACCCGTCGAATCATAAAAAACCCGCCGACCCGATTTGCAGACCCGCAATGAATAAATACCGGGCGGTTCTTCGCATCATCGGTCAGCTTCAGGAATTCATCGGCCTGTTCATCCTTCGGTCCCGTCTGATTCGACACCGGGATGTTGAAGTATTTCATTCCCAGCTTCTTTGTCTCCGCTTCTTCCGCAGCAGCATCGAAACCTGCTTCTCCCGGCGTTCGCAGGTTGATGATGGTGTTGACGCCCTGCGTCTTCAGATCGGCCAACTGCGCCGGCGTTGGCTGACCGCCTGTGCAGAACTCGGTATTGATTTTCAGGAAGTTTTGAATTCCTGGAGCGGGCTGCTGTCCCATAGCCAGTGCCGCGAAAACAAGCAGCAGGAACGCCACAAACATACTCTTCTTCATGCTTCCTCCCTCGAATGCAGAAACTCTAAAAGATGAAGGCCGATCCGTCAAACACTCGAGCTGTTTTCGTGAGGCTTGTAACTGTGACGAAAACGTCACGACCTGGTCATGAAGCGATCATGGTTTGCGCGGTAGTTTGCCCTGTTCAAAACAACTGAGGAGGTCTGAGTACTGCTCGGACCACTCGGGAAATTAATTTGCTCCAAGGAGGAGAACAGGATGTTTCAACGCAAGCTTGTGATCACTCTGGCAATTGTGTTGGTCGCCACCAGCGCCGCTGCCTTTGGCACATTTAATTTTGGTGACTTCCGCGACAATCAGCTTGAGGCTCATTCTCAACAGCTGTTCGGGATAGTTAGCGCAGTCGGCGCTTCGTCTCGTGAAAGTATCTCCGCCGCCGAGGCGGAAGCCGATCCCACCAGGCTTGTAACCCTGGCAAAGGGCCTGAACGCCCGGGTGCTGGCGTCAAACGCGAGCGTGGGCGCAAACATCGACATGATGACGTTGTGGCCGGCTACCAACCCAACCCACATCATCGCCTGCAACGAGCAGGGCACGGCTCAAGTCGCCGTCCAGCGAATTCGGCTTTCGAACGGGCAGGCTGAGAACATTCTGACAGGGCTGAGTTCCTGCGATCCCGTACGCAGAACCGCGTGGGGAACTATCCTTGTTGGTGAAGAAGTCGGCAACACAGGATGGGTACTGGAAATTATCAATCCGCTCGCGACGACGAATGTAACCTTCAACAGAACGACGGGATTATTGAGCGGTACAGATGCGGCCAACATTGCGACACGTCCGGCTCTTGGGCGCAACGCGTTCGAAGGGCTTGCTCTGTACCCTAACGGTCTCCTGTACTACGGCGACGAGAACCGGCCCGCAACGGGTACCGGAGGCGGAGCATATTTCAGATTCGTTCCGACCACGCCGTGGGTAACCGGCACCATCACCAGCCTCTCTCAATCTCCGCTGACGTCCGGCACCATCTATGGGCTGCGGCTTGGGAAGCGGAGCGGTAACACCGACTACGGACAAGGAACCAATACCGGAAAGGGCATTTGGGTACCCATCCCCGGCGGTGGATTTAACGCAGATCTGAGAGCTTTTGCGGCTTCGTTGAAACTGACCGGATACTATCGCCCGGAGGATGCGGAGATTGATCCCGAGGCATTAGCTCAGGGCCTTGTGCGCTTCTGCGGAAACAACACGGGCAATGAAATCGATGATAGCAACTTCGGAGAAACCATCTGCATCACCGATGGGACTCTCGCCAACGCGATGCTGAATGCGTCTGTGCCGGAGGCTCAGTACCTGGTCATCGGGACTCCCGATTTCGCAATGATGGACAACATTGCTTACCAGCCCGGTCGTGGAAACTGGATTATCCACGAAGATGGTGATGGCCCCGAAGTCGGTCGCAATAACGACCTGTGGTCCTGCGTCGACGATGGTGACGACGATGACAAGCTCTCGGATGGTTGCGCGAAGATTGGCACGCTCAACGACTTGACCGCCGAATGGACCGGAGGGTTCTTCGACGGCTCCGGCAACCACTTCTACGTCAGCATTCAGCACAACATCACCGGCCACGGTGTGATTCTGGACATTACGGGCTGGAGATAAAGAGTTAGAGAAGAGGTCGGAAGAGGAGGGTGCCGCGAAGCGACGGGTGAGGGATCTTCAGGCCCTGCGAATCCCTCATCCGGCCCTTCGGGCCACCTTCTCCCGGAGGGAGAAGGGTAGGCCTGCTAGGGTGGTCCCTCTCCCTCCGGGAGAGGGGCGGGTGAGGGATCTTGTCGTGCGTCCCAACACCCGTTAGTCTGCCCCGCCTTGTTTTCGCGGAAACCCAGTGTTAGATTTCGCGCAAACAGGAGCGATGTCATGAATACCCGCCTTTTGCAGAAACGTCTGGCGCTAAGCTGCCTTATTTCTTTCGCAGCGCTGAGCTCAACGGTCGTTGCGCAGAATCCGCCCTGTATCGACTACTCCAAAGATCCGGCAGGTTGTCAGCCCAGCACGTTCGATACACCACTGGGGCAAATGCCTTCGGTCCGTGTAAACCGCCAGGGCAATGTCGATCCCACGTCCTCGGAGGCAGATGCACGCGCAGGTGCAGCGAAGGTCGAGCAGGACCTTCACCTGTTTCGCAACTTCGAGCACCTTCATTGGGTCTTAACCGTACCTTCCGTTCCCGATCCCGCAAATGGGGGCTGGCGCGGAGGCGATCTTGACGGCGGCGGCGATGGCCGCGGGCTTGGTATTGCCGGCAACTGTATCTACGTCGGACACGGCAATGGCGCGGGCGTGACCCACCCGATTACCATCTTCAAAATCCAGCCGAACCCTGAAAAACAGCCGCCCGTGAAAGTGGGTGAAATTCCCGCGATGGTCCAGGGCAACCAGGGCTTCGACGATCGCGAGCTTCGTGCGCTCGTTTACAAGACATCTGGCGGCGAGGATCGACTGATCCTCATTCGCAACGGCGGCACCAACACCATCGGGCGCATGGAAACTTACGTCGTTGACATGAACACATGCCTGCCGACTTCAAAAAGCGAAACACACGACTTCAATGGGCCGTCACACGAATTCTTTCTCTGGCATGATCCTACGAATCCGAACCGCGTTCTGGTTTATATGGCGATGTTCGCAGGAGGCGGACTTCCCGATCCGGAGCATCCCGGACTGAAGATTCCCGACGCGATCGTTCTCGCTGTCACGGATGAAAACACTGGAGACATGCTGATGAAACCCCGAGTGCTTGCTGGTTTCAGTCTGCAGGAAGTCGGCGGTCCTCCACCGAATGAAAGACCGGATGCCACGGGGCTATTTGCGGATGGACGATTTGCCGACTTCAGCGGTGTCAAAAATCGCGCAGGCGATGCCGGAAATTTTCAGAACCGGCAGAACAACGAACTGCACTCGCTGACTGTGTCCGATGACGGGGAGCGCGTTTATGTCGCCGGAGGAACGGCCGGCTTCTATGTTCTTGACTCGGAAGCGATCGCGCACCATCGCGATGCGGAACTTGCGGCGGGAACCGGAGGATGCAACCAGCGATCAACGATCGTGTCGACAAACGGCATCGTCGATGGTGCGAAGATCGCCGAAATCGCCAAAGACTGTCTGCACATGGTGGTGAACAACGATCCCGGCCTAAAAGCGTACCTCGCCTCGGATGCATCCGCGCAGGCGAAAGCTCAGCGATATCTGGTTTTAATGACACGATCGCGTTTCGATGTTCATCCTCCTTTCAATTCGAATCCAACGGGAATTCATAGCGCGGTCTTCGTTCCAGGACGCCCTGCCCTGGTGCGCGGGAATACAAAGAACCGTCCCGCATTCGTTTGGCTCAGCGACGAGAATGGCGGATGCCCTTTGATGCATGCGCGTGTCATGTCCGTTGAAGTGGAAACAGCGCCGATGATGATCGGCGCCTTTGCAATTCCCGACAACCAGATTGAAGAGTGCCTCGATCAGGCAATAACAGAGCCCAACGGCCAGCAACGACGGCGAGTGCCGCAGCAGAATCACAATCCGACGGTTTTCAAGAATCTTGTTTTCACGACGTGGTATGGGCATGGACTTCGCGCCATCGATATCTCGAGGCCGCAGACGCCGCGGGAAGTAGGTCATGCGCTGACGGTTCCACAAGGCGTCGCGCGCACGTATCCGGTCTTCAAGGACGGCCTGATCTACTGGGTCGACAACGACACGGGCCTGCATGTCGCTCGATATACGGGGCCGCGCGCCGATGAACTTCCCGGGCCGGGCTCCGGCACGTACGAAGGCAACGCAACGAGTCCTCATCGGTAAGCGGCCATGATTCGAACGTGGATAGTCACGGGAATAGCCCTGCTGGTAGCGTCTTCGCTTTCCGCCATGCTTCTGCAGAACACTCCGCAGGCACCGTCACGATCGGAGAATGAAGAGACCGCCTTCCTTTGTCCGATGCATCCGGACTTCACCCTGGATGTCGCCGGCAAGTGTCCGCGATGCGGAATGGCGCTGGTGAAGGCCGCAGCCTACGATGTGCGAGATTACAATTTGGAGTTTCGAACGATTCCCTCCGTTGTCGTCGCCGGCCAGAAAGCAACACTGCGCTTCAGAATTTCCCATCCGGGTTTCAATGCGGTGATCGAAAAGTTTGAGGTCGTCCACGACAGGAGGTACCACCTATTCGTGATCAGCCAGGACATGGAGTACTTTCAGCATATCCACCCGGACGAGCGTCCCGATGGGACATGGACCATCGACGTGACGCTGCCGAAACCCGGGTACTACAAAGTCCTGTCCGATTTCCTGCCTTCCGGCGGCTCGACGCAGTTCATTGCGCGGCCACTGATCACGGCGGGCTATATGGGTGACCTCGCCGCCGATAGCGCGCATCTTGTCCCGGATACCGTCTTCAAGAAGTCCGTGGATGATCTGACGGCAGAAGTCTCTCTGGACCCGCCAACTTTTGTCGCGGGGCTATATGGACACCTCAACTTTCATTTGACCGACACCAGCACGGGCCGGCCCGTGACGGACTTGCAAACCTACCTTGGAGCGTTCGGACACACGTTGATCATGAGCGAAGACATGGTGGACTACGTCCATTCACACCCCATCGACATTTCTGCGTCCGACGAGAATGGCCCGAAGCAATTCATGCTGCCTCCGGATGTCGATCCGGAGAAGCTGCGTGGCGGTCCGGATGTGACGTTCGAAGGCTTGATGCCGAAACCGGGGCGCTTTCGTGCGTGGACGCAGTTCCGCCGTAACGGCAAGTTGTATACGTTTGCAACCACGTTCAGCGTGGCGGCGGAGTGAAGATTGTGGGGCGGAGATTCATCACGCTTGGCGCCTGCGTTGGCGTGCTGCTTGCGTCTCGCCTTGTTCTCTCTCACGAAACTACAACGACAACGGTGTTATTCGATCGTGAAGTGGTTCGAATCCTTGATCAGCACTGCGTCATGTGTCACAGCGACGGAGCGATATCGTTTCCCCTTTCCACTTACGAGCAGACATGGCTGCGAGGACGCTCGATTCGAGCAGAAGTCCTCCGTCGGCATATGCCGCCGTGGGCTGCGATTCCAGGGTACGGCGACTTTGCAAACGACAACAGCCTGACGCTGCGAGAAGTTCAATTCATGGTGTCATGGGTGGAGGGCCTCGGCCCGCGCAATGCAGGAACCGTTTTTCTGAACGTGCAGGATCCCGGCGCCCGCCCTCCACAGGAGGTTCGCGCTCAGGCCCACACCGGACACTGGCAACTTGGCCAACCGGCGGTAACGCGAACGCTGAGCTCAAACGCCATCCAATCGGATCAGGCCGATCATGTGCGTCGAGTTGTCGTCGATCCCGGATTGCAAACCGAGCGGCGAGTCCGGGCCGTGGAGTACGTGCCGGGCGACAGACGTGTCGTGCGCGCGGCGTTCTTCACAGTTCAGGAAACTGGCCAATGGCTGGGAAGCTGGACGCCGTGGTACGCGTATACACTGCTTCCGGCCGGCACTTCCTATCGGCTGCCTGCAGGCTCGCACATCGTGGCCGAAATTCACTATCGGGGAGTGAAGGAAGCCGTCAGCGATCAAGGCACACTCGGACTCTTCTTTGCGGATCAACCGACAACCTCCTCCGTTTCGGATCTTGTGCTCGAAGCTAAAGGCGACGTTACAGCGGGTGCGGCATCGCAACGATTCCGAGCCGAGAGACGATTGACCACAAATATTTCGGCGCTCGCATTGAGACAGGAAACGCTTTCCGGAATTCAATCCATCGAAGTCTCCGCGAAACGAGCGGATGGCAGCACTCAAGTGCTGCTTTTTGCCAGGGATTTTCCAATCGCGTGGCCATCGCCCTTCATCTTTAAAGAGCCGGTCCGTTTGCCGGCAGGCACAGTGCTCGCGGTGACTGCCTATTATGCCAATCCTTCCGCGATGCCGCAGCCGGGGGGAATCCGACTGACGATCAGCCGATACTAGCGGCCTGATACAATCCTCGCTATGAATCCGCAAAACCGGTGTAACGCTGGCATCATTCTGCCGATGATGTTTTTTCTTCACGCGTGCTCAGGGCAGGACACAACGGTTGCGTCTCAAGGACCGAGAGTCGTCGCAAACCCACCGCAAAAGATTCTCTTCATCGGCAACAGCCTCACTTATTCCAATGACGGCATCTATACCCATCTTCAAAAACTGACCGCATCAGCTGCGCCACCGTTGACGATCGAGGCAGATAAGGCTGTCGTTGGAGGCCAGTATTTCAAGTCGCTGTGGGAAACATTTCCCGAACCACGCCGCGCCATTGCCCGAGGTTATGACGTCGTGGTTCTTCAGGAGGATTTACCGGAGACGAAGGTCGCGGACTTCAAGGAATACGCAGCCAGATTTGTAGAGGACATTCGCAAAACGGGCGCGCGGCCAGTAATGCTGATGGCATGGGCTTACCGGCGCCTCGGCTGGATCTCAATGGCGGAAATCGCTCAGGTCCATCGCGAAGTGGGGAAGGATCTCGGCGTGGATGTCGCTCCGGTTGGGCTGGCCTGGGAACGCGTCACCAGGGAGCGTCCGGACCTGAATTTATTCAAGGAAGACTTCGAACATCCAAATATTCATGGGACTTATCTCGCAACCGCCGTGGTCTATGCGACTGTATTTCGCCGGAATCCTGCCGAACTCAGCTATGTGCCGTCCGGGATCACTCCGGAAGCAGCAGCGTTTCTTCGCAAGATTGCCTGGGAGACAGTCGAAGGGTATTCGAAGTAAAGGCACGATTCTCGGGAACCTCAATTGACTATAATTTTTGGCCCTGCTAACCTCGTTCGGTCACGCTGGCGCCATTGCCCGCGTGCGTATTGCTCCTCAGTAGCTCAATGGCAGAGCATCCGGCTGTTAACCGGAG
>Ga0105248_10000972_pt1 | contig 31909 bp, 42 predicted proteins | sample KBSS34metaG_FD_81524 | JGI IMG/M metagenome (GOLD analysis project Ga0105248, IMG submission 81524) | Switchgrass rhizosphere microbial communities from Kellogg Biological Station, Michigan, USA - KBS S3-4 metaG | ecosystem: Host-associated > Plants > Roots > Rhizosphere > Soil | place...
TATCATTGCGTGGAGAGAAGCGGGACTTGACAACGTGGGCGCGGGATGGTACTATCAGGATCGCGACGGGCAGGTGCCGGAACAGTGGCTCCACAATGGCGAGGAGTCACGAATGACCAGCAAGTCCTGCTACGAAGCGGCCAAAGAGCAAGTGTTCGACATATAGGAGAATGACCAATGATGACGATGCGACCAACCACACTGGAAGACGTGGATGGGAACGTTATTCCCGGAGGAATCGCTGAGTGTGGGCGATGCAAGGGCAACGTGTTCATCATCACGATGATCCAAACACAGAGCCACCCGCATTACCAGTGCGTTGAGTGCGGCATATCTTATTGCGGCACTTGGGATGGCACCAAATGCGAAGGGATGACCCATTGATCGAACATTCCGACAGAATCCGGCTCTTCAACTGGGTTCAGGCGCGGGCCAACATACTGAAGGCCGCGTTGGACGAATCGTACAAGAGCCCAACCCCATCCACGGAGCGTTTCATCGAAGAACTCCAAACCCAAGGCAAGACGCTCGCATTACTGGAACTGGCCGCAGCCATTCTCGATATCGGCTGGCACGCTCATCTTTCGGAGTACTCGGATGAACTCATCGTTCCAGAGCCCTATCAACAACAAAGTAGCGAAACTGACCCTATTTGAAAAATGCCAGGTGTTCGCTCTGGTTCTTTGTGGGGTGGATTTCGATGAGATTGCCGAGCATTTCGGCGTAACAAGGAGGACGGTACGGAACATACAGCAAGCCAGCGCCACCAACTACCCCAAGGTATTCGCCGAGTTTGTGTGGTTCGGCTCGAAGCGCGCCTTCTGCCAGCGACACATAACCAGCAAACTTGAGGCCAAGTTTCCTACCATTCAGATCCCGCCGAAAGGGGAATGATCATGATGCAGATGTTCATTACGCGAATCGCCAACGAGTCGGCGATGGAATTCTCGAAGCGCCGCAGCGTTGAGTTAGGCGAGGCTGAGAGAATGTGGCCCCGCGCCGAAAAGGTGCGGGATATCCCCAGCGGCTTTACGATGATTTACCGTGGGGAGAACGTCGCGTACTTCGCGGATAAATAAGAAAACGGCCCCGGCGAAATGACCAGAAAACGCCGGGGCCGCACATGTCGGGAAGGAGATACCCGACTTAATCCGTCATGACCAGCAAACCAATCTCATTGACAACCCGTACGAGTGGGTCCTTGGATTCACCGTCTTCCTTTTCGTAGTCGCCGTTTTCATCCAATCCGCGAGCTTCGTCGTCATAACCCAGCGCTCCGGCGATGTTGGCCATTCCCTCTTCGTCTTCAAGGAAATACTGCCAGACGGCGCGTAGCGTTAGCAACTGGTCTTCAGTGAACCCAATATTCTTAGTCTTAGCTGGCATTGTGAACCTCCGGGGTTGTAGGACTCCCGCAGTATACCACGCCGAGTGGCAGCTGTCAAGTCCCTTTCTCACCCCCGCGTGGGCGCGCGGTGCATAGGCCCGCAGCTGCCCCGTGCGTACGGTCCGCTGCCCCGAGCGTATGGGTCGTACGGTGCCCGCCACCCACAGGCCCGCCACCCAGCCGCGCCGCTGGCGTATGGCATCCCGTGGCCCGCGTATGAACCATGTTGCGTGTTTGCATTCAATCTTGACACCGCCCGCGCGTACTGCTATACTGGTGCTATCGTCGAGGGGAAATCATGTTATCAGCTGTCACAGGCGGCTTCTCATTCGAGTCCGCCGATGAGAAACTACTCAGAGAACAGCGCTCAATAACATACCAAATTAACAACAACTTTATTCAAGTTGGTGCCGTTTTCTTAAAACAGAGCGGCAAGACACCGTACGAGAACGATTGGTTCGCGCGAGGGTACCGCGACACAAACCTCCAGAGTTGGATCGATGACCCAGACCACCAAATACTCAATGTCGGATTTAACTTACAGTTCGGATGGGTGGATATTGACATTGATTCGAGCAACCCCGCATATAACCAATGCATCGTTGCCGCACTTAACCATCTTGGGGTCGATACGCGGTTCCAGTTCGGACGGCTTTCGGTGGGGGCTCCTTCTCATTTGCTCGTCCAGCTTGGCGAGTCCGAAGCCTCCAACTTTAACCAGCTAAAGCAATTCGAACCCAGCGAATTCCGGATCGGGGGCGTGCGCCACAAAGTAGAGCTGCGCTCCCTCGCAACAAGCACGCAACAAGCAAACCTAGTCCGTGAAGCCAAACAAACCGTAATGCCGGGATCGATATATGTCAACAAAGTCAAGGCTGACACTTATGACATTTCCGTCTGGTACCAAGGCGGATCCGTTGTTGCCCATTCCGTTGGAGATGTGGCGGTTACGACGCCTCGAAGGACCGAGTTTAACACTATTATCCGAGCCATCGCTTTCGGAACAGCCCTGTACTTGTTCCAACCACATTGGGTTGAGGGATCTAGACAAGTCACCGCCCAAAAAATAAGCGGGTGGCTCGCACGCGTGGTCGCCGAAAGCAACGGGCTAAACAACCACGAGGCGATCGCAGACGACGTATTCTGCCCCGTCGATTCCGACAGCATCGCCGAAAGTCTGATAGAGTTCATCTGCAAATCGCTGGGCGACGACGAGCCTTACATGCGGGTTCGCACATACCGCGATGCGTGCGGCAAGCTCGAGCGAAATCCCGACGCGAAGATTCCCGGCTGGCCGACTATGTCCCAGCTTTTCGGCGACGACGTAGTGAACGCGCTCCGGGCTGTTCTGATGCCCGGTGCCGACGTGTCAATTCTCACCAAGCTCGCCGAAAGGTACATATACGATGAAACTGACGATCTCTATATCGATCGAGAGCGATTCCAAGCTTTTGCCCAATATGCGCACTCCGGCGCCGAATTGGATCGAAGGCATAGAGGGGATTTTGTACGAGTTGGGGGAAAACCCCGACCAGCCTTTAAGCTCTTTGAGATTTCAACTATTAGGAAAAGGGTTAACACACGAGATTTGTACCCCGAACTTGCCCCCGGCGGCATATTCAGAATTGACCGTATTGGTGAGCAAATTAGCGACGATAGCGAGGACGAGAGGGTTGTTAATACCGCCTTCAACACCTGGAAAGGTTGGTCAATCGCCCCCGCAAACCCCATCGACTCGGACTTGATGCAACTGTGTGTAAGCAATCTTGACCAATTGTTATGCTACTTGACCCGAGACAACGAGGCTCAGGCGTTATGGATAAAGCAATGGTTAGCATGGACCATTCAGCACCCCGGCGTCAAGCAGCAAGTTGCGCCTGTTATCGTGGGGGGTCAAGGTGTCGGCAAATCATTCTTCGGCAACACTTTTCTGATGTCCATATTCCAGAGCTTATGGGGCACGGCCTCGCCGAAATTACTGGAAGGAGCCTTTGCCATCGAGCCGTTCATAGGCAAGATGGTCGTCTTCATAGACGAGGCCAAGTTCCACTCCGAAGCTAGCACCGAAGAAATCAAGAAGCTAATCCGCAACGTCAGTATCGGCGGCGCGGAGAAGTTCCAATCGGCGCGAAACTACCGCATCTTTTCCCGCGTCATTTTCGCCAGCAACCACATTGATATGAACTTGGGGCAGGCCAACATACAAGACCGTGCCCTGTTCTACATGAAAGCGTACGATAGAGAACACAAGAGGATGACCGCCGCTGATTTTCGGCGATGGACGGTAACCCTCAAGCCATTCTTCGACAGGTTCAATGAATTGCTCGCCCGCAAAGACGCGCGGGAACATTACATGCGCTACTTTATGGATTTCGAGACGGATCGGCACGCGATAGAGAACACCGAAAATTCAGCGGCCACCGACAACGACATCGTCGCGTCGAACATGAGTTACGCAAGGCGCGTGGCGAAGTTCATCATAGAAGACGGCCGCATAATGGAGGACTCCGACATATCGATGCCGTTCACCGTGTCGGACCTCAATAAGCGCGTTGGCGAAGTGTGCCGCGACATGGGCATGCTCCCTGTTCAAGGTGCGCGAGTAATGGCCGAATTCCGGGAGGCCAGCGTCCTCGAAGCGCACACCGAAAATGGGCGGAACATGCTGCGGTTCAAGTACAAGATCGCCACTCTAACTGAGATGTTTGGCCTCGCTATTTCGGTGACGATGGAGCCCAAGTTCATATTTACCGACGAGGACAAGGGCGACAATGATACGACGCTTGCCTCACCGAAAGGGTGGCGGGGGCTAAACAGGGCTTTATTCCGACGCGTATAGAAGACAACTTGACAGGGTACGTGGCGACATGCTATGATGCAGACGTCGCACCTACCAACCCAACAGGAGTTTAGTGATGGTTAAGAAAGCAACGCAGACCGAGCCCGAGGTTCAGGAGCCCGCACCGGTCACCGAAACCGCCCCGGCCCCGGCCGAGGAGAAGAAGACCAAGTCGATCGTTCCGGCTCGCTACGCCGGGAAGTACAAGAAAGGCGGCGTCGACTCCCTCGCCGAGTTCATCAACGCGCAGTGCTCCGAGAAGGGCACGTTCGACTTTGCCAAGTTCTGGGATCTGTGCAAGAAAAACGGTCTGCCCACCGAAAAGGTGGACCATTACGCCGGGCAGGTCGCCGAAAAGCGGCATGGCGCACAGGGTCGCGCTCGCATGACCCTTCGCAACATGCTCGCTACCATCGTTCGTAAGGACGGCAAGCTCATCGCCTTGGACGGTTCCGAGGCTACCCTCTCACTGCCGAAGCCGACACTGAGTGGAGCCGCTGCGGCGGCGAAGCAGGGTGCAGCGACGGGTGAGGCCGTAACTAGCCAGTATTGAGCCCCCCTCGGATACTAAGCTAGGATCGGCAGGGGCGTCTCCGTGTAGAATCGGGGACGCCCCAAATTTTTTGGAGGATATGATGCACGCAGAAACGTTTAAGTATCTGAATCCCACCGATGAACAGCTTACCAAGATGACCATTATGCGCGGGGTTGCCGCGGAATACGCTAGTTTTGTAGATGCGCACTTGCCCGAGGGGCCAGACAAAACTTACATCCTTCGGAAGTTCCGGGAAGTTGCGATGTGGGTAAACATAGCCATCACCCGCAACCCGGATGGCTCGCCACGCACATAAGGGGTACTTGACAGGGACGCCGCCGTGTGATACAATGGCGGTGTCCAGCATGGGAGCGTGAAGTGAAGCAAGAAACCTACGATTACGCAATGCGAGTGTGTGGCGGCGTGTTGAAGCTCGTGTCCATGATACGGCAAGACACCGCCGAAGTGGTGGCGACAAATGACCACGTTGAAGTAATCAAGCACTACGACAAGGTCCGCAAGCTCACCGAGGAGATCAAGGAGGCTCGCGAAGCCCTCGACGAGATGGAAAAGCAGCTGAGCCGCGAGCAGGTGCCCGAAGTAATGCGGGCGCACAAAATCAAGACAATCACCATCGAAGGTGTCGGCCGAGTATCCTTGGGGAATCGCTGGTCTTGCACCATGCTCAACAAGGATGCTGGGTTTGAGTACCTCCGCAACAACAACGCTGCGGGGCTTATCATCGAGACGGTCAATTCGCAAACACTAGCCGCTTATGCGAAGGACCTGAGCACCACGAAAGGAGTGGAACTGCCAGCGGACATATTCAAAACAGGCATCATGACTTACACGAGCATAACGAAGGCATAACGCAATGTCAGCGTGGTGGTTAGTGGCTGGATTCGTAATAGTGGCTTTAATACCGCCCAAATACGACCCAGCTATCCGCATCAAAGAATGGCTAATGAAGGACAAGGACAAATGGTAGACTTCCAGACCAAGCAGGGAGCCGAAATGGCACAGGCCCTCGCAAAGCGAGACAACAGTAACGTTCCTGATCATCTTCGTCAATTCGCCAAGGCAAAGATCGGCAACATTGACCAGACCGATCTCGTAATACCCCGCATCAAGCTCCTGCAGGCGCTTTCGCCGGAGCTTACCACGTTCGACAACGCCAAGGTCGGCACGTTCTGGCATACCATCGCTAGCCAGAACCTAGGAGCCGAGCTGTTGGCGATTCCGATCGTCATCAAGAAATCCTACATCTTGTGGGCACCCCGCAACGATGACCGGGGCATTCTCGCCCGCGCGATGGACGGCATCCATTGGGACCCGCCCAACGCTGAGTTCACCGTCAAGCCGAAAGGCAGCTCGCAGTCGGTGACTTACTACACCAAGGAGACGGTCGCCGAAAGCGGGCTGGACCAGTTTGGCTCCAGCGTTCCCGGCGACTCGCAATCGACCCCGGCTGCGGCGCTCACATACAACATGCTGTGGTTCCTGCCGGAGTTCCCCGAGTTGAGCCCGTCGGTGATCATTAACACGAGGAGCAGCATCAAGCCGATGCAGCAACTACTGTCGAAGATCGACTCCAAGCCCATCGCCCATTACGTGCAGATGTACAAAATCGGCATCGTGATGGCAAAGGGAGCCGAGGGGCCATACTACAACTACACTTACACCGGGGTGGGGTTCGCCGACGGACATGAGGCGGGCATCACCGCCAAAATGTACGAGCGATTCCGCGAGGCCGCGTGGCAGGCAAATGAGGAGGCATCCGACGTCTCCGAGGATAACCGCCCCGAGCGGAGCCCCGGCAACCCGGAAATGGCTAGCAAGTTCTAGGCGCGTCCGCATATTGTAGCGCCTGGAAGGCGGGGCCGGTTGTTGCCCATGGCGATCGGCCCCGTCCCCATCGAAGGAAATAATCATGAGAAAATGGATAGTTGTCACCGTCATGACGTTGAGCACCCCCGCTTTCGGTGCGTCCATGGAATACTGCCGCCCTTATGCGGCTCAGGCCGCCGAAATGCTGATGAAGTACGTTTGGCTCCGGGCTTACACCAGTTGCCTCAACTATGACGAGGAACCGAAGTTACCAACATCCCAAGCCACCCTGTTCCAGCTGATCCCGCCCCCTCCCGGTTCCGTGCCCGCGACGGCAGCGCCGAAAGAGGTGCCAGTTGCAGATAACGGAAAGGCGCTTTGCATCAAGCACAACATGCGCACAGTTTACAAGGGCAGAAGTTGGAGATGCACCAAATGATTGACCCAGAACTAGCGCTCAAGATCGTCCGACAATCGAAGCTGATAGCCTTCGACACCGAAACGACGGGGCTAACCGTCAAGGACAAGGTCTGCGGATGGGTAATCACCGATGAAGAACATTCCATTTATGTGCCTGTTAGACACGGGGGCGGCGGGAACATCCCCAACGCCGAGGAATTCGAAAAGGCCCTCTATAGTGCCTTTTATAGTCGCTTTCTTAATAATTTTCCTGCTGTGGGCCACAATATTGGGTTCGATTTACGGGTTGCTGCTCGCCACGGGGTGGTTATAGCCGGACCAGTAGAGGACACAATGATCAACGAGTCCATAATCAACGACCTCACCGTTGGTTACGGGCTCGAAGAATGTGCTGCCCGACACGGGGTAACAGCGAAAAAGGGAGCAGAACTATATGCCGCCATCGCAGCCAAGTTCGGTGGGCTCGCCGACCGGAAGCAGATGCAGCACTTTTCGAAGATGGCTGGAGACGATCCTGTCGTCGTGGATTATGCTACCGGTGACGGGACCACCACCTTACAACTACGGCAGGTTCAGCAGCCCATCATCGATCGCGACGATTTACGGCGGGTCTGGCGGCTGGAATGCGACCTTATCCCCTACCTCGCGCGAATGCACAGCCGGGGGTTGCGGATCGACGCCGAGTACTCCGAACGGATTGCCGTCGACATAAAGGCCGCCATCGAAAAGGCGCAGACACAGTTTCCACTAGGGTTCAACGCCCGGTCGCCGAAAGATGTGGAGGGATTGTATCGTGCCAACGGTTATCAGGATGCTGACTTCGCTCTCACCGAACAGAAAGCGGTGTCGTTCCGGGAAAAATGGCTTGAATCTAACGATATTGGCCAGTCTATCCTCGCCGTACGAAGACTGGAGAAAGCCCGTGACTCGTTCATTAAACCTCTCGTGGATACACACAATTTCGGCGGGCGCGTTTACCCAATACTCAATCAGTCAAAGTCGGATGACTATGGTGTTGCCGGAGCAAGGCTGTCCTGTTCGGAGCCGAATCTACAAGCGTTCCCAAAGCGAAACATCGATATTGGCCGAGTGGTCCGAAGATTAGTAATTCCGGACGAGGGGATGCTGATCGAAGAGGCCGACGCCAAGCAGCAGGAACCCCGCCTGTTTACTCACTACTCCGAAGAACCGGCCCTCGTCGAGGGATACCGAAACGGCACAATGGATATGCACGACCGGGCCAGCGAAGTGCTGGGGCTTGACCGAGAGGTAGCCAAGCGGCTCGGGATGGGAATGCTGACGATGATGTCGGTTCCGACGCTGGCGGGTCATATGCGTTGGGACACAGAGCGAGCACGTGAAGCGCACGGCGCGTTCCTCACCGATGCCTTCCCCAAGATCAAGGAAATGCAGCAGACGGTCATGTCTGTTTTTCGGCGGCGCGGATACATCAAAACCATGCTGGGCCGTCGCGCTTATTGTGATGATCCGAAGTATGCCTATCGGGGCGTGAGCCGCCTGATTCAGAACAACGGCGGCGACCATATAAAGACGTGCATTCTCCGCGCCAACCAATACGAAGACGCGCACCCCGACAAGGTGCAGATGTTGCTCTCTATTCACGACTCCATGCTGTGGCAACGAACCCCAGACCACAGCCCCGTCGAACTGATAAAGGTCATCGAAAATGTGGCCGAAGAGATGAAACTGATAGTTCCCATACCATTTGGGCTCGGAAGCGGGCCTGATTGGGCTCGAGCCAGTTATGGCAGTAAACTAGATAAGTACGAAGACTAACTTGACACGGAGGCACGGGTGTGATATGATCGACATACTCAAGATGCACGCGGAAATGACAAAGGGATTGTTTGCGCCGTTCTCATCCGCCGATGAGCGCTACCTTTCGCTGTGTCTGTGCGGTGAAGCAGGCGAACTCGCCAATTTCATCAAAAAGCGCTGGCGCGAGGGCAATGACATGTTATACGCGGAGGAGATTAAGGACGAAATCGCCGATGTTCGAGTGTATCTCGAACTGATCGCCGCATGCTTTGGTATTGAAGGCAAAAAGCTGGACGAACGGGTCCAGAGCAAACTGGCCAAAGTGGTGGAGAGGCGCAAAAATGCCGTATCGTGAGGGCGACGAAACTGTATCATTCGAGGGAAGGATCGAGGTTTCCACAGCGAAAGCACACCTCGTATTCCCCACAATGGGACCGGAACAGGTGTGGGTCCCGAAAAGCCAGCTCGTTAAGATGTCGGAACCAGACGCCGACGGGCTGCGCGTATTTACAGTAACAGACTGGTGGGCCAAGAAACAAAAGGACCTGTGATGTTAGAATCCGAATTCAAGGATCACATAATCAGGGATATTCGCAAGGAAGGAGGATACGCTCGCCGAATAGAGGACAGATTTTCGGTGGGCCAGCCGGACATGTTCCTCATACCGAAGCTGTGCCCCGCGATGTGGATCGAGGCGAAGATTATCAAGGGCAACCTGCTTATTCCACGCCCGCGCCAGTTCATCGAACTGCAGCGGCTCTACCGCCCACCACATTGTATCACTTTCATGATTGGTTGTAAAGCAGATCGAATGTATATCGCACCACCCGACATGAAAGTGCAGTTGTTGTCTTGCTTAGAATCCACACCCGGCGAAAGGGTGGGCGATTTCATACGACGGGCAATCAAGGAGGAAGAAGGCATTGAGCGATCCTAAGACAGCAAGGCAAGTGTTGGAGCAAGCCATCAACGCAATCGAGGAGGGAACCAAGAAACACGGCGACACCGCTAAGTCGTTCACCATGATCGCCGAACTGTGGAACATATACCTAAAGCACAGATGGGACAACAAAGTATGGGCGATTCATCCCCACGACGTGGCGGTTATGATGTCGCTGCTCAAAATCGCACGAGCCGCCCACAGTTATAGCTTCGACAACTATGTCGACGAGGCGGGTTACACCGCACTTGCCGCCATGCTTCACCCAACAACAACAGCACCACATCCGGGCAAAACCAATGAATCTGTTTGAAAAAACCGGCGTCCACGTCCTCGTCGATGGACAATTCGGCTCCACGGGGAAGGGAGCGCTTGCCTCATTCCTAGCACGCGAGGCCGTCGAAAGCGGGGCCATAAAGGACTTCCAAGGGGTAATCACCAGCGCGGGGCCTAACAGTGGCCACACTAGCTATTGGGGGCACGGCAAGATCATACTCAAGCAGCTGCCCACTTTCGCTGTCCAGGCCCATCTTATGGGTTACACGATCCCGGTGTTCCTGTCGGCCGGGGCGGTGATTAACCGGGACCAACTGTTCTTCGAAGCCAACACGTATCCCAGCATTCCGATACACGTTCATCCGAACGCAGCGGTGATCACCAAGGAAGCGATGCAGGAGGAGTTGAAGGGCAGCATCCGGGATATCGCCTCAACGCAGAGCGGAACCGGTGCGGCGCTCGCCCACAAGATATATCGCGAACCAGAGGCCATCGCTAAGAATAGCCTTGGCCCCACGCCGAAAAACGTGGTGATATCACATGTTCGCCCCAAACCGGACAGTAACGCCTATTTCATGGAAGTGTCGCAGGGGTTCTCGCTCGGCATCAACTCCGAGTTCTATCCCCATGTAACCAGCCGCGAGTGCACGGTTATGCAAGGCATCGCCGACGCCCGCATTCCGCCGCGACACGTGGCGAAGACCTACATGTGTGTTCGGACATACCCCATACGGGTCGGGAACCTAGGGACGTACTCCAGCGGCGATTGGTACGAAGACCAGACCGAAACATCATGGGACGAACTCGGGATCGATCCGGAACTCACCACGGTTACGCAGCGGGTTCGCCGGGTGGCCACCTTTTCGATGAGGCAATACATCGACGCCGTCTACGCGAACGATCCGGATTGGGTGGCGGTCAACTTTATGAACTACCTGAACGACGCCAATCAGGCTGAACTTATGGACAACTTGATGGAAGCGCGGGCGCTAGTTTCTAAAGACCACGGCTTCATCGCCGGGTTCGGCCCCCACGCATCGCAGTGGAGGATATTGTGAACCCAATCTTCAGCGAACTAGACATGCGCCTTTCGGTGGTTCCCCGTTGGGTGGTGGTCCCGACGATCCAGAAGCAGAGCGTGGCGGAGCACTGCTTCAACGTGGAACGGATCGCCCGCCAGATTGCGCAGCAGTGGTTCAATATTCGCGACACCGACCGGCTGGACCGAATCTCCCAGCTGGCGCTCCATCACGACGATGACGAAGCCATAACGGGAGACATTCCCTCCCCCGCCAAAACGATCCTCAGCGAAAAGTACCTTGACAACCGCGCCCGCCTGTGGTACAATGCCCACGGATCGCTGGGGCTCATCGTGAAGCTGGCCGACTTAATGGAGATGTACCGATTCTTGGTTATGGAAACCATGCTTGGAAACCAGTATATCGACGAGTATTTGACAGAGCTTCTAAACAAGGTAAGGAACGTCTACCCCGACCAATACAAGCGGTGGTTACAGTGGTCCGACGAGATATGCGCAATGAGGGGAACTACAATTGACCCAACTTTTGGAAGTACAAAAAGCGGCACTGAAAGCAGCGTATGACAAGCCGGGCTTTGCCTACTGGATGGAAATGGGGCTCGGGAAGACGCTTACGGCGCTTTCCGAGTTTGACTCCCTAGTCCACGAGGATAAGGTAACGCGGCTGGTGGTGGTTTGTCCCAACTCGTTCAAGGGCGGGTGGGTCAGCGAAATAGAGAAGCAGGAAATTAACGTCGATCCGTGGGTATACGAGAGCGGCGCGGACAACAACGTATTTCTCAAGCGTTCGTTCAAGAAGCCACCGGTCTTGATCGTAAACTACGAGGCGATACGGCGAGTAGGAACTCAGGAGTTTATTCGGCGGTTCATCGCGGGCCGAAAATGTATGGTCGTTTTCGACGAGAGCATCCAGCTGAAAAATAACAAGGCAGACCAAACCAAGGCCGCGATATCGCTGGCCTCCGGTTTTCGGTATGCCCGCATCCTTAGCGGCAAGCCTATGACGCAAGGCCCCCACGATTTGTGGGGCCAGATGCGAGTCATCGGGAAGCTTAACGGCTACAACTTCTACGCGTTTCGGGGCATGTTCTGCCGGATGGGTGGTTACCTGAACAAGAAGGTGATCGGCGTCCAAAATGAAAAACAACTGGCGGAGCTAGTCGATCCGCACGTGTTTCGGGCGACGAAGGATCAGTGGACGGACTTACCGCCGAAAGTGTATACCATCCGCGACGTTGAAATGGGCCAACGCCAGCACCAGCAATACCGCACGATGGAGCGGGATTTCGTCACGTGGCTCGAAAACGGCGACAACGTCTCCGTGGACATGGCGATCACGAAATACACCAAGCTGGCCCAGATACAGTTCGGCTTCCTGATCGACGAACTCGGCGAAGTCCACGAGTTGGTGGAGCCCGAGGCAAACCCCCGAATTAACGCCATCAAAGACATGCTGGACGACGAGATAGTGGGCAAACTAATCGTTGTGTATCACCACCGTTATGCCGGAGCCGCACTGCTCAACGCGCTGTCGAAGTACGACCCGGCCATTATTCGGGGCGGCATGAGTGACGCCGAACTCACCGGGGCGCGGTATCACTTCAACAATGACCCGGAGTGCCGCGTCATCCTAATTCAGACCACGGCTGGGCGTTACGGACATACCCTGCTGGGCCGGAACACCCCGACGGAGCAATGCTCCACGATGGTGTTCGCCGAAAATACGTGGTCCCTCGACACAAGGTCCCAGCTGGAAGACCGGATGCACCGAATAGGGCAGGGGGCTGATTCCTGCCTCTACGTGGACTTGGTGGGTTCCAGCCTCGATCGCCGAATAGTTCAGGCCCTCCAGCAGAAGCAGTCGGTGTTCGACGCCGTGATGAAGCACATTGGGCGTTAGAGTCCTAGATTTCGGAGAATCTTGTATAAGTTGGTAACGTTTTTAGGGTCCACGGCTGGAGCGGCGGGGGTTCGTTTCTTGATCAGGTCCATCATTTCGTTGGTCAGCTTCTTTGCGCCACGGTCTGCCACGCTGCGACCGTACATGCCAAGTGCCGGGATGCCGGGGAACGTCGCCAACCCTACCAACGGATTCATGGCATAGGCGAGGGACATACCGCCGATACCGGACGATATAACGCTGGGAAGTGAAGCCAAGTGCCCAGCAAATCGAGCCCCCTTCATGGCGGGGTCGCCCTTATTAATCCTCTGGAGCGCGTCCAACTCTTCGGACGAAAGATGCTCTACCACGCGCCGGTCGTTTAGCAGACCCTCTACCTGAGTACCTATCGCTTTATCGAAACCGTGACTATTGGGTCCCGCCGCGTGGACTTGCGCCCGCTTAATGGCTTCCTCTACCCTACCCTCCGCTATCGCACGCAATTCCTCCGGGGTGGCTTGTCGCTTTTGCTGAGCGCGCTCTTTCTCGCGTTCTGCCTTGGATTTGCCGGTCTTCGCACCCGCCGTACCTTCGATGATAGTGGCCTTGGGGTTCGGGGTCTTGGTTCCAGGCTTGGCTTTATTTAGTTGTGGCTGGTTCGGTTCAACGGTACCCGCCGCCGCCTTTCGGGGAACAATGTCCAAAGGTGCGGCAGTAGCTTTGCCCTGAACAATACCCTTTGCTCGCAGATTTGCCGCGTGCGCCAGCTTGGCGTCTTTATCCGCTTGTTCCAGAGCCGCCGCCGTCTTCGGATTCTTATCGGCAAGGAACCGCTGATGCGCCCTTGCAAGCCTCGCATCCGCGTCGTCGTATTTCTTCTGGGCGATGGCCTGCTCTTCCGGAGTACCGGCGGTTCCTTCTGCCCTTGGCCCCGGATCGGCCAGCACGCCTTTCGGCGCGGGGTCAGCGAAATTAGCGATCCTGTCATCCAGTTCCTTCAACGTAGCCCCTAGGCGCTGCCTCTGCGATGCTGTTGCATTGCCCGCCGAAAGCTGGCGGTCAATTACCTCGCGCTGGGCTTGCAGGGATGCCAACGTCTGAACAGCCGGTTCCGCAGCCAGCGGACCAGCCGGAGCGACGGGTGGAGCAGCAGGAGGAGCCGCTTCGGCAACCGGAGCGACGGGGGCAACTAGAGCCGCCGTAGGAGCCGAAGGAGCCGCCGAAAGTTTGTCGATAGTTTTGGTATGCCTGTCTATTGAATTGGTAAGGGCCGTCTTCTGGTGGGCGAGCGAATTTCTGCGGGCAAGCCCCAGATTCGGGTTTGCAAGCTCTGCATCCACGTCAGCCAGAGCCTTCTGGGACCGTACCAAACCGGCCTTCGCGTCGGTTAGCCGTTTTGGCTCGGCTTTCGGTGCGACCAGAGGGCCTGCCGGAACGGCCGCAGGAGCCACAGGAGGCGCGACGGGCGGCATAGCCGGAGCGCCCTGAGCCAGCGGACCAGCGGGCGGAGGCGGGGCTACGGGAGGGGCAGCAGGAGGGGCTGCAGGAGGCGGTAACGGAATGACGTCGAGCGGCCCCGGCCTCTCTTCGGGGACCGCCATTGCAGGCATGTTCGCTTCTTCCCCGATCTTTACTCCAGCTTTCTCAACATTGGACGGAGTCGGAGCACCCGGATCGACGGGGCGAACCCTCGGGCCTTTCAGCCCAATGGCATCGGCGGCGCTCTTAGCGCCTCGCGACATTCTACCACCTAGCTGTTCATCCAGCCACCTTGCCGCTCCCGGAATAGCACCGATGGCTTGGGCTATTGCGTGACCGCCCGCGCCGAAAGCACCGCCAACAGCCGCGCCCTGTTGCACATCATCGCCATGCATTGCAGCATCGGCCGCGCCGTAACCAGCGTTCTCCAAGGCGGATGTTATCAACCCGGCAATGAACTTGACATCTTTCGGTCCACCGAGCCACTTGGTAACCCTTGGAACAGCGGTGGGAAGCAGCGGAGCCGTGCCGATCGCCCCGAGCACGTCCATTTCCGTTCCACCGCCGACTTCCATCCTTCTCTTTTCGGTCTCATATTTTTCAGCCTCATAGCCTTTGGAACCGGGCATCGCCGAAGCGAATCGGTCGCCAAGACCGAAAGCAGAGTCAGCCAGAATGCGCCCCGCGGAGTCTACGGAACTGAGCAGCCTTTGCCCGAGCGGCAGATGCAGATGCTGCTGGCGAACGATACCCGCTATCTGAGCTTGGAGCGCGTCGTAGGACTCGGCCTGAGTTTCGCCGGGGGCGTCGTACGTGTCCCCGTTCGGCATCTCCCAACGCCAATACTTGGGTTCTTCGGCCATTACTTCTCTCCCGGCTTAACGGGGCGAACCTTGAGGCCCTTGTAGGTGCCCGTTGGTTCACCAGTATCGGACACCGCCTCTTCCATCGCCGCGTCAATTTCATCGTAGGTAGGAATACGATACCCGTTGCTCTTTGCGTCTGGTGATTTTGGATCGTAGACACCGTTCACCATTAACTCGCGGGCTGCCTTATATTGTACCAAGTTGCGTCGAAGAACCTGATCATTGTCCCACTGGTCCAGCGAACCTAAGGCCCGCTTTAGCAACAAGGCATCAGAATCAGTGACGTTGCCCAGAGCGCCACCGGTATCTGAAGCCTGCCGCATTTCATTGAGAGACTCAATGGAAGTGGACGAGTTGATGACGCCTAGATTGTTTGCCAACGTGCGCTGTGAACCGCCCGGCTTCCAGTTAAGAGCCGCGCCCCAACCGGTAACACCTAGCCACGAGTGTTTATTTTCGTCGATGGCTCGAATGGCATCATCGACAGCGCGGTTGATAATCCTAAACTTAACGCGCTTATTGACGCCGGTGTTTTCTTTCTTCGACTCCGCCAGCGCAGCCTTAACCTCGTCATCACCCGTCTTCTGTTGGACAGCCAGAGTGTCGGCCGCAGTCTTGGCGGTTTCAGCCTTGGTTTTGGCTTCATCTAGAGCAGCAGGACCGGTTTCGCCGCCGATCTTGCGAGTAATAACAGTCCCATCCGGGTTGCGTAATGGTTCCAGAGTGTCGGGATCGGTAACTACTTCATAGCCTTCTTGAACCTTGCCACCAACTCCACCAGCTCCGCCAGCACCCACCGAAATAGAGGTACCACCGAAAGCACCTATCTTTACCAGCTGGGCTGGGGACAGAGGCTTGAGGCCACGCTTCGCGCGATCGGCATTTACAAGTTCCGTGATAGCCTTCTCTTTCTCCAGCGGGTCTTTCGGCGCGGTCGTAGCGAGTATCTGCCCATTGTCGATGCGCTTTCCGGAGTCCTTTTCAACCAGCACCTTGCTGCCGTCTGCCTGTTCAACATATATCGTATCAGGCACTTTCTTCGGCGAAAGGGTCTTAACCAGAGCACCGGTATCCTTATCAATTAACATCTGGGTGCCGTCTGCCGCCGTCACAACCTCATTGTTCGGCTTAGAAGCCTCCTTAACGAATTCGTCGAGAGCGTCCGTCTCATTGAGATAAGTAGCGGCTGCTTCGGTGATACCAAACTGCTTCTGAATGAGTGGCAGATACTGCTCACGAAGCTTCTTGGACGCAGCCTTAGCCGCCGCCTCATCCTGCTTAATCTTCAGTTCGCCCTCTTGGACCGAAAGGCCACCCTCCGAAACCTTCTGAGCCCGCTCTTTCAGAGCCTGATCAGCCGGAGCGTTCTTAATATCCAGTTGTAGCTTCTTTTCGGCGAGGGTTGGTCCCGTAAACACGATGGGCTTACCATCCTTACTGCCAACCGGCACCTTACTAACCTTGTCTACGAGTATGTGATTTCCATCGCCCGCGTCGATGAACTCCGTTTCAGGCGGGTTGTCTGGGGAAATTTGGTGAATAATGTGTCCGTCGCGCGTGTCGATAAGCATCTGTCCTTGACGGCCGGACTGAACCACTTGCGTGTGCGGCTTCGCCATCTCCTGAATAACAGTATCAAGCCCGCCCGTGCGATCCAGATACTCAAGGGTAGCGGGGTCAAGGCCGTATTGCTTGCCCAACGCTGGAAGCTGCGACGCACGAGCAGCACGATCCGTTTGTTCCTGCTGCATCTTCTGCAGAGCAATGAGATTGTCCATGCTCATTCCACCCGCGCCGGAACCAGCGCCACCCTTGCCGATGGTTGCAAGCAAAGCATCACGGTTGTCCTGATACGGCGAAAGACCAGCAGCAATCATCGTCGCGCCGCGCTGGAAAGCTGCCGTTCGCTGGCTCTGCTCCATCAGCTTTGTGTACATCGCCACAAGGTCTGGAGGCGACTGATAAGCCTGTGGTTGCGCCGGAGGAGCAGCTGGAGGAGCGCCGCCATCGGTAGGAACAGCACCAACCGGAGGAACAGCACCAGACGCAGCCTTTATCGCATCGGGGGTTAGTTTGCCCCCGCTCATCAATGTCTGCATCAGCGCGCCAATGTTAAAGGCCATCACTGTTGTCCTGTTAGACTAAGACCATACCGCTTTCGGCGACTATCCAGTAGAGTAGCCATTAGGGCAGAAGCCCCGGCGCTCAAATCTGCGCCTCCGGAGCCCGCCGAAATAGGGGCACCAACGGATTGAACCGGAGCCTGTTCCTCGGAGGTATTGACGTTGCCACCGATACCTTGCTGTATCATCTTCAAGCCCGCCGCCATCGGATCAGAAGCAGCCGGAGCAGCCGGAGCCCCCGGAGTCGCGGTAAGCGTGGTGCCCACCGAACCGGGCTTAACGCCGCCGAGCGAGTTGACGAGCCACGCCGGGGCGTTTGCACCCCTTCCGCCCGCGCCCCAGACACCGGGCGTGTCGAACCCGACATGGAACGTGGTATTTCCCATATAGTCGGAGCCAGCGCCTATTCCTGCCGCCCCTCCTGCTTTAGATGCTTGCAAAAATGATTCAATGATCGGCAAATCATCCTTGTTCGTAAAGTCGAGCGCGCGTCCGCCCTTAATGAGCTGTATATCTCCCGCGCCACCCAGATCATGGCGATGTGAACCGGTACGATGAGACCCAGACGCTTCCTGTCCGCCCGAGACAACCCGTACGGCATCGATCCCCGCCTTCTCTGCTGCTTGTTGATAAATACGTGTAAGCTCCGTCTTCAGCTGCTGATTACGGATGGAGCCTTGATTAGCGTAGAGTAGATTATACGCCACCGGGGCCTCCGCTATCTAATGTAACACCCTGGTACCGTTTTCGGCGAGTCGCCATGAGAGCCGCCATCATTTGCGCCGCTGCCGACGCGCTCGGTATATTGGCGTCGACGCTGGAAGGTGTGAGCTGGTTCGCCGAAGGATCAGACTTAGACCGTGAACCGAGCGAAGCAGCGAAAGTACCGAGCCCCGCGAGGATGTCCGCGAGCTTGGAATTACCCGGAGCGGCTGCTGTGGTTCCCGGCCTAGTGGGGGGCAGCGGAACACCTGAGGCGTCTGGTGCTGATATTCCCGCACCGGGTCCATCAGCCGGAATTGGAAAAGCGGCCGCGCCCGTTCCACCATATCTTGCGGAATTTAGTGAGATACCTAGCGGCTTGGTCGCATCACTAAATCCGGCGTCTAAAGGAATCCTAACTCTCGCCGCGCCATGGAACGGTGCCCAACTTCGTTGGCGAGCAGCGGAGTCCAAAGCAAACTCAATGCCTGCCCTCCAGTCTTTTCGGGGGTCATAGTTGGACTTCAGCATCTCCTTGCCGAGCCCGCCCTCCACATTCAGCTGGAAAGCGCCATAAGATGGCTCGTAAGTGCCGTCTTTCCGTTTAATGTTACTCCGCTGGAACGGGTCTGTAACCCCGCCCTCCGACATCGCTACTTGAACAGCGATGTCCGGATCGATGCCGCGAGCAGCTGCCGCCTTGCGGATGAAGTCTTCGATGTAGTTCATTTTTTTCTCATTAATTTTATGGTGTTCTTAGCCTGCTCTATCTTTGCCTTGTAGTATTCCGGCGGGAAATCCATAAACATTCCCCCCTTCAAAATACGTTGATAGTTTTCCAGTTTCTTTTGCATTCGTTCAACGGACGGATGATATATCTCCTGCATGAACGCATCATCTGTTAATTTCTCGGTACCGACCGGCCCCAATTGGGTAGGCACATTTTCGGCGTTCGGTGAAACATAGTCCTTATTGCTAAGTACCCCGCGCAACTTACCCGCTTCTTGCGCAACTTCTGAGAACTTAGGAACAGCGCGAGAGGGATCCATTAACATTACCGCGTGATCGTACGGATCTTCTGAATATGGATTCCAGTGCGGGTATTTAACTGAGTCATATCCAAAATCCTTAAAAGCATCTAGGGTTGGCTTCCCCTCTTTAAGACGGTTATAGATGTCCAACAAATCCGGATTATCAAAGGAAGAAAAGTACTCCAAGGTGTCCGCAACATGTACGGGATCGTTCCATTTTAATGGGTCTGCCGGGAAATCCAACTGCCTGCCCGGATCAGCGTACATCGGATAAGTACGGGGACCGGCCAGCGTCATCCCTTTTGGCAATTTACCACGATCCTGCGCTAGAAGTAAATTTATGTCAGGGGTGTCATAGTTCATGCTGTAATAATCGGCTATATTGGGTGACGAGGTTAAATGTAGTCCTTCGTCGTACAAACTACCACCGGGCCGATCGTAGTTTACCCTCCTGTTGGTTCCATGGTACAACTCTTCCAACGGCGGCCCCGGCTTTGAAAAATCGGGATGTACACTTTCAGGAGCCACCGGCTTTGCGAGTACGCCCTTAACCGGCGACCTTCCAATAAGCTTAGCGCCACTTCCAGCAAGCGTCTTGCCTTCGGCCTTGAGCAGCCCGGTCCCAAGCTTCTCGTCCAGCGTACCAAGAATGCCCTTTATGAGCTTCTGACTAGCCACTTGTTACTCTTCCGTTAGCTTTTTGAGTAGAGCTTTATACGCTTTCGTTTGGCCAAGAGCCTTATCGTTTATGTCCTGATCAACATGGAAATCTCCCGTCGCCCACGCTTGATCCGCCTTGTCTTTCAGTATTTTTTCTGCCTGAATACTTTCAGGAGTAGCCATCGCCGCGTGCTTATCCTTTAATTTTTGAATATTTTTTGCTAAGGCGGCCTTTTTGTTCGGCGGAAGCTGGCCATACTTGTACTCTAACTCCATGTGGTCAATTTCATTCATAAGTTTTCGCTGGGTCGGGTTCCATAGCTCGTATAAAAATTCCTCGGGCGGCAACGCATGAACGCCCTCTGGTCCCAACACATCCGCAATATCCTGAGCGGTTATGTCGGGATACGCAATTTTTTCCGGGGCCAACACCCCTCTTACTTTTGCAGCTTGTTGACCGACTTCTGAATACTTTGGTACGGCTCGCGACGGGTCCAACAACATTAAAGCCTGTCCCGAATCCGTGTTGTCTATCGGGTTGTAATGTGGATACCCCACCGAATGGTAACCCAAATCCGTTAAGGTTGTGCCCACAGGCTTTCCGCCACGCATATCTTGTATTATTTTTTCATAGATGGGATCGTTAAGATAATTCCCCCAATCGGTTTTCGACCAATACCGCCTCTGTTCATCAATGGAATCCGCCACTTGCTCCGGGTCTACCCATTTTCCGGCGTCCGCCGGGAAATGAATCTTATTCCCAGGATCGGCATACATAGGATAAACACGCGGCCCCGCCAAGCTAAACTTTGGTACCTTATCAGTGGCCGCCGCTTTCAGCAAGTTTAAATCTGGCGTATCGTAGTTCAATGCATAAAAATCAGACACCATCGGGGTGCTCGTTAAGTGCAGCCCAAAATCATCATAAAATCCAGCGCCGGGTCGGTCAAAATTTGCCCGTCTGTTCGTGCCGTGATACACTTCTTCCAACGGTGGTCCCGGCTTCAAGAAATCTGGGTGCACACTTTCAGGCAACGGCTCTGCAGGCTTCGCAAGAATGCCACGAACGGGGGACCTTCCAACAAGCTTCGCCCCACTTCCAGCAAGCGATCGGCCCTCGGCTTTAAACAAGCCGGTACCGAGCTTCTCGTCGAGTGCCCCGAGTATACCCTTAATGAGCTTAGTGCTAGCCACTATTTGCCCTTTTGTCTTTCTTCGAATATAAGATCGGCAATACGGTCGGCAAATCCTCCCCTCGCCGCTTCCTCCGACGACGGTTCTTGTAATGCGTACTTGATTAGCGTATCCATGTCCATATCTGGGTAGCCAGCAAGTAGCTGGTGCATCATCGCTTTATCGTCCAAAGGCGGCCGATCCGTATCTAACCCCAACACCCCCCTAGCTTTCTTTGCTTGTTGTCCAATATCCGAAAATTCCGGAACGGCGCGACGGCGATCAAATAACATCAGCCCCTTACCTGTCGCCGGGGCATATCGAGGACGATCCCGATAAGGAGTGTCGTGTCCATACAACATAGAGTCATAGCCCGCATCACGGAGAGTTTTAACAACCGGCTTATCAAAAGCCAATTGTTGTAAAATGTAATCTATTTCGCGGGGCACTTCCATGTCTTGATAGTCTTCGTAAGCACGCATCGCTACTCGATAGGGATCATCCCAAGGACCATAATCTCGTTCAAACCCCGTAAAAGGCTTGCCCGGATCGACTAGCATTGGATAAACCCGAGGCCCCGCCGGTCCCTTTACCCTCTGAATGGGTTTGTCCAAATACGGATGAAGCGCGTAAACATCTGCAATACCCGGTGAACCCGTTAAATGTAGCCCCTCATCCGCTAAATTGCCTTTCGGCCTATCAAAGGGGTATTTTCTATTAGATCCGTGAAGCATACGCCACAACGGGTCGCCAGTTTCTTTCAACAAATCCGGGTGCACAGTGTTAGGATTCAGTGGCTTCGCAAGAACTCCAGGGGGTGTTCTGCCAACAAGCTTCGCGCCGCTGGTCGCAAGCGATCGGCCCTCGGCCCCAAATATCTTTGTGCCCAGATTGTCTTCGAGGGCATTGAGTATGCCCTTGACGAGTCTCGTGCTAGCCACTTGTTAGGATACCCATCGGCACGGTCTTGAGGCCACCCACTTCCCGTACGACGCCGGGATACTTCTTCTCCACATCTTGCGCCATCGGACCGATGACTTTCGGTGTATCTTTCCGCTGCCCCTTGTACCGATATGAGTAGAGCGGCAACCCCGTGGTCTTCGCCTTGCCGACGCGCTTAATGTCGGTCTTCGCGCGCTTATCCGATATGCCCATCATCATCGGCAAGAATTGCATCAGCCCGCCGAAAATGGTGCCGAAGTCCATCCCCTGCTTTTCGGAGGTAGACGTCTTCTCCATGTTTTCGGTCTTGCCGTACGGAGACATACCCAACGCCGAGAGGCGCATGTTAAGCTGCTCCAATGGGTAGTCGCGCTTCTCATAGAACCGGGACTTTTTGGCGTCGAGTTCAGCTTGGCGCTGTTTTTGCTCCTGCGAACCCGCTCCGAGAAGAGCGCTGGCATCGCCAAGTCTTGTTCTGGCCCTCGCATCGGCCGTATTCGTAATACCAGCGGCGGCGTCTCGCATTCCGGAGCGATCGGTAAACATGTTGGCGACGGCAGTGTCGTATCCAGACTTGCGAAGCTCCGCCGAAAGGTCGCCTATCCCTCTGGCACCCTCGGCGGCGAGAATGCCCTTCTGAACACCAGCAGCGGACCCGCCGAAAGCGCCCGCCTTCATCGCGGCGTCGTCGGCAGCCGACAACTGGCCGGTAAGAGCCCGGTTCGCGTTGTCGATGGAGCGGCTCTCAACGTTGTCAATATACGGGTTGAGGTATTGCGTAGGATCGAACGGCCCCGCAGACTTGTCGTAAAGACCCTTGGCGTCGCTGTACCAAGGGGTCTCCGAACCAGCCCCCTCGGATATCATCTTGTAGCCTTGGTTCGTCATTGCCGACGGGTCTACAACATCCTGTCCGCCCCACTGCTTAAGGGGGCGAGCAGATATTCTTTGCGCCATCCCGTAGTTGGCTTGCGAAGCCTTGTCCACCCAAGCCGGAAGCTTTACTTCGGTTGTTTGAGTGGTGTGAGCAGGAGCGCTACCGCCCATTTTCCAAATCCTTTGCAAAGTAGCCGCCGACACGGTACCAACCCGGTTCAGCGAACTTCCACCATCCGTCGCGGCCGACTGCAGTTACTCGATTTGCCCCGATGCTTCGGGCGAAGTTATAGATTTCGGGGAGCGCATGGGTCGCTTCTTCGATAAACCCTACTACCAAGGCTATGTCCACCACCTTTCGGCGGGGAAATTCGTTGACTTGTGTTACGATCCAAGTGTCACCCACCGCGAAGCTCTGCATCTTGCCTTCGTTGATAAGGCCCATTATGTCGTCAAAAGTGTACAGGTTGCCGAAAGCGTCCAGCGCCCGCTCCACTTTAATCCGCATGTCGTCGCGAGTAATGTTCACCCTGACACCAGCGTTGCCGTGATGGCCCCCGCATCACTCACTTTGATCTCGTACGTTTTCTTGCCGGGGGATAGGAGCAACACGGAGTGATTGCCCGATACCGCCGAAAGTACGCTGTTCGCAACCCTGTCACGATCCGCCTCCACCCGACGCAAGAAATCGGAAAGACCCGGCTCCCTAAAATCGGGTACCTTTACGCTCATTTCTTACCCCGCATCTTCGCGTCGATGAGAATGGGTCCCACCGTGGACCAATCGGAGTTCGCCACCATGTCCATACGTAACCGCATGTCACGGGCTGTCTCGCGAATATCCACGTAACCGGTGGGTTGCTTCTTCTGCTTCGTCGTGTATACCTCGGGGGCGTAACCAGCTCGAGCGTTGGTTTTGACCACCGAAAAGCGGAGGGCGTTGATATCGCCCGCCACATCGGGCATTATCTTGTTGAGCGTGATGAAATTCTCTCCGCCCGTCACGTTCAAGTTTTGAGATTCTATCCACGGCATTTCGGCGCCCGGATAGTTCCACCCGGCTTCGTGTCGCCATACGTTCACGCCGTCGGACATAATTGGAAATGGATCGTTGGCGTAAACGTAACCGCAAGTGCGGGACAGCTTGCCCATCGTCCATATCTTGCTACGATAGTCCCATACAGCGAACCGATCCGTATGACCATCCGGCGAACTGGTGCTCACGTAGAACCACCACACTTCACCCTTATTGGAGATGTGCACGCAAGCGCCCTGATTACGCGTTGCCGTGACATTGATGGTATCTTGAATGCGATCCCAGATATCACATGGGATAATTCGAGGAGCGGTACCGTCGAAAATCCACCACCCGTCGAAAGATGGCCACACGACGCCTTCCGGCGTCTCACATATCGATGCGGGGCTGTACGGAATGGACACCTTGCCGATCGGGTGGTACGAATATACGTAAGGGAGCCCCACCCATTCGATGAGGTAGCTCATCGTCGTAGTAAACATCACGATGCCGTTGGAGAACAACTGCTGCGTGATGATGGGCGAACGGGGCGATACGTCGTAGAAGTTGGACCGGCTCAGAATATCCGTACCGAGCGTCCAGTTCGTGTCGTCGCCAGCGTTAGACCACCCGAACTTAGCAAAGTCGTTAAGCGCGAACAGCATCGCGTGCCGTTCAGGGGTGATCACGAACGCTCGATTGCCGATGGGAGCGTTAAGAATGGCGGCTAATGGTACCGTGGGCGTCGAAGGCTTCCAGCCCAGATAGCGCCCATCCATGCTGGTCATAACACGCAGTTCTTCGCCCCAATTGTCCATCGAAAACACGGGGGTGGTCAGCAGCTGCTTGCTCGGACCGGGTCGGGGCGTTCCGTACTTAGCAGAGTTATACTTAAGGTCGCCGTATCCTTGATTGTTCTGTGGCAACGGGGCCATTCCGCCGACCGGTGTAATATCGGTTACAGCGCCTGATATCTCTACGTAACAATTTTGTTCGCACAGATACGCATTCACTACTATATTATTATTGGTTACCCATCGATGCATCTTTCGGAGACGCGAGGCGAACGGCCCAAGGGTAAGGTGTTCCCACCCGCCGATGGGACGAAGCGTAGAACCGTTGTCCCATCTAATAAGGTGCGCCTCACGCCAATTCGTAATCTTGGCGTTCTTCGACGCAAAAGTTGTAACGCCGGGAGGGAATTCGACGGGTGTCATTTCTTTGCCATGTAAGCCGCCAACGCGCCTGCCATTACACCAACCGCTCCAACCGCCGCGTTACGCGCCAACTCTGATACTTGAATGCCTAGGAATATAGCAACAACGATCAGCACCAACACTATGCCGAGCGTAAAGGCTAAAACAACGGCGACGGAGCCACGGTATTGACTCACTAAATCTCTGCCAATTTTTTCATGCGAGCCTCTTTCTCAGCCTGTGCCTTGACTATGGCCTCTTCCTTCGCTGCTTTCGCCACGATGGTTTTCTGGTCAGCCTTTGTCTTGTAGTATTTCGGGTCAATCGGTAATGACTGTTTCTCCAATGGCGACGGATCAGCCACTAGGACAAACAAGCCGTCATGATATTTTGTAATTATCTCGACCAGCCCGTAGGTAGTTGGCGCGGCTATACCAATTGTGTTAGCGTGGGCGAGCATATCAGCCTTGTACTTGTCGATTGCCGCTTGCAAGTCGTAGCCAAGCCCTTGATATTCATCCGCCCACATCTCGTATGGCTCGGCCATATCAACCTCCCTTAATGATGAACGAAAGCAAGAGCGACGGTTGCGCGACGTTGGCCGGATAGCTGCCATATGCCGCAACCCCGGTGGCGTCGACATCGGTAGTGGCCTTCGTCGTGTAGTTCGAGCCAGCCGCAGCGCCGCCGCCGCCAGCGCCGGAACCGTAGAACGCGCCGCCGCCGTTGGGCGCATGGTTGTGGCTGTGATTATGGTTCCTCTGTTCTGCGTCCACAGGAGAGTGCGCCGCCTCGCCGCCGACCCCACCGAGAACATCATTCGGCACACCACCGACATAATTCGATATCAGCCGTCCCGGCGTCGGTACCCCCAAACCACCCATGTTCTCTTGACCGACCGGAACTCGTCCACGCAAATCAGGCACGCCCATCGTGGTCGAGCCGTCCCCCGCGCCGAACGGATAAGTGGGAGAAAGCCCGCCCCACAGCGCACTAAGTAAGGGGTTGCCAGTCCTACTGATGTTCTGACCGTTGCACAAGAACCATCCGGCCGGGGCGCTGTAACCGGCATAAGGTAGTATCGTTCCAGCGGGTAACCCGTACTTAGTGGCAAGGGGTAAGCCGCCTTCCGTGATACCGAGTTGTGCATTGACTATTCCAGTTGATCGAATGATACTTAATGGCGCGTCAACAAAAACACCAGCATCGTTACACCTGTAAATAGCGAAGTTTGATCCTGCATTTGCGCCGCTCTCGGCGGTAGTGTCGCCAAGCACTTCAATCCAACGGGTCTTGCCATTCATGTTGCCATAGATATTGACCCCCTCCCCGCTCGCAAGTTTATTGAGCGTAATGCCGGCATTAGCCGCCTGTATGCCAAGCGAACCAGTCATCGTGTCGCCGGCCTTGGCAACCTTGCCAAATAAAATGTTATCGATAGAATCCAAATCAGCGTTTAACTTGGTGCCCCATGTGTCGTCCGAGGCATTTACTTCTGGCTTAACCCAGCCAAAATTTACTGTTACGGTGTCAGCCATTTAATTTCCCCATTCGCGCTCTGGCGCAGACGGCGTCCAACCCATTTGAACTGGCACGTCAGGAACCCAAAAACCATCCGAAGGTGTGTCGGGCACCCAATCTGGATCAACCGGTAAATCGGGCTTCCAAAACTCGCCGATGTAAACATCCGCGCCGCCAGAAAGCACCACGGAAACGTTGATACCCGAAACTATAGACCAAAGCTTGGTTAACGAACCAGCAAGGTCCACCGAAACGTACACGGTCCCATCGTAGTTGCGGGAACCAACGCGGGTAAAGCCACCGGCCGGAATGACCGAGACTATGAGATTGCCGCTGTAACCCTCGGTTTCGAGGAGCCACCCCGCCAACACGGGGGCGAACGAGAAACCACCCGCCAACGGCTCACTTTCGGTGAGACGAACCGTCGGCACCATCGTAAACGATACGGAGCCCTGCAGATACCTGAACTTAGCGATACGGCCAGCCGGTATCACCGAAATAGGAACGGTCCCTTGAAGAGGCTGTGATTCGGTGAGACGACCAGCAACAGTAAACGAGGCACTGATTGCCCCTTCAAAGTATTCAAATATCCACGAGGAGCTATAAAGATGCGCTCCGTACTTTTTCATTCCATACTTGGATGGCATTAGTCAGCAGATACCGTTAGCTTGCCAATTTCCCAACGAGCGATGTCGTCGATGTCGATCGATTTCGGTGTGGTTACTGCGGCCCAAGCGAGGAACGTTCCCGCCGTCGCAGCCGACCAAATGCCGAAATGGGTGATGGTGCCCCAATTCGTCGTAGCCACAGGATACTGGAGTATCGCAGTATTCGAAGCCACCGTCGGATTGGTGCCTGCGTTAGCGAACGAAACTGGACCTTGCCTGGCGTAAGCACCACCTGCAACTTCATTCGCACCGGTATCCCCCGGCGCGGCGGTATGAAGCGATACGAAGCGAGCTGCCAGCAACGAAGCGAGTACATTCGACTCGCCGCCCGATGAAAGTGGCATTATCCGAAGCTCCTTCTGTGGCGCTGAGTAAGGCGCGAACCGCTGGCCTTGCTCATCAAGTGTTCTTGGTTGATGTTGTCGATGAGTTTCGCTGATTGCGCTTCCCAGCGATCGCCCCGCTCATCCTCAAACGCATAAGTAGAGGCGACCGCAAGGGGCTTCAGCGTAAACAGCATCGGGTATTGGATAAGGGGCCATGTCGGAGTATCGCCGAGGGGCGGCAAACTCTGATAATACGAAATCTCCACCGAAAGGCCGTCAGCGGAGGTTCCACCAACTATTAAGTAATTGCCCGTCAAGGTGTAACAATTCGGCTGGTCGGCAGACTTGTCGGGGTTGTAAAAATCGTCGCGGGGCACATATCGGAGGGGCTTCCCCCCAACTACGCGCACGAAATCAAGTTGTCGCCAATCAGCCGGGAGAAGGTATCGCTGATCGATCAACAGGCCAACGTCTATCTGGAGCATTTCCTTGCAGCGAAGCTCCTTGCCAAGGATAGCTTCGCACATGCGAATCCACGACGTTACCACCGAATCGGGGTAGACGTCCGGACCCAAATTCACCCAATCACGAAGTGTGTTGCAATGGTCGCCGAGGGCTGTCATTTACCCACTCTACCTTGCCAAACGCGAAATGCGGCATTATCGGGGTCGTCGAGCCACTTAGCCCAGTCTCGTTCGTCCCACTGCTCTCGCATCGCCTTTTCGGCAACGGTGAGTGGCACCCCACGGGCAACTAACTTGTTAGTTGAACGTCTAGGGTGCGCTTCCCGCAGTAAGTGATTATTTTCGATGGCCCTTGTAAGGTCCACCTCTGTTTTTACGTGCAGTATCTCGGGTTTGTCGTCTTCCCAGATGGCAGTCCGACGAACCCCGTCAGAATCACGATAAACCTTTTTGACTTCCATAGCCTAGCAGTGCTCCCGTACGCTGTCAACCGATTCGTCCCATCAACAGCAGTATTACAAGGATTACCAATACCACGCCGACGAGCCCCGAAGGATAGTAACCCCAGCTCCGCGCATAAGGCCAGCTAGGCAACGCACCCAACAATACCAACACGAGGATGATGATGAGGATGGTTGTAATTGACATTATGAGCCTCCTCTCGGGGCCGGAACCGGCTGAGCTTGACGCTGCTCAAGTATAATACGCGCCGCTGGCGCAATTGGTGTTACTTGGCGCTCTGGCACTGTCTGTACAATGATGCAACCAGCCAGTGTCAGAGCGGCGAGGAACACAAGTAGTCTCATCTTCGTATCGGCAGCGGATAGTACGGGGTTCCGCCGCCTCCGCCCAACGGGCGCTTTTTCTTGGCCTTTTTCGGAAGCTTCCCACCGGGATCGGCATTGACAAAGTCGTTTATCACCGACTTTGGAAGACCCTTCTTCTTAGCGAAGGCTGGGTCGTTCTTTGCCTTGTAGAACAGCCCTCGCTGTGCTTGCGACTTGAATGGCATACTGTTCTCCTAAAAGGAGGCGGCGCGAATGACGGAAGGTCTGAACGCCGCCCCAAGTTGGCGGGCAACTAGGTTATAACGGCGCCCTGCTTCACACCGTTAAACATGATATGCGCGAGGGAGTTGCGCATCTCGATACCCCACTCGGCGAGAATGAGGCGAGTCTCGGCATCGCCGATCTTGGCGATCTGCAACTGCCGGAAGTTCCGGAAGTAGCCAACAGCCACGTAATCGGGGTCGAGGATGTACGAAACGTCGGCGGGAAGCCAAAGCGATGGCATCACCTTGACACGGCCGAAATCAGTGGCGATAACGTCAACGGTCGCCACAACCTCGGTCTTTCCGACAAGCACCTGCGAGATATTGCGACCCTCGAAGGTGGACACCGTCCGCTTGATCGCCGGGGTAACGATCATGTCCGAAGGCTGGCCGCCATTGGTGTACGACTTCTGCATAGCATCGCCCACCATCACTTCGGTAAACGCCACCTGCGAAGCACCGGCGACAGCAGCGAAAACATCGGTGGCCAGAACCGGAAGACCGGCCGTAACACCGATAACGCAAGCAGCCGGGGCTGCGAGCTTATCCACCGCCCTTCCGAGCCAATGTGCGATGGCCTCGGTCTTGCGGGGAGTAGTGATCGAACCATCATCACGAGCCTGACGCCCCGAAAGGATGACTTCGATGTCCGACTTGAGGACCTTCGACATCATCGCCATCTGGTGGCCCATTTCCGAGCCCTTACCGGCGGCATCCGAAGCCTCCTGCGAACCGGAGACGGTCGCATCGCGCTTCGAAATCTGCGTGACGTTGGTAAGGCGGGCAGTCGGCTGAGAAGGACCACGAGCCGTAAGCTCGAAACCTTCGAACTGCGCGTTATTCGGATCAACAGCCGGAAGATTTTCGGTCTGCCAATCGAAGGTCCGGTTCTTAACATTGCGCCGACGAGCCATCGAAAGGATGGGGGTATCGAACGGATCAATGTTGTAGATAGAGTTGCTCAGATCCTCTCTGTTCGCCTTCGCCTCGTACGTAGAAAATGCGTTCTGAACGCGTGCCATAATGGCTCTCCTGTGTTGATAGTGGTCGTTGGACTACTAGGAACACGGAGACCAGTTCAACCTTGCAACGATCGGTTAAACTAAATTCGCCGAGTATAAGCCCGTTTCGTCTGTGCGCTTCCGGGCCTTCCTAAACTTGCTGCGACTAGCGCTTCCTTCTGGTATCCCTGCTGATGATCTGGTCGAAAACGACGGCGGCGTCCTCGATACTTCCAGATTTGCTAAGTTGCTTAGATGCCTGTTGAAAACCCCTAGTTGCTACCTTGGCGCGGGGTTGACCGCCTCCGGTTGGAACCGGCTTCGCGCCGTTGCCCTGTCGAACAGGGGTCGGCCGCGAGGCCATGATCCTGTCGTATTTCGATGCCTTGAGAAGAACCTGCAGCATTCTGCTGTCGTATACCTGCGAAAGCTCCTCCTCCGTAAAGCCCTGTACAAGGGCAGTTCGGCGCATCGCCTGAAGGTCTTTCTGCTTACGCTTCGGGTCCGTCGCCCAATGCTTGGTGTTGGCCCGATCAAATTTCTTGGCCTCCTCCTCGGCATAGGCCGAAAGCTGGACAGCATCACTCTTCTGGCGCTCTGCAGCGGCCTCTCCGAGCTTGTCCTGCAGCGTCTTCCGGAACCCACGAACCTGATCGTAGTATTTCTGAACCTCGCGAGCTTTGATCGGGTCCTTCTTGAACTCCTCGTCCCAGTTCGGTTCAGGCGGGACCAGCGTCGAAAGATATCCCTCGATCTCCTTCGCAATGTTCATCGAGTATTCGTAATTGTGAACGGCGTCGGCGGCAGTCCGTTGGATGATTTTCTTGGCCTCGTCGACCTCGTTCATCCTCTGATGGAATGTTTGGGTACGTACGTACCCTTCGAGGGCCTCCTTAAGCGGTACTGTCTGCTCTTTACCGTCAACCATGACGGTAAACTCCTTAGATAGAAGCTCCGCATCGGGGCCTTCCTGATCTTCCTCGTCAGGCTCCTCGTCAACTTCTTCACCGACTTCATCATCTTCTTCCTCGCCGTCCTCAGTATAAACCTCCGGAGGCTCGTCATCGTCGCCGGGGGCTCGGGCGGGGGAATCGTCGTCCGTCTCTAGTTCACCGAGGCGCTCAAACATGCGCTCGGGCGGACCAGAACTATCCTCTTTCGGTGCCCTTGCGGGCCTCGACTCAGAGGCGATATCGTTATCAAACGCCTTCGCGGCGTCGTCTATTGGATCAGCCATTTCTTGGTTTCCCGCTGTATTTTTTGCGCATTTTGCTGTCTGTTACCATCGACTCAACGCTAGCCCGAAAATCCTGAAGAACCTTAAGGCTCGTATGCGCCGTCACAGCTTCGTCGCTGCCTATCGGCGAATTTTCGAGGATATTGATATACATCTCCCGTAACGCCGTGAAAGATTCCAAGATATGTGCATCGTTGAGCAGTGCCAACGCCGAAGCGGCGCGTTCATCAACCTCGTAATCACTACGCTCCGGTGTCGGGTGGGGCATCTGCTACCTGTTGTGCCGTGTCCTGTGCTTGCTGCGCGATGTCAGCCTGTTGCTGGCCCTGCTGAATGTCGGCGTGGGTCTTCAGGATGCCCGCGTCGGTGCTCGCGGCCTCGTTGTCAATTTTATCGAGGGCGTTGGCGACGTTTGCCATTTGGAGAAGGGTTCCATCGACGTGCTCGCCCCATTGGCCTTCGAGGGCAGCCGAATCGAGTATCCCCTTAACAGTGAGCTGATCTCTGCGGAAATCATCGTCGACACGTAGCTTGCGATCCTGGAAGTCGGCCTTAGAGATTTCCGACGCTGTCTTCGAGCGAGTCTTCTCCATTTCGGCTTGGGCGAGCATAAGTGCCGGGTCGGGTTCTTTCGGCGTCTGCGCAATCTGCGCCATAA
>Ga0105248_10000973_pt1 | contig 31837 bp, 30 predicted proteins | sample KBSS34metaG_FD_81524 | JGI IMG/M metagenome (GOLD analysis project Ga0105248, IMG submission 81524) | Switchgrass rhizosphere microbial communities from Kellogg Biological Station, Michigan, USA - KBS S3-4 metaG | ecosystem: Host-associated > Plants > Roots > Rhizosphere > Soil | place...
CACTGTATGAAATAGCGCTACGCTGGCCGCGTCGCCCACGCAAAAGAGCCCGCTCATGGCCCGCCTCGCCCGCGTCGTGATCCCCGGTCTGCCGCACCATGTGACCCAGCGCGGCAATCGCCGGAGATCACGGTGACACTGTGTGAAATAGCACCACGCTGACAGCGCCGCCGAACCCCAAAGAGCCCGCTCATGGCCCGCCTCGCCCGCGTCGTAATCCCCGGCCGGGAGAAGGATACGGGGACACGATACCTAGCCCCTGAGCCCCCGCATCTCCCGCTCCGCATCTCTCCACCCCTCACCCCACGTCACACTTGCTCCCGCGCCTGGGCGCGCCTTGAGTTGCGGCCCTCGACCTCAGCGGAGCCGCGCCATGTACGATCTCACCGGGAAGGTCGCCGTCATCACCGGGGCGGCGAGCGGGATGGGGCAGGCGGCGGCGGTGCTGTTCGCCCAGCAAGGGGCGCATGTGGTGCTGGCCGACCTCAATGTGAGCGGCGGCGAGGCGGCGGCGGCGGAAGCCTCGCAGGCGGGGCCGGCGTGCGTCTTCCAGCGGACGGACGTGTCGCAGGAGGCCGACGTCGCCGCGCTGATCGCGCGCGCGGTGGCCGAGTTCGGCAAGCTCGACATCCTGTTCAACAACGCCGGCATCGGCGGCGCGGTGGGGCCGCTGGAGGACATCGCCGTGGACGATTGGGACCGCACCCAGGCGGTGTGCCTGCGGGGCGTGTTTTTGGGGATCAAGCACGCCATCGGGCCGATGCGCGCGGCGGGCGGCGGGGCCATCGTCTCCACCGCGTCGACCGCCGGGATCGACGGCTATTCCGGCCTGCACGCCTACTGCGCGGCCAAGGCCGGCGTGGTGAACCTGACGCGCTCGGCGGCGCTGCAGCTGGCCTGCGATTTCATCCGCGTGAATGCGATCGCGCCGGGCGGGGTGTCGACGCCGATCGTCTGGAACGGGGCGGCCAACCGCGAGGCGGTGGAGGGCTTCCTGCTGAACGCCCAGCCGCTGCCACAGGTGGGCCAGCCGATCGACATCGCCAACGCCGCCCTGTTCCTGGCCAGCGATGCGGCGCGGTTCATCACCGGCCACACCCTGGTGGTCGACGGCGGCGCCACGGCGGGCGCGCTGAACACCGCCCCCAAACGCGGCCAGGCCGCCGCCCCGCGCAGCCAGCGCGCGTTCGCGGGGCCGAGCTTCGAGGTCTGAGGCTTGGGGGCGGGTGTTGCCATTTTGTTCTTGCGCTCCCGCCGCATTTCCGGTAGGATTTCGCTAGCGTCGTAGACTGCGCCTGGAGCGCTGCGGCGGCTTGAGCCCCCTCCACCGCTTCGCGGTCCCCCTCCCCCTGTGGGGGAGGAGAGGTGGGCCGTCATCTCTCTTTTCGAGGACATCGGCATGGATGAGGAACGGGCGGCGCTCGGGCTGCCGCAGTGCGTGGGCGACAGGCGGCGGTGGGGGTCGGTGACGGTGGCGGTGGTGAAGGCGCTGCTGGCGCGGACGGCGGCGGGGGAGAGCCTGCGCTCGATCTGTCGGGATCCGGCGATGCCGTCGACGCGGACGGTGTGCCAGTGGGCGCGGGAGCGGCCGCCGTTCGCGGCGCGGCTGCTGGAGGCCCGGCGGGCGGCCGGCGGGCCGTTCACGGGGGCGCGGACGACCTATTGCGAGGCGACGGCGCAGCGGATCTTCGACCGGGTCGCGGGCGGGGAGTCGCTGGCCGGGGTCTGCCGCGACGCCGACATGCCGGTGATGGCGACGGTCTATAACTGGCGCGCGGCGCGGCCGGAGTTCGGCCGGGCGCTGACGCTGGCCATGGCGGTGCGCGCCGAGGAGCTGACCGAGGCCGGCTGGGAGATGTGCCAGGCGGTGACGCCGGAGACGGCGATCGCGGCCCGCGTGCAGCTCTGGCATCTTCGTTGGCACGTCGGGAAGCTGGCGCCCAAGAAGTACGGCCTGCCGATGCAGATGGAGGGCGGGTTGAACGGGGAGTTGGCCAAGGCCAGGCTCGATGACGCGGCGCTGGACCGCGAGCCGCTGCAGGTGATCGTCAAGCGCTTCTGCGACGTGACCGAGGAGGAGCAGGCGCAGGCGGAGGAGACCGAGCGGCGGTTCGAGGCGAGGGACCGGCGGCGCGGGCGGTAGGTCGGGATCGCTCATGGCGAGCAGGGGGGGATTGGCTTGCGTCTGAGTTGAGCTACGGTAGCGGTTCCGTGGGGACGGACGGGGGTTGTGGGGCATGCCGGGCAGAACTGACTTCATCGTCAATGGCAGCTTTGAGCGCGTGGCCGGCGGCGACGCCTTGGCGTGGATCAACCAACGTCCGATACCGGACTCCGGCGACGCCAGTTTCGAGTACCGCAACGACGCGCCGCCCGATGGCTGGACCGTGACGAGCCAGTTCTTCGGCGTGGAGACCCATACCCCGCCCGCAGCGCAGGTTTCGTGGGACGGCAAGGTCTGGGGCCTGCTGCACAACGGCTCCATCGCCCAGCAGGTGAGCGGCCTCACCTCGGGCGTCGTCTACGACCTGACCTTCATCGCCTACCGTCCCCCGGTCCGGACGGACGTGTCCGACCTGAAGGTCTTCTGGAACGGACAGCAGGTCGCCGACTTCAGCAACCTGCATGACGACGTGGGCGGCATGCTGCACGTCTCGGTGACCGCGGGGGCCGGGACCAACCAGCTGGAATTCCGCGCGATCAACGTGGTGACGATGGACGATGTGCGCCTGTTCACCGCGGGTCCGGGCGATAGCATCGACTACTCCCAGTCGACGGTCCCGGTGGGCGTCAATCTCAGCGACGAGGTGTTCAATAGCCAGTACCCCGGCATCGTCCCTTCGACCCTGCCGACGCTGTCGGCCCAGCACACCTACGACGGCTCGGGCGCGCAGACGATCAACGGCGTCACCAATGTCATCGGCAGCGCGCAGAACGACCTGCTGGTGGCCGCCACAAGGGGCGGCGGAACTATGGCCGGGGGCGCGGGCGACGACGCGCTGATCGGCGGGCCGGGCAATGACACCATAAACGGCGGGACGGGAACCGACCTGGTCATCGGCGGCGACGGCCAGAACTATCTGCGCGGCGACGAGGGCGACGACAGCCTCGCTGGCGGCGCGGGCTTCGACGACGCCAACGGCAACATGGGCAACGACACCATCCACGGCGGGGCCGGCGACGACTATTCGGTGGGCGGCAAGGACAACGACGTGCTGTTCGGCGACGCCGGAAGCGACATCGTCTGGGGCAATCTGGGCAACGACACCTGCGACGGCGGCGACGGGGCCGATCAGGTCCGAGGCGGGCAGGGCGACGACGTGGTCAATGGCGGCGCGGGCAACGACTTCGTCAGTGGCGACCGGGGCAACGACACGATCACCGGCGGGGCCGGCGCCGACAACTTCCATGACAGCCAGGACGCCGGCATCGACCGGGTGCTGGACTTCAGTGTCGCCGAGGGCGACCGCGTGCAGCTCGACCCGGGAACGACCTACACGCTGAGCCAGGTGGGCGCGGACACGGTGCTCGACATGGGCGGCGGCAACCAGATGATCCTGGTCGGCGTGTCGATGGCCAGCCTGACGCCAAGCTCGATCTTCTTCGGCTAGTTCGCGGGCGCCGGGGCCCACAAGATATTGCGGACGCGCTACAAATAGGACATTCGCGGCTCACCGGACGGTGGCCTAGTCCCGCCGCGACGCCAGCGACCGCTTCCGACCCGTGGCCTAGCTGAACGCGGACGGGCGTGTGGGGGAAGCATTTCGTGGATATAGCCAGGCTGTTCGCCTCCAGTTCGTTCCTGTTCGTCTATTCCGGACTGCTGGTTCTCCTGACTGTCGTCGGCATCGTTCGCAATCACCTGTCGATCATCGCCGAGGCCCGGGTGTCGCGCGACATCGCCCGGATGGTGGACGCCGCGGGCGGGCTGGATGCGTCCGGCAAGGTGGCGCAGCTCGTCCGGCTGAACGAGTCCACGGGCGCGCGGATTCTCACGCACGAGGCGTGCCGCGCGGACGACCTGGGGGAGCACAAGGTCTGGCGCAACCCCACGTCCGCCACCGCGCGGGCGACCGCCAGCTATCTGGGCGTGATGGCGGCGGTGCCCGCGGCGCGCCACAGCCTGGAGGGCCTGCGGCCGTCCCGGACGATGCTGGAGGACGAGTACCGGCGGCTGCACCGGGGCCTGAGCGGGTTTGGCGACTTCATCATCCGCGTGGCGCTGCTGGGCACCTTCATGGGCCTGATCGCGGCTCTGACCATCGCCAGCGCGAACATCGGCGCGGCGCAAGGCACGGCCGAGGCGCAGAGCGCGCACATGCGCGACTTCATCCAGGTGCTGCTGGCGACGGCGGCCAACAAGTTCTGGATCTCGGCGGTGGGCGTCGGCTGCGCGCTGATCGTGCAGATCTATCGCGCCGTCTCGGAGCGGGCCCAGCACATCTCGCGCCTGGGCGACGCCTTCGATCATGCGCTGACCGATCCCGACACCGCCGCGGCCTGGTGCCCGGCGGAGGCGACCGACGAGGAGATCGACCGCCGGTTCGTGAAGGCCGCCCTGCGCGAGCGGATCGCGAAGCTGGACCTCGAGCCGCTGAACGCGGCGATCGCCGAGACGGCCGCGGCGCTGAAGGCCAATGCGGGGCGCTCGGTCATCACCTTCGGGCCGGCGCCCGGGAGCGGCGAGTGATGTCCGCGCGGGGGCGACGCGGCGCGGGCGCCTCGGCTGCGCCGCAGGAGGAAGGGCCGTTCGTGTCGTTCACGGACCTCTTCATCGGCATCCTGTTCCTGTTCCTGATCCTGGTGGCCGCGCTGATGCTGATGCGCCAGCAGGCGGTGCAGCAGGAACGGGTCGAGACGATCCAGCCCGTGCAGCCCAAGCTGGTCCCCAAGCCGATCCCCGACCAGCCGGCGTTTCGCCTGGGCATCGTGTTCAATGTCTACCAGCGCTCGGCCGAGTTCGACGGCGGGGGCTGGACCTATTCGCGCACGGTGCGGGTGTTCCGCTCGGCCGACGGGCGCTGCATCAACACCGTCTGGATGCGGAGCAACCTGAGCACCGCCTGGATGCCGCCGACCGCGCCGGAGGACATCCCCACCGACGCCCAGCGCGAGAGCCTTGGACAGTTCGAGCCCTGCGGGCTGTCCGCCTCGGGCGATCACTGGGAGTCGCCGTCGGAGGCGGGGCAACTGAAGCGGATCACGCCCTATCTCTATGGCGGGTCGGTGGTGCTGCATAAGAAGGAGGGGGATGAGAAGCTGGAGATGCAGTACCGGGTGCTGGGCGTCTACGACGTCTATTTCGGCGCGCCCACGTCGCCGGCGAAGGCCGGGTAGCCGAGGTGGTCGGGGCGCGGAACGATCTCGCGGGATGGGTCCGGGGCGGGGCGCTGGCGCTCGTCCTCAACAGCCTCGCCTTCGCCGCCGTCGGGCAGACCCTGTCGCTGCAGGATCCCGGCAGCAGCGCGCCCAAGGCGCAGGCCGTCGATCCGGCCACCGTGCGGGACCTGCCGTCGGCCCGCGACTATCGCGCGCCCGAGGGGATCGTCTTCAAGGCCACCGACTTCCTGAGCGACAACGTGCGCCTGACCGCCCAGTGGTTCTATGCCGCCGAGGGCGAGGGCCGGAAGCTGCCCACGGTGATCATGGCGCACGGCTGGGGCGCGACGGCGGCGAGCTTCCGCGAGGACGCCGTGGCTCTGGCGCGGGCCGGCTACCTGGTGATGCTGTTCGACTATCGCGGCTGGGGCGACAGCGACGGGCGCGTGGCGCTCACGGGCGCGCGGCCCGCCGCGGGCGGGACGTTCACCGGTGAGGTGCGTGAGCTGCGCGGCTACGTCGATCCGGGCGAGCAGAGCGAGGACTGGTTCAACGCCATCAGCTATGCGGCCACCCAGCCGATGGTCGACGGCGCGCGCATCGGCCTGCGCGGCTCCGACCTCTCCGGCGGCTACGTGGTCTATGCGGCGGCGCACGACCTGCGGGTCAAGGCGCTGGTCAGCCAGGTGACCTGGGCGGACCTGCGCCCGTCCAAGCCCTACCAGCCCTACCCCGCCAAGGTGATCGCCGAGGGGGACGCGGCGGCGTCGCGCATTGCGGCCGGCCAGGCGCCCTATCCGGCCGAGCGGGCGCGGGTCGCCCTGGCCCAGGGCGGCGTCCTGGTCGGCGCGACGGTGGGCAACAAGGCGCCGCGGTGGACGCCGGTCGAGGAGGCGGACGGGGTGACCCAGCCGGCGCTGTTCGTCCTGGCGGAGAAGGAGGAGCTGTTCTCCAACGTCTTCAACGGCCAGATGGCCTGCGAGCGTGTGCAGGGGCCGCGCAAGATGGTGATCCTGCCGAAGATCACCCACTACGACATCTATGGCGTCGAGCAGGTGCGCGCGCTCAACGCCGCCATCGACTGGTTTGACCGCTACCTGAAGCCCCCCGGCGCGCCGACCCGGGTCCCCATCAACCGCAAAGAGCCCGCGCGGGGCGAGTGCAACCCGCCGCCCCTGCCGCCGGCCGGCGAGGAGAAGAAGGACGGCAGCGGCCAGGGGCACAAGGCGCAGGCCACCTCCGGCCGCTTCAACTGACGCCGAGCAGGGCGATGGCGATGACCAGGGTCGCGGCGAACCCGACGCCGAAGGCCAGCGTCCGGACCACGGGAATACCCGCCGTGTAGACCACGTAGTGGATGAGCCGCGCGCCCAGGTAGACCTGGGCCGCCAGGATCGTCGCCGGCGTGCTGACGCCCACCAGGGCGGCGACGATGACCAGCGGGGCGAAGACGGCCAGGTTTTCCACGGCGTTGGCGTGGGCGCGCCGCGCCCGGTCGGCCCAGGCCGGATCGGGCCGGGCCGCAGGATCGGGATTGGCCATCGCGCCGGCGAGCCCGTGGGTCAGGATCCTGGCGACGATGTAGGGCGCCCACATGAGCAGCGTGGCGACGGCGGTGAGCGTGAGGACGTAGAGCTCCGGGGTCAGCTTCATGGCAGGTCGCCTATTCGGCCGGCAGCAGGCGGGCGAGCGGCGCGAGCGGGCCCACGGGCGTGAGTTCGAAGGCCATGATCCCGGCCTGGGCCAGCGGCAGGGCCTCGACCGTGGCCTTCGCCTGGTCCAGCGACTCCACGTTCATCAGGAAGAACACGCCCGGCTTGTCGGTGCGGAACCAGAACTGCTCGATCAGGCCGTCGAGGTAGAGCTGCAGGGTGTGCGGCACCTCCTTGGGCAGGATGGCCTCGCGCTGCTCCGGCGTGGGCACAGTCGCGACGTTTCCGACGGCGAACACCTTCATGGGAAATCTCCTCATCGGCCGGGATGGCCCTTGGCCGGAGATGTAGCGGCGGCGGCGTGCCTGAGGTATCGTCGTAACTGACAACTTTGGGGTCATTTACGCCATGCACATCGCCATGCTCGCCCTCGACGGGACGTTCGACATGGGACTGAGCATCCCGATGGACGCCTTCGCGATCGCCAACCGCATCTCCACGCGGGCCATGGACGGCGCGGTGCGGTTCGAGGTGTCGCTGATCGGGATGCAGAAGAAGATGCGGACCGCCCGCGGCTTCACGATCCCGGTGCAGCCGATCACCCCTGATCTGAAGCCGGACTGGGTGTTCGTGCCGGCGCTCAGCGAGGCCTTGCCGGAGCAGCTGGTCCCGGCGCTGGCGCGGCCGGACGTACGTCGCGCCGCCGGGCAGCTGCAGGACCTGCATGCGCGCGGCGCGAAGATCGCCGCGTCCTGCGTCGGCACCTTCCTGGCCGCGGAGTCCGGCCTGCTCGACGAGCGCGAGGCCACCACCACCTGGTGGCTGTCGCCGCTGTTCCGGCAGCGCTATCCGAGAGTGCGGCTCGACGAGTCGCGCATGCTCATCCCGACGGACGTGGGCGTGACGGCGGGCGCCGCCATGGGGCACCTGGACCTGGCGCTATGGCTGATCCGCAAGGCGAGCCCGGAGCTGGCGACGCTGGTCTCGCGCTACCTGCTGGCCGACATCCGCTCGTCGCAGGCGGCCTACATCATCCCCAACCACCTGGCGCAGGCCGACCCGCTGGTGGCGCGGTTCGAGCTGTGGGCGCGCGAGCACCTGCAGGCCGGCTTCTCGTTGACCGCGGCGGCGGCGGCGCTGGCGGTCAGCCCACGGTCGCTGCAGCGCAAGTGCCAAGCGGTGCTGGGCAAGTCGCCGCTGGCCTATTTCCAGGACCTGCGCGTGGAGCGCGCGAAGGCGTTGATCCACGGCAGCGGCCTGGACCTCGACGCGATCGCGGCCCAGGTCGGCTATGTGGATGGTGCGACGCTCCGGACCCTGCTGCGCCAGCGGCTCGGGCGGGGTGTTAGGGAGCTGCGCGCCGACCTGTTGTGACGGGACGGTGTTGGCGGGGCACGCCTGCGGATTCAACCGAAACGGGCATCGAATTGACAGCTCCAACGCGGCCCACAACCTTGGCCAGGGACGCGGCGCCTGATGCGCAGGCCGAGCCGCCGCCAAGGGGGACCGGGGGATGACCAGCAGCATCAGATCGAGCGGCGCGCGCCTGGTGGCGGCCATGGCGGGCGTTGCAGCCCTGACCTTCGCGGGGCCCGGCCAGGCGCTGACGGTCACGCCCACGTTCGATTCGTCGATCACCAGTTCGCCCAACGCGGCCGCGATCGAGGCGGCGATCAACCAGGTCACGCAGACCTACCGCATGTTCAGCAACCCGGCGAAGGTGAGCATCGATTTCCAGTTGGGGAACCTCGGCGGACCCGGTGGGGAGAGCCTCTCCACGCGATATGCCACGGGCTACACGGACTACGAGTTCGCGGCGCTCGCCCATGATGCCGCGACCCATCCCTGGAACCACGTCCTGGCGACGGCCCAGGCGAACCTGGCCTCTGGAAACACCGCGGACTTCATCGTCTCGACCAGCGCCAACTTCCGGGCGCTCGGCTACATCGGCGTCGACGGGGTCCTAGGATCCGACGGCGGGTCAGGTGGCACGTTCGACGGCATCGTCCTGCTCGACGCCGCATCGGTGCAGGCAGACTTGTACGCGTTCACCCCGACCGTCGGGCCCGCTCAGGAATCCGGCCTCAACGTCCTCTACCACGAGGTCGACGAGGTGCTGGGCATCGGCGGCTCGGGCAGCTTCCTCAACGACGTCGCCAACGGGGCCGATTTCAACGCCATCGGTCCGCTCGATCCCTATCGCTACGACCTCTCGACGGGCCTGAAGAGCTACACGACCGATCCGAACATCATCTCCTACTTCTCGATCGACGGCGGGGTGACGCCCATCGCGCCCTTCAACCAGATAACCCGCCGGGCTTCTTCGGAGACTTCGGCGACTGGGGACGCTTCGCCTGCAACGACGGGCTGCACAGCATCCAGGAGTGGGCCGGCTGCTCGGGCGAGCCCAATCTGCCGTTCACCTCCATGGGGTGGGAATCCACCGCCTTGCAGTCGATCGGCTACAACATGGTCCCGGAGCCCGGGATCTGGACGCTGATGATCCTGGGCCTTGGCGGGACGGGCCTTGGGGTGCGCCGTCGACGCCTCGGCGAGCGGTTGACCTAGACGTCAGCGGATCGACCCCGACCAAGGGCGCTTCCCCCGCCCGGGCTGCGGCCCTAAACTCGCGTCAGTAGAGAAGTTTTCAACTGAGTAGCGATGTCCGAGGCGGTGGTTTCGTACCGGTATTTCCTCCCCGCGCCCGAGCTGCGGGCGATGATCACCACCTATTATGCGATCGACATCGGTGGCGAGCGCCCGATCGAGGAGCTGCTGTTTCCAGAGTGGGCCAATATCCGGCTGCTGCTGGACGGGGGCTGGAGCCAGACCTTCAGCGATGGCCGCACCCTGAATTTCTCGCAGCCCTGCGCGCTGATGAGCGGGGTGATCAGCCGCACCGCGATCATTCGCGGCACGCCCGGGCGGGTGGTGGGCGTCGGCTTCCTGCCGGCCGGGTGGGGGGCGTTCACGGCCCTGCCGGCGCGCAACTATGTGGACGATATCGGGCCGCTGTCCGCGTTCGTGGGCGCCGCGGCCGAGGGGCTGATGAGCCAGGTGCTGGCCGCGCCGGACGACGCGGCGGTGGTCGCCGCGCTGGATGCCTGGCTGCGGGTGCGCCTGGCGAGCGCCGAGCCGCCCGACCCGGCGCTGGTCATCGCCCACGAGGCGCTGCTGGACCCCGACGTGCGCTCCGTGGCCGCCTGGGCGCGGCGCCTGGACCGCTCGCCCCGACAGGCGGAACGGCTGGCGCTGACCTATTTCGGCATGAGCCCCAAGGCCCTGCTGCGCCGCCAGCGCTTCCTGCGCAGCTTCGCCGCGATCCGCGAGCAGCCGTCGGGGCTGTGGGCCCGGCTGATCGATCCCGGCTATGTGGACCAGTCGCAGTTCATCCGCGAGTTCCGGCATTTCATGGGCATGACCCCGCGCGCCTATTTCGCGCGCGACTTCTCGCTGCTGCGCGCGGCCGGCAAGGCGCGAGCGGCGCTGCTCGGCGACCCGCTGCAGGGGCTGCATGCCGCCGTCCCGGCCAGGGCGGCGCCGGCCGCGGAGTAGCGCCCGCCGCGCCCTTGGCGCACGGCATGGATGTTGCAGTTTCAGGGGTCGGATCCGGTCGGCCGCGCGGCCTTCCGATGAGCGGCCAGGGGACGTTGGTGTCGCACTGACTAGACTTTGGGCGCCTGGTCGTACGCTAATAGCGCAGTTGCGTTGGGGGTAAGGCAGCTTGGTCAAGGCTGAACGAGACGCCTTCGAAAGAATGGCTGCGGTGGGCGCGGAGGACGTGGGCGCGCTGACACGCGCCTTGCGTCAGGACGTGACCGCCCAGGGCCTGCGAGCCTTGGCCGCCATGGCCGTCCACGTGGCGGCCGCCGCGCCGGAGCGCATGGTCGCCGTCTACGATGCCGCCGCCGCCGGCTGGCTGGGCGGTGAGGCCGTCCCGCCGCAATCGCCCCCGCTTGAGCCGCTTGTCATATCCCCGGGCTGGTGGAGCGCGCTCTGGAACGCCGCCTCACCGGCGGCGGGCGCCAGCCGTCCCTACGCGCAACAGATGATGGAACTGGCCGGAGAGCTTGATCCCCTCATCAACCTTCGCATGGCCGACGCCGCCCGGACTTTTCCGGGGGTCGCCGAAGCCTCGCGGAAGGGAAACCCGCCGCGCCACGACGTCGAATGGCTGTCCCGTTTTCCGCCAGCCACCCTGGGCTTCGCGCTCAGCGAGGAACTGCTGCGCACGGGGAGCCCCCTGTACGATCCCTACTGGTCGAGCGTCCTGCCGTACCTTCGGCACATGCCGCCGCCGCTCAACTACATCAATGTGGAGGTCATCCAGTCCATGCCGTTGTGGGCCCTGGTCGCCGGCTACGCGTCCCGGGGACTCGACCAGGTGGCGTTCGGCGGCTTCCTGATGGGCCAGGTCGGGCACCACTATTCGGCGCTGTCCAGCGCGGTCTCCCTGACCACGGCGGCGGTGAAGCCGCCCGCGAATGTGGAGGTCCTGCTGGATTGCCTGTTCAGGGGCTGGGCGCATGGCCGCGCGACGCGGCCGCTGGTGCTGGTGACCTGGGAGCCGCTGTGGATCGCCCGGGTCGATCAGGTGCGTGAGACCCTGCAGATCAGACCGTTCGAGTCGCCCTATGCGGAGGCCGCTCGGCCAGGTTGGGTTCCGCGGGTCGTGTAGCATCGCGCCACATCCCGGCCCGTCGCGTCGTCTCGACGAGTCAGGTATTGCGGGTTAGCTTCCAGACGCGTCTCGGTGGGCGGGCGAGGGAAAAGCAAAGTATGGACGCTGCGGAGACCGCCAAGGTTTTCGGCGCCCTCGGCCACGAGGGGCGGCTTGCGATCTTCCGGCTGTTGCTGTCCGCCGGGCCAGAGGGCGTGCCCGCGGGCGAGGTCGCCCGCCGCACAGGTCAGGTGCAGAACACAGCCTCGGCGAGCCTCAGTGTCCTGGCGAACGCCGGCCTCGTCTCGGCTCGCCGCCAGGGGCGCTCGATCTTCTACGCGGTGAGCGCGACGCGCTTCAATCGCGCCGTGGCGTTCCTGCTGGATGACGCCCGCAAGGATCTTGATCACGACGCGGCCTGAGAGACGCCGTTGATCGCGCGGCCTATGCTCGGCGCATGACCGACAAGCCACGCAATCCCTGGATGGCCTCGCTCGCCTGGCCGGGCGCGCCGCTGGCCATGCTGTCGGCGGTGCTGTTCGGGGCCAGCACGCCGCTCGCCAAGCTCCTGCTGGGCGGTGGGGTGAGTCCCTGGTTGCTGGCCGGGGTGCTCTATCTCGGCTCGGGGATCGGGCTGTCGCTGGTGCATCTGGCGCGGGGCCTTACCGGCATCGGGCCGGTGGAAGCCTCCCTGAAGCGCTCGGACCTGCCGTGGCTCGCCCTGGTGGTCCTGACGGGCGGGGCCATCGGCCCGGTGCTGCTGATGATCGGCCTTTCCAGCACGCCGGCCTCGTCGGCGGCCCTGCTGCTCAACCTCGAAGGCTTGGCGACCATGGCCATCGCCTGGCTGGTGTTCCGCGAGAACGTGGACCGTCGCCTGCTGGCCGGCGCCTTCGCGATCCTGGCGGGCGCGGTGCTGATCTCCTGGCAGGGCGGCCCCGGCGGCGTGGGCCTGGGCGCGCTCGCCATCGCCGGCGCCTGCCTGGCGTGGGGGATCGACAACAACCTGACCCGCAAGCTGAGCAGCGCCGACCCGGTCCAGATCGCCCTGATCAAGGGGCTGGTGGCGGGCGGCGTGAACCTGGCCCTGGCGCTGATGCTGGGCGCGAAGATGCCGGCGCCGGCGCCGCTGGCCGGCGCCGCGGTGGTCGGCTTCTTCGGCTACGGGGTCAGCCTGGTGCTGTTCGTGCTCGGCCTGCGGTTCCTGGGGGCGGCGCGGACCGGCGCCTACTTCTCCGCCGCGCCGTTCATCGGGGCGATCCTGTCGCTGATGATCTTCGCCGAACCGCTGACCGCGCGGCTGATCGCGGCCGGGGCGCTGATGGCGCTGGGCCTCTATCTGCACCTGACCGAGCGGCACTCGCACGCCCACGCCCACGAGGCGCTCGACCATGCGCACAGCCACGTCCATGACGCCCATCACCAGCATGAGCACGCGTCGGACGATCCGGCCGGCGAGCCGCACAGTCACCACCATCACCACGCCCCGATGCGCCACAAGCACCCGCACTATCCCGACCTGCATCATCGGCACGACCACGACCACCAACACGCCTGATCGGCCGGCTGACTAGGCGAAGTCTGACATCTCGTAGAGCGGCCGGATCTCGATCTCGCTGGGACCAGGCATCGGGTTGGGGCAGCGCTTCACCCAGGCGACGGCCTCGTCCATGTCCGCAACCTCCCAGAGCCAGAAGCCGGCGACCAGTTCCTTGGTCTCGGCGAACGGCCCGTCGGTGACCATGCGGCCGGGGCCATCGAAGGCGACGCGTTTGCCGGCCGAGGAGGGCTTCAGGCCATCGCCGGCCTGCATGATCCCGGCCTTGGTGAGTTCTTCGTTGAACTTGCCCATGGCTTCGAGCAGCTCCGGCGTGGGGAGAACGCCTGTCTCGCTGTCGTCCGTCGCCTTCACAAACACCATCACCCGCATCGTCGCCTCTCCTGGTTTGCGTCAGGCCCCAGCCTGACATCGGGGGCCCAACACCGGAACGACGAACGGGGTTTCCCAAATCCGACATCGGGCGGTTCGGCAGCACGGCGCCTTCAGGGATAGTGGCGTGACCGGCACTCGATTTCCCGCTCCGAGGGCCGGACGTAGGGATCGAGGCAGAGCGTTTGGCCCTGCAGCATGACGGTCCAGCCGTTTTCGTAGTGATCCCCGTCCTTGGGGAACGGATAGGCCAGCGCCGCGCCGGCGCTCGCCAGCGCCAGGCCAACGGCCAGTCCGACGGCAAACCGGATCATCCTGCGACTCCCTTCGAGGGATTGCGGTGGCGGCGTTGGCGTAGGCGAGGCTGGCGCCCCGCCTACGCTGTCGCGACGCGCCGGCCTATTTCAGCGGTTCGAGGGTCTGGTACAGGATCGTCCCGACCTGGGTCGCCATTTCCCCGCGTTTCGCGGCGGCCTGGGCGGCCTTCTCCAGTGAGCCGTAGACAGCGACGGCCCGCTTGTCGCCCGCTTCATAGGAGCCGTCCAAGGCGGCCAGGTCCTTGAAGGTTATGCGGGTGACGACGTTGGGCTCGCCGGCGCGCCGCGCGATCACCGTCGCCGCGCCATAGTTCAGGATCAGCCCGGCCTTCTTTCCCATCTCCAGGGCGGCGGCCTGGTTGGTCGTATAGTCCTGCATGAAGGCGTTCAGCTTGCCTGGCGCGACCTGCCACTGGGTCACCTGAATGACCGGGCCCTTCTGGTAGGTTCTGGGCACGACCTGGGCCGAGGCGGACATGGCGCCAACGGCGAAGAAGGCCGTGACGCCAAGGGCGACAACGCGCTTTGAGATCGACATCTGTTGGTTTCCTCGATGTTGAGACAACGTGGGGCTCCGTCGCGGCGCGCTACTCGTTCCAGTGGCCTTCGCCGCGGGCGCTGCCCTGGCCCGTGTGCAGGGTGAAGGCGCCGCTGCGGCCCTTCCACGCGCCGCCGGTGCCGGTCAGCGTGCCCCAGCAGTCGACGCCCGCGGCGCCCTTGACGGGCGCGGCGCAGGTGAAGCGGCTCTCATAGAGCGGGCCGGCGGCGTCCTTGTATTCGCACACCCCGTTCTGACCGAACTGGTTGTCCGGCGGCAGGATCCAGGCCGAGCAACGCGCGGCGGTCTCGGCCTTCTTGCCGTCGGCGAAGGTGGCCGAGGTCTTGGTCCCGTAGACCTGGGCGCCCGTCGGACGGGCGTCTGGGTTGGACGAGCGCAGGACGACCCCGTCGGCGGTCCCGGCATTGGCGTTCACGAATGTAAAGGTCTCCGCGCCGGCCGTGCCCGCGCAGGCCCAAAGGGCGCCGCACGCGACGGCCGCCATCATCAGTTTTTTCATGAGTTTTCTCCCAATTCCCCCGCGATGGACTTGCACGCCATCGCAGGGCCAATGGGGCGCCGCGCCGTGCGCGGAGGCCAGGGGAGGATGCCGAGCGCTTGCCGAGTTTTCGCCGAGCGGACGCCGAGAAAACGCTGTGTCGCGAGATCGAGAGCCTGTGCTAGCCTCCCACCGGACGCGGCGCTTCAATGTCCTCGCGGCGTCCATGTGATTTCGAGTTGGTTGGGGGCCGCTCGATGCAATTGGCGCACGAGTCAGCGCTCTTGGTGGGTTCGCTTCAGATTCGCCCGACCACGCGCGAGGTCGTGTGGCCTGGCGGGCGCGAAGTGCTGCAGCCGCGCGTGATGCAGGTGCTGGTCGTGCTCGGCCAGGCCCAGGGCGCGGTGGTCAGCCGCGATGACCTTGTCTGCGCCTGCTGGGACGGGCGCATCGTCAGCGACGACGCGATCAACGTGGTGATCGCCCAGGTGCGCAAGCTGGCCCAGCGCACCGGCGCCTTCCAGTTGGAGACCATCGCGCGCGTCGGCTACCGGCTCGTGGCGGAAGGGCTGGCCGCGCCACCGCCGACCGCCAGCCGCCGCCGGGCGCTGCAGCTCGCCGGCGGCGCGGCCGCGCTGGCGGCGGTGGGCGCCGCGGGCTGGGCGACCTGGCGGTGGGCGCGGCCGCGGCCGGCCGCCCCGGTCACCATCGCCGTCCTGCCCTTCGACGACATCACGCCCGGCGAGGCGACCCGCTTCCTCGCCGTCGGCCTGGCGCGCGAGGTGCGTAATTCGCTGTCCCGCATCGCGGGCCTCGCCGTGGTGGCCGATGCGTCGTCCTTCGCGCTGTCGGCGCAGCGCATGGGCGACGCCGAGATCGGACGGCGGCTGGGCGCCAGCCTGCTGCTCAAGGGCAGCATAGCCCAGGCGGCCGGCGAAACCCGCGTCGGCGCCGAACTCGTCGACCTGGCGTCAGGGCTGCAGGTCTGGTCGGACACCCAGCAGAGCCATGGCGGCGACCTCTTCAAGCTGCAGGACCAGGTGGCCGGCGCGATCATCCAGGAGCTGATCGCCCGCATCGGCCCGGGCCGGCTGCGCGCGCCGCCGCCGCTGCGCCGGCGCGATCCGGAAGTGTTCCGCATCATGCTGGGCGCGAACGACCTGCTCGAGCAGACCCGCGCGCTGGGCATGGTCAATCGCGCCGAGGCGGCCAGCGATGCGGCGGATCAGGCCCAGGACCTGGTGAGCCGGGCGCTGGCCATCGACCCGCAGGATCCGGGCGCGCTGGTGGTGCAGGCGGCCCTGGTGCGCAACGGCTGGCCGCGGGCGCTGGCGCGCCAGCCGCTGAGCGGGGCGCAGCGGGCGGCCTCGGCGGCGGACCTGCTGCGCCAGGCGCTGGCCGCCGATCCGAACGATCCCTCGGCGCTGGCGGCGCTGGGCGACTACTACCGGCGCTTCGAGTGGCGGTGGGACGACGCCGAGACCCTGTTCCAGCGTGCGCTGGCGATCGATCCGAACCACCTGGAGGCGCTCTGGGCCTACGGCCACCAGCTCGGGACGCTGGGCCGGGCGCTGGAGCACCTGCAGCACGCCCGCGTCATCATGAAGCTCGATCCGGAGACCGTGTACCGCCGGCTCGACATGCCGCGGGTGCTCTACCTGTTGGGCGACCATGCCGGGTCCATGGCCTTCTACGAGAGCCTGCTGGCGGCCAATCCCGCCAACCTGTTCCTGCTGCGCGAGCTCTATTTCATCCACCTGACGGAGCGGGATGCCGCCGGACTGGCGTCGCGGATCGCCCATGTGCGCGACGATCTCTGGAAGGGCGCCCCTCCGCCCGCAGTCGCGGGGCTGCTGACCCGCGCCGAGGCCGGGCTCGAGGCGCTGCAAGGACGGCCGGCGGCGCTGATCGCCATGGTCGACAAGGACGTGGCCGCCTACGACACCGGCGCCGGCCTGGCGGGCACCAGCCAGGGCCGCGCCAGCGTGGATTTCCTGTTCATCTACGCCATGGAGTACGCCTGGGCCGGCGCCGTGGGTCCGGCGATCCGCATGCTGGACCGCGCGCTCGCGGGCCGTTCGGTCTACTGGCCGGCCAGCCTGCCGTTCGGCTACGCGCACTTCCCCGCGGCCATGCGCGCCGACCCGCGCTACGCCGCGCTCTGGCGCACCGACCCCAAGCGGCAGGAGCTCGTGAGCGCTCGCCTGCGGTCCATCGAACGCGGGCAGATGGCCGGCTACCTGCCCGACGGCCGGCGCGTGACGCCGAAGATCCCGCGCGAGGGGACGGGCTGACGGCCTAGCTCACCATCTCCTCGCGCACGGTCCTGCGCGCGAGCCAGAACAGCCAGGCGCTCACCAGGCCGGCGAGGACCGAGGCGATCAGCGCCCAGCGGACGCCTTCGGCCGGACCGAGATGAAGGCCCTTGTTGAAGGCGTCGGAGAGAGCGCCGATGCAGAGCGCGCCCAGGACCAGGCCCAGGAAGTTGATCACGAACAGCATGATCGAGGCGCTCATGGCGCGCATGCGCTGCGGCACCATCCCCTGGGCAGAGGCGTAGACCGCGCCGTACCAGAGCGTGCCCAGGAAGTTGGTCACGCCGATCAGGCCGAGCGCCAGCTCGGTCGAGGGGGTGGTGTAGATGACCATCGAGACCGGGGCGCTGAGTACGACGGCGAGCGCCGGCAACGAGCCGTAGATCCGCAGGTCGCGCGCGCCCCAGCGGTCGGCGATCTGGCCGCCGACCAGGGTCCCCAGCGTGCCGGCGAGGCCGCCGATCAGGCCCAGCGCCAGGCCGATGAAGGCGCCCTTCTTCAGGCCGAACCGGGCGGCGAGCTCGACGACCTGGGGGCCATGACAGCGATAGAAGAAGCTGGCGGCGAAGGCGGCGTGGCCATAGCCCAGGAAGCTGCGGATGCCGGCGCCCCAGGCGAGCAGCCAGAAGGCGCGCTTGGCGGTGATCAGATAGCGGAAGGTTTCGGAGAAGGTGGCCAGACCTTCACCGCTCTTGTCGGCGGCGGCCTGGGCGACGGCGGTCAGCTTGCGGCGCGGCTCCTTGAGCGTGAAGAGGGCGACGACGGCGAGGATCAGGCCGGGGAGGGCGGCGACCATGAAGGCCTTGCGCCAGCCGAAGGCGTCGGCCATGGCGCCGCCGACGGCCAGGCCCAGCAGGCCGCCGATCGGGGTGCCCATGGAGTAGAAGGCGAGCGCCGAGGCGCGCTTCTCCTTGGGGCTGTAGTCGGCGATGAGCGCGTGGGAGGTGGGCGTGCAGCCGGCCTCGCCGATGCCCACGCCGGCGCGGGCGCCGACCAGCTGGACGAAGTTCTGGGCGAAGCCGGAGAGGCCCGTGAAGACGCTCCAGGCGGCCAGGCAGGCGGCGATGATCACCGAGCGGTTGTGGCGGTCGGCGGCCCTGGCGAGCGGAAAGCCCAGGAAGGTGTAGACGATGCCGAAGGCGAAGCCGGAGAGCAGGCCGATCTGCCAGTCGGCCAGGTGGAGGTCGAGCTTGATCGGCTCGGCCAGGATGTTGATCACCTGGCGGTCGAGGAAGTTGATCACGTAGATCAGCAGCAGCAGCCAGAGCGCGTAGCGGCGGTAGGCGTCGGAGACGGGCGTGTAGGCGGCGTGGGGGGCGGTCTCGTCCAGCAGCCCTTCGCCGGTGACGTCGGTGATGTCGGCCATGAGCTTCCTCGCGCGGCCTCTGCCGGGCCGTCGGATTCGAGCGTCCGGTATTTTCGATCAGGTGGGAAGCGTCTTGAGCCCGGCTGGGGGTCGCCCGAGTTTGTTTGCGGTGACTTGGCGGGCCCGGCGCCGCAAGAGCAGGAACGGTTTTGATGATCCCATCAAAACCGTTCCTGCTCGCAAGTTTAGACGACGACCCTGTTCTTCCGGGTTTGATTCCAAGCCCGGACAGGGTCTAGGGCGGGCGCGTGGCGCGGATGGAGGGTTGAGATGGAGCTGGTGATCGGGACCAAGGCCTGGTCGACGTGGTCGATGCGGCCGTGGCTGGTCTTGAAGAAGACCAGGGCGGCGTTCGACGAGACGCTGATCGAACTGCGCCAGGAGAACAACGTCTCGGCCGACCGCATCCTGGCCCATTCGCCAAGCGGGCTGGTGCCGTTCCTGAAGGACGGGGCGGTGGCGATCGGGGACTCGCTGGCGATCTGCGAATACTTGGCGGAGAAGTTCCCGCGCGCCGGGCTGTGGCCGAGCGACGCGATCGCGCGGGCCTCGGCGCGGGCGGCGGCGGCGGAGATGCACTCGGGGTTTGCGAGCCTGCGCGGGGAGTGCCCGATGGACCTGGCGGCCGAGCCCCACGCGCCCGAGCTGTCGGAGGCGACGGGCAAGGATGTGCGGCGGATCGTGGCCTTGTGGTCAGACCTGCTGGCGCGGTTCGGCGGACCATGGCTGGGGGGCGCCGAGTGGGGCATCGCCGACGCCTTCTTCACGCCGACAGCGACGCGGTTTCGCACCTATGGGGTGAAGCTTTCGGACTACGGCGACGCGGGCGCGGCCGGGGCCTATGTTCAGCGGCTGCTGGAACGGCCGGAATTCCGGGCCTGGGAAGCCGCGATCTGAAAGCGGTGGGGTCTTCCCGCGGGCGACGAATGGCGAAGCTTATCGGCGCGGCATAAGTCGGCCATAGTTGGGCCCAGACGCTGGAGGCCCTATCCCGGGTTGGCCGCTTGCCCATGAGACCGCCGTTGCCCCGCCGCCTGCTCACGTCCGCGTCCTGGGTCGGCCGGCTCGGAAACGTCGGCCGCTACGGCCTGGCGATCGGGATGGTGGCGCTGGCCACAGGGGTGGCGCAGCTGCTGCTGATGCTGACCGGCTCCAACCGGGTCGGGGCGGCGTTCTCCGTGGGCGTGCTGGTGACTTCCTACCTGGTGGGATCGGGGCCGGGATACCTGGCGGCGGTCACCTCGTTCCTGATCTACAATTTCTACGTCGGCAACGGCCACTTCGGCTTCGCGCTCTATTCGGCCGAGGACTACCTGGTGCTGTCGAGCTTCCCGGTGGTGGCCATGCTGATGGGCAACCTGACGGGCCGGGTGCGCGACGAGGCCAAGCGCGCCGAGGCCCGGGCGCTCACCACCGCGGTGCTGTTCGAGGCGACGCGGGAGTTCTCGGCGTCGGACGACGCGGCGATGATCCGCTCACGGCTGGCCGACCACCTGGCGGCGGCGGCGCGGGGGCCGGCCTTCATGCTGGACGGCGAGGTGCTGTGCACGTCGGGCGGGATGGCGCCGCCGCCGATGGTGCTGAGCGCGGCGCGGGCCCAGGCGCTGGAGATCGAGGGCGGTCCCTTCACGACCGAGGCGGCGGGCTGGCGCACCCGGGTGCTGACCGGCGGGGCGGTGGCCGGCTGGCGGGCCGATCCGCCACTGGGCGCCGACGAGGAGAGCCTGGTGCAGATCCTGGCCGACGCTGGCGCGGCGGCGATCGCGCGCGCGGCGCTGGCGGTGGGCAAGGCCGACGCGGAGGCCCGCGCGCGCACCGAGGACCTGCGCAACGCGCTGCTCTCCTCGATCAGCCATGACCTGCGCACGCCGCTGGCCGCGGTGCTCGCCTCGGCGTCGAGCCTGCAGGAGTTCGGCGACAAGTTCGACGCCAAGACCCGCCGCGACCTGACCGACACCATCCAGGAGGAGGCCGAGCGGCTGAACGCCTTCGTCTCGAACCTGCTGAACATGACCCGGCTCGAGGGCGGGGCGCTGAACGACCTGGAACGCTCCACCTTCGACATGGCCGAGGTGGTCGAGCGAACCCGCAAGCGGTTCGAGCGGCTGCGCGGCAAGCGCACCATCGCCTGCGCGCTCGGCGACGACGCCCGTTCCGCGATCGGCGACCCGGTGCTGTTCGACGTGGCGCTGGGCAATGTGCTGGAAAACGCCATCCGCTATTCGCCCGACGGTGCGACAATTGCACTCAGCAGCACGCGCCGCGACGGACAGGTGGTTCTGCAGGTGGCGGACGAGGGGCCAGGGGTGTCCCCCGGCGAGCTCGAAAAGCTGTTCGACAAGTTCTATCGGGGCTCCGGCGCCAAGCGCATGCCGGGCACCGGGCTGGGGTTATCCATCGTGCGCGGCGTCATGCAGGGCATGGGCGGGCAGGCAAGCGCGGCCTTGAGGGCCGACGCGTCCGGCCTGGTCGTTTCTCTGAGCCTGCCGGCCGCTGCACGATGAGGGATTTTGAATGGGTGAGAGTATGGGCCGGCTACTGATCGTCGACGACGAGCCGCAGATCGTGCGCGCGTTGACGCCGGCGCTGACCCAGGCCGGGTTCGAGGTGACCTCGGCGGCGAACGGCGAGATGGCGATGTTCGTGCTGGCCGGAGCCGGCGGAGGTGATGATCCTCGACCTGGGCCTGCCGGACATGGACGGCAAGGAGGTCATCCAGCGGGTGCGCGAGTGGTCGGACATCCCGATCATCGTGCTGTCGGCGCGGGACTTGGAGAGCGAGAAGATCGCCGCGCTGGACCTGGGCGCCGACGATTTCGTCAACAAGCCGGTGGGCGTGGGCGAGCTGCTGGCGCGGCTGCGCGCGGCGCTGCGCGGGCGCGAGCGGCGGTTCTCGGCCCAGCCCAAGTTCCAGTTCGGCGAGCTGGAGATCAACTTCCCGGCGCGGCGCGTGATGGTGGCCGGCGAAGAGGTCAAGCTGACGCCGCGCGAATACCAGCTGCTGCGCATCCTGGCCGGGCACGCGGGCCAGGTGGTCACCCACCGCCAGATCATCATGGCGGTGTGGGGCGCCGACTCCAACGCCGACGCCCAGTTCGTCCGCGTGCTGATGGCGCAGCTGCGCCAGAAGCTGGAGGCCGATCCCGGCAGCCCGCAACTGCTGCTCACCGAGCCCGGGATCGGCTACCGGTTGCACTGCGACGACGAGGGCTAGGACGCCCGGCCGCGTCGCTCACCGGTGGTCGTAGACCTGAAGCTTGCGGTCCTCTTGCGTCGACGCGTCGGCCGCCTGCGGGTCCGCCGGGGCGAAGGTGTGGGCGTTGGCGTCGCGCAGGCGCGCGCCTTCTTCGTCGTAGAGGAAGGGCAGGTAGGCGTAGCGGACGCCGCGGGTGACGGGGGTCGCCTCATGCAGCAGGCCGCAACCGAACACCACCGCGCCGCCGGTGGGCGGGCGATAGGTGCGCAAGCCGTATTCCGGGAAGCACAGGTCGCCGCCCTCGAATTCCTCGGCGTTGAGATTGATCGAGACGGCGAACTTGCGGTGCGCGGTCCCGGGCGTGCCGTTGTCGCGGTGCGCGCGGAAGTAGCCGCCCTCGTCGGCGCGGTAGCAGGCCACGATGTAGCGCTCGACCCGCGTGGCGGTGAAGCCGAACGCCTTGACGATCTGCGGCAATAGTCGCCGGCTCAGCCGGGCGCGGATTTCGTTGCACAGGTCCGGATCGTCGATCTGCGCGTCGCGGCGGCGCTTGAAGTCGTCGAGCTCACCGACGGTGCGCCCGTCGCGATAGCGCATGACCCCGGAGGGGGCGCCGCCGATCGCCTCGTAGACGTCGATCAGCTTGCGGCAGAGCTCTGGCTCGAAGATCCGCGGCACGATCATCACCGGGGCATGCAGAGGCACGCCGGCGTGCTCCAACGGCGAACCGAGGCCCAGGAAGGTGGTGATGACATGGTCGCTGCGCTCACCGCCGGCCCAGCCGAGCAGCCGCATCGAGGGGTCGAGCAACACCCAGAGCGCGACCGGCCGTCCGTCCGCATCCTCGGCGTCATAGGCGCGGCGCACATCGCCCTGGCGGTCGAGGAACCAGCGAAACGGCGGGGCGTCGGACTTGGCCGCGAAGGATTCGGCGTCGGGCAGCACGCCGAAAAACAGGCGCTCGTGGTCGTCGATGCCGCCCAGGCGTTCGTGGATCAGCCGCTCGATACCCTCGCGCTCAGGGCCCGGCGCCGGCAGGAAGCAGAGCAGGACGTAGCGCCCGGCGACGCTGCCGAACGCGAAGTTCGGATTGATCTTCGACGGCGCGATGAACATGGGCGCGGGTGCGCCTGCGAACAGCGACATCTCAGCGGCCGAGGACCAGGTTCGCGAAGCCCATAGCGATCATCCGCTTGGCAGCGTTGAAGCGGGATGCGGAAATCGCATCCCGCTAAAGCTTGACCAAGAGACGGCGCCGATACGAGGGCGCCCCAGGTCGAATCCGACCGCCGCCACCACCTAAGTGATGTCTGGTTGAAACACTCGTGTAACAGGGTGACTTGTGTCTAACCCGTTATAAGGACGTCATAAAATCCGCGCGTCATTGCGCCGCGCATGTCGATTTTTGCTGAGGTGAAGCAGAGGTTAATCCGTCTCTCAGGGCAGGGGGACGGTATGGTCAAGCTTTCCGCGGTTCTGTGTGTCCACAACGAGGAGCAGCGGCTCGGCCGGTGTCTTGAGGCGTTGCGGTTCGCGGGCGAGATCGTGGTGGTGCTGGACCGTTGCACGGACCGTTCGCGCGCGATCGCGGAGAGCCATGGCGCGGTGATCGTGAGCGGCGTCTTTCCGCTGGAGGGCCCGCGTCGGGCGGCCGGGCAGGCGGCGGCGTCGGGCGACTGGATCCTGGAAATCGACGCCGATGAGATCGTCGGGCCGGAGCTGGCGGCCGAGGTGCTGGCGACGACCGATGCGGCGAGCTGCGCCTGGCGCAAGGTCCCGGTGAACAACTTCGTGGGCGAGCGTCTGATCCGCCACGGCTGGGGCGGATCGTTCGGCACGACCATGGCGGCCCGGCTCTATCGGCGTGGCGCCAAGCGCTGGGGCGGCGAGCGGGTGCATCCGGGCGTGATGTTCGACGGCGCCCAGGGGCCGAACCTGAGCGGCGCGATCCGCCATCAGTTCGGGGAGAGCTTCTCCTGCGTGCTGCGGCGCTTGGACCGCTACACCGACCTGCGCGCCCAGGACATGCGCGAGCACGGCGGCAAGGTGGGCGTGGCCGACAACGCACGGCGCGGCGCGCAGCGGTTCCTGAAGTGCTACTTCAAGCGCGGCGGGTGGCGCGAGGGCGGCTGGGGGCTGCTGATCTCGCTGATGGCGGGGCTCTATCCGCTGATCTCGGCGCTGCGCGCTGAGCTCGACGCACCGGCCGTCGAGGTCGAGGCGGTGGCCGTCCTGTCGCGGGCGGCCTGACCGCGTGTTCAATCTGACCCTGTGGCTTGAGACCCGGCGCTGGCGAAGCGCCGGCCGCGCGGCGCGGCTGTGGTGGCGCGACGACGATGCGAAGGGTCTGACGCCGTCGCTGGAGCGACTGCTGGCCGCGGCCCAGAACGCCGAGGCGCCGCTGACCCTGGCGGTGATCCCGGACGGCGACCTGGGCGATCTGGCCGCGCGGCTGGTCCACGCGACGCAGGTCAATGTCGCCCAGCACGGGGTCGATCATCACAACCGGCGGGACGGCGCGGCGGCGGGCGAGTTCCCGCACGACTGGACCGCGGCGCAGGTGGCGATCGCGCTGCGCCGCGGCTGGAGCCTGATGCAGGGCCTGCCGCGGGCGACGATGGTGTTCGCCCCGCCGTGGAACGACGTGCACCCGGAGCTGGAGACGGCGCTGCGGCTCAATGGCTATGCGGGGTGGTCGGCGAACGGGGGGCTGGGCGCGCCTGGCGTTCTGGCTCGGCTCGACGCGCATGTGGACCTGCTACGCTGGCGGGGCGGCGCGCGGTTCCGGGGGCGCGGACGGTTCCTGGGCCGGCTGGCGCGCGAGATGCGCCGCCGCCGCCGGGCCGGGCAATGGGACGCTCCCATCGGTCTGCTGACCCATCACCTGGATCACGATGACGCCGCCTGGGCCTTTCTGGAGGCCTTCCTGCTGTGGAGCCGCGCGGAGCCGGCGCTGGGGTGGGTGAGCCTGCCGCAGGCGCTGGCCGAGGCGTCGCGGGGCGGTAACGCCGCGGCCCAACTTCCGCCACGCCGCAGCGTCCTGATGCGGGCCGGAGGGCGTGCATGAACAGCGGCAAGTGTCCCAACTGCGGCAAGGCCGTGGAGTCGGCGCGGATCGAGGTGATCGAGGCCGACGTGCGCACCACCACCAGCCTGCGCGGCGCCCTGCCGCGGGGCATCGTCTTCGTCTGCAAGGCCTGTGACACCATGCTGCCGGTGTCGGTGCTGCAGGAAACCCAGACCTCGCGCTGAGACCCGCCGGTGGCCGGCCGCGCGATCCTGCGGGCTTGAAGTGCTATGGAAAACGTAGCATATGCGCTATGGAAAACGTAGCACATGGACATCGACGATGCCGAGGATCGAACCGCTCAGCCCGCCCTATGACCCCGAGGTCCAGGCCAGTTTCGACCGCATCATGCCGCCCGGGGCCGAGCCGCTGGTGCTGTTTCGCACCATGGCGACCAGCGAGCGGGCGTGGGGCAAGTTCCGGGCGGGGTCGCTGCTGGACAAGGGGCCGCTCACCCTCAGGCAGCGGGAAGTCCTGATCGACCGAACCTGCGCGCGGGCCGGCTGCGAGTATGAGTGGGGCGTGCACGTGGCGATCTTCGCCGAGCGGGTCGGGCTGACCGCGGAGCAGGTGGCGGCGACGGTGCAGGCCGGGCCGGAGGCGGCCTGCTGGGGCGAGGAGGACGCGGCCCTGGTGCGCCTGGCGGACGCCCTGCACGAGCGCGCGAGCCTGAGTTCGGGGGAGTGGGCAAGCCTACGCGCGCTATTCAGCGAGGCGCAGATCCTGGAGGCCTTGATGGTCTGCGGCTTCTACCGGACGGTGGCCTATCTGGCGAACGGGCTGGACCTGCCGCTGGAGCCGGGCGCGGCGCGGTTTCCGGGCTGAGGAATGGGATTGCCAACGGGCTGGCCGTTGGCGGATGGTTCGGCCCTCACCAGGGGGTCGGGCCAGTGCGTTTTGCTCTTGTTTCGTTGTTCGCCACGGCGGGCGTGTTCGCGGTCGCCGGCGCGGCCTCAGCTCAATCTTTGCCGGGAGGGGCTGGACCACACATCTACCAGCAGCCGTCGATCAGCCATGGGCTGATTGCGTTCGGCTATGCCGGGGACATCTGGACCGTGCCGCAGGGCGGCGGACGCGCGAGCCGGGTGACCACCGGGGTGGGCGTGGAGAGCGGGGCGATCTTCTCGCCCGACGGCCAGAGCCTGGCGTTCACCGGCGAGTACGACGGCAACACCGACGTGTTCACCGTGCCGGCGGCCGGCGGCGTGCCGCAGCGGGCGACCTGGCATCCGGCGCAGGACGTGGCGGTGGGCTGGTCGGCGGACGGGCGCGAGGTGCTGTTCCGATCCAACCGCAGCGCCGCCAGCCGCTACACGCAGATCTTCGCGGTCTCGCCGAAGGGCGGGGCGGCCAAGGCCCTGCCGTTGCCGATGGCCTATGCGGGGGCGGAATCGCCGGACGGATCGAAGATCGCCTACAACCCGATGGCGCCGGCCTTCAGCTTCAACTTCAGCAACTACGTCGCCTGGGGCAACTATCGCGGCGGCCAGGCGAGCACGATCCGGATCACCACGCTGCCGGGGCTGGACTCCGTGGACGTGCCGCACGAGGCGGCGGCGGATTTCTCGCCGGCCTGGGCGGGGGGAAAGCTCTACTTCCTGTCGGGCCGCGGCGGGCCGATCTCGATCTACGTCTATGACCCGGCGAGCAAGGCGGTGAGCCTGGTCTGGAAGAACAGCGGGCCGGACATCCGCTCGCTGGCGACCGACGGCAAGACCCTGGTCTTCGACCGGCTGGGCGAGCTCTTCACGCTCGAGCCGGGCGGGCAGCCGAAGCTCGTGCCGGTGGAGGCCGTGGGCGACATGCCGGAGGTCCGCGCGCGGATCGCGGGCGTGGGCGACGAGGTGCAGTCGGTGGGCGTCTCGCCGACCGGTCTGCGGGTGGCGGTGGAGGCGCACGGCGAGATACTGGCCGTGCCGGTGAAGAAGGGCCCGGTGCGCAACCTGACCAATTCGCCCGGGGTCATGGAGCGCGAGCCGCGCTGGAGCCCGGACGGCCAGTCGGTGGCCTATTTCTCCGAGGAGAGCGGGCTCTATGCCCTGCATGTGGCGTCGCAGGACGGCGTGGCGCCGGTGCGGAAATTCCCGCTGAGCGCGGAGCCCGCCTACTACTTCAAGCCGCTGTGGTCGCCGGACTCCAAGAAGATCGCGTTCTACGACAACCGGCTGCACAGCTTCGTCCTCGACCTGACGAGCGGCAAGGTGACCCAGGTGGGTGAGCCGGACGTGTGGGGCGGGTTCACCGATCAGACCCACGCCATGGCCTGGTCGCCGGACAGCCGGTGGCTGGCCTGGACGCGATTCCTGCAGAACCACCTGCACGGGATCATGCTCTATTCGACCGAGACCGGGCGCTCGACCGCGGTCACCGACCCGATGGGCGACGCGCGCTATCCGGCCTTCGACCGCAACGGCAAGTACCTCTACTTCCTGGCCAGCAACAACGCCGGGATGACCGCGCAATACCTGGACATGACCAGCGACCTCTATTCGCCGACGCGGGCGGTCTATGCGCTGGCGCTGGCGGCGGGCACGGCCTCGCCGACCGCGCCGGAGAGCGACGACGAGAAGTCGGTGGGCGAAGCCCGCGAGGCGGCGAAGGAGAACGCCGACAAGACCCCGGCCGGCCAGGCGGGCGAGGCCAAGGCGGCGGTGAAGGCCGCCCCGCACACGCCGGCCCCGGCGCCGGCGCCCAAGCTCACCCAGGTCGACCTGATCGGCCTGCCGATGGCGCAGATCAGTGCGCGGACGATCGCGCTGCCGATCCCGCCGGGGCCGCTCAGCGAGCTTTCGACCGGCAAGCCCGGGACGCTCTACTGGCTCTCCGATCCGGGGCAGTTCGATCCGACGGCGATGGGGCCGAACGCCACGCTGAACCGCTTCACGCTGGAGGATCGCAAGGTCGAGCAGGTGGCGGAACATCTGGTCGGCTACGAGATCACCGCCGACGGGGAAAAGGTGCTGCTGGCCGAGCGTGCGGCGCCGAACCCGGACGCCGCGCCAGGCGGCCCTGGGCCCAAGCCGCACTATCGGGTGACGTCGGCCGCGCCCCGGCCGCCGGGGGCGCCGCCGCCGAAGCCGGAGGATAGCGGGGCGGTGTCGTTCGCCGGGCTGGAAGTCCGCGTCGATCCGGCGGCCGAATGGCGGCAGATGTATCGCGAGGTCTGGCGGATCGAGCGGGCGTACTTCTATGACCCCGGCTTCCATGGCGTGGACACGGTGGCGACCGAGAAGCGGCTCGCGCCCTATGCCGCATCGGTGCAGTCCCGCGCGGACCTGAACTATGTGTTCCAGGAGATGCTGACCGGGTTCTCGGTGGGCCACCTGCGCGGGTCGGGCGGGGCGATCCCGTCGGCGCGGAAGGTGCCGGGCGGCCTCCTGGGCGCCGACTACGCCGTCGAGGGCGGCAAGTGGAAGATCGCCAAGATCTATACCGGCGGGGCCTGGTCGCCGGACGTGAAGGCGCCGCTGGCTCAGCCCGGCCTGAACCTCCACGAGGGCGATGCGATCCTGGCCATCAACGGCAAGGCGCTGGACGCCGCCACCGACATCCAGGAACCGCTGGAGGGCACGGCGGGCAAGGCGATCGTGCTGAAGGTGCAGGGCGCGGGCGGCGCCGCGCGCGACGTCACCGTCGTGCCGGTGGCCAGCGAGGCGCGCCTGCGCAATCTCGACTGGATCGACGGCAACAAGCGCAAGGTCGACCAGCTGTCGGGGGGCAGGCTGGCCTACGTCTACCTGCCGGACACCGGGGCCGGCGGCTTCACCAGCTTCAACCGCTACTTCTTCGCTCAGACCGACAAGCAGGGCGCGGTGATCGACGAGCGGTTCAATGGCGGCGGCCAGATGGCCGACTACATCATCGAGGTGCTGGGCCGCCATCTGCAGGGCTACTGGTCGCCGCGCTATGGGGCGATTGAGCGGACGCCCACGTCCTCGATCCTGGGGCCCAAGGTGATGATCGCCAACGAAGCCTCGGGCTCGGGCGGCGACGCGTTGCCGTGGATGTTCAAGTTCAACAAGCTGGGGCCGCTGGTGGGCAAGCGGACCTGGGGCGGGCTGGTGGGGATCACCAACCTGCCGCCGCTGATGGACGGCGGGCAGGTGACGTCGCCGGACGTGGGCTTCTTCTCTCCGGCCGGCGAGTGGGACGTGGAGAACCACGGCGTCGCGCCGGACGTGGCGGTGGAGCAGGACCCCAAGGCGGTGGCCGCAGGGCACGATCCGCAGCTGGAGGCCGCCGTGGCGCTCGCGCTGAAGGCCCTGGAGACCAACCCGCCGCCGAAGCCGCAGCGTCCGGCCTATCCGGTCTATCCGCTGAAACCGTGAGTATCGACGCGGGGCTGGTGCGCAGGCTGATCGCGGCGCAGTTCCCGCAATGGGCGGATCTGCCCGTGGAGAAGGTCGAGCCGGGCGGCTGGGACAACCGCACCTTCCGGCTGGGCGCGGCGATGAGCGTGCGCCTGCCGAGCGCCAAGCGGTACGCGGCGCAGGTGGAGAAGGAGCAGGCCTGGCTGCCGAGGCTGGCGCCGCAGCTTCCGCTGCCGATCCCCGCGCCGGTGGCCATGGGGCGCCCGGGTGAGGGCTACGACTGGCCGTGGTCGGTGTGCCGCTGGATCGAGGGGACGCCGGCGTCGGACAGCGACGGCCTGGATCTGACCCGGCTGGCGTTGGACCTGGCGGGCTTCCTGAGCGCGCTGCAGGCGGCGGACGCGGACGGCGGACCGGCGGCGGGTGCGCACAGCTTTCATCGCGGCGGCGACCTGCGCGTCTACGACGCCGAGACGCGAGCGGCGATCGCGGCGCTGGGCGACAGGATCGACCCCGCGGCGGCTATGGCGGTCTGGGAGGCGGGGCTGGCGGCGGCCTGGGCCGGTCCGCCGGTCTGGGTTCATGGCGACGTGGCGGCGGGGAACCTGCTGGTCGACCGCGCGGGGCGGCTTTGCGCGGTGATCGATTTCGGCTGCTGCGCGGTGGGCGACCCGGCCTGCGACCTGGCGGTCGCCTGGACGCTGTTCGCGGGCGACAGCCGCGCGGCCTTCCGGGCCGCCTTGCCGCTGGACGCCGGGACCTGGGCGCGGGGCCGGGCCTGGTGTCTCTGGAAGGCGTTGATCGTTTGGGCCGCATCAGCCGGCGCCAATCCAGATGGCGCGGGCGACTGCCCGCGGATCGTGGCCGACCTGTCAGGCGAGTTGTAAGGGCGCCGCTCGCCGAACGCTGATCGGCCTGCGACAAATCGCCCATGCGGCCAGCGGGAAACCTCTCGGTCAGGGGTGGCGTGCGCAACTGCCGCAAACCGGCGGAGGCACGGGGATCTATGGCGGACGGAGCGGCGCGGCCGGTGGGCAGAGCGCAGTCAGATGCTGATGCGGCGCGTTGGTTCTTCGAGAACGCGCAGGACCTGTTCGCCGTGCTCAGCGCCGACGGGCGGCTGGTCTCGGTCAATCCCGCCTGGGAGCAGGTGACCGGCTGGACGCCGCAGGAGCTCGCCTCGCGCGGCCTGCTGGACTTCGTACACGCCGACGGCCGCGACGCCGTGAGGGGCATGGCGCGCGCCGTGGCCGCCCAAGGCTCAACGCCGACGCTGATGCAGTTCGCCCGCAAGGCGGGCGGCTGGGTGTGGCTGGAGGGCTATTCTGCGGCCGGGCCGAACGGCGAGATCATGGGCGCGCTGCGCGACGTCACCGAGATCAGGCGGCGCGCCGAGGAGCTGAAGCGCATCCGCCACGTGCAGTCGCGGTTGCAGGAGACGGCCGGCGTCGGCCTGTGGCGGTTCGATCCGGCGACCCAGGCGCTGGAGTGGTCGGACGAATGGCGGGCGATGTTCGCCGACGCCGGGGTGACGATGGACTCGGTCGAAGACTTCATGGCGCACTGCCATCCCGATGACCTGTCCGGCGTGGTCGCCGCGATGGAGAGGGTCGAAAAGGGTGAAAGCTCCGCGGCCTTCGACCACCGTTTCCAGGCGGCCGACGGGCGATGGATCTGGGTGCGGGCCAACATCTGGGGCGAGGACGCCGCCGACGGCGGGCGCACGATCCACGGCATCTCTCAGGTCACCGCCTGCAGGGCCTCGGCCAGCTCGGTGGTGACCGAGGCGCGCGCCCAGGCCGAGGCGCGCACCCACCGGCTGAAAATCGCGCTGGGCGCGGCCAAGGCCGGGGTGATCGAGATCGACATGCAGACCCAAAAGGTCTGGACCTCGCCCGAGCTGGTGGCGCTGCTCGGCCGGGAGATGACCTTCGCGGAATCGATCAGCCAGGTCTGGCCGTTCATCCATCCGGATGACGCCTCGGCGGTGATTCAGATGGTCGCCGCCTGGGGCTCCGGCGGCGCGCGCGAGCCGCTGGACGCGCGGATCATGACCGCCGACGGTTCGGCGATCTGGGCGCGCTTCTTCCTGGAAGTCGAGATGACCCCGGAGGGCGGCTGGGGCCGCACCGTGGTGCTGGTGATGGACATCGACGAGGCCAATCGCCAGGAGCTGGCCCTGATCGCCGCCGAGCAGGCCGCGCAGGCTGCGGCCGAGGCCAAGTCGCAGTTCCTGGCCAACATGAGCCACGAGATCCGCACGCCGATGAACGGGGTGCTGGGGGTGCTGCACCTGCTGAAGAGCCACGACCTGCCGGAGGCCGCGCGGGCGATGATCGAGGAGGCGCTGGCCTGTGGCGGCATGCTGCAGGCGCTGCTCGACGACGTGGTCGACTTCTCGAAGATCGAGGCCAGCATGCTGGAGCTGGCCCCCGAGGCGGCCGACCCGGCGGTGATCGTCGAGGGCGTCGCCAAGATGCTGCGCCCGAAGGCCGAGGACAAAGGCCTGTCGCTGCACGTGGAGATGGCCGCGCTGCCCGCCTGGGTGCTCACCGATCCGGTGCGCCTGCGCCAGTGCCTGTTCAACCTGATCGGCAACGCGGTGAAGTTCACCGCGACCGGCGCGGTGACGGTGCGCGTCCGCCCGGCCGGCGCCCAGCGCCTGCGC
>Ga0105248_10000976_pt1 | contig 31771 bp, 23 predicted proteins | sample KBSS34metaG_FD_81524 | JGI IMG/M metagenome (GOLD analysis project Ga0105248, IMG submission 81524) | Switchgrass rhizosphere microbial communities from Kellogg Biological Station, Michigan, USA - KBS S3-4 metaG | ecosystem: Host-associated > Plants > Roots > Rhizosphere > Soil | place...
GTGCGCTCAATGAGTTCACCAATTGAAAGAGTAGAAGAGTGGTGAAGGCCATTGATTGCCTGTACTCAACTGTTTTTCTATTTATTGCAAAAACAAAGACAGCTATTGTGCCGACAGTCATCACAATTGCGACCAGGCACAGATCTGCCAACATTCTGTAGTTAATGATTTTTTCACTCACGAGTCGAGGACGACGGAGCATGATGCCTTCAGCGGCGGGATCTAATCCGAGCGCCAGAGCGGGCGCTCCGTCCGTGACAAGATTGATCCACAGAATCTGCGCAGCCGACAGCGGAATTACAAGCGCATTTGTAAAAGCAGTATCTCGGCGAGACAACAAGATGGAACAGATAAAGATAATGAGAACCTCGCCTAGATTAGTGGCCAACAGATAGCGAAGGAATTTCTGGATATTGTCATAAATGACACGGCCCTCTTCCACAGCAGCAACGATCGTTGCGAAATTGTCATCGATCAATATCAGATCAGCAGCTTGCTTGGACACGTCGGTACCGCTGATTCCCATCGCGATGCCGATGTCGGCAACTTTCAACGCTGGGGCGTCATTGACACCATCTCCGGTCATAGCAACGATCTCACCATTGTGTCGCAAAGCACGCACGATCCGCAGTTTATGCTCGGGATTCACGCGGGCATAAACTGAGGTATCGCGAACAACCTCTGCTAATTCCGTATCCGACATCTCCTCACATTCTGCACCGGATAGGACACGTTCGCTAAGAGCAATATCTAGTTCACGAGCAATAGCCGACGCGGTACGAGGATGATCGCCAGTAATGAGTACGATACGAATACCTGCGCCCCTTGCGCGTTTGATGGCATCGTGAGCCTCGGGCCGCGGCGGGTCCATCATACCTACAAGCCCAAGAAAAGTTAGGCCGGTCTCCATGATGTCCGCATCAATAGACTCAAATTTAATTGCTTCATGGGGAAGGAGAACGCGTGTTGCGACTCCCAGCGTACGAAGTGCATCTGCTGTCAGTCGATCATTGTCTGTGCGAATCTCATCTCGGCGCTTGGCGGTAAGACGATGAGAAGTTCCGGCTACAAACTCGTGGGTGCAGCGCTCAAGCAATATGTCGGGAGCTCCTTTGACAAAGACGACAGAGGATTCCGTAACATCCCGGTGTTGATGCACCGTGCTCATCATTTTCCGTTCAGATGAAAACGGAAGTTCGGCCACACGAGTGTAGATGCCATTAACAATTTCGGGCAGTATTTTGGCTTTTTGAGCGGCTGTAAGCAGGGCAGCTTCAGTCGGATCTCCTTGAATCGTCCATTCTGTTCCATGCATGTTGAGTTGAGCATTATTGGCCAACGCCGCGCCGAGGAACAAAGACTGAATCTCTAACCAATGAGCCTCAGCCAAGGCTCCCAAACTGGAAGCGGTGATTTCACCTTCGGGAACATAGCCGCTGCCGGATACATCCGCGCTCCCTGAGGCAGTGACCAACACCCGCACAGTCATCTGATTGCAGGTTAAGGTTCCAGTCTTATCACAGGCAATGACCGTGGTCGATCCCAACGTCTCGACGGCCGCAAGCTTCCTCACGATGGCGCCACGACGCGCCATTCGTTGTACTCCGAGAGCCAGAACCAGCGTGATGACAGCGGAGAGTCCTTCAGGTGTTGCCGCAACTGCCAAGGCGACGCCGAAGAGAAGTATTTCCATTAGGAGATTGAGGTTGTGCACTTCCTGTGAAATCAGCAGAGTGGAGACCACTACCGCAGCGATCATGATGACCGCGATGCTCAACTGCTTGCTGAGTAGTCTAAGCTGACGCTGGAGAGGAGAGAGCCGCTCTTCAGACGATTCAAGGAGTTCGGCTATCCGGCCTATTTCTGTCTGCATGCCGATTGCCGTCACTATAGCGCGTGCATTCCCCGACACTGCGAATGTCCCCGCGAAAACAGAATTCGAACGATCGCCGATTGCTGCACCGGACTGGATGGGGGCAATAACCTTCAGAACAGGTACGCTCTCCCCGGTGAGTGAGGCTTCCATCGTGCAAAAGGACTGTACCCGACACAGGCGGGCATCTGCCGGAATTAGATCGCCTTCGCCAATAACAATGAGATCACCTAAAACTATACCTTCTGCTAAGATACGTTGTTGCCTGCCGTCTCGAATGACAGTAGCCTCTGCTGGGGTCATTTTCCGGAGCGACGCCAGGGCTCTTTCGGCACGATCTTCTTGGACGAATCCCAAGACAGCGTTCAGCACTACAATGACAAGGATGATTAGCGCCTCGTAGGACAACGGCGAGGAGGTCTCCATGATAGAAACAGCAACGGAGACTGTTACAGCCACAAGCAGCAGGGCAACCTGAGGGTCCAGGAACTGCGTGAGCAAGCGTCTCCAGGCGGGAAGCCGCGCATTGGACCGAATCAAGTTAGAGCCATGTTCCAGTTGGCGCTTCTGCACCTCAGCGGACGTAAGACCAACGCCTACGTCACTGGATAGATCCGCGGCGACCTCTGCAAATGACCTTTCGCTCGCCGACGAGCACACCTTCAAGTCCTCCGCCGGAATGGCTTCGCGTATCATAGTCAGTTCCAGAGTGTATTCTCAGATCGTCGAAGCACCTGTGACGGCGAACACGGACGCTTGGAACATACACCCTATAGTGTCGCTCTTGTGGAGGCTACGCCTGTGCAACACTTATTCAGTCCAAATCGTATTGTCCTGGCGACGGATTTTTCGTCAGCGTCTACCTCTGCAGCGCATATTGCAAGCCGAGTCGCACGAATTTTCCAAGTCCCTGTGACAATCTTGCACATCTTTCAATACGTTCCACGTCATCAATACACGTTTCCAGTTGAGTGGATGGTAAAGATCATTCGCGATGATGTGAACAGTAAGCTGGTAGAGACCAAGGAAATCTTCGATCGTGCAGGCATCGACGCGGAAGTAATGGTCCGCGACGATGGGAATCCAGCGCAGGAAATCCTCGCATTTCTACGTGGCTTCAAGGCTCCGCTCCTCGTGATGGGAACTCATGCGACTGCCGGCATGGACCGCTTCATTCTTGGCTCTACTGCAGAAGAGGCGTTGCGTCAGGCTCCCTGTCCAGTCATAACGGTGGGTCCACAGGTGATCTCTGAGAGTGACGCTCTCTTCCGAAGGATTCTCTTTGCCACGGACTTCGGTCAGGCTTCTTTACAGGCTGCTCCCTTTGCAGCGACAATCGCGCGGATCTCCGGCGCTGCACTCCGTGTGCTTCACGTAACAACAGATCCAACTCGCACTGCAGCACAGTGCGATAGCCTATTCGATCCAATTCGGAACATCTTCCGGGAACATGGATCTGAGACCTGCACGAACTCGACGGAATACATAGTCTTGCATGGAGGCGTTGTGAGCCAGGCAATAGTCAATGAGGCGGAACGATACCCCGCTGATTTGATTGCTCTTGGCGTACACCGAGCCTCTGCATTCACCGCGCATGCCGGACCGAAGCTGGCGTTCCAGACAATTGCGGCGGCGCCCTGCTCTGTTCTCACGATCGCATCCTGACGGATGCGAAGTTTTCTGAGTCGCTCATCGCCCCAGGTCTGATCTCGATTGCAAAGACGCCAGAGGTGTGACCTCGATCACAGTACACCCGGCCGAAGGTAAGTAGATTGATCACGCGAGTTGAACTGCATACACAATCGGTCCTCACCAGGAGGCATGTAATGCAATCTGAGATCCGCCTACATCGAGTAACCCTGGTTGTACTTGCTGTTCTTCTCGCAAGTATTGTGACCACACTTCTGTACATTCACCCCAGCCTGGAGGATTCAAGGCTGGAGGCAATAGCGTCGTTGATCGTCGTCTCAGTAATAGGCGGTGTATTTCTAATCATTGGTATTGTTGAAGAAACGTCCGCCGTTCTCTTTGGACTTCGCCACAAACGCGAGCTATTGAGCTATCTGTTTCTGGGTTTGGTATCCATTGGCCTCGGTATCTACTTTGTCGTCTCGGACACCGCTACCCTGCGGACCGTCGCCATCGTGGCAGCACCATATGCTGTTCTCATCGGTATTGCTGAATTACGAGTCGCTCAACATCTGCGTCGTCACCCTTGGTGGAGAGGAGCGCTGCTGGCAGGCAGCTTTTGCGATCTGGCGTTAGCACTTGGATTTACACATGCATACGTTTCGGCGGCATCGAGCAAATATATCGCTCTGTTGCTTGGGTGTGCAGCGACTATCTCCATCCTCAGGCTTGCGCCCCTTATCTACTATAAGCGTGGCGATGCTGGGCCTTTTCTCGATAAAGCTCGGGTTTCGCATACCAACGCACCGAACAGCAAATAGGCTGTTATCAACTGAATGGATGATCTATCAACAAGACTGCGAATATCCATCGATGGGTAAGGCCGGAAATAATCCTCGTTGCGACTAATCTCGAGGATGGACCACATCTGATACCTCACGCAATCTCTCAGACGAGGCTAAGGGGTGCCAACGTGCTTCTAGCGCATGTCATCAAACCCACCTACTTGCGGACAAATCCGGAGGAGGGCGTTCCCTGTGTACTACCGAGCCCATCGCTACATTCTGTTCAGGATCAGCTGAACAAGTACGTAAAGCAGTTTCAGAGAGAGGGTATCACTGTCGATCGAAAGACACCCTTCAACCTCATTCATTTTCCCAAGAGGTTGGCCCAACTCTTCACGAAAATTAACTTGGCTCGCGCCTTGCGCTTAGTAGGGCCTACGCTCGGTGCCTTCTCATTTGCAGGTGGTTGCTCATGCCGAGGGAACGATGGACTTCACGGGCGCTCAAACGCTGATGCGGACATTCAAATGCAATTCTAACCCCACAAACACAATCCGACCGAAGCAGCCAGAGTTCGAAAATGTCGTAGAACGTGCTCAAAAATGAATTTTAGCTTCCTTTTACATGAAGCTAAAACTCATGGTAGGCTCATCTCGCGGACGATCTGATAGCCGTCCCGAAAGACTCATTTTAGCTAAAGGGTTTTGCGCGGAAGAATTCGGGACGCGGAGAAATCGAACAGGTCTCTTACTTCCAAGCCGAACGATTAGCAATGCGTTCTAGTGCGTCAGGTCTCGGCCATCCCTTACCCAATTCGATTGAAGCGATTCGCCTGGAACTTAGATGCACCTTTGCTGCATATTCCTTACGGCTTAGATCCGCCAAGTCTCCTCCACTTACAAACGCTCATGTTCGACGGATGATGTCACAATTGCTGCGTCAATAGTTCCTGAAATGAGTTCTTCGATCAACTGAGTTGTCCCACCGTGTGTGGGCCGAATCGAACACTCTGGAATCATCTCTCGATGGACCTCCTGAGCCGTGCGAAAATATCACGAGTGATGCAGGAGGCACAGCCAAATCGTAATGACTCTATCTCACCTCGTTCGACAGAGACTAGGGCAGCAATCGCTTCATCACGGGCTTTCAGAAGCTCACGCGCAATCGCTTTGAAAGCAACACTCGTTTCCGTGAGCTGAATGCGTCCACTTGGAGTTCGGTTGAAAAGGCGAATCCCGAACATCTCTTCAAATTGCTTGGCTTGAACGCTGAGGTTTGGCTCCGCCGTATGGAGGTGTTCGGCAGCGGCGCGAAAGCCTTTGAATTCCGCAATGGCCAGCAAATACTTGAAGTGCCGAAACTCAGCCCAAACATAGTCATGCGGCTGCCTGGATTGCCACTCTTTCAATATCCCGGCGAACGTGGGGTGAACTGGAAATCTGCGCCCGATGCGTCAGTCTTCGGTACATCCTGGACGGCACCGTGAGTAAACACTTGCCCAATTGACCCTGTCTCCGCATCGAAGTTGAAGTCTAGCCATTTCAGGCCCAATGTCTCGCTCACCCGAAGCCCCAAGCAGCCCGTTATAAGGACCATTAGGCTGTACGGCTCGGGCAACATGCTGATCAACGCTTTGAATTGCTCCGGCGTAATTATCGTTATCTTCTTTTGCCACTTCGTGCTTCCCCTCACCCGAATTAATTCTATAGGGTTTCGGATGACGGGAATGTGCTCCCAAAGCATCGCGAGGTCCAGTAGCTTCGAAACGATGTTCCGCGCCCGGACTTTCGACGCAGCCCCGAACGGGAGTTTGTCGAGCCATTGTTTAACGGCTAAGGCTGTCACGTCGGCGAGGCGCGTGTCTTGCGACTTGGGCCGGATGTGCAAGTCGATAAGACTCCGATTTGTTGTCTGCGTCGAGCGCCTAAGCTGCGGGAATTCCTCGGCCATGTATCGATCTATAACGACGCTGAGGGTTGCCGCGACCTTCCCGCCGAGCGTCCCGGTGTTCAACGCGGATAGTTGCCCTTTGACGGCGGGCCGGACATCGCGCTCGGTCGGGTACTTCGCGGGGTCGAATGTTTGCACCTTGAGTTTACGTTTGCCGTTAGGAGTCGTAATATAGAATCTGAATTCCCAAGCTAAACCTTGGGAACGGGGTACTTTACGTGCACTACCATGCTGCTATCATTCCCGACTGACCTTCATTTCCCCGCCCTCCACGGCGTTGAGTATGAATTCAGCTTAGCAAGTATGGTTTTATACGGTGTTTGGAGGTTCAGAACCAAGCGCAAACCTTTGATTGCAAACAGGTTGCGGGAGTAGTTCAGTGGCAGAACGTCAGCTTCCCAAGCTGAATGTCGCCGGTTCGATCCCGGTCTCCCGCTCCAATAGAATCAACAGTTTACATATACCGTCTTCAATCTATGCTCAGATTATATTACCAACAGCCTTTTCTCCAATTGATTGACTGCAGGCAGCTTGCTTTCCACAGGTGACTGCGTATAAACGTTCTGATGGAAAAGCCCAGGCATCGCTTCGTGTATGAACCGACACAGCTCACCAAGCCTCAATTTCGAGAATTAGGCCTTCGGGCAGGTCCGATCACCCGACCAACAAGTCCGTTTTCGGTGTATCGATCACACCCCTGTAACCACGTTGCCGAATACCGGCATAGATCGCCATGAGCCGGCCCATGTCAGTGCAAAAACTTCTCAGAGACGCATCCCAGCCATAATCGCCAGTTTCACGATCAACCGTTCCCTTTGAGCAAGAACGGGAAAATAGCGTTGCACCTCCTGCAGGTTCATGACGCGGTGAATAGGTTTCGGTGCTTCTCTCGGCGTGAAAAGAAGAAGCGCCGGATTACGAACGATATAATCTTGCCACCGCCAAATCGAAGATCTGCTTCAAATCCCATCGCAGATGATCAACGGTCGAGAAGGACAGACCCGCTTTCGTCTTTACATCCAATAAATCCTGCAAGAGATCACGGCGGAAGGCCGACAACTCTTGAGAGCCCAGGCCATCAACAAGGTGAATTGTCACCCTGTACCGCATGATATGCATGCAGAGCTGATCCTGACCCCAAATGGTCCAATAACTATTCCCTAGGGTTCCAAACATGCTTCAGAGTGGCATCCGTGCCGTTTTATTTCAATGGGTTACGAGCTTAAAGGCTCACTGTCACGGCAGAGGTGGCGAGTTCGAGCCCCGTCGGTCTCGTCACACATTCCAGAGCACTACGGGATGCTTGGAGACCAAGTGGCAATAAGTATCGACAAATGACCTCCCTTGAGGCCGATCTTGAGAAAATAGAAATACATCAGATTGGGATCACCCAAGGTCAAGATCCGACATTGAGATTTCCCGCGACTTTTCTCGCCTGCCTGTCGACATTAGCCTTCACTTTCGGGCTGCTTCCTCACGCCGATACAGCGGAAGTGCTGACGGCGACTGACTCATTGCGGCATCAGGTTCTGACGACATGGACCACCGATCAGGGGCTTCCACAAAATTTCGTTCGCGCAATCACACAGACTTCAGATGGATTTGTCTGGATCGGGACCATGAATGGCCTGACCCGCTTCGACGGCCTGCACTTTCGCAACTTTTCCAAAGATGGCCCAGCGGAAATCCAGGACAACATCGTGGCTCTCGCTCCGGACAGCGAACGCGGTCTTTGGATAGCTTCGGCTACATCTCTGTTCCACTACACGGATCAGCAATTTCGACCGGTATCGCTTCGGGGCAGCACGCACTACCAAATCGAGAACATGATTCATGCCCAGGATGGTGGGATATGGCTCTTTGCTGGCGGAAATCTCTTTCGCTCTCATCAGGATTCGTTTGAAGAGCACGCGCTTCCGGAGGCAATGCACTCTGTTCGCGACATGGCGGAGACCAAAGACGGTTCACTGTGGCTTGCGGACGGCGAGTCGGTTGTTTCCATTGGCAGAGCAAGTAAGGTAAAGCGCTTTCCGCTGGCCGGAGTGCGGATGCTTTATGTCGATAGCTTCAACGACCTGTTTGCTGGCGATGGACACAAGCTGTTTCGCTTCGACGGCCATGGATTTGTCCTGGTTGCAAATCCTGGACTGGGCAACTTTGTGAGCACCCTCGTTGACCATCGCCATCGGCTCTGGATGGCCAGCGGGGGCCTGCACGGTCTGAGCTGCAAAGAGAACGGACATATCGAGCAACTGACCATGGCCGACGGGCTTGCGAGTAACGATGTCCGTCTTATATTTGAGGATCGCAGCCACGATGTTTGGTTGGGGACAATCTCAGGATTACAGCGGCTGCATCAGGGAGCTTTCACGACGTTTACGGCGCTGGATGGATTGCCAGGAGCGAATAGCCAGTTTGAGTCAATCTATGCCCAGCAAGACCATATCCAGCACAGCAATGACACAATCTGGATAGGCACACTCGAAGGTGGATTGGCCTCCTTTCACGATGGCAAGTGGCGACAATTGCCCAAGGCCGCCAGCCCACCTGCCGGACAGGTGCGTGGATTCTTTGCAGACGGAGAATATCCAGGGGTCGCGATTGCCGACTATGGCATCTTCTCTTATCGCAATGGACGCTACACAAAGCTACCTCCAGTTCCACATGGCTATCCAGGCACTCCAATGAGAACGGCAGACGGTAGTCTCTGGTTTAGCATCGACCACCGAGGCCTCTTCCGCCGAAAGGGACATCAACTCACGCACTTCGGCGTTCCCGACGGATTGCCGGATGAGACGATCTGGTCGATATCGCTAGGCCCTGACTCAACTGGTGATGGCTCTGCATGGCAGGATCAGACGATCATGGTCGGGGTTGGCAACCAGCTGATGCGCTGGAATCAGCACCGTTTTGAGACTGTTCTTCGTTCTCCCAGCCCTGTGCTGTCGCCAGTATGGCTGAAGCGCGGAGGCATCGCTGCGGGCACCCTCAACGGGCTGGTGTTGCGAAACGGTGGTGATGTCCGAATGATGACGCACAAGGAGGGTCTCCCTGGTAGCACTGTTCTCGATGTCATCGATGACCAGGATGGCAATCTGTGGCTTGCGACTGCGCGGGCCATCGCGAGACTTTCACGGGATCAATGGACAGCATACGCTAACCACAAAATCGATCATGTTGAGCCGGAGATATTCACCCAGAATGACGGGCTGAAGAGTAACTCTGTCCTACCATTGAACGAAATAACCGCAGCACACGGGGAGGATGGGCGTATCTGGTTTGCAACTCCACGCGGTGTCTCCGTTGTGGATCCACGGATCGCGCCAGAGCCGCCAATCCCTGCGGTCGTCGACTCGATCCTCGTGGATGACCAGATGCAGCCGGCACGTGACCTTACCATCGGACCCGGTGAGCATCGCATCACTTTTCTGTACACTACGCCGCCCTCGCTTGCGCCGGACCAGACTCGCTTCCGCTACCGCCTGACGGGATGGGATAACCGCTGGATCGACGCAGGCACGGAGCGTCAGGTTTCTTACACGGCTCTCAAGCCTGGGAGTTATACGTTTGAGGTAATTGCCATAAGTCGGGAGAATATTGTAAGTACCACGTCGGCCGCGATACACCTGCGTCTCAAGCCTTATTTCTGGCAGACGACCTGGTTCCTGATCGTGTCGCTCCTAACCGGCGCGGCTATCATTGCCGAGGTAACAAGACGTCGTACTCGAATCAATGCTGAACGGCTCAATCTTCGTTTTCAGGAGCGCGCCGCGGAACGGGAGCGCATCGCTTACCAGATCCACGACACTGTCATTCAGGACATGATCGGAACGGCGCTTCAACTTGAGTTGCTTGGCTTTCAGATTACGGATCGGCCTGAGACGGCAAACTCCATGCTTGACAAGATCGCCCATCGGTTGCGCGAAACGATTGCACGCAGCCGCAACATGGTATGGAGTCTACACTCAACCGCCGTGGTGCAGTACAGTCTCGTTGAAGTCCTGCGTTATGCCGAAGCTGAGTTCAGGCTGGGCGAGTTGCCTGTCTTCGCATTGACGAGCACTGGCGAACCTCGCGATCTTCATCCCCTGATTCGAGATGAGGTTTACCGTATATGCCGGGAGGCACTGGCCAACGCGTTTCGCCATTCCAATGCGCAAAGCGTTCAGGTCATCGTTCGCTTTCTTCCAGACGTTCTTGAGGTTGAAATCAGCGATGATGGCCAGGGGATCGATGAGGAGATTCGTCTGCACGGAAGGCCGGGACATTTCGGGCTTCCCGGCATGCAAGCTCATGCCAAGCGTATAGGCGCCGTTATCAGGATTATCAGCTTGCCCGGTCAGGGAACTACCATCTTCCTTCGCGTCAGAACAAGGGAGCAGAGATGGCCGTGGTTTAAGATACGTTTCTGGCGACCACACCGCAGCGCTGAATTGGCGAAAGGCAGGCCGGATGACTCCGACCACGCAGGAACTTGAACAAGTTGAAGTACTGATCGTCGACGATCATCCGATGGTCCGCGAGGGCCTGGCGGGTGTCCTGGCGCGCCACCACATGAAGATTGTAGGCCTTGCCGCAAACGGTCGGCAGGCGCTTGAAATGTACATTGCCCATCGCCCGGATGTGATGCTGTTGGACCTGCGTTTACCGGATCAAAGCGGCTTCGACGTCGTTCGCGCTGTGCTCAAGTTTGATCCGACGGCTCGTATTGTTATTCTCAGTTCCGCACAGGGCGACGCGTCCATTCACACTGCGATTTCGCTCGGAGTATGCGGCTATCTCCTTAAGGGCATTGATGGAACAACGCTCGCGGATCAGGTCCGGCACGTGGCACGCGGAGGCAAATCGCTCTCGCCTGAGTCGGCCGAAAAGCTCGCACACTACATAGCTTCCCGGAAGCTGAGTGAACGGGAGCTTGAGGTGCTTGGGCTCATTTCCAAAGGCCAGAGCAATAAGGAAATCGCGCAACTGCTTTTTGTTACGGACAATACGGTGAAAATGCACGTCAAGAACATACTCTCCAAGCTTGAAGCGAACGACCGCACCCAGGCCGTCGTGATCGCCATCCAGCGCGGCCTACTCGATACTTAGCTGACTCTTTTGCCGCGCCATTCGCGAAAGAAAAGCATTCACCCAAGCGTGCGCCGGCCTGCACCTACCCTTTTGGGTACTTTCAAAACTATCCCTATGATGGCCAGCCTTTGCGATGCATTGTTGCTACTCTTTTGCCAGAGTTTCTTCCTGTTTTAACAAATCATTGGCTGTCGTCAAACAGGCTGCCGGCGTCGCGCATATCGACTTTGTCATTAGACGTTCTGGAACTTTGTCACTCCAAGATTTCAGACCACATCTGTTTTGGCCCATTTAGCTTTCTCGATCTCACCTCTACGCGCCAGCACTAGTACTTCATCACTGAAAGACTTCCCGGAGGCACCACATGAGAATCAGAAATTGGATTACCAGACGTCTCTGTCTGGTAGCAGCGTTCACACTCTTTGTTGGAGCTTCACTAGCTCAGGTTCCATCCCCGGCAAAGGGTCAGATCACCGCTGCGATCAATCCAGCCCAGCGCAAGATCATAGGCAACTCTGTCCATCCTCTAGCCAGTGCCGCCAACGACCGGGGCCGCGCAGATAGCAGCCTTGCTATGAAGGACATGCTACTCTTGTTGCAACCGACGCAGGCACAGTCTTCAGCGCTCAAACAGTTTGTCACCGATCTGCACAATCCGAACTCGCCCAACTTTCACAAGTGGCTCACGCCTGAGCAATACTCCGAGCAGTATGGCGTCGGCTCCGGAGACATCAAGATTGTCAGTGATTGGCTCACTTCAAATGGGTTCACCGTCGAGCAGATAGCGCGAGGCAAGAACTGGATTCGTTTCTCCGGAACGTCGTCTCAGGTTGAGAATGCCTTCCAAACCACGATCCACGCATACTCGGTGAATGGGCAGACGCGCTATGCCAACGCGAGCAGCCTGTCAATTCCTGCAGCGCTCGCTCCTGCCGTCGCCGGCGTTGTGCGCGTGAACAACTTCCTGTCCAGCGCGCAGCACGTTGCGCCAGCGACCATGAGTCGCGACAAGAATGGAAAGTTTGTCCGCAACACCAACGACGCAACACCGACTCTCCCGGGCAGCAAAGTCGCTTCTCCAGCGTTCACTTCGGCTGGAGACCAGATCAGTACATATCTCATGCCAGGCGACTTTGCAAAGATTTACAACTCACAATCCGTCGTGGCTTCAGGCATTGACGGGACCGGTGTATCGATCGCTATCGTGGGCCGTTCGGACATCAATCTTTCTGACGTTGAAGCATTCCGCACCATCGCAGGTCTTCCATTCAACGATCCCAATATCATCTATGCCAGCACAGATCCCGGCGACATTTCCGGCGATGACTTCGAAGCCTCGCTCGACGTGGAGTGGGCCGGCGCCATTGCGCCCAAAGCCAGCATCAACTACGTGATCGGAGCCAGCACCAGCGCAACCGACGGCGTAGACGTGGCCGCCTCTTACATCGTAGACAACACCACGTCACCCATCATGACGGTAAGCTTTGGTTTGTGCGAAGCCGACATGTCGGATACGCAGGTGAACTTCTATCACGTGCTTTGGCAACAGGCTGCCTCGGAAGGCATATCGGTATTCGTATCGTCAGGAGATGCAGGCGCCAGCGGCTGTAACAATCCCGGCTCTCCTTCTACCGTGTATGGATATGGTGTGAACGGTCTCGCATCCACGCCTTACAACGTGGCGGTAGGCGGCACTGAGTTCAACGATGCAGACCTGAATACTTATTGGAGCCTAAGCAACACAGCCAACCTCACTTCGGCCAAAGGATATATTCCTGAAGCAGTATGGAACGAGTCCTGCACGCAGAATGTTGTTCCGGGCCCGACTAACTGCAACTTTCCGCCTTACTATCTTTACTCGTATGCGGGTGGGGGCGGAGCCAGCTCCTGCGCTACGCGCACTACGGATGACGATGGGGTCGAGTATTGTGCTGCGGGATACCCCAAACCGAGCTGGCAATCGGGCATCGGGGTTCCGCAAGACGGTGTTCGCGACATACCGGACGTTTCACTCGCGGCTGCGTCCGAACATGTTCCTTACGTTCTCTGCTACCAGGGTAGTTGCCAGTGGACGACAAACAGCGACGGCTCGATCGTCTTGCAGCAGGCAAGTCTCGTTGGTGGAACCTCAGCAGCATCTCCGTCAATGGCCAGCATCATGGCTCTCGTGGAACAGAAGAATGGTCAGTTCCAGGGGCAGCCGAATTACCAGTTGTACAAGCTGGCAGCACAAAAGGGCACCAGCTGCGATTCCACCATGCGCACCGACCCAACAGAAGGCAGCGCGTGTGTGTTCAACGACGTCACCGCGGGATCAAATGCCGTGCCCTGCTTTTCCGGAAATTCAGATTGCCAGGGCGACGAGCAGCCTGTCGCTGTCGGCGTATCTCTTCCGCCTGCAATCTTCTATCCCGACAGCCAGATGGATGGCCGTCTCGCTACTTCCGGGTATGACCTTGGCTCAGGCCTTGGCTCCGTCGACGTTGCCAATCTGATCGCTGCGTGGGGCAATCAGTCCACGATCGAGTCGGCAACAACGTTGACCTTGTCGAAGTCTACATTTACTCACGGCAGCTCGATTGATCTGAATGGCACCGTCACTGCAGTGTCAGGCAGCGGCACTCCAACAGGCGAAGTGCTCCTCACGACTTCAGGATCCACAGCTGTCCTGAGCACACCGCTGACTGCAGGCGCATTCAAGACCACCAGCGTCGATATACCTGGAGGGACCTACACTCTCACAGCAAAGTACTCCGGTGATAGCAACTTTGCCGCAAGCGCCTCCCTCCCGGTTTCAGTTACAGTTGCGCCCGAGGCAAGCTCTCTCACAGGCACGACCTTCGCGTACAGCCGCTTTGTCATCTTGGGTCAGCATCGTATCGTTCAGTTGGACAACACAACGCTCGGAAATTCCTTCTGGGTGCAGTTCCAGGTGGCTGGTACTTCCGGTTCGACGGCAGCAACCGGGACAATCAAGCTAACTCAGGCAGGAAAGTCGCTTGGCACCTACCCACTGAATGACGATGGACTGATCTATGTGCAGTGCGGTCCTGAGACTCAATGCGATCTTCCAATCGGCTCGTACACAATTCAGGCAGACTATTCGGGGGACAGCAGCTTCAAGCCAAGCACCTCGACAGTTCCATTCACCGTAACCCAGGGCAAGGCATATTCATCGACCACTGCGAATATTCTCACTCCCGTGGCCGGCACCAAAGTGATCGGTTACGTGTACTTCACCGGCGACCCTGGAATGCCGCCGACCGGAACGGCGACCCTAACCCGCGACGATACGGGTGCACTTCTGGGGAGCGCGAAGATCGATAGCACTGGCACAGCGACGATTCCGTTCATCGCGACAACCGGTGATTTCAACCTGATCGCAGGCTACAGCGGAGATAGCAACTACACCTACGGGGGAGCCAAGTCCTACCAGGAGATCGTTACCCAGGACAACGGTGGATCGAAGAAACTCACGATCGGCCTCAGTCTCGGCGCGACGACATATTCGATGGGACAGCGTTCGGCTTACACCGTTACCTTAACTCCCGCAAACGGAGCAACGGGAACACCCGTCGGCTTCATCACTCTCTACTCAGGCAACGGACAGATAGCGGCACAGATTGAGCCACTTGGCGGCAAGGCCAGTGGGGTTATCGAGTGGGACCAGGTCGGCCTGCAGGGTGTCTACGCCGTATACAGTGGCGACGGCAACTTTGCCGGAGTAAGCAGCGGAACAACCAATGTAACAGTGACCCAGGCGGTGCCCGTCATCACTGTTCAACCTATTGCCACTACCGTCGCCGTTGGTGATCGGACGAGCATCTCTGCGTTGCTCACCAGCACCGTGTCATCGACCAATGTCCTCTCGCCCACGGGCACAGTTCAGTTCCTGGACTCTGTCGATGGAAAGCCCGCGACCCAAATCGGCAAGGTGACGCCGAGTCTTGCTACCGGCAACGGCGGTACGATTCTGGCCACCATCGCGGCTGCACTTCCTCAGGGCTCCAACGTCATCACTGCCGTTTACTCTGGAGATGCCAACTGGAGGAGAGTAACCTCGGCTCCTTCAACTGCAATCGTTGTCACCACTCCCAGTTTCACTGACGCTGCGACTCCCAATCCGCTCACTGTCACCGCTGGCGAAACGGCTTCGATCGCGGTAAGCACCCAAAGCATCCTCGGATATAACGCTCCGATTGCTCTCAGCTGCGGTACGCTTCCGGAAGGCGTGTCGTGCGGTTCTACAACGGTCAATCCGGGCACTACTGGAACCATAATCCTGACTACAACTGCACCCGGAGTCACGAACGCAACATCGGCCAATGCGGCCGGTCACGACAACTCACTGCTTAGGGCCTCGGGTACGATCGCCTTTGCCGGATTGTTTTTGATCTGCATCCCCAATCGTAAGCGCTTCCATCATCTCTCGATCGTCCTGATGGGGATCGGTATCATCGGCGGGTTGATCGGCTGCGGCGGGTCTGGAGTAAGGTCCACGACACTGGTGCTTAGTTCATCGAATACTAAGGCAGCCTCGGGCTCCTCCATCACTCTTGAGGCGACCGTAAGCTCTACCAACAACGCTACCGGCTCGGTTACCTTCTTCGACGGCACAACCAGCCTGGGCAGCGCAGTTCCAGCGAAGAGCGGAATTGCAACGCTCGCTGTCACGAGCCTTCCCGTGGGAACACACGCTATTACGGCCAAGTTCTCAGGCGACAAGCATGACTCGGCCAGCAGCAGCTCAAACACCATTGAGCAAACTGTGACCGGAGACTTCACCCTGACCATCAATGCGACCTCGGGAACCTTGAGCCGATCGCTCACGGTCCCAGCCACGTTGAACTAACGGCACCACGTTGCGTGGCCGGATCGTCCATTGTCCGGCCACGCAGCTTTGATCTATAAAATCTTCGTTTGTAAGCTTCAAAAGATATACCGAACAGAGCGCCTGTTTCCCCAAAAACTCCAGGCTGCAACAATGGACGAATTTGGAAATCTCGATTGATGCATCCAGCCCAAAGCGCTCATTGAAGTCTCCGCTTGATCGAGATCCGTCAATAGGAGCCCTCTTGTAGAGGGTAATCTCGCAATTGTGGTGTCGAAAATTCGTGTTCATTCGCCTTGGTCCGATTTTTGAGATAGAAGATTGGTATGCACGATCAGGCGAGAGGGTCAGGGCAAGATTTGCTTACTAACGTACCCCACCCCGCATGCAAACTTCTTCAGCAAGACTGTCGCACCACTGTGGACGTTTCCGGTGCTCGTCATCGACGGGGACTACTCCATGAAGGGCCTCACATTGAAGTCAGTCGAACGAGTAACGCTAAAACCAAGATTGATCATTGCAATCGACGGTGGCCACTTTGTGCAGGAAGAGCAGCCGGATTTCTTGATCAAGACTCTATTGGATTTCCTTCCTGCGGAGTCATGATGCGCTACCGCTCGACACTCTATGAACTTCAAGGAGGAACTCGGAATGAGCAGCCTTTGAGCTGTAAGCCTCAAGCTTGAGGCACGAACCAACAATCCTAGTAGGTTCTCATAAGTCGGCTAGCCTCTAGGTTTTACTGTCTAACAAACCTGTAAGGATTTGCCTGGATACTAGTCTGTTTACCGGGACTGATCGTGGTCTTCTAATCGGCGTTTGAGGTATTCCCCTGGACTGGCTCCAACCACTCGCTTGAATGCTTTACTGAATGCAGCGTCGGAATCATAACCGACAGATCGGGCGACGTCGACGAGCTTCTTGTCACGCTGTTCGAGTAACTGCATCGCCTTCTGCATCCGCCACTCGGTCACATATTCCAGCGGTGTTTGTCCGAGCAGCTCTTTGAAGCGTACTGCGAATGCAGAGCGAGACACGCCCGCTGCTTCGGACAGAGACTCGACTGTCCATGGCGCACCCACACTATCGTGAACGGCAGTCAGGGCAGCGTCGATTTGAGGATCGAAAACGGCCCGAAGCCATCCCTTGTTGCGTTCTGGTCTCGACGCGATATGCGCCCTCAGTACCTGGATAAACAGAACCTCGGCCAGCCGACTCGCGACGACTTCCGATCCTGGCGCCTGTTCCGCCATTTCCGAAGCAAGCGCCTGCACTGTGTTATTAAGAGCAAGTGTCCGTGCCTCATCAGCCTTCATCAAAATGAAGCTCGGCAATAACTGATTGATCGGCTTCAGACTGGCGCGGTCAAAACTCAAAGACCCACAGACGATCGTCGTCGGCGCGCCACCGCCTCCGCAAATAGCCACATTGCCGTTGGCCCTGGCCCCAATCTCGCGAAAACTCCACCTCGGACGTGTCTGCGGACTGTCGCGCAAAATAATCGAAGTCCCCTTAGCCAGCAAAAAGCAATCGCCACCAGTGAGCGGAATCGGCTCCGCAGTCCCTTCCACGCTCAGCCAGCAGTTGCCGCGCGAAAGCATCGCGAAGTGCGCCAAATCTGTGGGTGGCATCTTTTTGCTTAAAGAAGCGGCTTCTTCTTCCGTCTGATTTTCCTGCATCACGCCCCACGGAGCTGTGGCCTCAAGCCTGTGCAGACCGAAAGCGGTAACGTGCAACGTTCGGAAGACATCTGATATCGGGTCCAATGAAGCCTCCATATTTGGACGAATAGACAAAATATTTGGACTCCTGAGCAGTTCTCGTCCAATACAAGGGGAATCTACCTCTGTAGTGGATGTCACACGGCTACTAAAAGGAGCAAGTATGGGAAAGCTTGAAGGTAAGGTTGCAGTCATTACGGGTGGGTCGAGCGGTTTGGCACTGGAAAGCGCCAAGCGGTTCGTTGAAGAAGGTGCCTACGTTTTCATCACGGGCCGCAGACAGGACGCGCTCGATGAGGCTGTCAAACTGATTGGCCGGAACGTAACCGGCGTGCGCGGCGACGCGGCGAATCTCGATGACCTCGATCATCTGTTCGACACGATCAAACGCGAAAAAGGCAAAATCGACATCCTGTTCGCGAGCGCAGGCAAGGGCGAACCCGCCGTGTTAGGCGAGATCACGGAACAGCATTTTGATAGAGAATTCGGCCTCATTGTGCGAGGAACGCTGTTCACGGCTCAAAAGGCGTTGCCGCTGATCAGCGACGGCGGATCAATCATCTTGACCGGGTCGGTTGCGTCGGTGAAAGGATTTCCTGGCTTCGGCGTGTACGCGGCGAGCAAAGCGGCGCTGCGCTCCTTTGCACGCACGTGGCTGAACGAACTAAAGGGCCGGAAAATTCGGGTGAACATACTGAGCCCGGGGCAGGTCGACACACCGGACTCCCAGCGACTCGATAAGGCAACGAGGGAGATGTTCGAGTCCTTGATCCCCCGCGGCAAGATGGGTCGTCCTGAGGAGATTGCGGCGGCAGCGCTGTTTCTTGCTTCAGACGATTCGAGCTACGTGAATGGAATGGACTTGGCTGTCGACGGCGGCTTCTCTGCCATTTGAGATCACTCCTGATCGCCGAGAGCGGCTGCTCTGCTAGACCACAGCCAAAAAAATTATCGCGGTGAATATCACACATCGATCAAAGGAAAAGTCATGGGAAAGCTTGAAGGAAAAGTTGCAGTCATCACGGGCGGATCGAGCGGCATGGCGCTTGCAAGCGCCAAGCTGTTCGTAGAAGAAGGCGCTTATGTTTTCATCACTGGCCGAAGGCAGGAGCAGCTCGATGATGCCGTCAAGGCGATTGGCCGGAACATAACCGGTGTGCGTGGCGACGCTGCTAACCTCGACGATCTCGATCGACTCTTCGATACGGTCAAGCGCGAGCAGGGCAAGATCGACATCCTGTTCGCGAGTGCTGGCAAAGGTGAGCCGCTACCACTGGGCCAGATTACCGAGGAGCACTTCGATGCGGCATTTGACTTGAATGTGCGCGGCACCCTGTTCACGATTCAAAAGGCGTTGCCGCTGTTCAGCGATGGAGGATCGATCATCATGACGGGGTCCAATGCTTCGGCGAAGGGTTTCCCCGGTTTCGCTGTGTATGCCGCGAGCAAGTTGGCGTTGCGCTCATTCGCACGCACGTGGGTCAACGAACTGAAGGGCAGACATATCCGGGTGAACCTGCTGGTGCCGGGAGCTGTCAGCTCACCGATGCAGGAAGAAGTTCTCACCAAGGAGGCGCGGGAGTTCTTCGAGTCGCTCATTCCACGGGGCAAGATGGGCCAGCCTGACGAGATTGCGACGGTTGCGTTGTTCCTTGCTTCCGACGACGCCAGTTACGTGAATGGTGTCGAGTTGTTCGTCGATGGCGGCATGACGGCCGTTTGAGGCGGGCGGGTACCGGTGAGTGGATGTCGCTAACGCACTCACCGGGTTTCGACCAACGGGAAAGGAACGCCAACGGGTATCGGAGAAAAATATGAGCTACGCAATTGTTGGATTCGGCAAGATAGGTCAGGCACTCGCCCACGCCTTCGCCCGTAAAAACATCAACGTGACCGTCGCGAGTCGTCGGCCGCCCGAGGAGTTAGCCCCGCAGGCTCGGGCGATAGGACCCACGGTTGTGGCCAAGTCGCTGCAGGACGCTCTCGAGGCAGACACAATCATCTTGGCGGTCCCGTTCGGGGAGCATCGCGAGGTTGCGAAGGCCCTGCCGAGCTGGAAGGGCAAGACGATCATCGATGTGACGAACGCGTTTGGAGTTCCGCCTGAAGACTTGGATGGTCTCCCGTCCTCCGCCTTCATCGCGAAGTCCATCCCTGGCGCGAATGTCGTGAAAGGGTTCAATCATCTGGTTGCAGCCACGCTGGCGACCGATCCGGCCGTCGAGGGTGGTCATCGGGTCGTCTTTCTGTCGAGCGATGACGAGGGCGCGATCGCCTCCGTGGCGGACCTAGCCAAACAACTCGGGTTCGCACCGGTGAAGCTGGGCAAATTCAAGGAAGGTGGCGCTCTGGTGCATGCACGCGGTCGCACTTGGGGACCGCTCATATTCCAGGATGTGTTCAAGAAGCAGCAGTAATCGGTTTGCAACCGTGTGATTTGTACCGAGAGGGATGATTCCGAACATTTCATTAATCGGACGCGCTTGATGTAGGAGAGGAAAGATTCGATAAGCATTGATGAGAATGTACAAGTCGTGAAAGATTTCTTTACAGCAATAGGCAGCGGCGACAAGCGAACCCTGCTAGCGCTGGTAGCCGAAGACTTTGTGTGGATCATTCCTGGCGAGGACTGGCCGTAGCCGCTATTTCCACCTCGGCCCACGCTGCTTCCACCTACCAGATCAAGGCCCTGAAAGCAGGTTCCTCGGCGTAGTTCGGTGTCTTCGCCGAAGCCGCATACCAACTCGCCAAGGCCGGAGGGGCTGCGAAACACAGCACCGTCAATGGCTCCGCGAAGATCCACGAGCATTCCCGATGAAGGCGGCAATCTTTGGGTTGTCTGGAGCGACACGATGGGAGATACGTGGGTATACATCAGCGTAGACTCCACAGTTGGCGTTCGTTCGTTTGAAGCTCTTGCCAACTTGACCTTCCCCGCGACGGCGCCTTCCCCAGGCAACACGCTTGCGGTCTGGGACGACGTTTCGACCGACACGGCTCTACCCGCGGCGATCACCACGCTGCTTAACGCCGGCCCCATCATCCAGGCCGCCAACACGGACATCCGTCCTGAAGACGCGCTGTTCGCGACCAACCGCGCATTGGCCGCGCTCAACACCACCGACTATAGCGGCTTGGGCTATAGCTCGGGCATAACCGGCATCGGCAACCCGATCGATCTCTTTTTCGTGACGTCCACCAGCCAGTCCGCACTTCCAGTCACAGTCTTTCTCTACAGTTGGCCTTCGGGCACGGATCGATTTCTTGACGATGCATGGTGCCGCACGGTAACTCAACGCGGCGCCGCCGCTGTGGGCTTCGTATCCGCTCTTACCGGCGGGCGATATCATGACAGGCCCTGGAGGCAATGGTTTGTCAGCGAACTGCCGGAGTCTCTCGCCAAGTCGGTGCACGATGTTCAAATGATTCTGAACTACCTGGAAACGCGCCATGATCTGGACTCTTCCAGAGTTGGTATGTTTGGCCAGGGTTCAGGAGGCACCATCGCTCTCCTTACTGCCTCCGTCGAGCCCAGGCTCAAAGCCATGGACGTGCTCGATCCATGGGGTGACTGGCCAGACTGGTATGCCATCTCCCCAATCGTGCCCGCAGTTCAACGCGACGAATTGAATACAAGTGAGTTTCTCCGTCCGTTACTGACCCTCGACCCATTGCATGTCCTGGCCACTCTGGCTCCCGGCCGCCTACGCCTCCTGGAAGTCACGCTGAATCCCACGATCCCGACGGCCGCCAAGATCAAATTCCGTGAAGCAGCTCACAATCAGGAGTTCGTCGAATGCGCAACAGAATTGGATTATCGCGAACATGCGATGAAAAATGGCGCAATCCTTTTGTGGCTTACCTCAAGGCTAACGCTACCGCGGTAGGAACGAGCCTTTTACGAACTTGCTCTAAGGTTACAGAACTATATTCCTGGGACTGATTGAGGCTTTGGATACATCCACTCTCCGTTGCGCTCAGAGGAGCGCCGAGCAATTACTCTCCTCAAGAATCAGGCTTGGTTCACAAGAACACGAGCCTTCGACCGCGGATCAAAATCAGACGACTCAAGTCTCTAGCGACCTCGGGGCCTAGGAATTCATCTGCACGTGTCGGAAAAATAACCCGATCGATTTACCCTCAACCCGTTCCATCCAATGCCCCAACTAGGTCCCTAGTATCAGTTCCCCGTCAATTGTGAAGCGATCACGGGCAACAGGGCGAACTATTTCCAGCTTTGAAAGCGGACTTTTCGACACCTGAACCACTACATAACCGGCATCGTATGACTCGCAGTTCTTGTATATCCTCATAGACGACAATAGAACACTTGGACGGCGTTGAAAATCTAGAACTGGAAGTTCAGATTCTATGGAAATATATCCAATAGAGCTGCAAGAGAAAGCTCACTTCTCGATCGGCCTTAACACCTAGCCCGGCTAATGCTATTGCTCGATAGCTTCGGGATTATCTGCTCAAGCTAGCCGATTCAGGTACCGCAACGGTGCACACATCAGTTTTTCTAGTCTGCCCCAGACTTCCCTAAATTACGGCCGATCAACTACTTAGATATATGCGCAATTACACTTGTTTTTCTTGTATTATCCAAGACTTCAGAAATGTCCGAGGACTTATAATTCATTGGCTCAAGGTTCAAGTCCTGGTGGGTTCACCTGTTTTGCTCGAAAGATCAACAGAGGTGCAGAGATGGTAGAGTGTGGAGGAGCCATGCGCAATCTGGCCCTCCGCTGTAGCCGAGGCCTTACCCTCGGCGATTTTGACAACGACGGCGATTTAGATGCATTGATCATGAATGTGAATGAGCCGCCATCGCTGCTGCGTAACGACGTTCCCACTGAAAACCGCTGGATCAAGATCCGGCTTGAAGGGGTGAAGAGCAATCGCAGCGCCATCGGGGCACGGGTTTTGGCCCGCTATGGCGGCAAGATCCAAGCACAGGAAGTGTTGAGTCAATCAGGGCATCTTTCCGCCAGCGATCCCCGTCTGCACTTCGGCCTGGGTGCAGCAACCACCGCTGACATTGAGATCCATTGGCCCCTCGGACTGGTGGAGAAGTATCCAGCCCTTACCGCCAATCAGCTTGTCACCATCCGTGAAGGAGTGGGCATCGTGAAGGGACACGCATTCGGCAAACTGGTATAAAAGGAGCTTAGCTGGTTCGAAGGAAGAATCATTCGGCAGACCATGCCTTGATCAACTCAGCAGTGGGGTGGCCTCGCGCAGCAGCAAGGCATTAGCGAACTCGCAGCGTCCCACTGGAGAAATCGCCAGACAGCACTCCAGGCGATCAGCCGATACCGTGGGAGAACGACGACCGAATTTCGCGGGGCATAGTGGCCATCATTGTCGATGCCATCCAGCGTCATTCCTTCTGGCCTCTCCCCTATCGTGTTCAAGATGCTAGACCACTACAACCTTCACTCCACATTCGGTAAAGGCCTTCGCAGCATCTTCCGAAATGCCATCGTCGGTAATGAGCACGTGGATATCTTCGGCTGCGCATATCACCGCGGGACTGATCATCCTCACTTTGCTCGAATCCGCCACCACCACGACCTGGCGTGCCCGTCGTGCCATAGCACGAAAGACCGCCGCCTCTTCCGCCTCGATTGTTGTCGCTCCGCGAGCGGGATCAACGCCGCACACACCGATGAAGACCCTGTCCATAACCACCACATTCAGTGACTCGATGGCGGTTGGCCCGATCAGCGAAAACGCTCCCGGCCACCGCATGCAACCGCCCGTGATGGTCGTATCCAGCCCGTTGCTCGAGCTCAGTTCCATCCCGATATTCACAGCGTTCGTGATGATGTGCAGATTCGTGCGATGGCGCAGTCGGCGGGCTACCTGAGTGGTGGTCGTTCCGGCAGTGAATCCCACCGTTTCACCATCCTGGATCAGTTGGACCGCCGCCGATGCGATCCGCTGCTTCTCCTGCGCAAAGCGTTCCTCGCGGACCGGGAACGACGCATCGAATCGAAATGGCTCATAGACCGCCTGGCCGGCCAGCAGTGCGCCGCCATGCGTTCGATGGACAAGGCCGCGCTCTTCCAGTCGTACCAGGTCGCGTCGAACGCTGGCGGGCGATGTGGAAAATAGCTCAGTCAGTTCCTCGACCGAGGTTTTTCCGTGGTTCAGGAGCAGTCGAAGAATCTCTTTTGCGCGTTGATCGGTCTTTGAAGACATTCGGAGTCGTTTCGTAGCGAATATCGGAGCGTTGCAGTGTTCTCATAGTACAAAACTGAAGCCGAGGGGCGTATTCCACGCCTGGCTTCAGCCCTGAGGCGTCGATACCGTAATGGCATCAATGGATTGCCGAAGGCGTGTCACATCTTCCGGCCAGACCACATAGCGGGCATATTCATCACTCCCCGGGTCCCCCATACTCAGACCGGGATTGCGATAGGTTACCGGGCTGGGAACAGCGCTTCGTAACGCAGCATGAAACTCAGTCGCCCCAGTCGCGGCCGCAATCTGAGCAACGTTATCTGGCCGAACATTGCCACACACCATCACCGCAATCCTGCCTTGAGCCGCATGCACCAGATCCGCAACTCTCGTCATACCGAGCAATGCACTCTGTGCGCCGCCTGAGGTGAGGACCCGTCGCGCGCCGGTTTGAATGACAGCCTCCAGAGCCTCGCCCAGGTCCCGGGTCATATCGATAGCACGATGAAAGGTGACTTGCATTGGCCGCGCATGTTCGACAAGTTCCGCCGTACGTTCTACGTCTACGATGCCATCGGCAGTAAGCAAACCGAACACCACGCCATCGGCTCCCAAATCTCGGGCACGAGTTATGTCGTCCCGCATCACATCCAGTTCATCGGCAGAATAGAGGAAGTCTCCTCCGCGGGGCCGAATCATCACAAACACCCCGATGCCGACCTTCGATCGGACGGCCCGAATAAGTCCAGCGCTGGGTGTGATGCCTCCTTCGGCCAATGCACTGCACAACTCGACACGCTGTGCTCCTCCAGACTCCGCCGCAACCGCCGACTCTACTGAGTCCACGCAAATTTCCAAATCGATCATCCCTGCATCCCTATCCACACAAAAGAAGCCGGACTCTCGCTGATCGTTTAATGCTCAGGCTGAGAATCCGGGTTGTTGATCATTGCACGTTAGGTGCTTCAGTTTCCAGTAGATGGGCTGCTGCGCTGAGTAACGCAGCAGCCTGTCTTGTATTTTCTAGAAGCTATACCGAGCCGAGAACTGCAGTCTGCGCTCCTGCGAGCGAATCTGCAGCTGGCTGGCGATGTTCCCAAAAGTGCTGTCGGTAATGGTCGTGTCCGGGTTGCCGTAGCTCACGATATTCATCGCATTGAACGCGTCGAACCGGAAACCGACCGAATGCTCTCCGAGGATGCGGAAGTCCTTGAATGCCGAAAGATCGACATTCAGGTAGCCGGGGCCCCGCACTGCGCCGTTGCGTGAATTGCCGAAGGTGTTGTTTGCCGGCGCACCAAAAGCGCATACCCCGTTATCGACACCGGCCTGCAGGCAGGGCGTTGCCGAGGGGTCGTCGCCGAACCAGTTGTTGATGGTGCGATGGCGGACGTGCATTGCGCGGTATTGGTTGACCCGGGCAGCGCCATAGCTGTTGGAGTTATTGGAAGAACCGGTCGCCTCGGCGCCGCTGGGTGCGCCAGTGGTGAGGGTTTCCGGGAAGCCAGAGTACGATACGCCGGCGATTGCAATCTTCCACCCCCCTACCGCTTCATCGACGAGGCGATTGGTATGGGAGAGATACTCGTGTCCATGGCCTACGGGCAGGGCGTAGACACCCGTACCTGAAATGTTGTGGGTCACATCATAGCCAGCCGGGCCGTAGTCCGCCGCGCTGTCGTAGTAGTTCTGGAAGGCACCGCTGTAGCCATTGACGTTGAGCCCGTAGTTGCCCAGGCTGTTGGTCATGGCCTTCCCGTAGGTGTAGTTCAGCGTGAACTCCAGGCCATGGACGGCACGCTGGCGTAGGACCGCCTGGAGCGCGTTGTAGTTCATCATGGCGCGCGACTCGGTGATCAGCAGCGAGTTGGAGCCGACCCCTAGAGGCGCGTTCACGCCGATGTACTGGTTGTTGTAGAAGGGCGCGGAAGTCGGATCTCCGTTGATCTTGTACTGGTTGACGTTGCCGTAGTCCTCGATATGCTGCCCCTGCTCGCCGACATAACCGACCTGCAGAGAGGTGGTGCGGGTCACGGCATACTCGCCGGTCAGGCTCCACTCCTGCACGTAGGCGGGCTGGATGTTCTGCGGATATACGTCGTAGGTGGCGCCATTGGTGGCAGTGCCGCCGGTGAATCCCTGCTCCGCGGTACGAGGCGCGGTTGGGGAGTCCACGGTCGGCGAATTGACCGAGACATTGACGGCCGAGAGGAAGGGCGTCACAGAGGTCAGACGCTGATTGGATGAGTTGCCCTCATAGAAGCTGGTGGCTCCGTAGCCGCCGCGAATGACGAGACGGTCGTTGGCCTCGTAGTTGAAGCCAATGCGGGGCATCCACTGGCGGAAGTTGGATTTGTAACATCCGCTGGTGGGGCAGATACCGGAGCCCGCTGGAGCACCCGCTGGAACCGAATGCGAGTAGATCGGCTGGCCGGTGGTGAGATCGATGTTGCCCTGGCGATTGGCCTGTTCGGTCCATGGCTCGTCGTATTCGAAGCGGAGGCCGATGTTAAATGTGAGGTTGGGACGGAACTTGAAGTCGTCGTTGATGTAGCCTGCAGTCCGGAATTGGCGTTGGCCGACGTTGAGGCTGGTCAGTGTCGCCTGCGCGGACTGCACGCGGTCCAGCACAAAGTCTGCGGGCCCGTAGCCATTGCTTCCGGCTCCATTGCTCGTAAAAGCGCCGGTGTAGTTGAGGTTGCCGAGGTAGCCGCTGTTGTTGCTGGTCGGGTAATTCTGCTGGTAACGCAGCGCTTGGCCGCCCATGCTGATGTAGTGCCGTCCGCGCTGCCACGTGAGGTTATCGACGTAGCTATAGGTGTTGTCGATGATGGTGCCGTTGTTAAGTGCCTGATTGCCCACAGTGCTCGCACCGTTGCTGATCTGCTGCCCGGTGAAGCCGTTATACGCCTGGTTGGTAAAGGTGATGCCAACCAAAGTATTGCCGTTCGTCCCGAAGACACCCGTTGGGTCAGAGGGCAAACCAACATTCCAGTTGGTGCGTGTGAAGCCCACGCGGGCGGAATTGACCAGGGAAGGCGAGAAGGTGTGAACCCAGTTCGCGCCAACAACATGCGTTGGATAGAGATTGACCCCAGGAAAGGAGATAGCCAGGGCATCTGAGGAAGAAGTGGCGGTCTGCCCGTCATAGGCGGTGGAAATGGAGAAGAAGCCTGTGATCTTGTCTTTGAGGCCGGGATTGTATTCGATCTTGATGTCGCCCTGGTTGTTGGCCCTGAACTGACGGAAAGGCCCCTGGTAGTTGTTAGCGATGAGGCTGTCGCTGGGAGAAGCATTGGGCTCAGGATAGAGCTCGGGGTGAGCGAACAAATATTTGGCTACCGGATTCACGATTGGGATGCCTTGATTGCCAGCGTAGGGCGTGAAACCATTTTGAGTGTCGTAAAGCTGGATGTTATTGCCGCCGGAGAGAAGCGCCGAGAAGTCGCCGTTTCGCATAGCGTCGGTGAGGACACTGGCGTGGCCGATTCCACCCGTGTGATAGCGTGAGCCGAGATAGTCGACAAAGAAGAAGAGTTTGTCGCGCTTGATCGGCCCGCCAAACGTGCCGCCAAACTGGGACTGCGAGAACGGGTTGACCGGGATGCCCTGGTGATTGTTCTGCCAACTATTGGCGTTGAGGTGATAGTCCTGCACGTATCCATAAGCGGAGCCATGGAAGCTGTTGGTGCCACTCTTGAGCACGCTAATGATGCCGCCGCCATTCACGTTGCCGTAGTCGGCCGGGGAGTTCGCGGTGAGCACATGCACTTCTTCGAGAGCTTCAGGAGCAGGGCTGTACGAGATCACGTTGTTGAAGGTCTCGTTCATATCGATGCCGTCGATGGTGTAGTTGTTGGACTGTGTGCGGTTACCGTTGATGTTGGGCAAGTCGGTCCACTGGGTGCTGCGCTCGATGTTCTGCATCCCTGAGGTGCCTTGGGTGCTGACGGCGCCGGGCAGGTAGAGCGAAAGGGCGGAGAAGTCGAGGCCGTTCAAAGGCATGTTCTGAATCGTGTTCGCGGTGAACGTGCTGCCCAGGGTGGCGTCGTTGGTGTCGAGGATAGGCGTGGCCGCCGAAACATCGACAGTCGTGGTGGAGCTACCAACCGTGAGCTTGATGTTGAAGCTCGCCGTTTGCAGAACCTCAAGCTGAAAAGCCGGAATCGACGCGGTATTGAAGCCGTCGGCTTGTACAGAGACGGTGTAACCGCCGATGGGAAGGAACTCGATGCGGTAGAACCCGGTCGAATTGGAGGTTGTGCGTGAATCAACGCCCGTCGCCACATTATGCGCCACAATCTGCGCGCCGGGAATTACGGCACCCGCGGGGTCTGTGATCGTGCCGGTGATCGAACCAGTGACAGTCTGTGCATGCGCCACACGCGCACACAAGAGGACTGCAAACGTGAATACAAATAACACCTTAAGTAGGTTTGTTTTCATAGGAGGCCTCGCTCAAGCGGTTCAAGGATGGGAATGCTGCTTATGAATCGAAGAATGGCGAATTGCGGAGAGGGAGACATCGAGCACATCTTCGAATCCTCCCCGCCAGAGAGCTACTGGAGTTTCCCCTTCGGTCTTGCGCAGTGTCGAATGCGCATCGGCCAGAGCTGTCAGCACTTCCTGATAAATGACAATCTCGTGAATGTAAGCTAAGTCAAATTGAAACAATTGTCCAGAAAAATGATCATATCGATCATTTTTTGGCAAATTTAAGCAATATCAGCTTCGATTATGAAAGAAACGGCCATCTTGTAGCTCGCCTTAAAGGCATTCTTTTCCACCGCACGCCCTGCGGAAGTTCCCTTGCCCAAGGTCAGATGAGTTCGGTCATTGTGGTAATAGCGAACGTACTCCCTCATCAATCGCCATAGGTGCCGCTCATTCAGGATGATGACGTGATCGAGCATGTCCCGGTGGTAACTGCCAACTCAGCGTTCGTCAACACAGTTCTGCCATGGGCTTCGGAAGCTGGTTCGTTTGACTCAGGGCCCCGCGTCCTGACGATGTCGACCACCTCACTGTTGAAGTTCGTCGCCCGGTCGAAGATCACATGCTTCTGCGAAGCATGATTGGAGGAATGCTTCGCGCAGGAGCTGCACGACTCGAGAGTTTGTTTGATGTCGGCTACTTCCCAATGCACGATTCGCCGTCGGTCGCGTGAGATAAAAACATCTACGAAACATTTCGTTGACATCTACGAATGCCCTCGTATATGGTCATTTCCATGATGAAGCAGAGAGAACTACCCAGGCCCACAGACGGAGAATTGGAACTTCTGAGCATCCTCTGGGAGCGCGGTCCGGCTACCGTCCGGGAGATATTTGAATCCGTAAATACCAAGCGAGAAGTCGTATATACGGGGGTTCTGAAGCTGTTGCAGATTATGGCCGACAAGGGGTTGGTCAGCCGTGACGAGCGCGAGCGGGCACATGTCTACCAGGCTGCGATTTCGCAGGCGGATACTGAAGCCCGTTTCCTGCGCGAATTAAGCGAGCGGTTTTTTGCTGGGAGCGCTGCACAGCTTGCCTTGCGCGCACTCGAGATTGAAAAGGCGAGCGACGCGGATCTGGATGAGATTCGCAGGCTGATCGCCTTAAAGACTGTAATGGTCAAGTAGGAAATTGCGTAACTAGATGATTGCCGGAGTGAAGGAGGTTAACGATGGTCGAGCTGGCGTCCGAGTGGTTGCCCCGCAATGAACTGCAGGTACTTGGTTGGACACTCTTGCATTTTTGCTGGCAGGGTGTGGCGATTGCTCTCGTGTATGTGGTGGCCGACCGCATGACAGTGCGCGCCTCATCCACAATACGCTACTTTGTAGCTCTTGCAGTCATGACGCTTATGCCCTTGGCTGTTGCGTTGACTTTTCTGTGCGAGACGCAAGCGCTCCCTTCTACCTCCGCAATTACTGAAGGAGCGGGGAATGGTGCAGTGGCCCATGAGAGCATCGCCGAACAGCTTCCTCGCGCATTTCTTCCTGTTGCGAAGAGCCACCACAATTCGATTACCAGCTATGCGGAGGCTATGCTGCCATGGGTTGATGCCTTATGGATACTAGGGGTCCTGTTGCTGGCAACGCGCGCCATGGGCGGATGGTGGCAGTTACAGCAGATGCGGAATAGAGCGCAAGCTGTCATTCCCGAATCTCTAAAAAAGAGATTTGATCGCACTTGTGAGCTTTTACAGGTTGGCCGCGAAGTAACCCTGCGTGCTTCTGAAGAAGTGATTTCGCCAATCGCCATGGGCGTTTGGCGAACCACAGTAATCTTGCCTGTCAGCTCATTGATGCATCTTTCGGTTGAAGAGCTGGAAGCAGTCTTTGCTCACGAACTGGCACATATCCGGCGTTGGGACTATGCCTGCAACCTCTTCCAGATCGCAGTAGAGAGCGCCCTCTTCTTTCACCCGGTGGTCTGGTGGGTGAGCCGCGACCTTCGTGAGCGGCGCGAGATTTGCTGTGACGAGATTGCCGTGGAGAAGTGCTCCGATGCCCTGGTGTATGCGGGTGCCCTGTTGCGGCTTGAAGAACAAAGATCGGCAGAGCTTAGACTCGCGGTTGCACTGAATGGACACGGTGGAAGTTTGGTGGGGCGCGTGAAACGAATTCTTGGAGAAGGCGGAGATATGGAGAGCAAAATGACGAGCGGAGTGCGCGTAGCCGTAGCGGCAGCAATATTTGTAGGGCTGGTCTTTGGGCCGAAGATGAAAGACGCGGTTGCCGCGCCGATCGCACATTTTGCGAGTCAATCAACAACGAAGATCTCTCCAGCTCTGCATCAAGTGGCTGCACTGAAGAGCACAGCTAAAGCACAAGAGACGAGTACGCAACATACAACGGCTACTGAACAGCAAATTGGGACTGTAGCCTCCGGGCAGGAAACGCCGGTACTAATAGCAGAAAATGTGCAACCGGAACCGCAGGCTAAGGCGAAGACACCTTCTCCCAAGGGGACAGCATATCTCGATGGCATGCGCGCCGCAGGATATCCACTGGACCTCAACAAGGATCTGGACATACTCGTCTCATTGAGGTCGTTGGATGTGACGCCCGACTACGCTCAATCGATGGCCAGCCTTGGCCTGGGTAAACCATCCCTGGAGCAACTGATCTCGCTCAAATCTCTAGGCATCACGCGGGAGTACGTTGACGGACTCAAGCAAAGCGGCATTGGTCCTAAGGACTTTCAGGAAGTAGTGACCGAAAAATCTCTCGGGATTACTCCTGCATACGCTGCCGAAATGAAACGGTTGGGATTCGCTGACCTGGATGTTCCGAACTTGGTTTCCTTGAAAGCCACGGGTATGACGCCAGAATACGGAGCGTGGCTGAAAAAGGAGTTCCCTCAGGCGACACTCGAACAACTGAAACGGGCCGCAGTCTTTCATCTCAACGAAAAATTTGTGAGTTCGGCAAAGGCTCATGGCTTCAGCGGCACTGACTTGGACAAGCTGCTACGACTGAAGATTTCCGGACTACTCGACGAGTAGCTTCATTCTTCACAGACGAACCGTTGCATCACCTGCACAAGAATCCAGGAGATAAACTATGCGTTGCTCATGGTTAGGAATAGTTGCGCTTGTAGTCGCTTCGGCAGCAAATGCGGAGTCGACACCCGTAAGGTGTTCGATAGAAGCACGACACTCAGATGGGCGTCTGTCGATTGAGTGGAAGAGCGCGGAATGTACGTCCAAAGAAGACTGCCACAGCCGTAAC
>Ga0105248_10000978_pt1 | contig 31743 bp, 32 predicted proteins | sample KBSS34metaG_FD_81524 | JGI IMG/M metagenome (GOLD analysis project Ga0105248, IMG submission 81524) | Switchgrass rhizosphere microbial communities from Kellogg Biological Station, Michigan, USA - KBS S3-4 metaG | ecosystem: Host-associated > Plants > Roots > Rhizosphere > Soil | place...
CCTATCGGCTTCGCCGCATCCTCCCCGGTGACCGTGCGGAGAACGGGTCGCCAACGTCGCAGGGACGGATGAGCGGTGTCCAGCCACCCCTTGAACCGTGACGGTCGACGTGGGCGACCGCTTGTGCCGTTGCCAAGCGAGCTAATGGTAGCCCTCTTTCGGCCATACGGGAATTTTCGCGGCATCTTTCGAATGGCACGGCGAGAGGCAATCGGTTGTAATGACAGCATTCTGTAATTGATTGCAGGAGCACGGCACCGGGGTCTGGAAACCACCTCCGACAAGTCGCCGGACCGCGCGCGTTACGTTGACTCGCATTGGACGGTAACCGAGTGCCGACACGAAGAGTGGGAACCGACGCGGACAGTCCCGCCGAAATCTCTTCGCCTGGATGGCGCGATGTGTTCCGTCGCAGCGCGAGTGCGATGGTCGCCCAGAACACATCGCTCGCGGCCGCCGGGATCGCTTTCTATATGGTATGGGCGTTCTTCCCGGCCCTCGCGCTCGTCGTCGTCCTGGCCGCATCGCTACTCGACAAGGCACAAGTACTCGCGTGGTTGTCGTCGATCCGGGTCGATCTTCCGCAGAGCTTCAACGTCATCGTCACGTCTCAGCTCGATGCACTCGCCGAACGGTCGCGCGAGTTGTCGACTATCACGATCCTCGCCGCGCTCGCCGTCTCGATGTGGGGGGGCATGCGCGGCGCACGGGCACTGATTGCAGCGCTCAATCTGGTTTATCAGGAGCGTGAACGAAGAAGCTTTTGGCATCGGCAGGCGCTGGCGCTCGGTCTTTGCGTGGTCGGCGGCGTGTTCGTGCTGAGCGCACTTGCGCTGATCGTCGGACTCGACGGAATCAGCCTTGCCCTCGATTCGGCTGGGGCGACCCGGCTCCTCGCGCCATCGCGTTGGCCGGTGCTGATCATCGCAATGCTGCTGACTTTGTCCATCGCCTATCGCTACGGTCCATGCCGTCGTGTCGCCAAGTGGCGCTGGGTGACCTGGGGCGCAGCGATCAGCGCAACAATCTGGGTGACCGCCTCGTCGCTACTCGCCTTTTACGCCACGCATTACACGCGTCTCAATCCGATCCTCGGAACACTCGGTTCGGTTGTCCTCTTTCTTTTCTGGTGCTATCTGACCGTCCTCACCGTACTATTCGGCGCTCAGATCAACGCGGAACTCGAGCGCCATACGACCGAAGACACGAGCGCAACGCAGTCCACTGAACCCGCTGGAACGCGATCGCGGTAGCAGCGTCGGGTGCGTCGCTGACGTTGCAGGCCGCGTGGCGTCAGTCGTCGCGTCACGTTTCAGAGCCGGGTTTCAGGTCGGTCCGGCTCGGCCACGGCAACGCATATGCGACCGCTTAATGTACGGCGGATACTGTTCAGGGAACTGGCTCATCATGAACTGTTCAAGTAGCGGCGCTCTTCTCCTTCGGCTGATCACGTGGCCCCCTGGGGGGTCCAGCATTAACGCCGTGACGCTGCGGATCGACATGCCGCATCGCTATCACTTCACCGGGATGAGACAGGTTGCGTCGGACCGGACGCAACCGGAGGCGCGATCGGCCACGGAAGTAGTCCGTGACCGCCCAGATTTTCGACCTGACTCTCGTGCGATAAATCCACCGACACTACCGTCGAAGTCAGGATCGGCTGATCGTTCTTACGCGCTTCGGCAATTGCGGACTTCCTATTGCGCTTGCTCATTTGGCTCCTCCTAACGCTAGGTGTTATGAGCGTTTGCAGGAGTGTTATTCGACGATGTCCCCTGTTTCACCCGTCCAAAATCCTGTCCGTATGACGTCACAAATCGACAATTGCATACTGCCGCCAATCGGCATTGTTTGTCGGTGCGGGAACGTACATAAATGGCTCCGTGGCCCAAAGAACAAGCCCCTCACCCACTTACCGGTGGGCCGGGTTGCGGTAGCGGAACGGAAATAGTTCGAGGCGTGGGCATAAGTCGGTCAGGCTACACGCGAGGGCGCGGGCATCAGCGCGTCGAGCCGAACGCGCGCCTCGATGACTCCCTCGCGCAGCGCCTTCACGTCGCCCTCCGTCAAAGCGCATCGAGGTCGCGCATTCCGGGCACGTGACGTCATGAAGCCTCCAGGCGACTTCGAGGCCATACATCGTGATCGCGCCGCACTTGCCGCATTCGGCAATCAATTCGGCAACGCCATTCACTAGCAGGGAAAACCCGCCCTCTCGTTTCTGTTCGCTGGAATCCTTCGCGAGCACGCAGCAAGAGTACGCGAGGAGAATGCAGCGGTCGAACCCGCCTCAGGTAGTCTGCCTTCCCTCGAAAGCCGCCTTCAACGTCGCGATGTCCAGCTTGACCATCTTCATCATCGCATCGGTTGCCCGCTTGGCCTTCGCGCGATCGGGATCGTCCATCATCTTGAACATAACGGTCGGCACGATCTGCCACGAAATGCCGTAGCGGTCCTTCAACCACCCGCACGCCTCGGGCTTTCCGCCACCTTCGAGAAGCCCGTCCCAGTAGCGATCCAGTTCCGCCTGATCCTCGCAATTCACGACGAACGAAATCGCGTGATTGAACGGGTCCATCTGGCCGGCGGTCATCGCAGTAAACGACTGGCCGAAAAGCTCGAACTCGACGACCTTGACGGATCCCGGCGGGCCGCTCGGCGATTCGCTGGGCATCGTGACCACCCGGCTGACGCGCGAGTTCGGGAAGATCGACGCGTAGAACTTCGCGGCCTCTTCGGCTTCCTTGGCATACCAGAGGAAAGGGGTGATCTTCTGCATACGGTTCTCCTTCGAAGTAGAGGGCGGCCGGTTCTGCCAGCCGCTTGGGGCGCTACAAGATAGGACCGCTCTGTGCGCCGAGGTTCCCATCCCTAGTCGATCGGCGTCAGCGCCGTATCGAATTCGCTCTGCGCGTGAGCCGGAAGCGGTGCCCGGCGCAACGCCATAATGCGACTCGCATGGACAAGCGCTGCATCGTGCCAGGAGACGCCGCAGGTATGGGTCGCGTCGTGCGCGCAGGTCCCTTCTCGTTCGTCGGCGGCTGCGATGGTCATCGTGACCTCGAGTCCGCTGGCATCGTTGCGGACCTCGCCGGCAACGCGAAGGCGCAATGCGAGAACGCGTACGGCCGCCTGGAGCGGTCGCTGAGCGAGGCGGGTTCCAGCGCGAGCGCCGTCGTTCGCCTCGATCATGTCACGAGCAGCCAGGATTGGCTCCCGGTTCGGCAGGCCGTGCGCGAGCGGATGTTCGGCAAGCCGGCACCGCTCGCGAGCACCGGTGTCGCGGCGAGGATGTCGGGTATCAACATGCTGACGACGTTTGCGATCGCATGTGCCGATCAAGAAATGAAGGAAGTGCTCGTACCCGGCCCGCGCTACGGCATGGCGAACATCGCCGCTGCCGTGCTCGGAGGCCCGCTGGTGTTCCTGTCCGGCATCCGCGGCGTCCTCGATCCACGCAATGGTCAGGCCGTTGCCGAAGAAACACCTGAGGCGTTCGCGGCGCAGACACGCGTCGTTTACGGCACGATCGAAGCGATCCTCGCCGACTGCGGACTCACGCCGAACTCGATCCTTGGCATAGATTCGTGGCTTCGCGATAGCGCACGCGCTGCCGAGGACGAGGCGATCTGTCGCGAAGTGCTCGGACCGGTGCAATACGCTTCGACGCGAATCGCGCTGCCGCTCTCGGCGCGCGGCGAAACGGAGGTCACCGTTCTGGCCGCCGCGCCGGGGGTCGAGAAGAATGTTTACGACGATCACGCAGGCCCGATCGTTACGTCGGCAGCCGGCTTTCAATTCGTCGGCGAGTGTCGCGGAATCGATGGACCACCCGCCCCCGCCAACCTGACGCTCATCGCAAACCCGCGAGCCCAACTGTCGCGCGCGCTGGGCGTCCTCGACACAGTTCTGCGCAATTGCGGCTCGGACTTGTCGAAGACCGTCCGCCTCGAGCTCTACTTGCGCGACATCTACTTCGCCGATGCGGCACAGGCCATGCTGCGCGAGACATTTGGCGAAGACGGCCCCGCGGTCGCCATCATCGGTGCCGATCTCGAAAGTTTGGTCGAGGTCAAGCTGAACGCGATCGCCATCTGACCTACAATCATGCGTCCAGTTCGTTCTGCATGACCATGAAGCTACTCACCTTCATTGACAAAGACCGTGACGCAACGGCTCGTGTCGGCGCCTGGCTCGATGGCGACGTCATCGATCTTGCGGCGGCATCGCGCGGCAGCAGCACCGGGTTTCCGTCATCGCTGGGATCGTTGCTCGCGGCCGGCGCCGGGGGCGTTGCTGCCGCGAAACGCGGCATCGAGGCAGCCTCTCGCGCAAGACCGGGCGACGGCGTCCGATTCAAACGCGACCACGTCACGCTGCTACCGCCGATCCTCGACCCGAACGTCTTCTTCTGCGTCGGCAAGAACAACAAGTCGCACTTGGAGGAGCTGGTGCAGAACCAGCTCATCAAGGAAATCCCCAAGGAGCCGACGGGGTTCGTGAAGCTGAACTCGGTCATGGTCGGCGACGACGCGCGGGTCGTGCGTCCGCGCGGCATCAGCACACTCGACTACGAGCCGGAGCTGACGTTCGTCATCGGCAAGCGGGCCTTCCGCGTGAAGCGCGACGACGCGATGGACTATATCGCGGGCATCACGGTCACGAACGACTTGAGCGCGCGCGAAATCCAGAAGCGGGAAGTGGCATCGGGCACACGTTTCTGGACCGCGAAGAACATGCCGGGCTTCGGCCCGGTCGGGCCGTACATCATCACGCTCGACGAGATCCGCGATCCGCACGACTTGTGGATCACGTGCGTCGTGAATGGGGAGCAGCGAATGCGCGTCCACACCGGCGACATGATCTTCAGGATCGGCGACGTGCTCGAGCACTTCACGCGCTGGATGCCGTTCGAGCCGGGCGACCTGATCGCGATGGGCGCGCCGGCGGGCGTTGCGGTGGGGCAGCCGAACGCCGACGACCTCTACCTCAAGCCCGGCGACGTGGTCGAAGTCGCCATCGAAGGCTTCGCGCCCCTGCGTACCCGCATCATCGACGAGCAAACGACATGAGCAAGATCACGCGCGGCAATCCGCCGAATTTGAAGAACGTCCGCTCGAACATCTATCATCACTTCATCCGCGTCGACAACCCGACATCGCTGATCTTCCTTTCGGGACAGCTGTCGCGCGACGCGGACGGCAAGCTCGTCGGCCCCGGCGACATGGCCGAACAGACGCGACAAGCGATCCGCAACATGCAGACGGTGCTGGAGGCGGCCGGCGGCAGCCTCGCGAACATCGTTTCGATCGTCGTCTACACGACGGACATCCGGCAATTCAAGGAGATCGTCGCGGCGCGCATGGAATTCTTCAAGGATCATCTGCCGACGAGCACGATCGTCGAGGTGAATCATCTTGCCGATCCGGGTCTGCTGATCGAATTCCAGGCGACGGCCGCGCTGTAGTTAGCGGGTCGCGCCGCTGAACGTTCGCGGCAGTGGTCGCGTGGGGCGCGCGCGAGTGGGAGTGCCATGCGTTACGGGGTGGCGCTGACGAGCGGGCGGCAGCCACTGGCACATTGCTGCGCTGAGTGGCGCCGCAAAGAAGGCGCCGGGTACCCGTAGCACGGCGTTCACGGACTCCGAGCGCGAGACGCGCTCCGACCAACGCCGGGCGCGCCTCTACAGAACTGACCTGGTGCGAGCGCTACAGATCCTCGAGCCGCGGCCCCGGGTCCCGGAGCAGCTGACACGTCACGCAGTGCGGACCGCCATAGCCGGTCGACGATTGGGACAGATCGACGTCGAGGCACTCGACGCCTTCACGCCGTAGCGCCACGATCGTCTGCTTCGCCGCGGCGGGAATGACGATCTTCCCCGGCGCGAGCGTGAGGATGTTGCAGCCGTATTGCACGAACTCGTCGGGCGGAACCTCGACCAGCCGGAACTTGAGATCGCGCAGATACTTGATCGTCGCCCAGTTCAGCATCGACGGATAGACGATCGCGAGACCGAGATCCACGATGCCGAGCATCATGTCGGGATGCGAAACGCCGCCGGCCGGAAAGTCCCACAGATCGACGTAGCCGGGACTGTGCGCGATATACAGCTCGACGCCGATGCTTTCGAGAATCCACTGGAGCTGACGCAGTCCTTCGCGATTCGCCGTCACTCCTTCCGCATAGACGTAATGGCGATCGTCGAGCCACGCGCCCGCGCCGATCTCCCCGACGCCTTTGCCATGGATCGAGAACAGGATCGGACAGCCGATCGACATCAGGTATTGCGCCCAGCGCTTTTCGCGTCCGACGAGGTAGCCCGAACACGCCATGCGCGGAATGATCGCGCCGGCGTTCGTCACCAGAACTTCCGACGGCGTAGTGAGATTGCGCTGATAGCCGTAAGGACCGATCGCCTCGTCGAGCGATGGGGGATCGAGCATCAGCACTTCGACGTCCTCGCCCTTCAGCGCCGAGACGAACCGCTCGAACTGCCGCTCCATGATCTTCAGATCGGGCAGCCGGCGCTGATACATCCGGTAGTACGCCGGTTCTTCGGCAAACGCTGCGCGCACTTCGCACTCGGAAGGTGGCGTCAGCATCACCTTGCGCAGGCGGCCGATCCCCTGCGCGCCCCACCGCCCCCACATCGCTTCCTGTTCGCTCTGGAAATCGCGCTCGTGAAAAATGTCGGTGCGGCACGGCCTGCCCGCCTGAAACCACGGCAGCTTCCGGATGCGTTCGAGCTCGGCGGCGGTCTCGCTCGTTGTGTGGGAGGCACTCATCGTCTATCTCGCTCGGATAATTTACCGTACGTGTTCCAGGCGGCCGCCCGTCGCGCGGCCGATCGTGTAGACGACGATCAGCGACAGCGTGAGCAGCGCGATCGACAGCGCCGCGCCTCCCGGATAGTTGCCGACTTCGCCGAAACGGCTGTAGATCAGGTTGGAGACGAACAGCACGCGTCCCTTGCCCAATACCATGGGAATGACGAACGCGCTGATCGAAAACGTGAAGCAGAGCATGAACGCCGCGAGGAGACCGCGGGAAGAAAGCGGGATGGTGATCGTCGCATGTGCCTTCCAGCGCGGCGCACCGAGCGCCTGGGCCGCCTCGACGAGTCGCGGATTCAGCGACTGCAGCGGTGCGAGCAGCACGATGACGGCCATCGGCACGAGGCAGTGCAGCAGTCCCAGAACGACCGAGATCTCGGCGTAGCTGCGGCTGTTGAGCGTGAGACCGAGCAGGTCCGAGAGTCCGCGACCGAATCCCGCCGGACCGACGGCGAGCGACACCGAATACACGCGAATCAGAATGCTGAGGAACAGCATCACGACGAGGAACGCGATCCACGCGCGACGCACGCGCGCACGCGCCTCGCGCGCGACACGATAGCCGATCGGATAGGCGAGCACGAGCGCGAGCGAGGTCGCGATTAGGCTGATGCGGAACGTATCCGCGAAATAGTGGACATAGGCCGCGCTTGCGAGGCCGACATAGTTCTCGATCGTCAGCGGTGCGTCGTGCGCGGAGCCGACTCGACCCGGTACGAACACGCGCAGACTCTCGTCGCCGACCATCAGCAATGGCGCGACGAGCAATATGAAGACGACAAGGAGCGCCGGAACGATCAGCCCGGCGCCCCGTGGAGCGCGCATGTCCCGTTACAGCAGCGGAACGATCTCCGTCTCGAAGCGCTTGATCGTATCGTTGAGCTGCGCGGCGAGCACCGTGAAATCCGGGAAGTACGCGTACTTCGCGAGTTCGTCGCCCTTGAATGCGATGTTCTCGGCGAATCCGCTCGACTTCGCCTTGCGATTGGTCGGGCCCTGTCCCAGCATTTCGTTGAAGTGCTGGTTCTGCTCCGGGCCGACGAAGAAGTTGAGGTAATCCTTCGCCGCCTTCTTCTGCTTCGACGACTTCAGCACGACCCAGCCATCCTGGTACATGAACGCCTTCATGCCCTTGTCGTCGGGAACGTGCGTCAATGCCTTGATCGGAAAGTTCGTGGATAGCTTCTTCCACGGGGACATGTTCCAGAACGCGACCGTCGTTTCGCCGGTCGTCATCGAGTTCAGGAAGTCCGTTTCCGTCGCCGCCACGCGGCCGATGTTCCCCGACTTGGCGAGCTTCTTCAGGAGCTCCCATCCCGGTTCCATGTTCTTTTCGTTGCCACCGGCGGAAAGCGCGAGCGAAAGCAGCTGGAGATTCGAGTTGATGCTCGGTCCGGGCCAGCAGATCTGACCCTTGAGCTTCGGATCGAAGAGCTGCTCGATGCGCTGCACCTTGACCGGCGCCTTGTCGTCGCGATAGCCCCAGAACATGCCGGCGAGGCTGCGCGGCACATTGACTATCGCGCCGTTCTTGTCCTTGAAGAAGTACTCGCTCGGGATGTCGCGCAGGTTCGGCATCTCGTCGAGCGTCAGCGGCTCGAGCCAGTCCTCGTTGATCATCGTCACGTATACGGGATTCCACGCGGCGACGATGTCGTACTTCGGATTGGGCCACGCCGATTTGATCTTCGGCAGCACCGTCCCCGCTCCACCCGAGTGCAGCTCCCACGTGATGTCGACGTTCTTGTCGCCTTCGGTGATCTTGCGCGTCGCCTCGATCAGCGGCCCGCCCCAGTCGATCCCCGTGAGCTGCGTTGTGGTCTGCGCGCGGCCCGGCAGGCTTGCGCCCGCGGCGAGCGCGGCGGTGCTTGCGAGAAAACTGCGGCGAGTGAAACTCATGAGACGTCCCTCCTCCTTTTGGCGTCGCTGCGGCTCAATTTCTGCTGGGATACGCTGAACCCACGCTCGTGCGCCATCCGCCTGCGTTCCGAAATCGGCTGGCGCCGCTCGACTTCGATGCCGTCCTGCAGAATCGTCGTGATCTTCGTCCCATCGCTCAGGATGGCGATGTCGGTGAGCGGGTCGCCGTCGACGATCAGAATGTCGGCGCGCGCGCCCGCCTCGAGCGTACCCACTTCACCCTTCCATCCGAACGCCGCCGCATTGTTCGACGTCGCGGCCTTGATCGCGGCCATCGGCTTCATTCCAATGAGCTTCACGAAATGCTCGAGCTCGCGCGTGTGCCACTCGCCATACGGCGTGACGGAAAAGCCCGATTCGGAGCCGGCGAGCATCGTGATTCCCGCCTCGTGTGCGCGATGCTGGATGCGCGCGAGTGCGTCGAGCTCGCGACGCTTCACCTCGATGTAGTTCGGGTCGACGCCGACGTCCCTCCCCCACTCGACGATGTTCGCCGTGAATGTAAACGTCGGGCAGATCGGCGTGCCGGCGTCGCGGACGAAGCCGATGTCCTGCTCGCGCAGGTACGACGCATGGATCACCCAGTCGATGCCGGCCCGCACGGCGGCGAGAACGGTTTCGGGATAGCGCGCGTGGATCGTCGTCTTGCGGCCCAGCGCGTGCGCCGTGTTGACGACCGCCTGCATCTCCTCGTCGGAGAGACACGGTCCCGCGTCGGGCTTCCGCTCCTGCGCCTGGCTGTCGCCGCTGATCTTGACGAGGTCGACGCGATTCTTCACCTGCTGGCGCACTTCGCGCACCATCTCTTCGCGGTTGTGACAGAGCACGCCTTCCGCGGAAACGGGCATGCCCAGCCACGACGGGAAATAATCGGCGAAGCCGCCGTCGGCGGCGATGTGCCGGCCGGCAGCGAAGATGCGCGGCCCGGGATACATGCCGCTCGCGATCGCATCGCGCGCGGTCACTGCCACGAGCCACGTCGAGCCCGGATCGCAGAAGCTCGTCACGCCCGCGCGCAGCACCTTGGCGCAATTCCAGACGGCGCGCACGGCGGCCCACTCGGCGCCGCCGTAGACGTCGACTTCCTCCGCCGTCCGCCCTTCGCCATAGCTGATATGGCAATGCGCGTCGATCAGTCCGGGCATGACGGTCTTGCCCTTCGCGTCGATCGTGCGATCGGCGGGATCGTCCGCTTCCTTCGATGCGCGTGGACCGTCCCAGATGGCGACGATGCGTCCGTCCCGGATGCGGAGCGATGCACTGCTTCGCGGCTGATCGGCGATCCCGTCGATCAGCTTGCCCCCGACGATGTCGAGTGTTCCCATCATGAATCCAGCTTCGAAAGATCGATGCCGTAGAGCTTGGACACGTTGCCCGACGTCATCGCGGTACGCTCGGCAGCGGGTATATCGCCGAGGATTTCGCCGATGCGCTGCCGCGTGTGCGGATACGGACACGGCGGATGCGGAAAATCGGATCCCCACATGATGCGGTCGATGCCGATTTCGTGGCGAAGCTTGCCGGCCAACGGATCGTTGATGATGCCGACGAAGACGTTTTCGTCGACATACGCGCGCGCACGCTTCTTGAGCGGCCTCAGTCCCGGAAACTTCTCGATGCGGTCGACGCGGTACTTCAGGATCGGCAGCCACGACGCGTCGTACTCGGAGAGAAACACCGTTAGCCGCGGGAAGCGGTCGAAGATGCCGCCGAAGATGAATTCGTTCGCGAGCACCGGGGCGGCCTCACCGAAGAGTTCGATGAACGAGCGCGGAACCTCGCCGCGCTCGTCGTCGCCGTGATACGTGAACGGATCACGCACGCGCCCGGTGACGATGTGCAGCGTCACCGGTACCTTCGCTTCCTGTGCGACTGCCCAGAACCGATCGTATGTCGCGCTTCGGTACGGCGGCGCGCCCTCGATCGGCTGCGTCGGCACCATGATCCCGCGCGCGCCGCGGCGGATGATGCGCAGCGCTTCGTTGGCCGCCCATTCGGGGTCGTCGATCGGGACGATGCCGACACCGAGCAAACGCTCCCGCGACGCGCTCGCGTACTCCACGATCCAGTCGTTGAATACCTCGGCGCATGCGCGGCGCATCGCAGGATCGGGAATGCGCGGAACCCACAGTGCGAACGTCGGGTTCAGCACTTCCGCGGCGACCCCGTCGGCGCGCATCAGCTTCAGCCGGAATACGGGATCGGCACCGGCCTGCACGAGCTCGCGCACCCGCTGATCGTCGCCGACTGCGTTGACGAGCTCGTCGATCCGCGCCGCTTCGCCGGGACGCCCCAGATAGAAGAACGACCCTTCGTGGCCCTCGAAGTCCTTGACGATGCGCGGCAGCGCGTCGCCGAAGCGCTGGCCGATGGCGCGCGTCCACAGATCGCCCGGCTCGAGCACGTGGGAGTCGGCGGACATGATCGGCGCGTCGTGCGGGTGGTCGCTCATGCGGATCTCCGGAGCGTGGATTCAATATACACCCGGCCCTTCGGGTGCATGAAATGGGTGCGCGCCGTGCGAGCGCGGAGCACCACGGGACTGGTGGTCGGTTGTTGCGTCATGCCGCGCTCCGACTCGCTTCGCGCAGGAACGCGAGCGCGTCGGCCGTGAATTGCAGCGTGAAATTGAGCAGCCGATGCGGCGCGCCGGGATAGACGGAGACACGCGACCCCACGATGTGGTCCGCAAGGTAGTGCGCATACGAGGGAGGCGTGACGGGATCCGAGCTTCCCACCGCTATCCACGTGGGGCAGCGGATCTCCGATAGCCGCGCCCGCACTTCATGCCCAAGAATCGCGCGGTAATGCCCGGCGATACCGATCTTCGAAGGCGGATCCGATCCTTGCCAGCGCGCGATCCGCAACGCGATCTCCCGCTCGATCTCGCCGTCGTGCGCATTGATGTACTCCGCGCCGAATGCACTGAACGCCGTGAACATCGCCCACAGTTCCGGCGTCGTCTCCAGCAGTATCTTCAGCAGGATCTCGTAACGCCGGCGCAGATACGGCTCGACATGCGAGAACGTCGAATAGAGCGACAGCGATTGCACGCGCTCCGGCGCATCGATCGCCATCTGCAGGCCGATTGCGCCGCCGAGCGAATAGCCGGCGATGTGCGCGGATGCGCAGCCGAGCGCGTCGAGCAATGCGAGCGCATCGCGCGCCATATCGGGGACCGTGTAGCCGGCTTCCGGCACGTCGGACTGACCGATGCCGCGCAGGTCGTAGGTCACACAGCGAAAATGACCGGCAAACGACGGCACCTGGTCACGGAATGCCGTGTGATCCATGCCGTTGCCGGCGATCAACAGCAGCGGAGGTCCGTTGCCGCTCACCTCGTAATAGGTGCGCACGCCGTTGGCCGTCGTGAATGGCATGGTCTCGTCAGCTCGTGAGAATGCAATCGGCCGGCCGAAAGCCGACCGTGATCCGCGTTCCCGGGGTCGGAAGCGACTGGTCTCGGTTCTGTTCGACGCAGATGAGCGTTCGGCCGGAGTCAAGCGCGACGGCGTGATGGATCTCGGACCCGAGGTACTCGGCGCCCATTAGGGTTCCGCTTACGGTGTTCAGCTCTTCGCTTGGGAGCGCCTCGGCCGGCAACATGCGCAGGCGCTCCGGTCGTACGCAGAACTGGCCGCTCTCCCCGTTCACCGAACCGTCGGAGCGCACGACGAACCGGCCCTCCGCCGTTACGAATTCACGGAACCCCGGCGCGAGTCCCTGCCCCAGCTTTCCTTCGAACCAGTTCGTCCGGCCGATGAATTCCGCAACGGTGCGCGTGCGCGGCGAATGATAGATCGCCGCCGCACAGCCCTGCTGCAGGACGCGGCCCTGATCCATCACGATGATCTCGTCGGCAAGGCTCATCGCCTCCTCCTGATCGTGCGTGACGATCAGCGTCGTGCAATGCGCTGCCTGCAGGATCTGCTTCAACTCGAAGCGCAGTTGCTGCCGCAGCTTGGCGTCGAGCGCGGACAGCGGCTCGTCGAGGAGCATCACGTCGGGCGTGATCGCCATGGCGCGTGCGAGCGCGACGCGCTGCTGTTGTCCCCCACTCAAACCTGCCGGACGGCGATCGTCGAATCCCGCGAGGCGAACGAGCGAGAGCATTTCCCGGACGCGGCGCGCGGTCTCGTCCCGCGAATCGCCGCGCTGCCGCAGACCGTAGGCGACGTTCTGTGCGACGGTCAGGTGCGGAAACAGCGCGTAATCCTGGAAGACGAGACCGACGCTGCGCTCGTGCGGCCGCACGCCGCGCATGTTGCGCCCGCCGATGGCAATCGTACCTTCGTCGGGCTCGACGAATCCCGCGATCATCCGTAACGTCGTCGTCTTGCCGCAACCGCTCGGACCGAGCAGCGCCAGAATCTGTCCGCTTTGCACGTCGAAGGAGATATCGACGACGGCAGGCGTGTCGCCGTAGCGCTTGCCGACGTGCCGAACTTCGAGAACGGGTGTTGCCATCGCTACGGCTTATAGTAGCCGGAACCGATGACGCGATCGAGGCCGGCGAGCCAGTCGAGCATGCACATGAGGCCGATCGAAGCGCCGATGATCAGAACGGCGGCCGCAGCGATCGTGAGGTCGAAATTCGCGTGCAGCATGCTGACGAGCGCGACCGGCAGCGTGTAGCGGTGCGGATCCGACAGGAAGATGCTCACCGCCACGTCGTCGAGTGAGAACACGAACGCGAAGATCGCGCCGGCAGCGACACCGGTTCGAGCGAGTGGAAACGTAACAGTCCAGAATGCGCGCGTCGGACTTGCCCCGAGGGATTGCGCGACCTCGACGAGCGAGGGGCGGATGCCGCCCAATGCCGCAAGCACGGTGCGGATCGCGTACGGAAACGTGATCAGCACGTGTCCACCCAATAGCCGCAGGAACGTGCTGTCGACGCCGGTCCGCGCATAGAAGATGAGCAGCCCGAAACCGATGACGACGCCCGGCACGATGAGCGGCGACAGGAAAAGCGAGATCAGCGGCTGCGCGTAGCGGCTCGGCAGGCGCTCGAGCGCGACCGCCGCGGCAAGGCCCAACGACGTCGAAGCAAGCGCGGTGAGCGTAGCAATCTGCAGGCTCGTCTTCAATCCCTCGAGCAGATACGAGTCGGAGAAGAACTTCGCGTACCAGCGAAGCGAGAGCGACGGCGGAGGGAACGCGCCGAGGTAGTCGCGCGCATCGAACGACATGGAGAATGTGATCACGAGCGGCAACAGCAGCAGGAACACGGTCAACCATATGCCGACGACGACGATCGCGCCCGAAACATCGTCGGCGATTCGCTGCAACCGGTGCCGCTTGCGCAGGCGTTCGACTGCGTTCCCGAGTCGTGGCGGTGCGTGAATCCCGGCGTCCATGCGGCGGATATTATGCGACGCGCGGTGCGTGAATCGGCCGCAGGGTACGGTTGCGGTCTCGCCGAAGCGGTGGGCACGGCAAGTCGCGGCGTCTGCGGCCGACCCTCCCGACGCGCGTCGAGGCCGTTCCACAAACCATGACGAGGCGCACCGTCAAGGGGAGCTGTAGAGCCAGGACGAGCCCGACTCGTCACGGCGAGCCGTGCCGCCCACCCGCGGTATAGTGGCTCCCCGCCGCGACTCATTCCTCACGCGATCGATGCACTCGGACCCGCCTGCGCGACGTGCTTCATGTCCACACGCCCGTCGCCTGGGCACGCCGCGGAAGGGATGATCCGATGACCTCCGCGCGCTCCGACGCCTTGGTCCTCTTCGGCGCCACGGGCGACCTCGCCTACAAGAAGATCTTCCCCGCGCTCCAGGCGATGATCCGCGCAGGCGAACTCACGGTGCCCATTATCGGCATCGCTCGCGGCGACGGGTCGCTCGACACGCTGCGTGCGCGCGCCCGCGAAAGCCTCGTAAACAACGGAGGCCTCGACGAAGACGCGTTCGCCAGGCTTTCCGCGCAATTGCGCTTCGTCCTCGGCGATTACCAGGACCCTTCAACCTACATACGTCTTCGTGCAGCGCTCGGCTCGGCGTCACGGCCGCTGCATTACCTCGCCATTCCACCCAGCATGTTTGGCCCCGTTGCGCAGGGTCTTGCAGCTTCCGGCTGCGCGACGAATGCACGGGTGATCGTCGAGAAGCCGTTCGGGCGCAACCTCGCCTCCGCGCTCGCGCTCAACGCGACGTTGCACAAGGTGTTCCGGGAGAGTTCGATCTTTCGCATCGACCACTATCTCGGTAAGGAGGCGGTGCAGAACCTGCTGTACTTTCGCTTCGCCAACTCGCTGCTCGAGCCGACCTGGAATCGCAGCTTCGTCGACAGCGTGCAGATCACGATGGCCGAACGCTTCGGCGTCGAGGGCCGCGGCAGCTTCTACGAGGAGGTCGGCACCATTCGCGACGTCGTGCAGAACCACCTGCTGCAGGTCATCGCATTGCTCGCGATGGATGCGCCTGCGGCACAGGACGCCGAGACCCTGCATGCCGAAAAGCTCCGCCTCTTTCGCGCGATGCGGCCGCTCGATCCCGCCGACGTTGTCCGCGGCCAATACGCCGGCTATCGTGACGAACGCGGCGTTGAGCGGGATTCGCATGTGGAAACGTTCGTTGCGCTCCGCCTGCACATCGACACTTGGCGCTGGTCGGGTGTCCCGTTCTACATCCGGGCAGGCAAGCGCCTGCCGATTACGGCAACCGAAGTCATCGTCGACTTGAAGCGCCCGCCGCTTGCGATCTTCGACGACGTTCCGCCGTCGATGTCGAATTACTTTCGCTTTCGCCTGAGTCCGGAGGTGCTCATATCGGCCGGCGTTCGCGTCAAGGCGGCCGGGGAGCGGATGCGCGGGCAGCCCGTCGAGCTCGTCGCACGGCACCAGCCGACCGGCGAGAAATCCCCGTACGAGCGACTGCTGGTTGCGGCCATGCGCGGCGATACTTCGTTGTTCACGCGCGACTCTGCGGTCGATGCGGCGTGGCGCGTCGTCGATCCGGTCCTCGGCGGCGGACCGGCGCCTTACGCGTACGAGCCGGAGACGTGGGGCCCGGCGGCGGCGAACCAGGTGTTTCGTGGACCCGAGGGATGGCACAACCCTGTCGCCGAGCAAAGCGCTCCGTGCTGACGTTCCCATAACCTCGTGGATGCGGCCGCCACGTGCAGCCGCTGTTTTGACATTGCCCATGGTTGGGTGGAATACTGCCCGCTCGCATAGTCGAGGGAGACGATCCATGCGTGTTCTTTCGCTGAATTTCGGTCGCTTGCTTTCAACATCGTTCGCCGTGTCCGCGCTGCTGATTCTGGTGAGCGGTCAACTCGGAGACGTCGCGCAAGCGCAGGGTCTCCAGGACAAGATCAAGAACAAGCAACCGGTAGTCGTCGCAACCGAGGATGACTATCGGCCGTTCGAATTCATGCAGGACGGCAAGCCGGCGGGGTTGGACAACGAGCTGTTCCAGCTGATGAAAGCCGAAGCCAAGTTCGACCTGCGGCAGGAGATCCTGCCGTGGACGGGCCTCCTCGCAGGCGTCAGCAGCGGAAAGTACGATGCCGCCGTGACGGGTGCGCTCATCAACCAGGAGCGCGCAAAGGCGTTCGATTTCGCGATGCCGATCGCGGCGAACACGCATTACTACCTGAAGCGCGCGAACGACAACAGCATTAACAGCGTCAAGGATCTGTCGGGTAAGACGGTTGGCGTTCAGTCGGGAAGCGTGCTTTTCGCGCGCTTGCCTGAGCTCGAAGCGATGCTGACGAAGACGGGCGGCAAGCTCGGCAAGGTCGTTCAATACGCGTCCTATCCGGAGGCGTACCAGGACCTCGCGACGGGACGCGTCGACTACGTCGTGAACGGGGAAATCAGTCTCGTGGCCGTCATGGCCGAGCGGCCCGGCGTATTCGCCATGGGGCAGCCGGTCGTCAACAGTCCCTCGTACGTCGGCTGGCCCGTCAAGAAAGGCAACAAGGAGATGCTCGACTTCCTGAACGGCTTCCTGCAGAAGGTGCGGGCGAACGGGAAGCTGGCCGAGCTACAGCAGAAGTGGTTGAAGGTGACGTTCAAGGATTTGCCGGAGAAGGTCGACCCGACATTCTGATTCGACAGCGGTAGCTCTTCCTGCCCGCTACCGCTTGTTTTCTTCGCTTCCGCTATTGCTCGAGGGCGCCGCCGTCACGGCGCTCGTATCGATCCTCGCGATTGCAGTCGGCGTCCCATTGGGACTCCTTCTGGCGATCATTCGCTGGCGCCGTGTTCCGCTGCTGTCCAATGCGGTGGCGGCGTACGTCAGCCTGATCCGCGCAACGCCCGCAATCACCCTCGCTCTGCTTATTTTCTTTGCGCTTCCGAGTTTCGGAATCGTGCTTACGCCGCTGGCCGCCGCCGTGTTGACGCTCACCGTGAACACCTCGGCCTTCAACTGCGAGATCTGGCGCGCCGCACTGATCGATTTTCCCGCCGAGCAGCTGGACGCCGCGCGTGCATTCGGCCTTCGACCGCGACTCGCGTTTCGCAGGATCATCTTTCCGCAGATCTGGCGCACAAGCCTGCCGGCGCTCGTGAACGAGATGACGCTTCTCATCAAGGCCAGCCCCGCGCTCGCCGTGATCGGCCTTGTCGACCTGACACGAGCGGCAAGCCGCATCGGCGCGGCCACGTACAAGCCCCTTCCTCCCTTCATCGTCGCGACGTTGCTCTACGTTCTGCTGGTCCTCGCGTTTGTCGCGCTTCAGCGGCTCGCCGAGCGACACCTTTATGCGATGCGATCGGCGCAATGACGAAGGATTTCCTGATTGTCTTCGGTCACTTCGACCAGTTCCTGGCGGGACTGTGGAACACGCTGTGGCTTGCCGGCGCAACGCTTCTTCTTGCGTCGGTACTCGGCTGCGCCATCGCAGCGCTGATGCTCGCGCGGCAGAGGTTCATCCGGAAATCGGTCGCGTTCCTCGTGGACGGGATGCGGTGCATTCCCTTCCTGCTGCTCGCCTACCTCGTGTATTACGGACTGCCCGAACTCGGGTTGCAATTCGACAGCTGGACGTGCGGGGTCAGCGCGCTCGTGCTCTATCATTCCGCCTACATCGCGGAGATCGTCCGCGGCGCGTGGTCCAATCTCGCCCGCGAACAGATCGACGCCGGCAAGGCGTTCGGATTCCACGGGTACAGGCTGTTTCGGCGCATCATCCTGCCGCAGCTATTCTTCGCTTCGGCGCCCGTCGTCGGCAATCAGACGGTGCAAATCCTGAAGGACACGGCATTCCTCATGATCATCACCGTGCCCGAGCTCACGTTCGTCGCAAGCTCCATTCAGGCGACGTATTTCGTTCCCTTCGCCGCGTTCATCGTCGCCATGGTTCTCTACTGGGCAGTGACACTCGTCATCGAGGCCGGCGTCCGGCGCGTCGAGCTTTCCGCAGCGCTCCGCCGTGCTTGAATCACCCCTGAGCTGCGCCGCCCGACACTCCTGCGTCCTGCGCCGTGCCGCCTGACACAGCACCTCGTTACGCGTTGGAAGCGCGCCGGCTCGGCAAGCGCTTCGGCTCGCATCAAGTGTTGAGTGACGTGAGCTTCGGCGTTCCCCCGGGGAAGACATTCTGCATCCTCGGTCCCTCGGGTTCGGGCAAATCGACGCTGCTGCGTTGCCTGAACTTCCTCGAAAGACCCGACGAGGGCGAGGTGCTGCTCGAGGGAGAACGTGTGGGAGTCAGAAACGGCACCTACATGAAGGAGCGCGAGCTTTCGTTGCTCCGCGTCCGCATGGCCATGGTCTTCCAGCACTTCAATCTGTGGCCGCACCTGACCGTTCTCGGCAACGTCATCGAAAGTCCCGTGCACGTGCTCGGGCGTGCGCGTGACGCGGCGACGGCCGACGCGCAAGCACTGCTGAGGAAGGTAGGGCTGGCGGAGAAGCAGGATGTCTTCCCGCATACCCTTTCGGGGGGACAGAAGCAGCGCGTCGCCATCGCGAGGGCATTGGCTATCAATCCGAAGATCCTGCTGTTCGACGAGCCGACCAGTTCGCTCGACCCCGAGATCGTCGGCGAGGTGTTGTCGGTCATGCGACAGCTCGCGTCCGAGGGCATGACGATGATCGTCGTCACGCACGAAATGGGTTTCGCGCGCGAGGCCGCGGACACGACGATCTTCATGGATGCCGGCAAGATCGTCGAGGTGTCCACGCCGGAGGAATTCTTCGTGCAGCCTAGTACCGAGCGCGCACGGCAGTTCCTGCAGCGATATGTGAGGTGATCGGACGGACGCTACCGCCGGACCTGTCTCCAGCATGTGACGTGATGCGATGTACCCTTCCAATGGAAGTCTCTCCAGCGACATATGAGGTGATCCGATGGAATCCTACGATACCCATTCCGGCCCGGTGATCGAGGCGAGCCGTGTGCTTTACGATCGTGTGATCCCGCCGGGAGAAGACTGGTCGGGACAGGTCGATCGCGGATCCGTGTTGCGGCTCGTCGACCTGCACGGCCGCCAGGCCGTCGACTTCCTCTGCTACAACGCGGCGGATCCGTCCGAACGCTACAACGCGGCAGACACGATGAAGATCGGGGGTTCGATCTACATCCGGAAGGGAACGCGCATCTTCTCGGATATGGGAAACGTTCTCTTCACCGTCATCGAGGACACGTGCGGATTCCACGACACGATCGGCGGCTGCTGTTCGCGCGAGAGCAATCGCGTGCGCTATGGCGTACAGGATGGCAAGAACTGCCGCGACAGCCTGCTGCGTGCGCTGGGGCGTCACGGCCTCGGAAAGAAGGACCTGGTGGCCAACATCAACTTCTTCATGTACGTGCCGGTCGGGGAAGACGGCCGCATGGCGATCGTCGACGGCGTTTCCAAGCCGGGCGACTACATCGATCTCAGGGCGGAGATGGACGTGCTCGCAGTGCTGTCCAATTGCCCGCAGATCAACAATCCGGCGAACGACTACAATCCGACGCCGATACGCGTCGTGATCTACGCGTAAAGGGACGTCGACGCTGCGGCTACTCGCCGAGCGCGCCGATCGCCGAACTCCGCGTCCGCGATTGCGCCGAGGACCCGCGTCGCGGCCGCCGCATCCGACTGCGCTTGGAGAGCCGCGCTATGCGCGAGCGGCGACCGCCTCTATCTCGACCTTCCAATCGGGATGCGAGAGCCGCTTCACGGTCACCATCGTCACCGCGGGCCGATCCGAGCCCGGAATGTCACGCCACGAGTCGCGATTGAGTTGAACGTCGCGGGGATCGGTGATGTAAACGTGGACGCAAACGAGGTCTTCGGGCCCCATTTCAGCGGCCGCCAGCAGCGCGAGCACGTTCTGCCACGCGCGACGCACCTGGGCTGCACTGTCGCCTGCGAGCGAACCGTCGGGATTCACGCCCACCTGGCCGGCAATATGGAGCCACCGCGCGTTGGGCGGCACTTCGACCGCCTGGCTGTACGTAGCGAACGGCGCCACGACATTATCTGGAAGGTATCGCTTCAAGCCCGGCATCTGATCGCTCCTGTTGTTCAGTCCGGCCATGCGTCAATCAGGCGGCGTCAGCGTGTGCCATTGCGTCGCCGACTCGTAGGCGTTCGCCACCCGTAGCATCGTCAACTCGTCGAAAGGGCGTCCGACGACCTGCAGACCGATCGGCAGGCCTTCCTTCGACATACCCGCCGGCAGCGAAATAGCCGGCAGTCCGGCCATGCTGAACGGACGCGTGTTTCGGGCGAAGAGAAGCAAGCTGGCGGGTGTCGTCCTGCCTTCGCTACGCGTGGGAAGCGCGGAAGTCGTGGGCGTGATGAGGACGTCGACGTCGCGGAACAGCGCTTCCAGCTCGACTCGTACCTGTGCGCGAATGCGCAGCGCATGCAGATACTGCCGGGCAGAGATGAACTCGGCCGCGCGAAGCTGCACGCGAAGGTCCGCGCCGAGCTGCTCGGGTCTTTCACGCAGCACCTGTTCCTGCGTCGAATCGGCTTCCGCAACGGTGATGATCGTCCCGGCCGCGTGCGCAGCCGCGGCCAAATCGAACCGCACGGGGATCGTTCGCATGCCGAGCGCTTGCAGACTGCCAATCGCCGTGTCGAATGCTGAACCGATCTGGAGATCGAGCGATGTTTCGAAAAAGCTGCCAGTGAGAATGCCGACGCGAAGACCGTGCACGTCGCCCTGCAATCGGGCGACGAGGTTTGGCGCAGCGCGATGACTCGCATACGGATCGACGGGATCGTGTCCGGCAATCGCCTGGAAGAGCAACGCGGCATCGCAGACCCGACGCGCAAACGTTCCGACGTGGTCCATCGTCCAGCTTCGAGTCAGCACGCCTGACCTGCTGACGCGACCGAGCGTCCCTTTCAGGCCGACCACGCCGCAGAAAGCCGCCGGAACACGAATGGACCCGCCAGTGTCGGTCCCCAGCGCGCCATGAACGAGGCCGGCAGCGGTTGCGATTGCGGATCCTCCGCTCGAGCCGCCCGGTATGTAGTCGGGATTCCACGGATTGCGTGCGCGACCGTACAGCTCGTTCTCGGACGTCATGCCTCCGGCAAGCTCGTGCGAGTGGAGCTTGCCGAGGATGATCGCGCCCGCGGAGCGCAGGTGCGCGACACACGTCGCGTCCTGCTGCGCGATCAGCGTTCCCACCGATCGGCTCCCGGCCCGCGTCGGTGCGCCCGCCACATGAATGATGTCCTTGACGCCGATGATGACGCCGTGAAGCGGCCCCCGCCGTTGGCCTCGGCGGAGCTCGGCATCGAGCGTCGCTGCTTCCTCGCGTGCAGAATCGGCGAGGACTGTGACGAACGCGTTGAGCGTCGAATTGACACGCTCGATGCGTGCGATCGCTTGCTCGACCAGTGCCGTGCAAGTCGTCGTCCCCCCTTCCAGCATGTCCGCCACCGCTGCTAAGTCGGTGGCTGCCGATTCGTCGACGGTCACGGCTCCGGCCAGCGTTCGAGCCACGCGTCGGCCAAACGGGGCGAGATGAACGGCTCGTCGGTGAAATGCAGGCGAACCTTGTCGATGTCGTCGATCAGCTGCTGCAAGCCGGCGAGCGGCGCAACGAGCTCCCGTGCGTCGGATTCGGTCAATTCCAGTCCGAGCACTTCGCGTCCCACCTTCCTGACCGTGTCGATATCCATATTTCGAAACCTTCGTGTTTGGCGTCAGATGGTCGAAGCAAGCGAAGCGCCGCGCTCAACTCACATGCAACCGGATGTCTTTCGGTCGACGGTCGATGCCGTTCGTCAACGCGATGTCCATGGGACACGCGGAGAAAACCATGATGACGTCGACGAGCGTGCGGATGACGAGATGATCGCCCGGTCGCGAGACCGGCGGCTCGATCGTGAGCTTTCCGTCGTCACCGATCTGCACGTTTTCGAACAGGTTCCACGGACTGGGAACACGCGGCGCGTCGATTCCCAGTTCGCGCAGCGCCGCGAAGAAGTTTTCCGCGCAGCTCGCGTGCTTCCCTTGGAAGCCCAGAAGTCGGTAACGCGCTTCGTCACACGCGGAGAGAAGCGTGTCGTGGACGCCCGGAGACGTGTCCTTTGCGAGGTTGAGCACCGGTCGTCGACGATTCGAGTACAGATCGTCTCCAACGCATGGTCGCAACTTGTCGAGCGACGAGCGCGTGTGCTCCATCGACAGGACCTCGCTCGTGTCCGACGCGCACAGGGCCCACGTATCCACGACTTGCTGACCGTAAATGTTCGTTACCGTCATGCAAGCACGGGCCGGCAGCGCAAGTGCGATGCCGGTGCCGGCCTTGAGGATGAAGGGGTCAGCCATCAAGCACTTTCGTCGATCTCGATTCTTGCCGGAACTGCGCCCGCACACGCACGACGACGTGAAAAGCGACACACATGCTAGGCAGCGGCTGCGGGGGGCTTAAGCGAATGCGCAAAATCGGGCGTCTTCGGCGGCTCCTCGCACGGCGCGACCTCGCGCTGCACACACTCGAGCGCGGTCACGGGATCATCCGCATAGGTGAAGAGCGCGACGTCTTCGGGCGCGATCATGCCGTAGCGCGCGAGCGCGTCGAAGTCGACGATCTCGTTCCAGTACCTTCTCCCGTACAGAACGACCGGGATGCGGCGCGCGAGCTTCCCGGTCTGGGCAAGCGTCAGCAGCTCGAACAACTCGTCGAGCGTTCCGAATCCGCCGGGAAAGACGATCAATGCGCGCGCCAGATGCGCGAACCACAGCTTGCGCATGAAGAAGTAGTGGAATTCGAACGTGAGCTCAGGCGTGATGTACGCGTTCGGACGCTGCTCGTGCGGCAGCCCAATGTTCAAGCCGATGCTCCGGCCGCCCGCATCCGCGGCGCCCCGGTTTGCGGCTTCCATGATTCCACCGCCGCCGCCGGAACAGACGACGTACCGGGCGCATGTGGGCGGCTGGCTCAGCGACCACTGCGTGACGAGGCGGGCGAGCTCGCGCGCGTCTGCATAGTAATTGCCGAGCGGACCGTGAGCAGCAAGCCGAGCGGATCCGAAGAAGACGACGGTATCGGACACCTTCTCGCGCGAAAACGCCTGCAGCGGCTCCAGGTACTCCGCGAGGATGCGCAACGGTCTCGCGTCCTCGCTGTCGAGAAAGGCTTCGTCCTTGTAGGCGATTTTGACGCGTCTGCGCCTTGTCGTCATCTCATCTTCCCATCCGCGCGAAGTCGATGTATCCGCGCGACGCGTCAGCGCGAAGCAGCTTGACGCGCACGGCATCGCCGACGTCGAGACCCTCGAAGCCACGAACCACGCGCCCCTCCACCGTCGGATGCGAGATGCGCACCCACGTCCCCTTCGACGACGCACCGGTCACGATCGCGTCGAACCCCGCGCCGATCCTTCCCGCAAGCAGCAACGCTGCGGCCGATTTCTGCACCTGCCGCTCGACTTTCGTCGCGTTGTCCTCCTGCTCGGTGCAGTGCGCCGCCAGCGCCTGCAGCTCTTCGTTCGAATAGGGCGCGCGATCGCCGGCGAGCGCTGCCTTTACCAGGCGCTGAGAGATCAGGTCGGGAAAGCGACGGTTCGGCGCGGTGGCGTGCGAGTAGTCCCGCACCGCGAGGCCGAAGTGACCCTCGCCGCGCATGCCCGGTGCCTCCAGCGCGTACTCCCCGGAGCCGAGAAGCTTCACGACAGCGAGCGACAGGTCGGCGAAGGTTTCCGGATGCGACGCGCGGCGTTCGGTCAGGAACGCGTCGAGCGCGACGGCATCCGGCACCGCGGGCAGCGTGTGCCCGAGCGCTGCCGCGAGATCGACGATCCGCTCCCATCGTTGCGGCGATCCGAGCACGCGGCGCAGCGAAGGAAATCCGTGCCGCCCGAGGAAAGTCGCGACCGAGACATTCGCCGCGATCATGAAGTTCTCGATCAGTTCCTTGGCGCGGTTCTTTAAATCGGGCCGCAAATCGGACAGCGCACCGTCGTCGAACACGGGCCGGACCTCGAGCGTCTCGAGCGTGAGCGCACCTCGTTCGCACCGCGAGCGCTTGAGGCACTGCGCCACCGCATCCTGTGCGCGCAGTTGCGCATCGAGCCCTTGGACGGCGGCCACGGCCGCTGGAACCGGTCCATCGCCGTCGAGCCACGCTGCCACGCCGTTGTACGCGAGCTTGGCGTGATTGCGCACGACAGCGCGGTAGAGGTCGCTCGCGACGACATCACCGCGATCGTCGACCGTCATGTCGACGACGACGGCGAGCCTGTCGGCGGACTCGCCGAGGGACGTGAGATCGGTCGACAGCTTCTCGGGCAGCATCGGAAAGATGCCGCCCGCCGTGTACACGGACGTCGTATTGGTTGCGGCGTGATCGTCGATAGCGGAGCCGCTCGCAACCAGTGCATCGACATCCGCGATCGCGACGAGGATGCCCGCCTGCCCGCGACCTTCGTCACGCTGGTGAGCGACGGTCAGCTGGTCGAGATCGCGCGAATCGTCGTTGTCGATCGAGCACCACGGCAAATCGCGCAATTCCCGAACGTCGACGCCGGAGGGATCGGCCGGTCGATTCATTTGGGCGAGTTCCCGCCGCACGGCCGCCGAGAAATCGGGCTGCAATCCGCGCTGAAGCATCACGGCGTGCGCAATTTCGGCGAGCAGAGAAGGTCGCTTGAGGTCGGAGAGGCTCATCTCAGTCCATCACGCCGATCAAACCGATCGCCGGTTCGCACGCGCGGCTCGCGCACTTATAATCCGGTGCTTCCGGACTGTCCACCCATCGAGCTTGCGATGCGACGTCGCACTCGGAACGTGGAACCGGACTCGACCGTTCGCGCATACCGTCACCTCGACCATGAGGGGAATCGACCGATGAATCCAGATGCCCGCTCATGGAAGGTCTTCGACGCCAAGACGCCGATCCTGACCTACGAGTATTCGTTCGGTGTCGGAACGTCCAATGCGCTCGCCGTGGGCGGGAAGGATGGCCTCATCCTCGTCAGTCCGCCGTGCCGCGTCGGCCAGAGCGTGTTCGACGACCTCGCACGTTACGGCACCGTGCGCGCACTGGTCGCGTCGAATGCGTTTCATCATCTGGGACTGCCGGCCTGGAAGGCGCGCTTTCCCAATGCCGCCGTCTTTGCACCCGCACAGGCGGTGGCGCGGGTCGAGAAGCGCACCGGCCTGAGCGGGATTCGCCCGCTTGCCGATGCGGGTTCGGTGACGGGCCCAAACCTAGAACTGGTCGACATGCCGTACTACAAGACGGGCGAAGTCCTGGTTCGCATCAAAACCGACCGCGGCGACGTCTGGTACGTGACGGACATCATCATGAATTTTCCGGTGCTGCCGAAGCATCCGATCGCGAAGGTCGTGTTCGGTCTCACCGGCAGCGGCCCCGGCCTCAAGTTCAACAACGTCTCGCCGCTTTTCATGGTCAAGGACAAGCAGGCGCTGCGCAAGTGGTTCGCGGATGAATTCCGCAAGGTACCCCCACGCTGGCTGATTCTCGCGCACGGCAGCATCGTCGATTTCGCGGCCGACAGTTCGGCGCATCGCTCACTGTTTGGGACGGGCTGACGAGCACCCGTTCGGGGTGCCAGGCGCAAGGCCGCCCAAAAACGGCATCGAAGTGACGTACCGCTTCACATGCTGACACCCGCTCGCCCACGGACGTGATGATCTGCGGGCCCCTTCCGCCGATGGATGACGAACTCGCCATCGCGTGAGCCTCCACATCCCAAGCGCACTGGTATAGCGCCTGCTTCCCCTTCGCACGACCGCGCGGCGTCGCCGCCCGGAGGATCGGAGGAAGCGGACGGTGGAAGGCGCAGAAGCAGGCAAGCGCAAGTTCAATGTCTGGACGTTGCCGTGGCGCCTCCTGCGCTTCTTCGGCAGGCTCGCCGCCGGCTGCTTCGTCGCGATCGGCGTTCTGGTGGCGCTCGCCGTCGTGAGCTTCATCCAGTTCGAGGCGATCGTCGAGGCGATCGATTCCCGTTACTCGACGGAGATCGACGCTCACCTCGGCATCCACGAGGCTACCATCGCCCGTCTGCGCGACCCCGCGTACTTCGCGCAGCAATCGGTGCTGGTGACGGAAGACCAGAAGACGGTCGCCTGCATCTCCTCACCTGAACACCGGATCCTGATCGACGACTCCGTCGACATCCCGCCGCTCTTCGTCGCCGCAATCCTCGCCTCGGAGGACAAGAACTTCTTCACGCACGAGGGCATCGACAAGGGCGCCATCGTGCGGGCGTTCGGGAAACGTGTGCTGCAGGAAAGCCGATCGGGCGCCTCGACCCTCACGATGCAGATCGCCAAGCATCTGCGCGGCGGTACGGGCCGGCCGTCGACGGAGATCGAAAAGGTCGGCGACATCGTCATGGCGCTGCGCATCGAGCGCCAGTTTTCCCGCGAGCAGTTGCTGCTGAAGTACGTGAACATGCCGTACTTCGGTCGCGGCCAATACGGAATCGAAGCGGCGAGCCGGGCCTACTTCGGAAAACCCGGCAAGGAGCTCGCGCTCCATCAGACGGCTTTCATCGTGGCGCTCATCAACAAGCCGGCGCTCCCGGACCGCTCGTTCGCGACGGATCCGATGATCAAGGGACGCGATGCGATCCGCGATGCGAACTGGGCGGAATCGGCACGGGGCACGATGCGGGTGCTGGACTTGATGCTGGACCAGGGTGTGATCACCGACGTGGAGCACGCGCGCGCCGCTGGCCTCGTCGACAAGTCGTTGCGCAAGGAAATCCTGCCGCCGGGCATGGGTTGCGGGACGCACGACCACTTCCTCGAGCGCGTCCGCATCCTCTACAAGGATCGATTCCCGATCAACAAGGGCGGGCTGACGATCTCGATTACGCGTGACGACGCGCTGCAGGACGTGCTCGCCAAAGCCGTGGACCTTACCGTGCGCACCTACCTCGCGCGGCACCCGAACGACAGCGACAACGACCAGCTTCGCGCCGGGGCGTTCGCCATCGATTTCACCGGCGACGTGCTCGCCGAGGTGGGCAACCTGAATTTCAGTCCCTTGAAGTACGACGTGATGGCAACCGGCTGGCGGCAACCGGGATCGACCTTCAAGATCTTCACGTACGGTGGCCTGGTCGAGCAGCTGACGAACGAGGTGCTGCGAGAGGGAGGGTCACGCAGCGTCGACGAGATCACCGCTGAAGTGCTCGAGCGCTGCACCGTGCTCGACGCTCCGATCTTCGTTCCGCTCGGCCGCGGTCGCGGGGAAAAGAAGATCGAGAACTTCCACTCGCGCTCGGAGCCGGAATATCGCGGCGACATCAGCTGTCGCATCGCGTTGGGCGAATCGCGTAATACCGCGGCGATGCGCGCGGGGGCGCGCGCCGGCATCAAGCACGTGATCGAGCTGACCTATCGCCTCGGCATGCCGAAGGACGAGAAGCACATGTTGCAGCCCTACCCGACCACAGCGATCGGTGCATCCGAGGTCAACCCGCTGTCGATGGCGACGACCGCGGCGTTCGTCAATGGCGGTTTTCGCGTGACGCCACGGTTCGCGAACGATGTGTGCCGCGAGGGCAAGTCGCTGCTGCGCAAGGAAGCCGACGGCCGCGCGAGCGCGTGCGACATCAAGGGCGAGAATCGTACGGCGCCCGAGCGGCTCCTGCATCCTGCAGTCTCGGCGGCGATGGTGGAGCTGCTCAAGGGACCGCTGGATATCGGTCCGACCGGCACCGCCGCGCCACTGCGCAGCGGCGTCATTCCAGGATTGGATCCGTTGAGCGATGCCCTGTGGAAGATGAAGCCGGAAGAACGAAAGAAGCGGACGCTCGCGTTTCCGTCCGAGCAAGCGGGCGAGATCGCGGGCAAGACCGGTACGGCCACGAATGCAGACGGCAAGACGTCCGACGTCTGGCTGCTGGTGTTCGTTCCCGGACCGCCCGACCAGCCGGAGAAGGGCGTGATGCTGGGGTTCTGGATGGGCAAGGACTCGAAGGATCATCCGCTCGGCGATCGCGGCGCCACGGGGGGACCGGGCTTTGCCGAATCGGGTGCGCGCAACTGGGTGCATTCGGCGGCGACCGTGCTCGCGTTCCTGCAGAAGGAGCGCGGATTGCTGCAGCCGGGTTACAAGTTCCGGCCGATCGTTCGTGACGACGTCCTCGTCAAGGAGGACACGAAGAAGTCGCCACCGGTATCGCCCACTGCCTTTGGCGTTGGCACCGCAAGCACATCCACGCAGGTGCAGCCCGTCCTTTCGATTCCCACCGGGAGCGAAGCAACGCCGGCACAGCCTGTTCTTCCGGTCGCCGCTCAAGGCTCGGCGAGCCCGCCGTAGGTCTTGGCGCCGCCTTTAGCTTCGCGTCGGCCGGGGCTGCGGCGGCTGCTGCCGATGATCTAATGCCGCTTGAAGTACTGCACGGCGCGCTCGTGCTTCTTCGCGGCCTCGAGCGTGGCGAAGGTTCCGAGATTACGCCGCTTGCCGGTCTTCGGATCGACCTTGCGGGAATAGAGCCGATATTCTCCAGAGCGAAGCTTGCGGATCATGATTGCCGCAGTGTCACGTACAAGGCGGACGCCGGTCCGGTCGTCGTGTGCGAGAGGCCGCTATTCTAGCGATCGGAACTTGCACGACGGTCCATCGATCGTAGCGTCATGGACGAGGCTCGCAAGTTTCGCGCGGGAGATCCCTTCCCTTCGCTGACATGGCCGAAGGTCGGCGGAGGAACGTTGACGTTGGCCGACGAGCCGGGCTGGCGTTTGCTTGTCGTGTATCGCGGGAAGCATTGCCCGATGTGCCGGAAGTATCTCGATGGCTTGGACAGGATGCTGGACGACTTCGGTCAGCGTTCGATCCGCGTCGCAGCGATTTCCGCGGATTCACGCGCCAAGGCCGAGACGGAGGCGCGGGACGAAGGCTGGCGCTTCCCGGTCGCGTACGACTTGTCGCTCGACGACATGCGCCGGCTCGGCTTGTACATCAGCAATCCCGAATCGCCCACGCAGACCGATCGGCCATTTGCGGAACCGGCGCTGTTCGTCGTCAATCCGCAAGGGCGGACGCAGGTGATCGCGATCACCAATGCGCCCTTCTCCCGACCGGATCTCGCCACCGTGCTCGAGGGTCTCAAGTCGACGCAGGACGACCAGGCGCCCATTCACGGGACGGCGGAGTAAGACAAGCGTCGCCGCCGTCAGTCTCGCGCTCGAGAAGCGGAGTCGCCTGCGCCGGCGATGCCACGCATCAAAAGCCGACGTCCGTCCGGCCCTTCAATCCGAGAATTTCGCGCGCGTCGTCCGGGGTCGCAACCTCGAGCCCCAATCCTTCGATGATCTGGCGTGCTGAGCGAACCTGCGCGGCATTCGATTCAGCCAGCGTTCCCGGTCCCAGCCAAAGGCTGTCCTCGAGCCCCACTCGCACGTTGCCGCCCATCGCCGCCGCCTGGGCGGCCACCACCAGCTGATTGCGCCCGGCGCCGAGCACGCTCCAGCGGTACTGATCACCGAACAGGCGATCCGCCGTGCGCTTCATGTGCACGACGTCCTCGGGATGCGCGCCGATCCCACCGAGGATGCCGAACACGCTCTGGATGAAAAGCGGCGGCTTCACGACGCCGCGGTCGAGGAAATGCTTCGCGGTGTAGAGGTGTCCGATGTCGTAGCACTCGATCTCGAAACGGGTGCGATTCGCCGCGCACGACGTCAGGATGTATTCGATGTCCTTGAACGTGTTCTTGAAGATGCGATCGTCGGATGTCTCGAGATACCTGCGCTCCCACGGATGCTTGAATTCCTTGAAGCGGTTGAGCATCGGAAACAGCCCGAAGTTCATCGAACCCATGTTGAGCGACGCGACCTCGGGCTTGAGCTGGAGCGCGGGCTGCAGGCGTTCCTCGATGGTCATCGTCGCGGCGCCGCCCGTCGTGAAGTTCAGCACGACATTCGAGCGCCGCTTGATATCGGGTGCGAACTCCCGGAAGTACTTCGGATTCTGCGTGGGACTGCCGTCGATGGGGTCGCGTGCGTGCAGATGGACGATCGCCGCCCCCGCCTCGGCCGCGCCAACCGCCGCATCCGCGATTTCGCGCGGCGTCACGGGCAGATACGGCGACATCGACGGCGTATGAATGCTGCCCGTGACGGCGCAGGTGATGATGACTTTGCGGCGCGCGGCCATGGTGTTCGTCCTCAGCTGAAATCGGGTTCGTTGCGCTTGTGCCGACGCAATGACAGCAGGCGCCAATCGCGCCACCGCATTCGCCCGTCGCGTTCCGCCGGATTGGCGGGCGGCTGCAGCTGCCGCGTCACATTCTGCACGTTGTCGGAGTCCCACACGACAGGCGACGGCGGATCGGCGGCCAGCGCGCGGTAGAACGGCGCGTAGCGCGTGCAATAGTCGGCGACTCCTCCCGGCGCATTCAGCTCGATGGTCGCGAACGGGCCGATGAAGGACCAGCGCAGGCCGAGGCCGTCCCGCACCGTCTTGTCGACGTCCTCCGGCGACACGTATCCCTCGCCCACGAGGCGCATCGCTTCGGAGAGCAACGCGCCCTGCAGCCGGTTCAGGATGAAACCATCGAGCTCGCGCTTCACGGTGATCGGCACCTGGCCGATCGCCGTCATGACGTCGCGGGCGCGCGCCATTGTTTCAGCGCTCGTCCACGGTGCACCGCAGAGTTCGACCACCGGCACGAGATGCGGCGGATTCACTGGATGCGCGACGAGGCAGCGCGCGCGGCCGGCGAGACCGTCGGTGAAGCGCGAGGCCGGAATGGCCGATGTGGAACTCGCGATGGTGGCCGTCGCCGGCGTGGCGCGATCGATGCGCGGATAGAGCGCGCGCTTCACATCGAGCACTTCGGGCGCGTTCTCCTGCACCCAGTCAACGCCCGCAAGCGCCTCCTCGAGATCGGCGACGTAATCGATACGCGCGGAAGCCGACGCAGCATCGTCGGCGAGCCCATACGATTGCTGCTCTGCGAGTCCCGCTTCGATGTGCTCGCGTGCCACATCGAGCTGCGACGCCACGCTGTCGTAGAGGCGCACACGCCATCCCGCGCGCGCGAACACCATTGCCCAAGATCGCCCGATCAGGCCGCCGCCGATCATCGCCGCCGTCGTCGTCATCGTTTCACATTCATCCTGGAGCTGGGGTCTGTCGCCTGCGCTTGCGCGGTCCGGCGGACCGCCCGCACTTTCCCCGTCTGTCCCCCTCCGCAGAAGAACCGATCGCCGCCATCGGACTCGAGCCCCGACACATTCATTCCGGCGGGCATCTCGAGAATTTCCTGCACGTCCCCCGTGTGAGGATCGACTCGTCTCAAGTCGCTCTCGTCATTTTCCCACGTCCCATGCCAGAGCTCGCCGTCGACCCACGTGACACCCGTGACGAAGCGTTTCGATTCGATCGTGCGAAGAATGGCGCCTGTTTCGGGATCGATCTGATGGATCTTGCGCTCGCGATACTGCCCGACCCAAAGCGTCCCTTCCGCCCACGCAAGTCCCGAGTCGCCGCCGCGACCGGGCGCCGGAATCGTCGCGAGCACACGGCCCGTCTTCGGATCGATCTTCTGGATGCGGTCCTCGGCGAGCTGATACAGGTGCCGGCCGTCGAA
>Ga0105248_10000981_pt1 | contig 31678 bp, 29 predicted proteins | sample KBSS34metaG_FD_81524 | JGI IMG/M metagenome (GOLD analysis project Ga0105248, IMG submission 81524) | Switchgrass rhizosphere microbial communities from Kellogg Biological Station, Michigan, USA - KBS S3-4 metaG | ecosystem: Host-associated > Plants > Roots > Rhizosphere > Soil | place...
ATGACGAACACGCAAAGCGCCTTCGGCGAGCAGATGGACAGCCTGTCCGACATGGTGTCCTTCGGCGCGGCGCCCGCGCTCATCGTCTACGAATGGGCGCTCAAGGGCCTGGGCAAGCTCGGCTGGATCGCCGCCTTCGTGTATTGCGCCGGCGCCGCGCTGCGCCTGGCGCGCTTCAACACGAACATCGGCGTCGTGGACAAGCGCTTCTTCCAGGGGCTTCCGAGTCCGGCGGCCGCGGCGCTCGTCACCGGCTTCATCTGGCTCATGGACGACGCGGGCTTCAAGGGCGCGCGCAACATCGATTGGCTGTCCTGGCTCGCCTTCGGCTTCACGCTCTATGCGGGGCTGACCATGGTCACCAACGTTCCCTTCTACAGTTTCAAGGACGTCAGCTTCAAGCGCTCGGTGCCGTTCATCGTGATCGTGCTGATCGCGCTGTTCATCGCGGTCATCAACATCCACCCGCCGCTCGTGCTGTTCAGCCTGTTCGTGTGCTACGGGCTTTCGGGCTATGCGGTCTATGTGTGGAGAAAGCTCAAGGGCAAGCCGGTGAGCGTCATCGCGACCTCCACCGACGAACCCGACGAGGAAGGCCTGCATCGCTGAAAGCGAAGCATCGACGCCGTAAAACGCGCTATATTGCCCGCTCCATGAAGAACCTCAGCCACGCCTGCGCAGCCGCGATCGCGCTGCTTCTACTAAAGGTGCATAGGGCGCGCTGAAACGTTCTCGTCTCGACCTTTTTCGGAACAAATCGGCCCGCCAGCGCAACGCAGCGGGCCGATTTGTTTTTCTTCGCGGCGTTGCCAGCTCACCAGGAATCAAGACCATGGCTGACAAGCTCATCATCTTCGACACCACCTTGCGCGACGGCGAGCAATCGCCCGGCGCATCGATGACCCGGGAAGAGAAGCTGCGCATCGCGCGGCAGCTCGAGCGACTGCGCGTGGACGTGATCGAGGCGGGCTTTGCGGCTTCCTCCAACGGCGATTTCGAGGCGGTGCAGGCGATTGCCGCGGCCATCAAGGAGTCCACCGTGTGCTCCCTCGCGCGGGCAAACGACCGCGACATCTCGCGCGCGGCCGAGGCGGTGAAGGCGGCGAACCGGGCACGGGTCCACCTGTTCCTGGCCACATCGCCGCTGCACATGGAAAAGAAGCTGCGCATGACGCCCGACCAGGTGTTCGAGCAGGCGCGGCTCTCCACGCGCTTCGCGCGCAACCTGCTGGACGACATCGAGTTCTCGCCCGAGGACGGCTATCGCTCCGAGCCAGACTTCCTCTGCCGAGTGCTCGAGGCGGTGATCGCCGAAGGCGCCACCACGATCAATATCCCGGACACCGTCGGCTACGCGGTGCCGGAGCTCTATGGCGAGTTCATCCGCTCGCTGCGCGAGCGCATCCCCAATTCGGACAAGGCGGTGTGGAGCGTGCACTGTCACAACGACCTCGGCATGGCGGTGGCCAACTCGCTGGCCGGCGTGAAGATCGGCGGCGCGCGGCAGATCGAGTGCACGATCAACGGCCTGGGCGAACGCGCCGGCAACTGCTCGCTGGAAGAGATCGTCATGGCCGTGAAGACCCGCCGTGATTACTTCGGGCTCGATGTCGGAATCGACACCAAGCAGATCGTGCCGGCGTCGCGACTGGTGAGCCAGACAACCGGGTTCACGGTGCAGCCGAACAAGGCCGTCGTGGGTGCCAACGCCTTCGCGCATGCGTCGGGCATCCACCAGGACGGCGTGCTCAAGGCACGAGACACCTACGAAATCATGCGCGCGGAGGATGTGGGCTGGTCGACCAACCGCATCGTGCTGGGCAAGCTGTCCGGGCGAAATGCCTTCAAGCAGCGCTTGCAGGAACTGAACATCGCGCTTGATTCGGAGGCCGACGTAAACGCCGCGTTCGCCCGCTTCAAGGACCTGGCCGACCGCAAGAGCGACATCTTCGACGAGGACATCATTGCCTTGGTCAGCGAGGACAGCGGAGAGGGCGACGCCGAGCACTATCGGCTCATTTCGCTGTCACAGAGTTCGGTTTCCGGGCAGCGTCCGCATGCCGACTTGGCGTTTGCGTGTGGAACCGTCGAATTTCGGGCGCAGAGCGAGGGGAACGGCCCGGTCGATGCCACCATCAAGGCCATCGAATCCAAGGTGCAGTCAGGCGCGGAAATGTTGCTGTATTCGGTGAACGCAATCACATCGGGCAGCACGGAATCACAGGGCGAGGTGACGGTGCGGCTTCAGCACGGCGGACGGGTGGTGAATGGCGTAGGGGCCGATCCAGACATCGTCGTTGCGTCAGCCAAAGCCTATCTCGCGGCGTTGAACAAGCTCCACAGCAAGACCGAACGCGTGGCCGCTCAGGGTTAGGGTCGACCCGACCGCTTGGGTAAGGGTGAACTCCCTCACACAAGGGGCACTTGAGGAAGGGCACGTAAGTTTTTGATCTTGTGTGCCTTTTTCCTTCCCCCTAAACTGCGCACGGGTCGGGCGCTGGGGGTCTTTTGTGGTGAAACTGAACATGTTGAATCGGTACCGTCTGATGGCGGTTTGTGTGGCGAGCGCCGTCGCTTTTGCGCTCCCTTTCGCAGCAGATGCTGCAACTTCCCAGCGTGATGGCCAGAAGAAGACCTTTTCGGCCAAGTCGAAGAGCGCCAAGGCGGCTCGCGGCACCCGACGCACCGCCTCGGTCACCCCCGCGCACCTCGTTCGCGCCGCGCCTTCCTTCGGCCAAATCAACGGCCTGCATGCAACCCCCGACGCGCTGGATCTGAAGTCCAGCGTGGCCTTCGTCATCGACCAGGACACCCGCGAGGTCCTGCTCAACAAGAACTCCCAGGCGGTCCTGCCGATCGCCTCGCTCACGAAGCTGATGACTTCGGTCGTCGTCGTCGAGGCCAATCAGCCGCTCGACGAAATGCTGACCATCACCCAGGACGACATCGACACGGAAAAGGGCAGTCACTCGCGCCTGGCCGTGGGTACGCGTCTGACGCGCGGCGAGATGCTGCATCTCGCGCTGATGTCCTCCGAGAACCGCGCCGCTCACGCTTTGGGTCGCCACTACCCGGGCGGGCTGCCGGCCTTCGTTTCAGCCATGAACCTCAAGGCACAGACGCTCGGCATGCTCGGCACGCACTATGTCGAGCCCACCGGGCTGTCCAGCCGCAACCAGTCCAGCGCGCGCGACCTGGCCCTGCTCGTGAACGCGGCCTACGACTTCCCGCTGATTCGTGAGCTCTCGACCTCGCCCGAGTACGCCGTGGCGGTGGGTCGTCGCCATCTCCAGTACCGCAACACCAACGGCCTGGTGCGCAATCCGGCCTGGGACATCGGTTTGCAGAAGACCGGTTTCATCAACGAGGCCGGTCATTGCCTTGTGATGCAGGCGCAACTCGCCGGGCGCAAGCTGATCATGGTGTTCCTGGATTCGGCCGGCAAGTACTCGCGCATCGGCGACGCAGAGCGCCTGCGCCACTGGATCGAGAGCCGGCCCGCGACGGCCGTGGCGGCCACTCCGGTGGAGATCATGCCGGCCACGCACACCGTGGCGCCCGCCGCGCAGACGAGCACGCTCCCGGCCGCGGCTGCTCCCGCTATCCCGCCGTCGCCCGCGCGCGCTGCCCCCGCGGTCTCGCCGTCGATCGTCGTGCCGGCCACGCAGGCGACGATCCCCGCCGCCGCGTCGGAGGACGCGGCCGAGCCCGCGGCTCCCGCACTGCTGCCCGCGGTCGCGCCTCAAGGTCAGCCGCACCTGACCTCCTGATCCGCCGCATTGATTGAAAAAGGGCCGCATGAGCGGCCCTTTTCATTTCCGCCGCATAGGCGGGCCGATTCAATCAGGCGCCCACGTGATGACCGAGCGCCGCTGAGATCTGCGCGGCCGTGCCCTTGAGACGCTCCATCCATGCGTCTTCGAGGCGGTCGGCAGGCGCGGAGATCGATAGTCCCGCCACGAGCTTGCCCTGGTCGTCGTAGATGCCCGCGGCCATGCAGCGCACTCCCAGTTCCAACTCCTCGTTGTCGCGTGCTGTGCCGTGATGCAGCACGCGCGCCAGCTCGCGCTCCAGGGCGCCGAGGTCGGTGATGCTGTTTCGGGTGTGGCCCGACAGGCCTGTGCGCGTGGCATAGGCGCGCACGCGCTGGGCGTCGTCGTGCGCGAGGAAGAGCTTGCCGACCGAGGTGAGGTGCAGCGGGGCGCGACCGCCAACCGCGCGCACCACCTGCATGCCGGATCGCTCGCTGTAGGTGCGCTCGATGTAGACGATTTCGTCGCCTTGTCGCACCGACAGGTTCACCGGCTGATGGGTGATCTTGTGCAATTCCCGCATCGGGCCCAGCGCCGCGTCGCGCACATCCAGCCGCGCCTTCACCAAGTTGCCCAGCTCGAGCAGCCGCATGCCAAGGCGATAGCTCCCGGCCTCCGGGCGATCGACGAAGCGACCGATCGCCAGGTCATTGAGGATGCGGTGCGCCGTGGAGGGGTGCAGTCCGGTCTGCTCGCTGATTTCCTTGAGGGAGACCGGGTCCGGATGAGCGGCGAGCACGCTCAGCAGCGAGAAGGTGCGTTCGAGCACCTGGATGGTCGGTGTCTGGGCCTCGGTCCGTTTCATTCTGAGTCTCGGTCCCTTTTTGCAGGCCGAATTGTCGCTCAGCTTCCCCGCCTTTTTGCATGGCGAAACGCGCGGCCGGTCGATCAGCGCTTCTCCCCGATCTCCGGACGGTCATTGCGCTGCGGTTTGAGTGGCGCGGCTGCGCGGCCGGCGGCCCGGTCGGCGCGCCACTGTTCCTTGCGCTGCGTCCATTCGTTGAGTCGCAGATGCGCGGTCTTGGACTCCTCGAGCATCTGCAGGTCACTCGCAAGCTGGGCCGACAACTCCAGGCGCACGCCGTTGGGGTCGAAGAAATAGATGCTCTTGAAGATGTGGTGATCCGTGACGCCGATGACCTCGACGCCCGCGCTTTCCAGCCGCTGCTTCACTCGCTCCAGCTCCTCGACGCTGTCCACCCGCAGGGCGAGGTGATTGACCCACGCCGGTGTGTTCGGCGAGGGCGCTGCAGCCTCGTCGTCGCCCAGGTCGAAGAAGGCAATGAACGAGCCATCGGTCATGCGGAAGAAGAAGTGCGTGTAAGGGCAGTACTCGCCCGTGCTCGGCACGTAGTCGCTCTGGATGATGTGGAACAGCGGCAGGCCTAGCAGGTCTTCGTAGAAGTGCCGCGTCTCCTCGGCGTCGCGCGCGCGCCAGGCGAAGTGGTGCAGGCCGTGGATGGGAGCCGAGGGCGGGGCGTCGCTCGGAACGATGTAGGGGTTGTGGGCAGGCTTCATGGCGGCTCCTGGTGAATTGCGCAATGGTAAATGCGTTCACCTAACTGAGATTCCTGAGGGTTGACCCCAGCAATATGGCGAATTAAGTCGCTTTATTGGACTGCTTCAGCGCATTCCTCTACCGTCGTTGAGCACTTCGACCCTTTGTCGCGGTGCCGTCCGTCTTCATAGGAGATCGATATGCAACTCAAGGGCTCCAAGACCGAGCAGAACCTGAAGGATGCGTTTGCGGGCGAATCGATGGCGAATCGCCGCTACCTGTATTTCGCGACCAAGGCCGACATCGAGGGGCAGAACGATGTGGCGGCGCTGTTCCGCTCCACGGCCGAGGGCGAGACCGGCCACGCGCATGGCCACCTCGAGTTCCTCGAAGCGGTGGGCGACCCCGCCACGGGGTTGCCGATCGGTGCCACGCGCGCCAACCTGAGTGCGGCCATTGCAGGCGAGACGCACGAGTACACCGACATGTATCCGGGCATGGCGAAGTCCGCGCGCGACGAAGGCTTCGACGAGATCGCCGACTGGTTCGAGACGCTGGCCAAGGCCGAGCGCTCGCACGCGAATCGCTACCAGAAGGCGCTGGAGGCGCTGGTCGATTGAACGCGCGGCGCGCGGCCGGGCTGGCGCGCGCACCGATCCAGGCGCGGACCCGGGCTGGGCGAAGCCCGGTCCGTGCTCGCATGCCCATTTCTCGGGCGTGACCGGAGTGGCGCCTTCGACGACCCTTGGAGCTGAGGAGTCACGGCAATGAGCATCCGCGAAGGCAACCTCGAAGCACCGACCCGTCACCCGGTGCAGTGGCAGGACAGCGACTTCTACGACGAGCAGAAGTGCTTCCACGAACTCGAGCGGATCTTCGAGATCTGCCACGGGTGCAGGCGCTGCGTGAGCCTGTGCCATTCCTTCCCGACGCTCTTCGACCTCATCGACGAGGGCAAGACTGGCGAGCTCGACGGCGTGCAGAAGTCGGACTACTGGAAGGTGGTCGACCAGTGCTATCTGTGCGACCTCTGCTACATGACCAAGTGCCCGTACGTGCCTCCGCATCCGTGGAATCTGGATTTCCCGCACACGATGCTTCGCGCCAAGGCGATCAAGTTCAAGCAGGGCCGAGTGAGGCGCGCGGATCGATTCCTCGCCTCCACCGACGTGCATGGCCAGTTCGCCGGCATCCCGGTGGTGGTGCAGGTGGTGAACGCGGTGAACCGCACGAAGACCGCGCGCGCCGCAATGGAAGGCATGCTCGACGTGCATCGCGACGCCTGGCTGCCCGAGCTCGCCACGCGGCGCTTCCGGTCCTCTGCGCCCAAGGGCTCGGCGCGCGTCGTGACGAACGGCCAGCGCACGCCCGGCAAGGTGGTGATCTTCTCGACCTGCTTCGTCAACTACAACGAGCCGAGCATCGGACTCGACCTCGTGAAGATCCTCGAGCACAACGACATCGTCCATGAGCTCGTCGAGAAGGAGTCGTGTTGCGGCATGCCTCAGTTCGAGCTCGGCGACCTCGAGTCGGTTGCTCGGCACAAGCAGGCCAACATCCCCGTGCTGGCGAAGTACGCGAAGGAGGGTTGGGCGATCGTGAGTGCGATTCCCTCCTGCACGCTGATGTTCAAGCAGGAGTTGCCGCTCATGTTCCCCGGCGATGCCGACGTGGCCGCGGTGCAGGACGCGATGTGGGATCCGTTCGAGTACCTCGTTGCGAGGCACAAGGACGGTCTGCTCAAGACCGACTTCAAGACGGCGCTGGGCAGCGTCAGCTATCACGTTCCCTGTCACGCACGCGTGCAGAAGATCGGCCGCAAGACCGAAGAGATGTTCAAGCTCGTGGGCAGCACCGTGCAGGTGGAGCTCAACACCGTCGAGCGCTGCTCGGGACACGCGGGCACCTATGGCGTGAAGAAGCCTTATCACCCGATCGCGATGAAGATCGGCAAGCCGGTCTTCAAGGCCATGGCCAAGTCGGGCGCGAACGGCAAGGGGCCGGACTACATCAGCTCCGACTGCGCGCTCGCGGGCCATCACATCGCGCAGGGCATGGCGCAGAACGATCTGCCGAAGGCCGCACTCGCGCATCCGCTGAGCCTGCTGCGCATCGCCTACGGCATCGGCTGAAAGCAACCCCAACGACTGAAGGAGTGCGTGCAATGACGATCACGCCCGAGAGCCTCATGAGCCTGGAGAGCTACGCGAAGGCGCGCAAGGAATGGAAGCCTCGCGTCATCGCGCATCGCCGGCTGCGCAGCGTCGCGCTCGGCGAGCACATGACGGTCCAGTTCGAGGACGAGACTACGGTGCGCTATCAGATCCAGGAGATGCTGCGCATCGAGAAGATCTTCGAGGAGGAGGGCATCCGGGGCGAGCTCGATGCCTACGCGCCGCTCGTGCCCGACGGCAGCAACTGGAAGGCGACGATGCTCATCGAGTACCCCGACCCGCATGAGCGCCGGCGCGAGCTCGCGCGCCTCATCGGCGTGGCCGAACGCATGTTCGTCGAGGTCGAGGGGCGCGAGCGCGTCTACGCGATTGCCGACGAGGACCTGGACCGCGAGACCGAGGAGAAGACCTCGTCCGTGCATTTCCTGCGCTTCGAGTTCACGCGCCCCATGGTTCAGGCTTTGCGCGCGGGCGCCGCGGCCAAGCTCGGCTGTGACCACCCGAACTACCCCGCGCACGTGAGCATCGAGCCCGCCACGCTTGCCAGCCTTGCGGGTGATCTGGAGTGACAAGTTGCCGCCAGTGCGGCAATCACTTCATTAGGCAAAACCGATCGGGGAGAAAAGAACGCTTCCATATAATCGCCTTCTATCGATTTGTGTTGTTCAATTAAGGAGTTCTTTCGATGAAGACGGTTGGCGACAAGCTGGAAGCGTTCTCGGTCGTTGGCGTGAAGCCCGGGTTCAACCACCACGAAGAAAACGGCGTCTCGGCCTTCGAGACGATCACGGAGAAGAGTTTCGCGGGCAAGTGGAAGATCATTTACTTCTATCCGAAGGATTTCACCTTCGTCTGCCCGACCGAGATCGTGGGCTTCGACAAGCTGGCGAAGCAGTTCGCCGAGCGCGATGCCGTGCTGCTGGGCGGCTCCACCGACAACGAGTTCAGCAAGCTCGGCTGGCGCCGTGAGCACAAGGACCTCAGCAAGCTCGGCCACTACAGCTTCGGCGACGTGACCGGCTCGCTCGTCGACCAGCTCGGCGTGCGCGACAAGGCCGAAGGCGTGGCGCTGCGGGCGACCTTCATCGTCGACCCCGACAACACCATCCAGCACGTGAGCGTGAACAACCTCAACGTGGGTCGCAGCCCTGACGAGATCCTGCGACTGCTCGACGGCCTGCAGACCGACGAGCTGTGCCCCTGCAATCGCACGGTGGGCGGCGACACGCTGTAAGGCGAGAGTCGAGGACGGAAGGCCCGCGCTGCGGGCCTTTTTCGGCACCACAGAATAGGAGAAAGCAATGGAATTCCTTGAGTCGATCAAGAGCCTCATTCCAGACTACGCCAAGGACATCCGCCTGAACCTCGACGGCGCGATCGCTCGCTCCAGCCTGCCTGCAGAAGACGCGCTGGGCGTTGCGCTGGCAGCCGCCTTCGCGGCCGGCAGCCGACCGCTCGTCGATGCCTTCAAGGCGAATGCCCCGCAGGCCGAAGCCAACGCGGCGCTGGTTGCGGCGGCACTCATGGGGATGAACAACGTCTGGTATCCGTTCGTCGAGATGGCCGACGACGAGGAACTGAAGACGGTGCGCCCCGAGTTGCGCATGAACGCCTATGCCACGAGCGGCGGCGTCGAGAAGAAGAAGTTCGAGGCCTATGCGCTGGCCGCCTCCATCGTCGGCAAGTGCCACTTCTGCGTGAAGTCGCACTACGGGCTGCTGAAGAAGGAGGGCTACACCGTCCAGCAGTTGCGCGATATCGGCCGCATCGCAGCCGTGGTGAACGCTGCGGCTCAGGTCATCACTGCCGGTTGAAACGCGAACGAAGTCGCGTGGCCGTCGTGGCATCGCCACATCCTCACCCCCGTTTTCGGGGATTTCACCCGCGCGGGGGGAGACGCCTCGCATGAGGTTTTTTGAGAATGGGCTTCAGGCGCAAGGCCTGCATTCCGAAAACCAGCGATGAGGAGGACGCGATGCCGAACACGATCTTCGTTGGATACCGGACCCCGGTGGTGAATGTGCTCGTATGGGCGAGCCTGATCCTGGCGGTGCTGGGTGGGGGACTGCTCTTCGCGGCCAGCAGCGTGGCGAGTGTGAACTCGACATCGTCGGGCTGGCTGGCGGCCGCGGCGATCTTCGCCACGCTGCAGCTCGCCGCGGCCGTGGGCCTGGCGCTACGACGCGACTGGGGCCGCCGGCTGTGCATCGGGCTGATGTCGTGCTGCCTGCTGGTGCCGCTGGCGGCCATCGTCGGCCAGTGGCAGCACGGGGCAGGCGGCTCGGCGTTCATGGATCTGATGGCCACCCCCATCGCCCTGGTCGCCGGCTGCGTGCTGCTGTGGAGCATCCGCCGGCTGATGGCGCCTGAGGTGCGTCAGGAGTTCTGCTGAAGCGGGCGACCGCGGCGCGGCAGGGGGCAGCGGGGCGCTGATACGCTTCGCGGCTTTCGCCCGCCGCCCGGTCCGCTCGCGCTCATGCTTCTCCTGATCTCGCCCGCCAAGACGCTCGACTTCGACACCCCGGCGCATGTCGCCGACTACACCAGCCCGAAGTACGCCGCGCGCTCGGCGGAGCTCATCGAGCTGCTGCGGCGCAAGTCCGCGCGAGAGATCGGCGAGCTGATGGACCTGAGCGACACCCTCAGCACGCTGAACGTGGACCGCTACGCGGCATGGCGCCGCCGCAATACCGCAACCAACAGCAAGCAGGCCGTGCTCGCCTTCGACGGCGACGTGTACGAGGGGCTGGACGCGCGCAGCCTGGACGCCGCCGACCTGCAATGGGCGCAGGAGCACCTGGCCATCCTGAGCGGCCTGTACGGCTTGCTTCGGCCTCTGGATCGCATCCAGCCCTATCGGCTGGAGATGGGCACGCGACTGCGCAACGAGCGCGGCGCCAGTCTCTACGACTACTGGGGCGCCACCATTGCGCGCGACGTCAATGCGCGGCTCAAGGGCGCTGCGAACCCGGTGGTCGTGAACCTCGCCTCCGACGAATACTTCAGCGCGGTGGACCGCAAGGCGCTGCACTCGCGCGTCGTCGAATGCGTGTTCCAGGACTGGAAGACAGACCGCTACAAAGTCATCAGTTTTTTTGCAAAGCGTGCCCGAGGCCTCATGGCAAGGTACGCCATCACCCACCGGGTCAGGACGCCCTCCGCGCTGCGGGCGTTCAATGCCGAGGGGTATGCTTTCGACCCCCTCGACAGCACCGAGGAACGCATGGTGTTCCGTCGGCGTATCGAGTGACCGATTCAGGATCTCCGCGATGAACACCACCACCCAAACCGTCACCCCCGCACTGCGCCAGTGGATCGCCGATCAGGTGCGCGGAGGGTTCACGCCCGAGCAGGTGCTCAAGTCCATGCTCGACAGCGGCTGGCACTTCGGCGTGGCCTCGCAGGCGCTGCAGGACGTGACGAGCGATATCCGCCAGGAAATGGAACGCTCGCTCGCGGGCCAGGCCTTCACCAAGCTGCCCGAGCCTTCGCTGGAAGACTCCCCGAGCCGCATCGTCGTCGACGGCCACCCGGTCGACATCGTCATGACCTCGCAAGACCCGCGCGTGGTCGTGTTCGGCAACCTGCTCACGCATGCCGAGTGCGACGGCGTCGTGGATCTCGCCGCCAAGCGGCTGGAGCGCTCCCACACCGTCGACAACCGCACCGGCGGCAGCGAGGTGAACTCCGCGCGCACGAGCGAAGGCATGTTCTTCGACCGCGGCGAGAACGAGCTCGTGCTCGGCATCGAGAAGCGCATCGCGGCCCTGTTGAACTGGCCGCTGGAAAACGGCGAGGGCCTGCAAGTGCTGCGCTATCGCCCCGGCGCCGAATACAAGCCGCACTACGACTACTTCGACCCCACGCAGCCGGGCACGCCGGCCATCCTCTCGCGAGGCGGCCAGCGCGTGGCCACGCTCGTCATGTACCTGAACACGCCCGATCGCGGCGGTGCCACCACCTTCCCCGACGTGAAGCTCGAAGTCGCGCCGGTAAAGGGCAACGCGGTGTTCTTCAGCTACGACCGCCCGCACCCGGCCACCAAGACGCTGCACGGCGGCGCCCCGGTGATTGCCGGCGAGAAGTGGGTCGCGACGAAGTGGCTGCGAATCGGCCGCTTCGCCTGAGCCCTTGCGGATCCGGGTTTGCCCGCGGCCTGAGTCTGTCGATTTCCTGACGGTTCCAAAACGGTCAACCCGCGCGAGCCGGCTGCCGTTGTGTGAGCGACCCGATCGTCGGATCGAGGACAAAAGGTCTTCAACCCCTGCCCACAAGGACATTGCATGAACAAGCTGATCGCCGCCCTGGTTGCTTCCTTCTTCGCCGTTGGCGCCTTCGCCCAGGCCGCCGCTCCGGCTGCGGCCGTCGCCCCGGCCCCGGCCACGCAAGCCGCCCCGGCTGCGCCGACCGCGGCTCCTGCCAAGGCTGAGAAGAAGGCCGCGACCAAGAAGACCAGCGCCAAGAAGAAGACCGCCAAGAAGTCGGCTGAGAAGGCCGCCTGAGCGCCGCTGCAGCGCACAAGACAAACCCGGCTTCGGCCGGGTTTGTTTTTTTTGCGGCGGCCCATAAGCTTTGGCGCCCCAAGCCCTGGGAGGGACGCCCATGAAAGCGGCCGTGCTGGCGGACTTCGGTCAGCCGCTGAGCATCGAGGAACTCGCGACGCCGCAACCGCGCGATGACGAGGTTCTCATCGAGGTCGAGGCCTGCGGGGTGTGCCATTCCGACCTGCATATCGTTGACGGCGATCTGCCGAGGTTTCGCGCGGCGACCAAGGCGCGGCTCATTCCAGGCCATGAGGTGGTCGGTCGCGTCGTCGGGCGCGGAGCCGGCGTGAGCGGGCTCGAACTCGGCGAGCGCGTGGGCGTTCCCTGGCAGCACGCCTGCTGCGGGCAGTGCGCGATGTGCCTCGACGGACACGAGAACCTGTGCGCGAAAGGCAGCGTGACCGGCATGACGGTGGACGGCGGCTATGCGCAGTTCATGCGTGCGTGCGCGAGCCATGCGCTGCGCATCCCTGACGGGCTGCAGCCTCACGAGGTCGCGCCGCTTTTCTGCGCCGGGGTCACGAGCTATCGCGCCTTGAAGAACGCCGGCGTAGCGCCGGGCCAGCGCGTCGCCGTCTTCGGCATCGGGGGCCTCGGCCACTTGGCCGTGCAGATCGCACGCGCGATGGGCGCGGAGGTGGTGGGCGTGGACGTGGCGCCCGACAAGCTCGCGCTGGCGATGGAACTTGGCGCGGTCGTTGGCATCGATGCCTCGAACGCGCAGGCATTGAAGGGCTTGCGCCAGAGCGGCGGCGTGCACGTCGCGGTCGTGACCTCGGCGGCGCATGCCGCCTATGCGGCGGCGCTGCAGTGCCTGCGCCCGACCGGAACGCTCAGCGTCGTCGGGCTGCCGCCGCAGCCTCTGCAGTTCCCCGCGCTGTCGCTGGTGGCCGGCGAGTACCGCATCGTCGGATCGTCCGTGGGCACGCGCGAGGACGTTCGCGCAGTGCTGGAAATGGCCTCGGTGGGCCGCCTGCGATGCCGGGTGCAGACGCGTCCGCTGGGGCAGGTGAATGCGGTGCTCGATGAAATGCGCCGCGGGGAGATCCAGGGGCGGGTGGTGCTCGACCCCCGGGCGTGAACGCTCAATGGAGGCCGAAGATGGACATTCGACGAGTGGCAACCGGGTATGACGGCGACGGCAAGGCGATGGTCGCCAGCGACACGGCGGTCCAGGGTATTCGCACCGGGCCGTGGGAGTTCCATTTGCTGTGGGGCACCGACGCGAAGGCGCGCTTTCCCGACGACGGTGCGCGGCCGCATGCACCGAACTTCTTTCCGCCGCTGGAGGGCTGTCGATTCATGGTGATGACGCTCGAGCCCGAGAGCTGGCCGCAGCCGGCACCGGCCGATCCCAGCGCGGCGCTCGCCGAGATCGAGGCGAAGCTGCCGGGCCTTCTGGCGCCGATGGAGGCCGACGGCATGCACGCCACGAACAGCATCGACTTCGAATACGTCATCGAAGGCGAAGTGACGCTGGAACTCGACGACGGCCGCGAGGTGCTCTTGAAGGCAGGCGACACGCTGGTGCAGAACGGCACGAGGCACCGCTGGCACAACCGTTCGTCCACGCCGTGCCGGATCGTCCTCTGCCTAGTCGGCGCGCATCGCGTGGGGGCTTGAAGCCGCCGCCGCTTCAATGCGCGGTGTCGGGCGCGTTGATTGACGCGGCGATGCTGTTGGTGAAGGGACGCTGGCTCTTGATGCGACTCCAGCGCCGCTCGTCCCAGGTCTGCGGGCCTTCCAGGCACCAGCTTTCGACGACAGGGGCGAGCCGCGTGCGCTCGATGCGCGCATAGCGCGGCACGCGACGCAGGAAAGTGAAGCCGCGGCGACGCATGCAGTCGCTCGGCAGTGAGCCGCTGCAGCCGCTCACCCAGTAGATGCAGGCGCGGCTGTCCCAGAAGGATTGCCGCTCGAAATGCACGCGACCGGCAAATCCGGTGTCCGCCGGGAACACGACGAACTGATCGTCGAGTTCCACCACCGCGCACTCCAGGTCGCCCGCCGTCAGGAACTCGCCCGACTGCACAAAGATGACCCGACGTATGTCGGATGCGTGAATGCGGTCGACCTCCAGGCCGTTGCGGAACACGACGATGTCGTGGCCTTGCCAGGCGGTGTGCCAGCGGGGGTGGAAGTCCAGACGCGGCTTCATGACGGTGAGGCTAAGGCGCGGGGCGCATGCGGAGGTGTCACGAGGCGCGTCAATTTGAAAGTGCCGCAAGTGAACCAGCGAAATCCGCGCCCCTGCGTGCAACTGTGGCACGGCGCAAGCGCAATGCCATCCGGTGCCGCAGCAGGTCCCCCTCGGTCGAAGGGGGACCGCGTGGCTTCAGCGCCGCGGGCCGCCGCGCGAGCCTGAGGAGCCGCCGCGCGAGCCCGACGAATTGCCGCCGCCGCTCGAGCGTTGACCGCCCTGCGCGGGGCGCTGGCCGCCGTTGCCGCCACCGCTGCGCGGCTGACCCTGGGAATGCGAGCGTGCAGGGCGCTGCTGTGGCGCGGGCGCATCGCGCCGCGCTGCACCGCCGGAGCGCCCCGAGCCGGAGCGGCCCGCGCCGCGCGCACCGCCGTGCAGCACCTGGCGTCCAGTGACGATGGGTTGCGCCACCGCATGCGGGTCCGGCTCGAACCCCGGCACCACTTCGCGCGGAACGCTGCGCTTGATGAGCTTTTCGATGTCGGCGAGGAAGCCTTCCTCGTCCACGCACACGAGCGACACCGCCTCGCCCTGCGAGCCCGCGCGGCCGGTGCGGCCGATGCGGTGCACGTAGTCCTCGGGCACGTTGGGCAGCTCGAAGTTCACGACGTGGGGCAGTTGGTCGATGTCGATGCCGCGCGCGGCGATGTCGGTGGCAACCAGCACTTGCAGAGCGCCGCTCTTGAAGTCGGACAGCGCCTTGGTGCGCGCGCCCTGGCTCTTGTTGCCGTGGATGGCCATGGCGGTGATGCCGCTGTTCACGAGGTGCTCGGTGAGCCGGTTCGCCCCATGCTTCATGCGCGTGAAGACGAGCACCTGGTGCCAGTCGTTGCGCTTGATGAGGTGGGTGAGAAGTTCCTTCTTCTTGTCGCGGTCGACCGGGTGGATCTTCTGCGCAATGGTCTCGGCGGTGGCGTTGCGGCGTGCCACCTCGATGACCGCCGGCTTGTTGAGCAGCCGCTCGGCCAGCGCCTTGATGTCGTCGCTGAAGGTGGCCGAGAACAGCAGGCTCTGCTTCTTCGGCGGCACGATGGCCAGCACCTTCTTGATGTCGTGGATGAAGCCCATGTCGAGCATGCGGTCGGCTTCGTCGAGCACGAAGAACTGCACATGGCTCAGGTCGAGCGTGCCTTGCTGATGGTGGTCGAGCAGGCGCCCCGGCGTGGCCACGAGGATGTCGACGCCACGGCGCAGGCGGTCGATCTGCGGCTGCATGCCCACGCCGCCGAACATCACCATGGAGCTGAGCTTCAGGTGGCGGCCGTAGGTGCGCACGCTTTCCTCGACCTGCGCGGCGAGCTCGCGCGTGGGCGTGAGGATGAGCGCACGGATCGCGTAGCGGCCGTGCTTGTCCTTCAGCGGGTGGCTGGTGGCGAGCTTGTGGAGCAGGGGGAGGGTGAAGCCGGCGGTCTTGCCGGTGCCGGTCTGTGCGCCGGCGAGGAGATCGCCACCCGCGAGCACCGCGGGGATGGCTTGTTGCTGGATGGGTGTGGGGGTGTCGTAGCCTGCGTCGCGGATCGCTTTGAGGATGGGCTCCGCGAGACCGAGGGATTCAAAAGACATTCAGTGGGGGTGCGCCTCAGGGGCGCGCGCATCAGCCTCGGGCCCGTCGTTCGACGGATCGCCAGTCACGACTGATGTGGGGAGGAGGGAGTCGGAAACGACCGCGACGCAAAGACTGGGGCTACGCCGCAAAACGCTCGATTATACGAGTGGACGTCATGCCGCTTCGCTCTCGCGGGTCCAGACCGCCGACTCCAGGTCATTGAGGAAGTTGCGGCTCCACCAGTGGATGTCGAAGCGGCGGATGGTTTCCAGCAGCGTGCGGTGGCGCGCGCGGCGCTCCTCCATCGGCATGTGCAGCGCGCGCTGGATCGCCTCCGCGGTGCCCTGCACGTCGTAGGGATTCACCAGCAGCGCATCGCGCAGCTGCTCGGCCGCGCCCGCGAAGCGCGAGAGGACGAGCACGCCGGGGTCCGCCGGGTCCTGCGCGGCGATGAATTCCTTGGCCACGAGATTCATGCCGTCGCGCAGCGGCGTGACGAGACCCACGTAGCACGCCCGGCAAAGCCCCGGGATGCGTTTTCGGGCGACGGCCCGGTGGATGTAGCGGATCGGCATCCACTGCAGATTGCCGAAGTTGCCGTTGATCTCGCCGCACAGCCGCTCGACCTCGTGGAGGATGTCCGAATAGGCGCCCACGTCCTCGCGCGAGGGCGGCGTGATCTGGATGAGCGTCGCGCTCATGTGGTTCTCGGGGTAGCGCAAGAGCATTTCGCGGAACGCGCGCACGCGATGCGGCAGCCCCTTGGAATAGTCGAGCCGGTCCACGCCCAGCAGCAGGCGGCGCTTGGAATATTCCTCGCGCATGTTGGTGTAGGTCTCGCGCGAGTCGCGGCTCTCGCCCATGCGCTGGAACTCGTCCACGTCGATGCCGATCGGGTAGGCGCCCGCGCGCATGGTGCGCCCGTAGGCGCGCAGGAAGCCGTCGCCCAGCGCCTGCGCGCCCAGCTCGGCGATCGCGTAGCGCTCGAAGTGGCCTAGATCGGTGTTGGTCTGCAGACCCACGAGGTCATAGGAGAAGAGCGAGCGCATGAGCCACTCGTGGCTCGGGAGCGCGGCCATCAGCTGCTGCGGCGGCAGGGGAATGTGAAGGAAGAAGCCGATGCGGTGCTCGCTGCCCATGGCGCGCAGCTCGGCCGCCAGCGGGATGAGGTGGTAGTCGTGCACCCACACGATGTCGTCGGGCGCGAGCAGCGGCAGGAGCTTCTGAGCGAAGAGCCGGTTCACGCGCCGGTAGCCGACGAGGAACTTCGGATCGAAGTTGGCGAGGTCGACGCGGTAGTGGAAGACCGGCCACAGCACGCCGTTGGAGTAGCCGAGGTAGAAGCTGTCGTGGTCGTCGCGGCACAGATCGATGGTGGCCAGCGTGATGTCGCCGGCGGCATGCGTCTCCACCGAGCCGCTCTCGCCCGGCGCGCCGCCTTCCGAAGGCTCGAGCACCTTGCCGCTCCAGCCGAACCACAGGCCGCCGGTGTTGCGCAGCGCATCGCCCACGGCGACGGCGAGACCACCGGCGGCGGGCTTGCGCGGATCCGCGACACGGTTGGATACGACGACGAGGCGGCCCATGGCGGTGTCCTTCGCGGTCTCAGATGGCGGTGTCCCACGGCTGCGAGAGTCGCACCGCGCCGTTGATCAGGCCCACCATGGAGTACGTCTGCGGGAAGTTGCCCCACAGCTCGCCCGTGCCGGGGTGCGTGTCCTCCGACAGAAGGCCGAGGTGGTTGCGCGTGGCGAGCAGCGTCTCGAAGACTTCGCGCGCCTGTGCCTTGCGACCGATGCGCGCGAGCGCGTCGATGCGCCAGTAGCTGCAGATGTTGAACGCGGTCTCGGGCTTGCCGAAGTCGTCGGGCGCCTCGTAGCGGCGCATGTAGGGGCCATCGCACAGGTGCGCCTCCAGCGCATCCACCGTGGCCACGAAGCGCGGATCGCGCGGATCGACCAGGCCCACCTCGGCCATGAGCAGCACGCTGGCGTCGAGGTCGTTCCCGCCGAAGCTCTCCGCATACGACTGGCGCTTCTCGCTCCAGCTCTCGGTGAGGATGCGCTCGCGCATGTGCTGCGCGTGTCCGTGCCAGAACTGCGCGCGATCGCCCAGCCCCAGTCGCAGCGCGATCTTGCCCAGGCGGTCGCAGGCGGCCCAGTTCATGAGCGCCGAAGAGGTGTGGACGCGTGCGCGCGTGCGCAGCTCCCACATGCCGGCGTCGGGCTGGTCGTGCACCCGCAGCGCCTGCTCGCCGATGGCCTCGAGGTTGTGGAACTCGGTCAGCCCCGCGCGGCGGAAGAGCCGCTGGTCGTGGAAGGACTGCGCGGCTCCGAGCACGATGTTTCCGTAGACGTCGTGCTGGAAATGTTCGTAGGCCTGATTGCCCACGCGCACCGGGCCGTGCCCGCGATAGCCCGGCAGGTGCTCGATCACGCGCTCGGCGAGGCGGTCTTCCAGCCCGATGCCGTACAGCGGCTGGATGTGGCCTTCGCGCATGGTCGCCACGACGTTGTAGAGCCAGCGAAGGTAGTCCTCCATCGTGGCCACTTCCGACAGGCTGTTGAGCGCGCGCACGACGAAGAAGGCGTCGCGAAGCCAGCAGTAGCGGTAGTCCCAGTTGCGCCCGCTGTGCGGGGCCTCGGGGATGCTCGTGGTCATCGCCGCGATGATCGCGCCCGTGTCCTCGTACAGCGAAAGCTTCAGCGTGACGGCGGCGCGCACCACCGCGTCCTGCCACTCCAGCGGAATGGCGAGCCGGCGCGACCAAGTGCGCCAGTAGCTGCCGGTCTCCAGCTCCAGCGAGCGTGCCGTCTCCTCGATGCCGCCGGTGAGCGTCTCGTCGGGGCCGAGCAGGAAGTTCATCGGCACGTCGCAGTTGAACCAGCATTCGGCGAGCAGGTAGTTCAGCGGCGCGTCGGTCGTCAGGCGCAGCACCTGCTGCGGGCCGACGTAGCGGATGTGATGGCTGCCCTGGGTGATGTCGGGCGTGGTGAGTCCCCAGTCGAAGAGCGGGCGAAGCCGGATGCGCATGCGCGGTCGGCCGCACAGCGGGCGCACACGGCGCACCAGCGTCAGCGGGCGGAACATGCGCCCGCGCGTCCAGAAGCGCGGCGCGAAGTCCGTGATTTCGATGCACTGGCCCTCGCTGTCGAACAGCCGTGTGCGCAGGATGGCGGTGTTGGGCACGTACTCCTGCTCGCTGCGCACCTGGTTCTCGACCTCGAAGGACCAGAGGCTCCCGGCCTCGGTGGGGTCGAGCAGGGCGTTGAACACCGGTTCGGAGTCGAAGCGCGGCAGGCAGCACCACACGATGCGCGCGTGGCGGTCGATGAGCGCGCTGTAGCTGCAGTTGCCGATCACGCCGAGCTCCAGCGTGGAGGTGGTCAGCATCGAGGGGGCGGCATCGGCTGCGTCCGGGGCCGTCTTCGGGGACGGGTCGAAGGTCATGCGGGTCCCTCCAATCGGGTTTCGAGCGCTCAGGCGCCGACGAGCCGGGCGGCGCCGTTCCTGAGCCAGTCGAGCAGGGCGCTCGGGTTGGCCACGCGATGTCGCGCGAGCGTGGGCCCCTGGCCGACCTTGATGCCCTCGCCGCCATGCTGCTGCGCCACGGCGAAGCCGGCCTCGTCGGTGGTGTCGTCCCCTGCGAAGACCGGGCGGCGTCCCGCAAAGGGCGGCTCCTGCAGGAAGTCGGCGATGGCGTGTCCCTTGGTCGCGCCTGCGGGCTTCACCTCGACGACCTTGTTCCCGTGCAGCAGCGAGAGCTGCGAGGAGTCCTGCACTGCGCGCTGCATCAGCGCCAGGCACAGGCATTCCGATTGCGGCGAGAGCCGGTAGTGCAGCGCGAGCGCGCCCGGCTTGCGCTCCACCAGGACGCCTGGATGCGCGTCCGCGAGCGCCTGGGCCTCGCGCTCCAGCGCGTCCAGCGCAGGCGCCGCGACGCGCGACAGCGTTCCGTCGGCACCACGCCGCTCCACGCCGTGCACGCCGGCCATGGGCAGCGACAGCGGCTGCATGAAGGTGTCGAGCTGATCGATCGGGCGCCCCGAGATGAGCGCCAGCGCGCCGCCGAGCCGGCGCTGCAGCGCGATCAGCGCCGGCACGATGCCTGGCAGCAGCGCCACGGCCTCGGGGCGGGGAGCGATCTCGGCGAGCGTGCCGTCGAAGTCGAGGAAGAGCGCACTGCGCGAGTCGAGCACCGGCAAGTCATTGATCGACATGAGCTCTGACGCTAGCAAAGCGTTCCGCAAGGGTATGTAGGAGAACAGCCCATCGTTGGCTCCACCGGGCGAAGCGCCCTGCAGTGCCCGTGGCCGTGCCGGCGCCGCAGGCCGCACCGGCGACAATACGCGCCGAACCCAAACCGCATAACCCCTATGGCTCAGTACGTTTTCACCATGAACCGCGTCGGCAAGATCGTTCCGCCGAAGCGGCAGATCCTCAAGGACGTCTCGCTCAGCTTCTTCCCGGGCGCCAAGATCGGCGTGCTGGGCCTCAATGGCTCCGGGAAATCGACCCTCCTGAAGATCATGGCGGGCCTGGATCATGAGATCGAAGGCGAAGCCGTCCCGATGCCGGGCCTGCGCATCGGCTACTTGCCGCAGGAGCCGCAACTCGATCCCGAGCAGACGGTTCGACAGGCTGTGGAAGAGGGCATCGGCGGCGTGCTGGCCGCCAAGAAGCGCCTGGACGAGGTCTATGCCGAATACGCCGAGCCCGACGCCGACTTCGACAAGCTCGCCGCCGAGCAGGCGCATCTGGAGGCCATCATCGCGGCCGCCGGCAGCGAGAACACCGACGTGCAGCTTGAGATCGCCGCCGACGCCCTGCGCCTGCCGCCGTGGGAGGCGGAGATCGGCAAGCTGTCCGGCGGCGAGAAGCGCCGCGTCGCGCTGTGCCGCCTGCTGCTGAGCCAGCCCGACATGCTGCTGCTCGACGAGCCCACCAACCACCTCGATGCCGAGTCGGTCGACTGGCTCGAGCAGTTCCTGCAGCGCTTCCCCGGCACGGTCGTGGCCATCACCCACGATCGCTACTTCCTCGACAACGCCGCCGAGTGGATCCTCGAACTCGACCGCGGCCAGGGCATCCCCTGGAAGGGCAACTACAGCAACTGGCTCGACCAGAAGGAAAAGCGCCTGGAGCAGGAGCAGAAGTCCGAAGACGCCCGCATGAAGGCGATGAAGAAGGAGCTCGAGTGGGTGCGCCAGAACCCCAAGGGCCGACAGGCCAAGAGCAAGGCGCGCCTGGCCCGCTTCGAGGAGCTCTCCGACGTCGAATACCAGAAGCGCAACGAGACCAACGAGATCTTCATTCCCGTGGCCGAGCGCCTGGGCAATGAAGTCATCGAGTTCAAGAACGTCAGCAAGAGCTTCGGCGACCGCGTGCTGATCGACGACCTGAGCTTCAAGGTGCCCGCGGGTGCCATCGTCGGGATCATCGGCCCCAACGGCGCGGGCAAGTCGACGCTGTTTCGCATGATCTCCGGCAAGGAGCAGCCCGACAGCGGTGACGTGGCGATCGGCTCGACGGTGAAGATGGCCTTCGTCGATCAGAGCCGCGACAGCCTGGAGGGCGACAAGACCGTCTGGGAAGACGTCTCGGGCGGCCTGGACAACCTCACCGTCGGCAAGTTCGTGATGCCCTCGCGCGCCTACATCGGCCGCTTCAACTTCAAGGGCAACGACCAGCAGAAGCTCGTCAAGAACCTCTCCGGCGGCGAGCGCGGGCGCCTGCACCTGGCCAAGACGCTGGCCACCGGCGGCAACGTGCTGATGCTCGACGAACCCTCGAACGACCTCGACGTGGAAACGCTGCGCGCGCTGGAAGACGCGCTGCTGGAGTACGCCGGCTCGGTGATGGTGATCAGCCACGACCGCTGGTTCCTCGACCGCATCGCCACGCACATCCTCGCGTGCGAGGGCGACTCCAAGTGGTTCTTCTTCGACGGCAACTACCAGGAGTACGAAGCCGACAAGAAGCGCCGCCTGGGCGAAGAGGGCGCCAAGCCGCACCGCCTGCGCTTCAAGGCCTTGAGCCGCTGAGCGAAGGTTCTTCTCGCCCACCACGAACGGCCCGAAAGGGCCGTTCGTCTTTCATGCGGCTCGTCACTCACTCCTTCGGCCAGCGGGCGCTGCCGAAGGGCGAGAGGTAGGCAGCCTCGCGCGCTGCATTCCACTGCTCGCAGGGTCGAGCGGAGTACAGCAGGCGCAGCGTCGCAGGCGGACCACCGTCATCCGGGGGCCCTGTGGTGATGGAGCCGTCGTGCGCCACGCGCCCGAGCGCGTGGAGCTGTTCGCACAACCAGGGTGTGTGCTCGGCCTCGAGCTGCGCGAAGGTCATGGCGCGGCCTTCGGAGTGGAGCTCGGTCGCCGGGTCGATGCGGGGCAGGTCATGTGTCGCAGGGTCAGGGCGGGGCGACGACGCGTTGGCGTCGACAGGCGCGGACACCGCGAACCCGGCGCTCGGCGCGACATGCCGCTCGCGCCCGTCGAGCGTGACGGCGCGCGGTTCGGGCTCGGAAAGCCAAGCGATTGCGATCGGACCGCCCGCGGCCGCCACGGCCAGCCCGAGGAGGACGATGCGCCCCACCTTCATCGGATGAAGTAGGTCATCGTCGTGCCCTCGCCGTGGGCCTTGACGACCTCGCCCGTGAAGTCGGTGTGAGACGCAGGAGCCTGGACCTGCCGATTTGCCCGAATGACGTTTTCGATCAGTTGCGAGCCTGGAAAGTCAGCCATGACGATGCCCACGAACGGATACCCCTGACCCCGGATATACGCCGAGGTGAGCGAGTTGGTTCCCTGGAAATAGATGGTGCAAAACCACAGGAAGCATGCGTCCCGTGGGAAATCGGGATACCAGCCGTTGAATGCCGGAGTCGTCAGGCCGGTTGGCGCGTGGGGCGCATAGGTATTGGCCCACATGCGTCCCCCGGCCACGAAAAATGGCTGCGCGCCGCTCGCGGCGGAAAGATAATTCACGAAGAATTCGTTTCCGCTGCTCGCTCGTGCACTGTTCAGATGATTCTTCACGCTTTCCCATTTCCCGTGCAGACCCCAGGGGGAGCTGAGCTGAAAATCGTCCTGGATCTTGAACTTGTAGTAGTTGAGGCCCCAGAGCCTGTCTCCAGGGAAATTCTGCAGGATGACGATTTTCCCCCGGGTTTCGCCGAGAGTCGGATTCTGCGATGTCGGCTGCCAGAGATAGGGTAGAAATTTGTTGACGTATTCCTCGAAGGTTGCTTCGAAGTGCCGGGTAAGGCCGTTGGGCGTCTCTTCCTGCTTCACACGCATCAGCACCGTTTCGCTCGGATTGGCCGCGAGGAATCGGGTGACCTGCTGGAGCACCTCGTCGAAGGTCTGGTGAAGGAATACCGGGCCATGGTGCAGGTAGAACTTGTTGCCTACGTGCCTGTTTCGGATATCGAGCACGCGGATGCCGGCTTCGAGTTGCCGCTGGATCGTGAGCGACTGCGTGCGCACGATGTCGCGCGCAACGGGAATGCCGTTGTAGGTGCCCGCGTTGTGGGCGGCGGAATCGTGCGTGCCGGGTAGCGACAGGGCGCTCAGCCGCACGCCGTCGGAAAGCCGCGCCATCCAGCGGGACTGGTCGACCTGCACCGAGGTTTCGGTTGAAAAGGCCCCGTTGTGGTCCCAGTTTCCGGCATGGCTCAGTGCGGGTAAAAGTGCCAGGGCCATTTTTAATATATTTCGACGTAAGCGCTTCATTGCTACCCCTTTTGCGGGTGCGCATCTTATGTATTTGGCTGCCGGCGAGCCAGTCGATTATCTTTAATGCCGGAAAGGAGGGTTCTCGCAATCCATATTGAAACTGCCGTTGCCTGGGTTGAAATATTGAATTCCTTCGGCGGAAATTCGTCCGCGCAGGCCGCTCGCGCCGTCAAGGGCTGTCTGGGCGACTCAAATGCTCGCCAGTCCTCTTGCAGGGGCGCTCGCTTCGCGCCAGCATCCGCTTCCCGCGAAAACGACGCCCGGCAAAGAGGCGCGCGCGGGCGGTCGCTTTCGACCCCGATTCACGCTCACTCACGACTCACAAAATGAACCGAACCCCCGCCGCCCTGGGCGCGGCGATGCTTGCCGCGCTGGCTCTGGGCGGGTGCGCCTCCGTGCCCTCCAGTTCTTCGTCCGGCGCGGCGGCCGCGCCCGCCAACGGCGCTTCTTCACCGGCCAGCGCGGCGAGCGCGGCGATCGCCGCGGCCAGCGCGCGACAGGCCGGCACCCCCGGCGCCGGCGCCGCGCCGCCCGCCCCCGCGCCCGGCCAGCCGCCGGCCTTCGCCACGGTGGTGAAGGACGCGACCCAGAGCGAGGGGCTCTTCACGCTGTGGAAGAAGGACGACAAGGTCTGGATCGAGCTCAAGCCCGAGGACTTCGACAAGCCCTTCTTCCTGTCGCCGAAGTTCGCCACCGGGATCGGCGAGTCGGGCCTGTACGGCGGGCTGATGGCCAGCAACTACGGCGACTTCGCGCGGCCTCAGATCGTGCAGTTCCGCCGCGTGCACAACCTCGTGCAGCTCATCGCGCCGAACCAGGCCTTCACCGCGCGCCCGGGCACGCCCACCGACTACTCGGTGCGCGCTGCGTTCTCGCCGAGTCTCGTGGCGAGCGCCAGCGTGGCCAGCCAGCCGCACCCGGAACGCAAGACGGTGCTCGTGGAGGCGAACGCACTCTTCGTGGCCGACCTCATGGGCATCGGCATGCGCCTGGAGCGCACCTATCGCCAGAACTACGGCTTCGACGGCCGCAACTCGGCCATCACGCAGGCGCGCGCGCTGCCGGGCGAGGTGAGCTTCGACGTGCTGGGCCACTACACGACGCCGCGCATCGCGGTGCCCAGTGGCGCGCCCACCCCCGGCACGCCCGCTCCCACCACGCCCAACACGCTGCCCGACGTGCGCAGCCTCTTCATGACGGTGCACTACTCGCTGGCGAAGTTGCCGGACGAGCCCATGCGAGCGCGCCGCGCGGACCCGCGCGTGGGCTACTTCCAGACCGCGCTCTCGGACTTCTCCGACGACCTCGCGCGCTCGCCGCGCGTGCGTTACGTGAACCGCTGGCGCCTGGAGAAGAAGGACCCGTCCGCGCCGATCTCCGAGCCGGTGAAGCCCATCGTCTACTGGCTCGATCGCAGCATCCCGGAGAAGTACCGTGCCGCACTGACCGCGGGCATCCTGGAGTGGAACAAGGCCTTCGAGCGCATCGGCTTTCGCAATGCCATCGAGGTGAAGGTGCAGCCGGCCGATGCCGACTTCGACACGCTCGACTTCAGCCACGCCTCGGTGCGCTGGATGACCAACGCCTCGCCGACCTTCGGCGCCATCGGCCCGAGCCATGTCGACCCGCGCACCGGCGAGATCCTGGATGCGGACATCGGAGTGGAGAGCCTGTCTTCGCGCAACCTGCGTGCCGCGCGCGCCCAGATCCTCGCGGGCTCGCCGGTGCACGCGGCTTCGGCGGATGCGAATGCAGGCGAGGCGCAAGCCGCAGAGAGCTTTGACCCGGCGGCCTGCAACTACGCCGACGGTGCGGCCGAGCAGCTCGACTACGCGCTCGACGTGCTCGAGGCCCGCGGCGAGATCGACCCCGACAGCCCCGAGGCGCAGCAGTTCGTGCTCGACTACCTGAAGGACATGATCATGCACGAGGTGGGTCACACCCTCGGGCTGCGCCACAACTTCCGGGCCTCGCGCGTGTACAGCGAGGCGCAGCTCTCCGACGCCGAGTTCACACGCAAGAACGCCAACACCGGCTCGGTGATGGAGTACGCCGCCATCAACCTGCCCGAGCCCGGCAAGCACGGCGGCACGCCCTTCCAGGCCACGCTCGGCCCCTACGACTACTGGGCCATCGAGTACGGCTACAAGCCGATCGCGCCCGAGCAGGAATCGGCCGAGCTCATGAGGATTGCCGCGCGCAGCTCCGAGCCGCAGCTCGCCTACGGCACCGACGAGGACAACGCGCTGGGCGTCGACCCCGAGTCGCTGCAGTTCGACCTCGGGCAGGACGTGGTCGCCTTCGCGCGCAAGCGCTTTGCGATTGCGCGCGACCTGTTCAGCCGCCAGGAGACGCGCGAGCTCAAGCCCGGGGCCGACTACGCCGTGCTGCGCCGCTCGGTGTCGTACGCCTTGCGCGACCTGGGCCGCGCGAGCAATGCGCTGGTGCGCCAGATCGGCGGCGTGCGCACGCTGCGCGACTACCCCGGCTCCGGACGCGACCCGCTGCAGCCCGTGCCCGCCGCACAGCAGCGCGAGGCGCTGGACGTGCTGTCCAAAGGCCTGCTTTCGGCCGACAGCTTCAGGCTCTCGCCCGCGCTCCAGCGCCGCCTGGCGCCCGACTACCTGGAGCGCACCGACGCCGTCTTCGCCGGCGGCAACCCGGGCGCCACCGACTACTCGCTCGGCTCCGCCGTGATCGAGCTGCAGCGCAGCGCGCTGTCCCAGCTCATGAGCGACTCGGTCGCCGCGCGGCTGCTCGACAGCGAAGGCAAGGCCGCGCGCCGCGGCGACACGTTCACGCTGTCCGAGCTCTACGCGCGCCTGGACAAGGACGTGTGGAGCGAGCTTTCGGGCAGCGGGGACATCCCTGCGCTGCGCCGCGAACTGCAGCGCGACTACGTGAACCGCCTGGCCAACCTCATGCTGCGTCCCGGCGCACTGAGCCGCGCCGACGCACGCAGCCTGCTGCGCGTGCAGGCGCACGAGCTGGCCTCGCGGCTGAGCGTGGCGTCTCGCCGCACAGGCCTGAGCCCCGAGGCGCGCGCGCATCTGCAGGACAGCGCGGACACGCTGAACCAGGCGTTGGCGGCGAAGCTGATGCGGGCGGGGACCTGAGGGGGTCCGCGGCTGCGGCTGCAAAGGGGGCGCTGCGCGGGGCGCCCCTTTGCCTTTGGGCCGCACCGCCATCCGATCCCAAGGACGCGTGCTTCATCGCAAGGCCCGCCCGGCCCCCTTGGCGCTGGCACTGCCGCTCGCTATCGTGACCGGCATGACCCCATCCATCGATATGCCGCGCCGCATGGGAGTCTGGTTCGCCGGGCTCAACGTGCGTCGCGTCGTCATCGCACTGGGCGCCGCCACGGTCGTGGCCGGGCTGCTCAATCCGATCTACATCACGCCGTTCCTGGAACTTTGGAGCCGGGCGGTGATCCTCGCGCTGCTGCTCCTGCTCGCCTACACGGTGGCCGGGAACTGGAAGCAGCAGCTCATGCCCACCTGGGTGGCGCAGGTGCTGGCCGTCACGGTCGTGGCGCCGGTCGTCACCTTCTTCATCTCGCTGGCGGCCGTCGGGGGCGATTTCGCGGCCTTCCTGAGCAACCCGGCGCGGCTGCTCGGCTTTGGCTGGATCGCGGGAACGGGGCTGATCATCGGCCTCATGCTCGCGTTGCTGTCCACGGTGCGCGAGCGCGAGGCCCAGGCGCGCGCGCAGGCCCTGCAGTTCCAGCTCGAGCGGACCACGCTGGAGCGGCAGGCGCTGGATGCGCAGCTGCGGCTGCTGCACGCGCAGATCGAGCCGCACTTCCTTTTCAACACCCTGGCCAATGTGCAGGTGCTGGTGGAAAGCGGATCGCCGCAGGCGCCGCGGGTGCTGCGCAGCCTGATCGCCTACCTGCGCGGCGCGATGCCGCGCCTGCGCGAGGACCGCACCACGCTCGGCGACGAGGCCGCGCTGGTGCGCGCGTATCTGGAGCTCATGCAGCTGCGCATGCCCGATCGCATGGAGTACGCGGTCGACGTGCCGGAGGACCTCGCGCTCCAGCGCTTCCCGGCGATGGCGATGCTCACGCTCGTGGAGAACGCGGTGCACCACGGCATCGACCCCTCGGAGCAGGGCGGGCGCATCGACGTCGGCGCACGTCGCGAGGGCGACGAAGTGCTCGTGTGGGTGCAGGACACGGGCGTCGGGCTGGGCGGCGCGGCGCCGGTCGTCACCGCGCCGACCGCGCGCGGGGCCGAAGGCACGGGCCTGGCCAACCTGTGCCAGCGGCTGCAGGCGTACTACAACCCGCCGGCCTCGCTGCTGCTGCGCGCGGCCAACGGCACCAAGGGCGTTCGCGCCGAGATCCGCTTCAAGGTGAGCGAATGAGGAGCGAGCGATGAGCGCGGTCGTGCCCGTGCGTGCCCTGGTCGCCGACGACGAGCCGCTTTTGCGCGGGCATCTGCGCAGCCTGCTCGCGCGCATGTGGCCGGAGCTGGAGGTCGTGGCGGAGGCGCGCAACGGCCGCGAGGCGGTGGAAGCCTTCGAGCGCGATCAGCCGCAGGTGGTGTTCCTGGACATCCACATGCCCGGCCTCAACGGCGTGGAGGCCGCCCGGCAGATCGGGCGTCGGGCGCTGCTCGTCTTCGTCACCGCCTACGAGCAGTACGCGGTGCAGGCCTTCGAGCAGGGCGCGATCGACTACCTCGTGAAGCCCTTCGACGAGCCGCGCCTGGCCGACACCATCGCGCGGGTGCGCGAGCGCCTGGCCGGCGGCGCGACGCCCGCGGCCGACGACGCAGGGCTGGAGGCGGTGCTGCAGCGACTTGCGGCGCAGCTTCGAAGCGGCGGGGCCGCGCCCGTGTACCTGCAGTGGATCCGCGCGTCGGTGGGGTCCTCCGTGCGGCTGATCCCGGTGGATCGCATCCACTACCTGCGCTCGGACGAGAAGTACACGCTCGTCGTGTGGGAGGAGGGCGAGGCGCTCATCCGCAAGTCGATCCGCGAGTTGACCGAGGAGCTCGACCCGGAGCGCTTCGTCCAGATCCACCGCTCCACGATCGTGAACCTGCATCGCATCGAGCAGATCCAGCGCGGCCCGAACGAGACGGCCGAGGTTCACCTCAAGGGTCGCAGCGAGGTGCTGCCGGTCAGCCGCAGCTACCTGCACCTGTTCCGGCAGATGTAGCGGGTTCAGCCGGCGTGCCGCCCCAGCCAGGCCGCGCCGCGCACGCCCGAGGCATCGCCGTGACGCGCGGTCAGCAGACGCGTGCGCACCGGCGGATCGAACCGGGCGCCATAGACGAAGTCGGCCCACAACCGCGGCACGCGCTGGGCGAGATGGTCCAGCTTCGACAGCCCGCCCGCCAGCACGATCACGTCGGGATCGAGGACGTTGATGATGCTGGCCAGCGAGCGCGCCAGCCTGTGGGCATGGCGATCCAGCGTGGCGACGCAATCGGGGTCGCCTGCGCTTGCGCGCTGGGAGATGGTCTCGGCGCTGAGCACTTCGCCCACGACGCGCGCATGGTCCTGCCCGAGGGCCGTGCCGCTCACCCAGGTCTCGATGCAGCCGTGGCGCCCGCAATTGCACAGCGGGCCGGGCAACTCCGAAGGCGTGGCCCAGGGCAGCGGGTTGTGCCCCCATTCGCCGGCCACGCCGTTGGGTCCTTGCAGGACATGGCCGCGCACCGCCACGCCGGCGCCGGCTCCCGTGCCCAGGATGACCGCGAAGACGACCTCCGCCCCCGCGCCCGCGCCGTCGGTCGCTTCCGACAGCGCAAGGCAGTTCGCATCGTTGGCTACCACCACACGCTGACCGAGCTCGGCCTCGAGGTCGCGCTGCATCGGGTGGCCGTTCAGGCAGGTGGAGTTCGCGTTCTTGATGAGCCCCGCCGCGGTGACGGAGCCGGGCGTGCCGATGCCCACGGTGAAGCGCGTGCCGCTGGCCTCTCGCGCGGCCTGCACGAGCCCGACGATGGCGCGGATCGTGTCGTCGTAGCTGCTCTTGGGGGTGGGCACGCGTTCGCGCCACGTCGCGCTGCCGTCGGGGCCGAGCAGTGCGGCCTCGATCTTGGTGCCGCCCAGGTCGATGCCCAGGGCCGGGGACGCAGTTACGTCTTGCGCGGGATTTGTCGAGGTGGTGCTGACCATGATCAAACGATTGACTGAGGCTCGCCGCTACACTGACGCGTTCGATTATCGGGGTGCAGGTTTTGATGTGGTTTTTGCAGGGGCGCACGCTTTGGAAGCGGCTTGACAAGCGCCTGGTTCTCATGGGCGCGGCGGGACTGGCGATGGCAGGCACCGTGCAGGCTTCCAGCCCCATCTTCGTTCTCAATTCCCTCGACGCGAACGTCAGCGTCATCGATTCGCAAACCTTCACCGAGTCGCGCCGCCTGCCCACCGGCAAGGAGCCGCACCACCTCTATCTCACGCCCGACGAGCGCTCGCTCATGGTGGCCAATGCGCTGAGCGACTCGCTCACGCTGCTCGACCCGAAGACCGGCGAGGTGCAGCGCACCATCACCGGCATCGGCGATCCCTATCAGCTGCGCTTCTCGCCCGACATGAAGTGGTTCGTGACAGTTGCGAACCGCCTCAACTTCATCGCCATCTACCGTTGGGCGCCGGGCGCCGGCACCGGCGAATTGCAGCTTGCAAAGAAGATTTCAGCCGGACGCACCCCCAGTCACATCGGCATCGACAGCAAGAGCTCCACGGTCTACGTCTCGCTGCAGGACAGCGACCAGCTCACCGCCATCGATCTGGCCACGCAGACCACCAAGTGGACGGTGCCCGTGGGCAAGATGCCCGCCGACGTCTTCATCACGCCCGACGACAAGTACCTGCTGCTCGGTCTGACGGGCGACGAGGTCGTCGAGGTCTACGACATCACCGGCCCCGCGCCCAAGCTGGCCAAGCGCATCAAGACGGCCGCGGGCGCGCACGCCTTCCGCGCCTGGGGCGACAAGCGCCACGTGCTGGTGAGCAACCGCGTGGCCAACACCATCAGCCTCATCGACATGCAATCGCTCGCGGTCGTCGACAACTTCCCGGCACCGGGCGGCCCCGACTGCATCGACGTGATGGTCGACCCCGCCACCGGCGCCAAGACCATCCTGGTCACCTCGCGCTGGGCGAGGAAGCTCACGATGATCGACCCGCAGAAGCGTCAGGTCGTGCGTCAGGTGAACGTGGGCCGCTCGCCGCACGGGGTCTGGACGCTGGAACATGCGCCACGCTGATCGGCTGCGTCGCGCGCTGCCGGCGCTGGCCGCGGCGTGCGCGTTCGCGCTGGCCTGCGCCGGCGCCGCGGCGCAAAGCTGCGCCAAGCCGGTCTACCTGACCTTCGACACCGGGCACATGGGCATTGCGCCTCTGGTGGCGCAGGTGCTCAAGCGCCAGGGCGTGTTGGTGACCTTCTTCCTCGCCAACGAGCGAACCCGCACCGAAGGCACGAGCCTGGACGACGAGTGGGCGCCGTGGTGGCGCGAGCGCGCGGCCGAGGGACACGCCTTCGGCTCCCACACCTGGGACCACGTCGTGTGGCGCGCCGACGCGAAGGGCGGCGGCTTCGTGATGAAGCCCACTGCGGGTCCCGAAGCCGGTCAGGTGCGCACGCTCAGCAATGCGCAGTACTGCGAGGAGCTGCGCCGGCCCAACGAACGTTTCCAGGCCATGACCGGCCAGAAGGCGCTGCCCCTGTTTCGCGCGCCGTCGGGCCGCACGTCGCCGGCCTTGCTCGCGGCGGCGCAGGCCTGCGGCTTTCGCCATGTCGCCTGGGCCGAGGCCGGCTTCCTCGGCGATGAGCTGCCGAGCGATCGCTACCCGAACGACGCGCTCCTGAAGAAGGCCCTGCGGGACATCCGCCCAGGCGACATCTTGGTGGCGCACCTGGGCATCTGGTCGCGCCAGGATCCGTGGGCGCCCGCGGTGCTGGAGCCGCTCATCGTCGGCCTCAAGCAGCGCGGCCTGTGCTTCGCCACGCTGCGCGAGCATCCCGACTACCGCGCGTGGCTGGCCACGAGCGCGGGGGGACATTGATGGACTGGCTCAACCGCAGCGTTGACGCCTTCTCCGCCGGTTTCGGCTGGGCGCAGCAGTGGCTCTTCGAGTCGATGGTGCAGCCGCTGCTGTTCGCGCTGGACGGCGCGAGCCTGCTCGAGGACGCCTACGTCGCCACGGGCTGG
>Ga0105248_10000982_pt1 | contig 31649 bp, 22 predicted proteins | sample KBSS34metaG_FD_81524 | JGI IMG/M metagenome (GOLD analysis project Ga0105248, IMG submission 81524) | Switchgrass rhizosphere microbial communities from Kellogg Biological Station, Michigan, USA - KBS S3-4 metaG | ecosystem: Host-associated > Plants > Roots > Rhizosphere > Soil | place...
GGCAGGTGGTGGTTGAGTTGGAGGGTCACGGGCGAGAAGAGATCGCGGAGGGCGTGGGGGCAGACGTGAGAGGCGCGGTAGGTTGGTTCACGAGCCTGTATCCAGTGGTGCTGGAGGCGAAGTGGAACGAAGCTGGAGAAGCTTTGAAGGAAGTCAAGGAACAGTTACGCCGGGTGCCGGGCGGAGGACTGGGCTACGGCTTGTTGCGCTTTGGCAGTGGCAAGGAAGAATTGCACGGTGGAGAGATACTGTTCAACTACCTGGGCCAGCTTGATCGTGTGTTGGAGGAGGATGGACCATTTGCGGCTGCGACGGAGTCTGCTGGTCCACCCATCAGCCCGTTAGCCACCCGTAATCATGTGTTGGAAATCAACTCCAGCATTGTTAACGGGCGGCTGCAACTGACCTGGAATTATGGTGCGACGGTGCACCAGCGCTCGACCATCGAGCGGGTGGCTGGGGATTACATTGAGTCGCTGCAGGCGATTATCGCGCATTGCCGGCTTCCCGAGAGCCGCGGTTTCACGCCCAGTGATTTCCCCAACACGCGGCTTACGCAAGCAGAGTTGAATGAGTTAGTGAGAGGTGGACCAGTAATCCAGGACATTCTGACCCTCTCGCCGATGCAGCAGGGCATGCTTTTCCATCGTCTCTACAATCCCGAGTCAGGGCAATACGTGGCCCAGTTCATCATCAGCATGCAGGGCGACCTTAACGCGCAGGCATTTGCGGAGGCGTGGCGACACGTAATGCAGCGGCAATCGGTTTTACGAACCGACTTTGTATGGGAGAACCAGGATGAGCCACTGCAGATAGTGCGCGAGCAGGTGACTCTCCCCTGGGAGCAGCAGGACTGGCGGGAGTTATCGGCTATTGAGCAGGAATATAGATTACGGAGCTATCTGGAAACAGACCGCCAGCACGGCTTCGACCTGACGCGCGCCCCGTTGATGCGGCTGCTGTTGATTCGTACCAGTAACGACACTTATCAATTGCTCTGGAGTTTCGCAATGATGCTGCTCGACGGCTGGTCGGTGGGGCCGCTGTTCGGGGAGGTCTTCATTCTTTATGAAGCGTTGTGCCTCAATGAGGCGGCGCAGTTGCCTCACGTACGCCCGTATCGCGACTACATCTCCTGGCTGCGGGAGCAGAGTTCGGAAGAAGCTGAGCACTTCTGGCGGGAGAAATTGCGCGGCTTCACTTCACCGACGCAACTGGCATTGAACCGTCCGGTGGGCAGCAGCCATGAAGTGACGGGCAGCCAAAACCAACAGGAACTACGGTTGAGTGTGGCAGAGACAGCGGAGTTGAACGCGGCGGCACGGCAGCACCAACTGACAGTGAACACGATGGTGCAGGGCGCGTGGGGACTCTTGTTATCGCGCTACACCGGCGAGCATGAGGTGGTGTTTGGAACGACCGTGGCGGGCAGGCCGGCTGAGTTGCGCGGAGTGGAGCAGATGGTGGGACTGTTTATAAACACCCTGCCGATGCGAGTGCGGATCAATAAAGGGCAGCGGGTGAGCGAGTGGTTGCGAGGCCTGCAAGCGGAAGCAGTGGAGCTGCGGCAGTACGAGTACAGCCCGCTGGTCCAGATCGCCGGCTGGAGCGAAGTGCCGCGAGGTACGCAACTGTTTGAGAGCATTCTCGTCTTCGACAACTATCCGTTTGACCGTTCACTGGGAACACAGGTCAAGCAAAGGACAGGCTTGGAAGTTCGAGACTTTCGCGTTCTTGAACAGACAAACTCTCCACTTACGATAACGATCTCGCCGGGCCAAGAGTTAGGACTGAAGTTGGGTTATGAGGAGCAGAGGTTCGATGAGGAGACAATCAGCCGGATGTTGGGACACTTCCGGCAACTGCTGGGGGCCATCGCCACTGATCCTCAACAACGCGTCTCTGACCTGCCACTGCTTACCGACCCCGAGCAACAGCAACTATTGGTGGAGTTCAACGACACTGCCGCGGAGTTTCCCCGCGACCTTTGCCTGCACCAACTCATCGAGCAGCAGGTGGCGCGCACACCGGAGCAGGTGGCCCTGGTCTTTGAGGACGAAGAGGTCAGCTACCGCGAGTTGAACGAGAGAGCTAATCAACTGGCGCATCACCTGCGCTCACTGGGTGTGGGCCCAGAGTCACCGGTAGGAATTCTGCTGGAGCGATCGGTGGCGATGGTGGTGGCGCTGTTGGGAGTGTTGAAGGCTGGTGGCGCCTACGTGCCTTTAGACCCGGAGTACCCGGCGGAACGAGTGGGCTTCATGTTGGAGGACGCGCAAGTCTCAGTGCTCATTACGCAGCAGCGACTGGCGGCGACGCTGCCCCCTTCAAGCTCGTCAAGCGCGCCGCTGCTGGTGATGGAGGAAGCGGCTGAGCAGCTGGGACAATACGAAACCAGCAATCCGGAGTTGTTGGGAGAAGCAGAGAACCTGGCCTACATCATCTACACCTCGGGCTCGACGGGCCAGCCCAAAGGAGCGATGAACACGCACCGGGGCATAGTCAACCGGCTGCTGTGGATGCAGGCGACCTACGGGCTGAACGAGCAAGACCGGGTGCTGCAAAAGACACCCTTCTCGTTCGACGTCTCGGTGTGGGAGTTTTTCTGGCCCCTGCTGACCGGAGCGCGACTGGTGCTGGCGCGGCCTGGGGGCCATCGCGATGGACCATATCTGCGAGAGTTAATAATAAAGGAGCAGATCACGACGCTGCACTTCGTGCCCTCGATGCTGCGCGTGTTTCTGGAGGAAGAAGGGCTGGAGCAATGCCGCACGTTGCGGCGCGTGATCAGCAGTGGCGAGGAGTTGCCGGCGGAAGTGGCAGCCCGCTTCTTCAGCCGCCTGGAATGGGCCGAACTGCATAACCTGTATGGGCCGACGGAAGCGGCGGTGGATGTGACCTCGTGGGAGTGCCGGCGAGGTTGGACCAGGAGCGTGCCGATTGGGAGACCAATCTGGAACACGCAGGTGTATGTACTGGATGGGGAGCAGCGGCCAGTGCCGCTGGGAGTGATGGGCGAGTTGTACCTGGGCGGAGTGGGAGTCGGGCGAGGCTATTGGCAGCGAGCGGAGTTGACGGCGGAGAAGTTTGTGCCCGACCCGTATGGCGGAGAGCGAGGAGCGCGGCTGTACCGGACGGGAGATGTAGTGCGGCAAGTCGGAGCGGGAGTGCTGGAGTACGTTGGGCGTGCGGATTACCAGGTGAAGGTACGCGGGTATCGCATCGAGTTGGGTGAGGTGGAGGCGGCGCTGCGAGAGCAGGAGGGCGTGCGGGAGTGTGTGGTGGTGGCGCGTTACGAGATGGGCGGCGACAAGCGCCTGGTGGCATATGTGGTTGACGGTGCGGGCACTCCGGGACTTGACGCCAGGGAATTGCGTCGGGTGCTAAAGAGGCGTTTGCCGGAGTACATGATTCCTTCGCGGTTCGTGTTTATGAAGGAGTTGCCGCTGACCTCAAACGGGAAGGTAGACCGGCGGGCTTTGCCCAGGTTGAACGGAACGGAAATCTCGACCGCGGTATTTATAGCACCGCGCACTCCCGTTGAGGAGATGCTGGCAGGTATCTGGTCAACGGTGCTGCGTATTGCGAAGGTGAGCATCCACGACACTTTCTTCGAACTGGGCGGTCATTCGCTTTTAGCCACGCAGGTGATCTCACGGATACGTGCAGCTTTCAATGTTGATGTTCCACTACGCACGTTGTTCGAAGAGCCGACCATAGCCGGGCTCGCGGCCAATATTGAAGCCGCTTTACAAGACAAGTCAGAGTCGCAAATACCTCCGATTCAACCAGTTGCTCGAGACGAGGAGTTACCACTGTCGTTTGCGCAGCAACGGCTCTGGTTCTTGGACCAATGGGAGCCGTCGAGTTCGTTCTATAACTTACCATCGGTGGTGAAGCTCTCCGGCCGGTTGAAATTGGCAGTGCTGCAGCGAACGTTGTTTGAAGTGGTGCGGCGGCACGAAATTCTGCGCACCTCGTTCCCGAGTGTGAATGGGCAGCCGCGCCAACGAATCGTGGAGAGCTGGCAGCCCCAGTTACCGGTGATCGATCTTTCGGGACTGGACCAGGCGGCGGGCGAGGAGGCGGCTCAGAGGTTGGTCCAACGCGAGGCATTACAGCCTTTCAACCTGGCGACAGGACCACTGTTGCGAGCAACGCTGCTGCGGCTCGGAGCCGAGGAGCATGTGCTTTTGTTCACCCTGCATCACATCATCTCGGACGGGTGGTCCATGGGCCTGCTGGTGCGAGAAGTGGCAGCACTCTACAAGGCTTATCAGGAGGCACAGGAGTCACCACTGGAAGAGTTGGCGGTGCAGTACGCGGACTACGCGGTGTGGCAGCGCGAGTGGCTGGATGGAGAAGTATTGGAGCAGCAGTTGGAGTACTGGCGGCGGCAGTTGGCCGGAGCGCCGGCGGTGCTCGAGTTGCCGACGGACAGGCCGCGGCCGCGCGTGCAGAGTTATCGCGGCGCGACCGCGGAGTTTCGCTTGAATGCAGAGTTGACTGCCGGGTTGAAGGAGTTGTCGCAGCGTTCCGGGGTGACCCTGTTCATGACGCTGTTGGCAGGCTTTGAGGTGCTGTTGTGGCGGTTGAGCGGGCAGCAGGATATCTGCGTAGGAACGGCGATTGCGAACCGGACGCGGCGGGAGACGGAGGGAGTAATCGGGTTCTTCGTGAACACACTCGTGCTGCGGCTGGGACTGAGTGGGGAAATGAGCAGCCGCGAGTTGCTGGGGCAAGTGCGTGATGTTTGTCTGGGAGCGTATGGCCATCAGGACGTGCCCTTCGAGCGGCTGGTGGAAGAGTTACAACCGGAGCGGAGCTTGAGCTACTCGCCACTGTTTCAAGTCATGTTCGTGCTACAGAACGCTCCTTTCGAGCCGCTGGAACTACCGGAACTACGCCTCTCGTCGTTTGGCGGTGAGATTGCGCCGGCTAAGTTTGACCTCCATCTCTCGCTCTCCGAACTCGAGAACGGTGAATTAGTAGGCGCGTTTATCTTCAACACTGACCTCTTTGAACCCGACACCGTACGCCGGATGGCAGTGTATTTCGAGCGTGCGCTACGTGCGATCGCTGCCGACTCGCAACAACCCCTTTCAAAACTGTCCCTGCTTCATAGCAAGGAACGGGATCTGGTGCTCACGGGCTGGAACGATACGAGAACGAAGTATGGACCAGCGCGTTGTCTTCATGAGTTGTTTGAAGAGCAAGTGCTACGCACGCCCGAGGCGACTGCGGTTGTTTGTGAAGGCGAGCGGCTGAGTTACATCGAGTTGAACGAGCGAGCCAACCGCCTGGCCCATCGCTTACGGCAGTCAGGTATTGGACCAGAGCAGAGAGTGGGGCTACTCCTTGAGCACTCATTGGAGACAATGGTAGCTGTGCTCGGTATTCTCAAGGCGGGCGCAGCATATGTCGGGCTCGATCCGCAGTGGCCCGGTGGGCGCCTCTCTTTCGTACTTGCTGATGCTGAAGCGCGCCTGTTGTTGACGCATTCGCAGTTCCGATCCGCATGGGACGGTTGGCGAAGTCTCCCATGCCCGGTGCTGTTTTTGGACGAAGAGGAAGCGGGGTTTGCAGAGTTGCCGGCGACGAATCCTTCCAGTCATGTAACTCCCGACGGCTTGGCCTATCTCATCTACACTTCGGGTTCGACGGGACGACCCAAGGCCGTGATGGGCGAGCATCGCCAGGTGGTCAATTATGTGCGCGCCATCTCCGAGCGGCTCGGACTTGGACCAGGCTCTTACGCTGTACACCAGAGCCTCGCGGTTGATGCTCCGGTCACATACCTGTTCGCAGCCCTGATGTGGGGCGGCACGTTGCACCTTATTAGACGTGATCGTGCGCAAGACGCCGAACGGCTGGCCGATTACATTCAACAAGAGCAGGTGGACTACTTCAAGATCGCGCCCTCCTACCTGACGGCCCTCCTGGCAGGAGCTGAGCCTGAAAAGATCATGCCGCGCCGTGTGCTACTAGTGGGAGGCGAGGCATTTGGGCGAGGTTTAGCAGAGCAGGCGTTGCGACTAGGCGGGGAAAGCTGCAAGGTGTTCAACCATTATGGACCAACTGAGACGACTGTTGGCGTGCTGACTTACCGGGTGGAACTGGATAGAGGCGACGCCGGAGCGGTGCTGCCGCTGGGGCGGCCAATGGCGAACATGCGCATCTACGTGTTGGACGAACACATGATGCCCGTGCCGGTCGGAGTGGTTGGCGAATTATATGTAGGGGGTGCGGGGATAGCACGGGGATACTTCGGGCGCCCTGAGCTGACGGCAGAGAGATTCGTCCCTGATATGTACAGTGGTGAAGCAGGGGCAAGATTGTACCGGACTGGCGACGTTGCACGGTGGGCTCCAGATGGAAGTGTGGAGTTTTTGGGACGCATAGATCATCAGGTGAAGGTACGAGGGTATCGCGTCGAGCTCGAAGAGATCGAGACAGTTTTGGACGAGCACCCAGCAGTGCGTACCACTCTCGTGGAGGCGCGTGCTGATGAAGCGGGCGAGTTGCAGTTGAGATGTTACGTGGTGTGGAAGGATGTTAGCGAGTCCGTTCAGATGGAGGTTAGCGATATCGCCGGCTTACAAACGTGGGCGCGCGAACGGCTGCCCGAGTACATGGTGCCTGTGGCGTGGATTGAGTTGGATGAGCTACGGCGAACGCCGCAGGGAAAAATTGATCGAAAGGCGCTACCGGCGCCGTATTCGGCAGCCGGGAAATGGTCGGGACAATCTGATGCAACGCTCCCACGCACACCGCATGAAGAGTTAGTGGCTAACGTTTGGGAATCGGTCATAAATGTTAGAGCGATAGGACGCGATGACAACTTCTTCGAGTTGGGTGGCCATTCGCTTTTGGCCACGCAGGTTATGTCACGTATCCGTCAGCTGTTCCAGATCGATTTGTCATTGCAGACTTTGTTTGAGCAACCTACTGTCGCAACCTTTGCCGCCAGCGTTGGTCAGGCGCTTAAGCTTAAGTCTCAACTAACTCCAACCCCTCCGATACGACCAGTTCCGCGAAGTGAGGAGCTACCGCTGTCGTTCGCGCAGCAACGACTGTGGTTCCTGGACCAATGGGAGCCGTCGAGTCCGTTCTATAACTTACCATCGGTGGTGCGGCTCTCTGGGTGGTTGGAGTTGGCGGTACTACAACGCACATTGTTTGAAGTGGTGCGGCGGCACGAAATTCTGCGCACCTCGTTCCCGAGTGTGAATGGGCAGCCGCGACAACGAATCGTGGGGAGCTGGCAGCCGCAGTTACCGGTGATCGATCTTTCGGGGCTGGGCCAGGTTGCGGGCGAGGAGGCGGCCCAGAGGTTGGTCCAACGCGAGGCGTTACAGCCTTTCAATTTAGCCACTGGACCACTGTTGCGAGCGACGCTGCTGCGGCTCGGAGCCGAGGAGCATGTGCTTCTGTTCACCATGCATCACATCATCTCAGATGGATGGTCCATGGGGCTGCTGGTGCGAGAAGTGGCAGCACTCTACAAGGCTTATCAGGAGGAACAGGAGTCACCACTGGAAGAGTTGGCGGTGCAGTACGCGGACTACGCGGTGTGGCAGCGCGAGTGGCTGGCGGGCGAGGTATTGGAGCAGCAGTTGGAGTACTGGCGGCGGCAGTTGGCTGGGGCGCCGGCAGTGCTGGAGTTGCCGACGGACAGACCGCGGCCGCGGGTGCAGAGTTATCGGGGCGCGACCGCGGAGTTTCGCTTGAATGCAGAGTTGACTGCGGGGTTGAAGGAGTTGTCGCGGCGTTCCGGGGTGACGCTGTTCATGACGCTGTTGGCAGGTTTTGAGGTGCTGTTGTGGCGGCTGAGCGGGCAGCAGGATATCTGCGTAGGAACGGCGATCGCAAACCGGACGCGGCGGGAGACGGAGGGAGTAATCGGGTTCTTCGTGAACACACTCGTGCTGCGGCTGGGACTGAGTGGGGAAATGAGCAGCCGTGAGTTGCTGGGGCAAGTGCGTGATGTTTGTCTGGGAGCGTATGGACATCAGGACGTGCCCTTCGAGCGGCTGGTGGAAGAGTTGCAACCGGAGCGGAGCTTGAGCCACTCGCCGCTGTTTCAGGTGGCGTTTGGGTTGGACAATGCGCCGCGCAGAGTTTTGGAGTTGCCGGGGCTGAGGATAAGCGGAGTGGAGTCAGCGGACGACGTAGTGCGCTTCGACCTGACGTTATGGATGCTGGAAGCGGGCGGGGAGTTGAGCGGGCGGTGGACGTACCGGACGGAGTTGTTTGATGCTGAGCGAGTGGAGCAGATGAGCCGGCAGTTCGAACGATTGTTAGAGAATATGGTGGCGAATCCGGAAGCGCGGATAGAAACGCTGGAGATGTTTACCGAGGCCGAGAAAGAGCAGAAGGCGATTGAGGGCAAGGTGCGGAGTCAAGCAAATTACCAGAGGTTCTTAGGCGTCAAACCAAAACCAATCCAGAGGCACGGATAGAAACGCGAGAGGGCGACTCCCGCCACAAAGAGGCACAAAGGCAGAAAAGAAGAAATTGATTTTGTTACTTGTGTGCCTTTTTATGGCTTAACTTGCTAAACGGTGCAGGGTGGAGACAATCCAGTAGGAGACGGCGGCGACCAAGGCGGCCGCGGGGATCGTAAGGATCCAGGCCCAGACGATGCGACCAGCGACGCCCCACTTCACTGCCGACAATCTACGCGTCGCGCCTACGCCGACGATCGAACCCGTAATCGTATGTGTCGTTGAGACAGGAGTGCCGGTGAGCGTGACGTATGCGAGTGTTAACGCGGCTGCGGACTCAGCGCAGAAGCCGCCCACTGGTTTCAGTTTCGTGATGCGCGTTCCCATCGTACGCACGATACGCCAGCCGCCGGAGAGCGTGCCCAACGCGATCGCCGCATGCGCGGAGAGAACTACCGCCGTCGGGATCGCAGGCAAACTCCCGTTGGCGTCGTAATGCATGCCCCAAATGCCGCCGGCCGTTAGCACGGCAGTGATGATGCCCATTGTCTTCTGTGCATCGTTACCGCCATGGCCCAACGAAAAAGCGGCCGCTGAAAAAAGCTGACCGCGACGGAAGATTTTGTCGACGCGTGTTGCCGAAAAGCGCCGGAAGATCCAGTAGACCAGCACCATCAACGTGAACCCCAGCAACATGCCGATCAGCGGCGACAACACGATGAACTTGAGTGTGCGCAACCAAACTTCAGTTTTCAACAGACCACTGAAACCACCGTACGCAGCGACACCCGCACCCGCATAACCACCAAGCAACGCGTGCGAACTCGACGTCGGCAGTCCGAGATACCACGTGATCAGATTCCAGATGATCGCACCCAAAAGCGCGGCGAGCAAAACGTAAAGACGCAGTTCCGGCGTGATGAGATCCATGCGCACACCATCGCCAATCGACTTCGCCACGCGCGTACCGAAGATTGCGAACGCAACGAAGTTAAAAAATGCCGCCCAGATTACGGCCATACCCGGCGAGAGCACGCGCGTCGAAACGACGGTCGCGATTGAATTCGCGGCATCGTGAAAGCCGTTGATGTAATCGAAGACAAGCGCGAGTAAGACGAGAATGATGACGAAGGCCAGAGTTGCGGTCATGAGATGGCTACGAAGTATGCTTAATAATCACACTCTCAATAATGTTGGCCACGTTCTCGCAACGATCGACCGCGGCTTCAAGCTTCTCGTACACCTCTTTCCACTTCAGAACAGTTAAAGCATCGGGCGGGTCATGAAACAGGTCGGCAATGGCAGCGTGATAGATGTCGTCACCTTCGTTCTCCAAACGATGAATCTCCACCAGCCGCTGCGTGATATTCTTTGGTCGCTTCAACGTCGATACGATTTCCTTGAGCTGCTCGGCCATGCGCTCGAGCACATCCGCGAAATCAAGCGCGTAATCAGTAGTTTCCTTAACATCGAAAATGATGATCGCGCGTGCAGCGTCGTCGATCAGGTCGACGATATCGTCGAGCGCGGTCGACATCATGTAAATGTCTTCGCGATCGAACGGCGTGATGAACGACTTGTTCAGACGCGTGGAGATGTTATGCGTGAGCTCGTCGCAGGCGTGCTCGAGTCCCTTGATGCGCTTGGCATACTCGGCGTAAGCGTGGTTCTTGTCGGCCAGCATCTCCTTCAGCTCGCGCGCGGCCGAGGAGATGTAGAGCGTCATCTGCGTGAACAGGTCGAAGTATTGATCTTCTTTGGGAAGCAGACTTATCAGACCCATGGCATACCCGGTGTCATCTAAACTTTATCTGAACGAATGCCGGACTATAACTTACCAGTTGCCGACTTGCCAAATGTAACCACAGTCGTATATCAAAGTCGGCAATGACCGACGATCATCTGAGCGACCACCTGAGCGACATTCAACAACTGCTGCGAATCGAGTCAGAAGCGATTGCCCAGACCGCCACCCGTCTTGACCGTGATCAGGTTCAGCAAGTGGTCGAATTGCTGGCGAACTGCAAAGGAAAGGTCGTGCTGCTGGGCGTAGGGAAGTCGGGAATCATCGGGCAAAAGATCGCGGCGACCTTGACCAGCACCGGCACGGCGGCGCTCTACCTGCACCCATCGGACGCACTTCACGGCAGTCTCGGAATTGTTCAGTCTGATGACGTAGTGATGGTGCTGAGTAACAGCGGTGAGACTGACGAACTGGTTGCGATGTTGCCGTATATGAAGAATCGCGGTGTGCCGATTGTCGCGATCGTCGGGAATCTCAACTCGACGCTCGCGCGACGCGCTGATGCAGTGCTCGATGCGTCAGTCGATAAGGAGGCGTGCCCTTTAAATCTCGCGCCGACGACAAGCACGACTGTTGCCCTCGCAATTGGCGATGCGCTCGCGATGACGGTGATGAAAGTGAAAGGATTGACCTCAGACGATTTTGCCGTGAATCATCCGGCCGGGAGATTAGGAAAAAGACTGACGTTGCGCGTTGCAGACCTGATGCACTGCGACGGCGAGAACCCGAAGATCGCGACCGGATCGTCATGGGTTGACGTGGTGCGAGCGATAAGCAGGGGCGGACTGGGTGCCGTGTGCGTCGTTGATGCTGATGGACGTTTGGCGGGGATCATTACGGACGGTGATCTGCGGCGGGCGATTGAACAGACGAGTCATGAGTCGTTGACGAATTTGACAGGTGACGACTTCATGACGCGCAAGCCCGTGATCGTGACGCCGGAGTTGCTCGCGTTTGATGCGTTGCGATTGATGGAAGACAGGCCGAGGCAGATTTCAGTATTGCCGGTGATCGATCAAGACGAGAAGTGTGTGGGATTGATCAGGGTTCACGATATCGTGAGAAGTGGTCTATGACATGTCGACAATGTCCCACGCTGATCGAACGCGCAGCAGTTTCGACATCAATCCCGCATGCATAATGTGCCCGCTGCGCTCCGCGACTACCTTGCCAAGGATCGGCATACCCAGCAGCGCGAGGTCGCCGATGATGTCGAGAATCTTGTGACGCACGAACTCATCTCGAAAACGCAAACCGGTCTCATTCAATATACCTTCCGGCGTCAAGACGATCGCATTGTCGAGTGAGCCGCCACGAATCAGATTTGCACGTCTCAGCTCTTCAATCTCATTCGTAAATCCAAACGTTCTCGCCGCTGCGATGTCGCGACTGAACGCGCCATTGCTAAGTTCCACAAACAAACTCTGCACGCCGATCATCGGGTGTGAGAAGTCGATGAGACAGTCGATCTGATAAGTGTCGGCCGGTTCGACACTGATGCGACGATTGCCTTGTTCGAACGAGACCTTCTCGCGTACGAGCAGTGCACGTCTCGCGAGTGGTTGTTCGACGATGCCGGCACGCTCGATGATCTCGGCGAAACTTTCCGCGGAACCATCCATGATGGGTATCTCGAGATTGTCGACTTCGATGAAGACGTTGTCGACGTTGAGTCCGCGCAGTGCGGCCAGAAGATGTTCGACAGTCGAGAGCATCACACCGGTTCGCATCAAAGTGGTTGCGTAACCACAGTGCGCGACAGACTCAACGTTCGCCGGAATTTCAAAGCCGCCGAGATCGGTGCGACGGAAGACGTATCCAGTGTCGGGAGGTGCGGGAACGAGGCGTACATGAACCGGAACGGCAGTGTGTAGTCCGATACCATGAGTTTCAACGGCACTGCCCAGCGTGGTCTGTTTGATCAAATGTCGGGACCCTTATCTCAGACGTCGATTCATGTTTCCGAGCGTTATGAGCAACAAATATGCCGACCTAAACCTTAGGTTTTCAACGGTTAGGTGTTGCGCGAGTGCCACATCACAGCTCGATTGGTGAAGATCTTCCGCCACACTTTTAAGCTGGAATTTCACAAAAAATTTGAATAGCGTGAATTGCTGGAGTACACTCAGGCCAATTAAACCCGTCGGGACGCCAGCTTTTCGGCGTGCGTTTGAGAGAAAACAGCGCTTTCGCCCCACGAGTTCGTGGTTGAAAGAAACGCAACGCCAGCGCTCCGAAGAGCAAGAGAGTGAAAGTCCTCTTTTCACTCTCGTGGAGAAACCGCGATGCCAGACCTTGAGATTACATGCTCAGAGTGCAGCACTCCGTTCATGTTTACAGAACGAGAACAGGAGTATTACAGGGAACGTAACTTAACTCACCCGAAGCGATGTAAGCCGTGCCGCGACGCACGGCGGCAAAACTTCGGTGGTGGCGGTTCAAAGGGACAGGGAGGTGAGCGTCAAAGATTTGAGATCACCTGCGATCAGTGTGGCAAGAGCGATTCAGTACCGTTCAAGCCATCAACCGGTAGGCCGGTTTTATGCAGCGATTGTTTTAGCGCGAGTCGCGCGCAGCAAAGGACCTGAACAGTCAGGTCTGGCGTTTGCGAAGAGCTAGCTTCGGGCATAAACGAAAAAAATAAGTTTGAGCAAGTTCCCGACGCGGTAGGTTTTTACGCGATTAATGGTAAAGAACGCTCTGAAAGAGCTAAAAGCGAGCTGAATGGGGTACGAAACGTTACAACTCGAGATGCGTGGTTCGGTCGGTCTTTTGACCTTAAACAGGCCGGACCGCTTGAACGCGCTCACCGTGCAGGTAGCAAATGAGTTCAAAGCTGCTGTCGCTGAAGCGATGGAGCGTGGAGCGAGAGCGATCGTGATCACTGGCGCGGGTCGGGCGTTCAGCGCCGGTGGCGATTTGCGCGAGATGCAGGAGATCGCAAAGCAGGACGGACGAGCGGAAGCGTTCTTCGACGAGCCTCTGAGAATTATCAACGAAGCGATCATGTTGATTCGCGAAACTCCGGCGCCATTTATCGCGGCCGTGAACGGAGTAGCGTCAGGTGGAGGATGTAATCTGGCGCTGGCGTGCGACCTCGTGATTGCGGCTGAAAGCGCGAAGTTCAATCAGGCTTTTATCAAAATCGGTCTGACTCCTGATTGTGGTGGAACTTTTATGCTGCCCCGGCTCGTAGGATGGAAAAAGGCCACTAAGCTGTTGTTCACCGGTGATCTGGTTGATGCTCAGGCGGCCGTGGAGATGGGAATGATCAATTCAGTGACGCCAGATCAGGAACTAATGAGCCGGGCGATGGCAATGGCAGAGAAACTGGCCCAGGCGCCGACCGCGGCGATCGCTGAGATCAAGAAGCTACTGGATGCGAGTGCCGCAAACGATTTGAGAAGTCAACTGGATCTGGAGAGGAAGACACAAATTGAATCAGGTAAGACAAAAGATTTTGTAGAAGGCGTTTCGGCATTTCTTGAAAAGCGGCCGCCGCGATTTGTTGGAGGATGACGTTCGACGAGAACGTAGCAGATCGCGAAAGCCGCCGAAATTGGGCGGCTTTTTTATTGAGACGTTTCACGCAGAGCCGCCAAGGTTTACGCAAAGACGCAAAGAAAACCTGGCGCCTTTGCGTCCTCCTTTGGGACTTTGCGTGAAACTTCCTTGGTATTAAGATCATGGACTCGCTGACTTACACACAACTCCTGCGGCGCAATCGCTCTTTCCGGCGATTGTGGCTCGGGCAGGCGATCTCAGAGCTCGGCAACTGGTTTAACTTCATTGCCGCGTTGGGATTGGTCCGTGTTGTGTCTCACGCCGCGCCCGAAGTAACCACGATCATTCTCCTGTCACGGCTGGTGCCGTTCACGCTCTTTTCCCCACTAGCCGGCGCGTTCGTCGATCGGTGGTCGCGACGCAACGTGATGATCGCCACCGACTTGCTGCGCGTCGTGGTAGCACTGGGTTTCTTACTGGTGCATCGACCCGAAGATGTGTGGATCGCTTACTTGTGTACTGCTTTACTCTCGTTCTTCGGCACGTTTTTCGAAGCGGCCAAGAATGCTGTTGTGCCAAACATCACGGGCGAACGCGATCTGCTCGCAGGTAACGCGTTGATGTTTTCATCGCGCTTCCTGTTGATGTCGGTTGGCGCGGCGCTGGGTGGTTGGACCTCGGCGCACGTCGGTTACCAGGCGGCGTTCATCATCAACGCGCTCTCGTTTTTCGCTTCCGCGTATTCCGTGTGGCTCGTGCCTGAGGAAGAGATGCGTAGCAAGTCAAACAAGACTGCCGCTGACAGGCCTCGGAGTCTGTATCGCGGTTACTGGTCCGACATGCGTGAAGGTTGGTCCTACATCGTGACGCACACGCCGGTAGCTGTGATTCTCGGCATCAACCTGCTGTGGGCCACCGGTGGCGGCGCGATGAACCTGATCGCCGATCGACTCGGCGCCCTTGTCTTTGCGGGCGAGAATGGCATCAGTGCAGACTCCGCCGTCGCTGCTTTTTACTTTGCGGGCGGCTTTGGCTTGTTCATCGGGATGATGATCGCGCGACGTGTAGGTGCGTTTTTCGAGTTGCGAAAACGGACGGTCGCGTTCATCGGCTGGAGTTTGTTCATACAGGGCGTGTTTTATGCGTTCGCGGGAGTGATGCCGACGCTGGTCGGGGCGTGTGTGATGGTCTGCATCTCGCGCGTGCTGCTCGGCGCGGAGTTTGCGGTCCAGGAAACGTTATTGATGCGTCTGGTTCCGGACCACTTGCGCGGGCGCGTCTCGACCAGCGATCGCGCGGGAGAGATGATGATCTGGGCTTTCTCGACCGCAGTGGCGGGCTGGTCGTTGCGCACGATCACGCCAAGGACGTTAACTATGATTTCCGGTTTGCTTTCGGGAACGGCCGGACTTTTGTGGCTTGTCCTGTTCGTGACGCAAAGAGTTCGTCTGCCGAAGAAGATATCGGGACACCGATATACACAGATGGCGACGGATTGATTAGAATCATGCTCAATGCGAGTTAAAGCTCGTCGTCGAAAATCAGTAGCTTTCTTCATCACGTTGGGCGCGTGCCTTGTCGCACTCGCCGTGGCGTTGAATGTCGGTTGGATTATTCTCAACTGGCGTGAAGTGGCGCTGCTGGTTTTCGGCATCATCTTCTTTGTCGTGCTGATCTTCGGCGTGGTCCTGAATACTACTTTTCTCATTCGCGAGATCAGACGCAACGAACAACACGACGCGTTCATCAATGCGGTCACTCACGAACTCAAAACGCCGATCGCATCGATTCGTCTTTATCTCGACACACTGAAAACACGCGAGGTTGACGAAGCACAACGCCGCGAGTTTTACAACATCATGCTCGCCGACAGCGAACGGTTGTTGTTGACAGTCGAACAGGTGTTGCGCGCCGGACGCACGGGAATGAAGCGACGTCGCATCGCGAACTCCGTAATCAATCTCGGCGAGATGGTCCAGGAATGTCTGGAACTGACGCGCGTGCGTTATGGGCTCAGTGAGTCGGCACTGATTTACAGTGTTTCGCCTGAAGTAAGCTCTGCGAGGGTTTCGGGTGATGTAGACGAGTTGCGCGCAGCATTCTCGAATTTGTTGGATAATGCAGTGAAGTACTCAGATAAGGAAGTAGCGGTTTCGGTTTCGGTGTCGGCGCTGGATGATAAACGACTCGCCGTGCGCGTGGCTGACAAAGGTATCGGCATTCCGAGTGCGCAACTAAAACGGATCTTCAAACGCTTCTATCGCGTGCCCGGTCGCTTCATGGCGCGAGTGAAGGGAACGGGTTTGGGGTTGTTCATCGTTCATTCGGTGGTGACGAAGCATGGCGGTCGAGTGTTTGCGGAGAGCGCCGGTCTCGGACACGGCACCACGTTCACAGTTCTTTTGCCAAGGGCTAATTGATCATGAATTCGGTATTGATAGTTGAAGACGAAAAACATCTGGCTGATGGCCTGCGCTATAACCTGAACGCTGAAGGTTATGACGTTGAAACGGTGGGCACCGCTGAAGAAGCGCTGCCGTTGCTTACGGGGGATGGCAAAAACTACGACGTGCTTGTGCTCGATGTGATGTTGCCGGGCATGGATGGGTTTTCACTCGCATATAAGCTGCGTTCGCAGGGGCATTTCGTTCCAATCCTCATGCTGACTGCGCGCGGCTCGGCGGAAGATGTGTTGCGCGGGTTTGAAGCAGGCGCTGACGACTATCTGCCGAAACCGTTTGATCTTTCAGTGCTGCTGGCGCGAATCAACGCGCTGTTGCGTCGTCGTGAATGGCTTCAGAAAGATCGCGATCGCATGGCGGTGAATGGCGAGTCGAAGGTGTTTGAGTTCGATGGAAAGACGATCGATTTTGAAGAACTGCAACTACGATCGGGGACGCAGACTGTGCATCTCACGTTGATGGAAGCTGATCTGCTGCGCTACTTGATCAATCACGAAGGCAAGATCGTTTCGCGGAGTGTGATACTCGAGGATGTTTGGGGACTCCGCGAAGATACGGATACGCGGGCGATTGATAATTTCATCGTGCGTCTGCGGAAGTATATCGAGGACGAACCCTCACGCCCGCGTCACCTGCTTACCGTCAGAGGGGTGGGCTACAAGTTTGTAGCACAAGCATAGCAAAGCGGTTTCACGCAAAGGCGCAAAGCCGAGCCGCAAAGCCGCCAAGAAGAGATCCAACCTTTTTCTTTGCGTCTTTGCGGCTCGGCTTTGCGCCTTTGCGTGAAACCTTTCTAACTTGCCGCGAGGATCAGCGAGGCCTTGACGCCTAACATATCCGAGAAGTCTTTCGAATAGATCGAGCTCACTTTCCGCACGCGCCCGATTTTTTCCACCAACTCCTCATTCGAGATAAATCCATTCTCAGTGTGCGCGATGGCCCAGTTGGGGATGTGCGACGCGGTGCGCAGTAGATCTTCGACGAAACCGAGATACTGCTGTTTACTTTGCACGCGGGACCCAAGTCGTGAACCACGCGCTCTTTCGAGATCGAGCCAAAAATCATCGCTCCCACGCAGCCACTCCTCGCGCCACGTGACAATCGGATCGCGCGCGCCACTGGTTTGAGTCACGGGAACCGGCAGTCTCAAAAACAACAGATCCGTGTGATGACGCTCAGCGACAAAGCTGCGCACGTCCTGATTCGTACTCTGGTTGCGCATGCCGTTGTCCTGCGGCGCCGGCAGACACGCAAGCAGACGACGAAACACGTCCGGCAACGAGAACGGCGTGCGTAAACTGCGCGTCTGTTCGTTGAAGGAGAGCACGTAATCGCCGGTCATCATTCCCACAGTCAGCGCGAGCGCGCGTTTGTAAGATTCGAGATGCTCAGCGTTGAAGCGCAAATTATCAAACCACCAGGCGTCAGTCTCATTGAACCACTTGAGCAACGCGGAATTCTCGAGCTTCTCGCGCGGAACGTATGTGTCGTCGAGCAGCGTGTTGAGATCGTCTTCGTTGAGTTCTTCGGTGTTGTTCTCGATCAGGGCAGAGGTCTTGGTGTAGGACCAGAGCATCGGATCGTTGGCGGCTACGCGAACTTTCCAATTCTTCAGATGGACGCAGATCTCGCCTTCTCCGGTGAAGGGCAGTGCGACTGAAGCAAACTTCAACCGCCGGAGCACGCCAAGTTCAAATGCCAGCCAACCGTTTGTGAAATGCATACGCTACTTTGAGAACGACGAAAACATATCCCATTTATGGGTCGCTGGTGGCTCTTCCACCGGCTCATCCATGTCACTCTTTGCAAACGACTCCAACTCCGGAAGTCCGTCGAGCTTCAGAAAAGCATTTACGACACTCGGATCGAATTCGATACCCGCGCGATCGATGAGTTCGCGTCTTGCTGCCGCCACTGTAAGAGCGGCGCGGAATGGTCGGGCGTCGGTGAGTGCAGCATACGAATCAACTACACGAAGAATCCTCGCGGCGAGCGGGATCTCCTCACGTCTTAACGCGTCGGGATACCCGGCGCCGTTCCACCACTCGTGATGCCAGCGCACCAGTAGTTGCGCCGCTCGATCCGCTCCGACTCTCGATGCCTCGCGTTCGCCGATCACCGGATGGCGCGCGAGATCGAGTCGCTCTTCCGCCGATAGCCCCCCAGTCGCCTGAATGTAATCACGTTCCATCGCCACTTCGCCGAGATCGTGCAACAAGGCTGCGGCGTACAGAGATCCGCGATCGTGTCGCGCGAGATGAAACTCATGCGCGATCTCCTCAGCGATGACGGCGATGCGTTGCGCGTGTGGGTTATCGTAGCGTTCGAACTTGTCTACAGTCTTCGCGAGCTGTATGAACGCTTCCGCCGCAGCTTTGTCGATTAACTCTGTTGTCTGAATGGCGACCATGACTGCCCGATTCTAGCAAATTTAGCCGCGAATTCACGCGAAGGAACGCGGATCCTCACTCTAGTGATCGTAATAGATCGCGAGCTTTTCGATTATCCGGATCGGCTGCGACGGCGCGCTCTGCTTCGCCTTTGGCGCGCAACTTCAAGCCGAGATCTTTGTACAATTCGGCCAGCATCACGCGATATCCTGCATTCTGCGGATCGAGTTTTACCGCCGCCAGCAGTTCTGTTTCAGCGGCTCGCCTGGTGTTTTCGTTGCCGGCCAGCATCTGACCATAAAACGCGCGATAGCGAGGTTCTTTGGGTGCAGCGCTGGCAGCGGACGCGAATAGTCCGAGTGCGACTTTTCGTTGTCCCAACTCTAACGCTGCGAACCCCTCTTTAAACTGGACTTCAGCTCGCTCGGCCGTCGACGCTTCAGTCGCTCCTGCGGCAACGGGTTCCGGCTGTTGCGGGGCAGCAGCTTTAGGTGCTGACTGGGCCAACTGCTCCGCTTTTCTTCGTGACTGAAGTTTTGAGTTGTAATTTGCGCGCAGACGATCGTCACGCAACGTTTCGTAGGCTTGCGTGATGCGCGCGAATGCCGACTCGATCTTCTTCAACAGCGGGGGCTCGGCTTTGCGAAACCGGTCGGGATGGTAGTTTCGAGCCAACTGATAGTAAAGATCCTTCAGGTTTTGAGGTGATGCTTCTCCGGTAACGCCCAATACGTCGTAATACGTTTGCGCGGTTCGCAGGCGTTCCAGAAAGGTCTCGACATCGGCCGGCTCTTCTTCAGGCTCTGGTTCCGGAGTTGGAGGCGGCGCCGGCTTCTGCTCCGGTTGATCTCGAAGCACATTCCTCCAGTGTTCGCGTTGCAGCAGGCCCGCGAGCGAGAGTGCATAGACGAGTCGCAACGTCTCTGCTTCTCCCAGGCCACTGATGGCGACGAGTTCGCGTAGCGCCATCGGCGCATCGAGACGGGAAAGTAAGAACGCCTCCGCGGGTAGTAAACTTTCGTTGATCAGCGGCTCGGCGCGCGGTGTGATCATTTCGGCGTCATTGCGAAAGCGCGAGGCGATGAAGTCGGTAGGCATCCTGCGACTCGCTTCGAGCAGCAACGAATCGATATCGATCTTGAGATTGAGCTGTTCGTTAAGACGAGACCTCGATCCGAGTTCCCAGGTGCCGTTGGTCCAGACCAGCGCCATGCGAAGAATGTCTGTAACTTGTTGCTTGTGGAGTTGCTCTGCGGCGGTCGTGCTCACGAGCTTTTGCGCCGTTAACTGTTTGAGCAGCTCGATATCCGGCAGTCGCTCGTTGAAGCGCGCGAGATCCGCTTCCGAAACGAGCTCAGACTTTTTTAGATACTCGCGCAGTCGGAGGGTGCGCAGGTTGGAGGCGGCGTAAACAAGCTTTCCGGTCTCAAAATAATTGACGACCTTGATGCGGTCGTGTTCGAGGCTCAAACGGCCACCGAGAGACTTGGCTGAGATTTCGCGAATGAGTTCCGTGAGCGGCTGCTCGCTGAGTTGACCATTCATCTCGCCACATACTTAACCACAAAGCCCCTCTGCATTGGAACTACTTTGACACTCGCCAGCGCCGCTTTTATATTGATTCCACAAAACACCCCCATCATTTCAAGTAGGTTGAGATCTATATGAGCGAGCCAGCCAGGGATCCGAAACAGCGCGAAGAGCTATTGATTGACGAGCTTAGAAAGCGCACTGAGGAATTGGAAGAGGCCAATCGCGAGTTGCGTCGCGTTTCTCATTACCGCTCGCTGTTTCTGGCTCGCATGTCGCACGAACTGCGCACGCCTTTGACTTCAATACTCGGCTTCAGCGAGATCCTGCTCGATCAGGAAGAACTCACCGACACGCAGCGCCGCTTTTGCCAAAAAGTCCAGGACTCAGGCCTGCAACTGCAAGCCAGTCTTAATCAACTCGTAGATCTGTCGCGCATCGAAGCGGGTCAAACCGAAGTTTTCCTGCAGGAGTTCTCGTTACGAGAAACACTCCGCGAGTCGTGCGCCGCAGCCGCGCGTATGGCCCAGAAACAACAGGTCAAGATCGACTACGAACTGGCCCCTGAGATTTCAACCATCGTCACCGATCAGGGAAAGCTGCGACAAACGCTTTTCAACTTCATTGCGTGGGCGGTTAGTCGCAGCCCTGCTGGTGAATCGGTTAAGGTTACGGTCAACATCGATGCGCAAGGGCTGTTGTCGATCCAGATAACGGACAACGGCGAAGCGCGTGCGGACGTGACGAACGTGTTTGATCCGGAACACGGCGTACCCGCACATGAACCCAACATCAACGAACTTGGCATTATCATCGGCCGTAAACTGCTCGAGCTGATTAGCGGAACAGTGAGTTTGGAGGGTCTCGTTCCACGCGGACTCGCAGCCACGATTCAGATACCGGCACGTCCATTGAAGGGATAATCGTTACGGATGGAAGAGACGACAATTCGGGAGTGCACAACGATCGAAGAGTTCGATGGTTGTCTTTCTTTGCAGCGCGAAGCTTTTGGCCTACCTGATCTTGAACTCTCACCACGTCGTCATTTGATCGTTTCACGCCAGGCAGGCGGCTGGACGCTCGGCGCGTTTGCAGCCGATCGCCTCGTCGGGTTTGTTCATACTCTCGCCGCGGTGCGTGGGAATGAGATCTTTGGTTACTCGCACATGATGGCGGTGGCGAAGGACTATCAGAACAAAGGTGTGGGCGCGCGTTTGAAGTGGGCCCAACGTGAGCGCGCGCTGCGCGAAGGCCGAAAGTTGATCAAATGGACGTGGGACCCGATGCAGGCGCGGAACGCGCACTTTAATCTCAACAGGCTGGGCGCGACTGTCGATACGTATGCCGAGAATTTTTATGGGATTGATTACAGTACTGACGCGTCGATCACCGATCGAATAAATTTGCCGAGCGATCGATTGTCTGCGACGTGGCATTTAGATTCAGAGAGGGTTCGTGGGCTGGCGAGTGGGTCGGCGGCGCCGTTTGCGGGAGAGCCGGTTGGTTCAGTGTCGATACCTTCGCAGTGGAACGCACTCGTGAAGAGCGATCCGAAACGTGCGGTGGAGGAGCAGAGTCGGGTGCGGGAAGAGTTTAAAAACGCATTTGCCCGAGGGTTGATTTGTGCGGGCTTTGAACGTGGTGACGAACAATCAAAATACTTGCTTTTTGTGCGAGAAGATTAAGATGGTTTTCACGCAAAGACGCAAAGGAAGACGCAAAGACACAAAGAGATCTTGGCGCCTTTGCGTCTTCCTTTGCGCCTTTGCGTGAAACTGCTTTTTAGCTATTGGACCATGATTTTTTCTAAGTTCGACCGTTATGTTGAGCGACATGCGCGCAGTTTTACGGAGCGCTTGCAGAATTTCTGTCGCATGCCGTCCGTGGCGGCGCGCGGGACGGGGATGCGCGCGATCGCGGAGACGGTTGAACAGTCGATGCAGCGTGTGGGCATTGGTACGCGGTCGTTTCGCATGGGCTCCGGCTATCCGATCATTTACGGTGAGTGTGGCAGTGGTCCAAAGACCTTCGTTGTGTATGGTCACTACGATGTGCAGCCGGTGGGCCAACTAACTGAATGGTCCTCAGGACCATTCGCGGCCACGATCGAAGACGGGAAATTGTACGCGCGCGGCGCGGCGAATAGTAAAGGCGATCTGCTCGCTCGGCTGGCTGCTGTCGAAGCCTATCAAAAGACCTTCGGCAAACTTCCCGTGACGCTTCGTTTCATTGTCGAGGGCGAAGATGGACTCGGCAGTCCCAGTCTTTATCGCTTCACGAGTGAGAACCCGGAACTCCTGCAGGCGAATGGTTGTTTGTGGGACGAGGGTTCGAGCGACACGAAAGAGAATCCGGTCGTAAGTCTCGGGTTCAAAGGCATCACCTTTCTGGAACTGCGCGCGTTTGGCGCACACTCGGACCTCCACTCGAAGTGGGGAACGATCGTGCCTAATCCGGCGTGGCGCCTGGTCCAGGCCCTCGCGACGCTCACTTCGCCGAAAGGAGTGATCACGATCGATGGATTCTCCTCGCATATCGCTCCGATCAGTGACGAAGATTCCGAAGTTCTGAAAGCGATCGAGCTCGACGAAGTCGGACTCAAACGTGAGTTTCGGATTGGCGGCTGGGTCCGCTCAATGAAGGGACCTACCCTCGTCAAGGAACACATCTTTGGTCCAACTTGTACGATATGCGGCATTCACACAGGCCACACCGAAGCGGGCGCCAAAACGATCTTGCCCAGTACGGCGATGGCACGTCTTGATTTCCGGCTCGTCCCGGATCTTTCGGCCGAGATAGTCATGAAACTTTTGCGCGAGCATCTCGACGTACGTGGTTTCAGGGATATCGAGATCATCGAACTGGGCAGTGCGCCGCTCGCGAAGTCATCGGCGAAGTCGCGCGTGGCTCGTGCGGTGATCGAATCGACGACGGAAGTGTTCGGCAAACCGCCGGTTATCTATCCGATGGATCCGTCGAGTGGACCAGTCGGCGCGGTCTGTGGTGTTTCGCAGCCGCCAACGCCGGTAGCATCGTTTGGCACGAGTTACGCCGGCTCAAATCCACATGGTCCAAACGAGAACATTCGCATCGAAGACTTTTTGCGCAGCATCAAACTGATCGGACGCGTGATTCACAAGCTGGCAGGAAGCAGAGCTAAAACCGAAGGCCATGAAGACACCAGGCCAACCGCGCCGTTACCGAAGTTGAAGAAGGAGTGACATTGGCCGCCCGGACCATCGCACGTGAAATCGAAAAACTCAGAGACGAGATCCGGCGTCACGATGAACTCTATTACGTCGGGAACGCACCGGAGATCTCCGATCGCGAGTATGACGAACTGCTCGAAAACCTACAGAAGCTCGAAGCAGCGCATACGGAGTTAATCACACCTGACAGTCCGACGCAGCGGGTCGGTGGGCGCCCCGCGGAAGGTTTTCCCGAAGTTGTTCACACGCGCCCGATGATGTCGCTGGACAATAGCTACAACATCGACGAACTGCGTGCGTTTGACGAGCGTTGCCAGCGACTCGCCGAAGGTCGCAAGCTCGAATACGTCGCTGAGCTCAAGATTGATGGTCTGTCGTTGTCGTTGCAGTACGAAGATGGATTGCTCGTGCGTGGTGTGACGCGCGGCGACGGACGGATCGGCGAAGACGTTACGCAGAATGCGCGCACGATTCGTAGTGTGCCGCTGCGTCTAAAGACTAAAGCGATTGATACGACTCTCGAGGTGCGTGGCGAGGTCTTCATCCCGCGCGATGTTTTCGAACGAACCAACGCCGAAAGGGAAGAAGCAGGAGAGGCGCGCTTTATGAATCCGCGCAACGCCGCTGCGGGCGCGATTCGCCAACTCGATTCACGTCTCGTTGCGCGGCGAAAGCTCGACATGTTTGTGTACGACCTGCTGGTGAACGGTCGTAAACCTTTTCCGACGCACTGGGAATCACTCGACTGGCTCGAGACCGCAGGCTTTCGCGTCAACCCGCACCGCAAACGCTGCCAGACAATCGATGAAGTGATCGACTTCGCGAACGAGAAAGAAGCGTTGCGTGACGATCTCGGCTATGAGATTGACGGGCTCGTAGTCAAAGTCAATTCAACAGCTTTGCAGGATGAGTTTGGCGCGACGTCGAAAGCGCCGCGCTGGGCCATCGCTTACAAATATCCCGCGCGCCAGGCTTCGACGCAGGTGCTCGACATCTTTGTTTCAGTGGGACGCACCGGCGCGCTCACTCCGGTTGCCCTCCTGGAACCAGTGGTTCTCGCCGGCACGACGGTCGCGCGCGCGACGCTGCACAACGAAGATGAAATCCGGCGTCTGGGACTGAAAAAAGGCGATTGGGTGATGATCGAGAAGAGCGGCGAGGTTATTCCCAAGGTGCTCAGCGTCATCGCCTCGAAACGCACCGGAAAAGAAACTGAATTCAAGCTGCCGAAGAACTGTCCGGTGTGTGGTGGCTTGATCTCCCGTCCCGAAGGCGAGGTCGTCGCACGTTGTGTAGCGGCCGATTGCGCCGCGCAATTGATGGGTCGTCTGTTTCACTTCGCCTCACGCCGCGCGATGCGAATCGAGGGTTTGGGTGAGGTGCTGGTAGAACAACTGGTGGCTGAGAAGCTCGTGAAAGACGTTGGTGATCTCTATTCACTGACACTAGAACAGGTCGCTGCTTTGCCGCGCATGGCAAAGAAGTCGGCCGGTAATCTGTTGGCGCAGATCGAAGCCAGCAAGTCGCGCGATTTATCAAACTTGATCTTTGCACTCGGTATTCGACATGTCGGTGAGCGAACGGGGGGCATTCTTGCGCATGAGCTTGGATCGCTCGATAAGCTCATGGCTGCGACCGTTGAGGAGCTTGATGCGATCCCTGAGATCGGTTTGACGGTGGCCGAGAGCGTGCACGACTGGTTCGACGATGAAGGGAATCGCGCGCTTTGTGATAGGCTGCGCGCCGCGGGTGTCAAGACGGAAGCGTCTCGTAGCAGTGGTGGGACAGTTGATGAGCGGTTTGCAGGGAAGCAGTTTGTATTGACGGGAACGCTCAGCACGTTCAGTCGCGATGAAGCACGGGCGCTGATCGAAGCGCGAGGTGGCAGAGTGAATTCGTCGGTGAGTAAGAAGACGGATTATGTCGTCGCGGGCGAAGCAGCGGGATCTAAATTCGACAAAGCACAGTCACTCGGCGTCACCATAATCGACGAAGAGACATTTAAAGGGATGTTAGACTAGCCACAAAAAGGCACAAAAAGCACAAAAGATATTTCTGATCTGTTTTGCGCCTTTTGTGCCTTTTTGTGGCGAGGAGATCTGATGAGCACCGAACCCAAGAATTTGAAATTACTTTATACACTTTTTTGCGACGACGTCCGGCTCGAGGTCGGAAACAAGCTATCGTTCATGGGTATCTTCCAGAACATCATCGTGCAGCAACTGCCCGTCTCGGTGTTCAAAATGGCGATTGTGAATCATTGGCAGGGGCAGGGTAGTTATCTCTCCGAGGTACGAATTCTCACTCCGGATCGTCAGCATGCGGTGGTCGTATCACAACCCACACCTTTCGAGATCTCTACCGGCGGATATGCCGACAACATCAGCTTCTTCGTGAACGTGACGTTCCCGGTTTCCGGTCGCTACGTTGTTCAGACGTTGATTGACTCGAATTTATTTGAGGAGCAGATGTTGTTTGTGTCTGACGTTGGTGAAGCTGAAGTCGTCGGCGGGTCTGAAGCGGTCAACTAATATGACAGAGGCGGCCACGAGGGCCGCCCCTGGGAAAACGCCGGGCTGGGGAGCCTAGCCTACGTCAATCTTAAAGAGTTTAATTTTGGAATTAAGAGTTGTGGCTTTAATTCCAAGAAGCCTTGCTGCCTTCGCCTGATTTCCACCAGTTTCTGACAGCGCCATCTTGATCAGGTGAGTCTCGAACCGCTGTACTTCATCGTAAAAATCAATTCCGCCGAGGATGTCCAACGGTTTGAGTCTGGTTGCTTCCTCAGTGAAAGCCTTGTCACGTGCCAGCGTCTCTGCCTCTGCCAACAGTGCATCAGCCAGATCGACAACGCGCTGAATGCGGTCACGATCCGGCCGCTCAGCGAGTTTCAAACGCACCGTTCTCTCAGGCAGTGAGCTGGGCACACCGGTATGTCGTAAGTTATCGGTTTCCATCAAAGCTGCTTGATCGACGTTCATCAATACTCCCCTTTCCGAACTGGACCTCTTACTACTCAAAACACCAGCCTCCGAAAATCCGTGACAATTATTTTTTCGGCCAAAAGAAAATAGGTCCCATAGGAATTTATAGGACCTATCTTTCTCTACGAACTATCAGTGATTTTTGTTTGGTGCGGATGAGAGGACTTGAACCTCCACGATGTCACCATCACAGGCTTCTGAGACCTGCGCGTCTGCCAGTTCCGCCACATCCGCAAGAGCCGGGTAGGCCATTATGCGAATGCATTCAGGGAGTGTCAAGAATGCTATCTTGCCGTTAGCGCCGGCGACGCCAATCCCGATTGTGACCCCAATCGCGGTCACGATTACGACGTCTGCGCTCGAACCTGTCACGGTCGAAATCGCGGTCGTGACGGTTGCGCCTGAAACTGTTTGTAAAGCGCGAGCGTGGTCCGCGACCGTCCCAACGCCCGTCACGCGCGTCATGGCAGTTAACGAATTTCGAACACTTTTTATCCCAATGCGAGACTCTACGACCGCGTCCCTGGGCGTTCGCGTCAGTTGATACTGCAAAAATCATTAACAGGCTCAGTACCAGAATTCCAAACAAGTTCGTTGAAGTTGAAGGCTTCATTAAGTTTCCTCCTTGAAAATTACACCGGCCAATGAGGGTTCGGGGCCGCAATGAGCTACGATAGCATCAAGATTTATGCCGCTTCTACAGCGTTTTACTGATTAGGTTATTATGATTTCGTATCAATTTCGATCTCATGGCAAACGTTGATCCCGCGCAAGAACAACTGGCAGTACGACTTGCGGACGTTAGCGCGCGGCTCGCTAACGCCGCGCAGAGAAGCGGCCGCCAGCCCGAAGAGGTGCGGCTCATCGCCATCAGCAAGACTCATCCGGCGACAACCATCAAACAATTATGTCAACTCGGGGCGACAGATTTCGGTGAGAACCGCGTCCAGGAAGCCGCTGCTAAGATCCTTAGAATCGGTCGTGATAACGTCTGCTGGCACCTCGTCGGACATCTGCAGGCCAATAAAGCAAGACGTGCCGTGAACCTGTTCGACGTCATTCACTCGTTAGATACGCCGGAGTTGGCGCAGCGTCTGGAGCGCGTCTGCGTCGAAGAGAGCAGGGAAAGCCTGCCGATACTGATTCAGGTAGATCTCGGTCACGAAGAAACCAAATCGGGTATCGACGAGTCCGAGTTAACCCATTTGGTCGAGAATATTGGACCATTGACGCACCTGAAGCTCATCGGCTTAATGACGCTGCCGCCGTTTTTTGACGACCCGGAACAAAGCCGCCCCTTCTTTCGTCGGTTACGTGAGTTAAGAGATGAACTGAATCAGCGCGGCGTGTTTGGAGAGCGGATAGGTGAGTTGTCAATGGGTATGACTCACGATTTCGAAGTTGCGATCGAGGAGGGCGCAACGATGGGTCGTATCGGCACCGCGATCTTTGGCGAACGCAATCCCCGATAATAAAACTATGGTCATAATTGAACGCATTCTCTGGTTGCTGAGCAATGGCATCAAGCTAATCATCTTCGCTGCAATAGTGCTGATGATCATCAGGCTGATTACCGATGCAATGGATTTAAATCCATTTGCCTGGACGTCGCGCACCGTTCGGCGACTGACTGACGGTTTTGTCATGCCGGTGCGAGGTGGTCTTCGCCAGCTTGGCGTAGAGCCGAAGTTCGCGCCGCTGGTGGTGATTATACTGGTGCTCATACTGGGTTATTTCGTTTACCAGTTGGCCGAGACTATCGGGCACACGATTGTGGACGTTTGGACCAGTGGCAGGCGCGGTGCAGTTATCGCGGCGATAGGTTTCCTTATTAACGGTCTACTCTCGCTCTACCTGATACTGATCATCGCGCGCGTAGTCTTCTCGTGGGGACAAATCAGTTACCGCAATCGCATCATGCGTTTCCTGGTCGACACCACTGAACCACTGCTTGGTCCGTTGCGGCGGATGCTGCCGCGGTTAGGCTGGATCGATATTTCGCCGCTGGTGGCCGGATTAATCATCATCTTTGTACGCGCGGCAGTTGCCGGAACACTTTTGATTGGCGTGTGAGGACTTTGATCGAGCATCAAATTCGCGATGGTCGACTGATATTGAGAGTGCAAGTGGCGCCACGTTCTTCTCGCAGTGAAGTAGTTGGGGAACATAACGGTGCACTTCGAGTGCGACTGGCGGCCCCGCCGGTTGACGGCGCCGCCAACGATGAGCTCATTCACGTTCTGGCAAAGACATTCAAAGTTTCGCGCAATGCAGTGACTATCCTGAGCGGACACAGCAGCCGGCTGAAACAAGTCAGCATCGAAGGCGTAACACAATCAGCATTAGAGAAACTGTGAATGGATCCCGAGAAGATCTCTCATTACAGAATTCTTCAGAAGCTCGGAGCCGGCGGGATGGGCATCGTCTACCTTGCCGAAGACTTAAAACTGGGCCGTAAGGTCGCGATCAAGATCCTCAGTCACGAATTCACTACCAACAAGGACCGACTGCATCGATTTGAACAGGAAGCTTCGGCCGCGTCGAATCTCAACCATCCAAACATTCTCACGATTCATGAAGTCGGACTGGACGACGGGCACCATTACATCGCCACCGAGTTCATCGACGGTGTGACCTTGCGTCGAAAGATGGCTGCGACGCCGCTCGAGATTCCCGAGATTCTCGAGGTCGCGATCCAGGTGGCGAGTGCTCTCGAAGAAGCGCACAGCGCCGGAATCGTCCATCGCGACGTCAAGCCTGACAACATCATGGTCCGTCGCAACGGCTATGTGAAAGTGTTGGATTTCGGACTCGCAAAGCTGACCGAGAGTATCGATCGCAGTCCTTCAGACGCCGAGGCGTCGACTCGTGTGTTGGTGCAAACCGATGCGGGTGTCGTGATGGGCACGTCGCACTACATGTCGCCGGAGCAGGCGCGCGGCAAACCGGTCGATGCACGCAGCGACATCTGGAGCCTCGGCGTTGTGATCTATGAGATGGTCGCGGGTCGCACGCCTTTCGAAGGCGAAACGTCAACCGACGTCATCGTTGCGATTACGCAGAAAGAGCCGCCGCCGCTCGCGCGTTTCGCGCCGAACGTGCCGCCGGAATTCGATTGGATCGTAATGAAAGCTTTGCGTAAGGATCGTGACGAACGTTACCAGACGATCAAAGAGCTCCTCACGGATCTGCGCCGCGTGAAGCAGCGGCTCGAGTTTGAAACGGAGCTCGAACGATCTTCAGCGCCCGGCAGTTTTAGCGGTCCGCGTCCCAGTGAGCTGACAGCGGCGCCGACAACTCATCACCGCGCGATGCCGACGGTCGAAAAGTCTCACGTCTCGAGCGCGGAATACATCGTCAGCGGCATTAAGAGTCATAAGGTCGTAGCAGGGATCGTCGCGCTCGTACTCATAGTCGTTACTGCATCGGCATTCTATTTTTATAGACGCAACTCGCGCCCATTAACTGATCGTGACACGATTCTTATCGCTGACTTTGTTAACGCAACCGGCGAACCAGTATTCGACGGCACGTTAAGGCAAGCACTCGCGGTCGATCTCGGGCAGACTCCGTTTCTGAATCTCTTCCCCGAAGATCGCGTGCGCGAAACGCTGCGCTTCATGGGCCGCTCGCCTGACGACCGCATCACGCGTGACATTGGTCGCGAGATCTGCGTACGACAAGGCATCAAAGCGATGTTGACCGGCTCGATTGTGAATATCGGTAGTCATTACAACATCATCCTGGAAGCGATAGATCCGCGCTCGGGAGATGCAATCGCACGCGAGCAGATCGAAGCCGAGAGCAAAGAGAAGGTGCTGTCGTCACTCGGAACAGCGGCGTCGAACCTGCGCAAGAAGTTGGGTGAGTCGCTGAGCTCTATACAGAAGTATGACGTAAGCATCGAGCAAGCGACCACGTCTTCACTGGAGGCATTAAAAGCCTATTCCATGGCCAACGAGGAGCGTGCGAAAGGAAGAGAGTCTGAGGCGTTGACGTTTTACAAACGCGCCGTCGACCTCGATCCGAATTTTGCGATGGCTTACGCGCGCATCGGTGTCTTTCACATCAATCGGGACGAAATGGAGACGGCGAAAGAGTATTTGCAAAAGTCGTACGATCTCCGCGATCGTGTGAGCGAACGAGAACGTCTCTATATCACCGAGAAGTATTACAACTACATCACCGGCGAGATGGATAAAGCCATCGAGACATTAAAGACGTGGGCGCGCCTTTATCCGAACGACTTCATACCGCACAACAACCTCTCGCTCGACTACCAGATGCTCGGCAACTACGAGGAATCACTGAAAGAGGCATTGGAAGCGGTCCGGCTGACTCCCAACAACATGGCGGCACGCTCAAACGTGTTCACAAGTTTTCTTGCGTTGGGACGAATCGACGAAGCCGAACAAGCGTCGAAGGAGATGGAGAAACTAAATCCTGATTCGGTTGGCGCTCACAACAATCGATTTTTCTTCAGCTTCCTTCGTCGAGATCAGGCCGGGATGGACCGCGAGCTTGAATGGGCCAGGGGCAAACCCGAAGAAGTTGGCGCCGTCATTGTCAGCGCTAACGTTGCTGCCTATTTCGGGAAGCAGAAGCAGTCTGAGGAGCTCGTGAAGCGCGGGGTTGAGATGTTAAAAACTCAGAACCGTGCGGAGAATGCGGAGAAAGAGTTGTTAAGCCTTGCGGCGAACCAGTTGGTGTTGGGTAAGTGCCAGCAAGCGAGAGAGAATACGAAAGCTGCATCGGCCTTAAACCGCGGACGAAATGGTCGGGCCGGTGCGGCGTTGATCTATGCCGGTTGCGGTGATGCGAACCAGGCCCAAACTATTCTTAATCAACTACGCACGACATACCCGACTGACACCATTCTCAGTTCAATACTCTCCCCGGTGATTCAAGCCCTGATCGAGAGAAGTCGTGGCAACCTGGCGGAGGCGGTTCGCCTGATGGAATCGATTCGCACTTACGATCGATCGCTCATAACTGGTCTCATGAACAACTACCTGCGCGGCAGTCTTTATCTGGAGCAACGCCGTGGCAATGAAGCAGCGGCTGAGTTCAAAAAGATCGTCGACAGTCCGGGCATCGAGGCGTATTCGCCCGCGCACACGCTGGCCTATCTCTGCCTGGGCCGCGCCGCCGTACTCAGCGGCGACACGGCGGGCGCGCGCAAGTCGTACCAGGATTACTTCGCTCTCTGGAAAGATGCCGATCCGGACCTGCCGGTCCTCATGCAAGCGCGAAAAGAGTACGAGGCGTTGAGATAATGGTTCAGATGGTTCAGTTTAAAAACGCCGAAGGCGTTCGCTA
>Ga0105248_10000985_pt1 | contig 31616 bp, 36 predicted proteins | sample KBSS34metaG_FD_81524 | JGI IMG/M metagenome (GOLD analysis project Ga0105248, IMG submission 81524) | Switchgrass rhizosphere microbial communities from Kellogg Biological Station, Michigan, USA - KBS S3-4 metaG | ecosystem: Host-associated > Plants > Roots > Rhizosphere > Soil | place...
CCGCGCGCCGACTCCGCGAGCAGTCGGAACTCGCGCACCACCGAGGGCAGGCGGTCTGGAGTGTCGAGGTCGGGATCCAGCAACGGCAGGTCGCGCACCAGCTGGGCGCCCACGAGGCGCAGGTGGGGCGCTCGACGCTCGATGGCGGTCAGCAGCGCGCGATGCAGGGAATCCTGACGCAGACTGCCGCAGATCGCGAGGATCGTCGTGCGCTCCATGCGCCGATCCTAGGAGCGAGGGGGTCCGCTGTCGACGGATGCCGCCAGTGCCGCGCGCAGCCGACCGGCATCCACCCTCCAGATGGTGTGCACTCGATCGTCGATCAGCAGTACCGGGATCTCGTCGACGTATGCGTCGAACAAGTCGGGCTCGTCGAGGATCGAGCGCTCGACCAGCTCGACCCCGGGAAACTCGGGCAGCACCTGCTCGACCACCAGGTGGGCGTCTTCGCACAGATGGCAGTCTGGTTTGCCGATGAAAGTGAGACGGGTCACCGTCCGAGGCTACGCGCCGCCGCAGATACCATGAAGCGATGTCCGAGTCGCCGAGCACCGCGCCCTTGCCGGCTCCGAGCGATCGCCCGATCCTGGCCTTCTTCGACGTGGACAACACGTTGATGCGGGGCACCAGCCTGTTCCAGCTCGGCCGCGAGGCGTGGGCCAAGCGCGTGATCCGGTTCCGCGACGTGGCCCTGTTCGCCTGGCACCAGCGCCGCTTCATCCAGGTGGGCGAGAACGACGAGCACCTGGCGACCGCACGCGAGCGGGCACTCGGCCTGGTCGGAGGGCACACGCAGGCCGAGATCCTGCAACTCGCCGAATCGATCTGGGAGCACCGGATCCGGCCGCGCCTCTACCCCGAGACGGTCGACCTCACCCAGGAGCATGTCGCGAAGGGGCATGAGGTCTGGCTGGTGTCGGCGACGCCCTGGGAGATCGGCGACCTGATCGCCCGCCGTCTCGGGTTGACCGGTGCGCTCGGCACCCGCATCGAGGTCAGGGACGGCGTCTACACCGGCGAGCTCATCGGCCACGTGCTGCACAACGAGCTCAAGGCCGCCGCCGTGCGCGAATTGGCCGAGTCGAGCGGTGCCGACCTGGCGGACAGCTGGGCGTACTCGGACAGCCGCAACGACATCCCGCTGCTCGAGCTGGTGGGGCACCCGGTGGTGGTCAACCCGGATGTGATCCTCGCGAGGCATGCCCAGCAGCACGGCTGGCCGGTGCTGCGGCTGCGACCGGCGAGCATCCGGGAGGCGCAGCGCCGGGTGCGGCGCGAAGCCCGGGCAGTCAAGAAGAGCGTGAAGAAGCGCCGCCCCGACCCCCAGTCGTAGGCAGGCCCCGTTAACAAGAAGAGCGCGTCGGGCCGGAGCCTGACGCGCGACGCGCGACGCCCCTGGGGGGCTACTTCTTGTTGCGACGCTGGTGACGCGTCTTGCGGAGCAGCTTGCGGTGCTTCTTCTTCGCCATGCGCTTGCGGCGCTTCTTGATGACGGAACCCATGTTCACCTCATTCGTGTCGGACGTGTACAACCGCTGGTCCACAGACACGAACCACGGAAATCTAACCTGCCGAGTGTACCTGAGGGTCAGCCGACCTGGGAATCGGGCAGCGCGATGGCCGCTTCGACCGCCGACTCAGGGATGCGGAACGACCGCCCGAACCGGATCGCGGGCAGATCTCCCGAGTGCACGAGACGGTAGACGGTCATGTTCGAGACGCGCATCATCTCGGCCACCTCGGCAACCGTGAGAAAACGCACGTCCGACAGTTCGCTCGCCATTTCCGCCCCAGATCTGTGGGCACCCGGTGCCCGACGTTCACCGCTCGCTGTCAGCAGTGTGACTCCTGTGACAGGAGTTCTGTCGCAACACTAGGGCTGGGCGCGGGGCGCTGTAAAGCACCCGAGCGCGTCACACCCATTCGGGTGGAGCGCCGACGCGTCGACCCGGTGATCCGCTATTCGTTGAACGGCAATTGCTGCACGCGCGCGACGACTCGCTTCTGCGCGCCCTGCAGCTTCTCTTGGGCGGCCTCGATCGCGATCCGGGCGTTGTGCGCGGTCTCTGCGGCGCGACGCCCGACCCGGTCGCCGACCTCGGCTCCGGCCCCCCAGGCCACGTACACGGTGGATGCCGCGTCGTCATCCCCGCCGGCGTGCGACTGAACGGCGCCGCCCACGAACGGCGCGAGCCAGCTCTGCAGCTCGCCCAGCGGAACTGGATCGAGCCGGTAGTAGCGGTGCTGGCCCTCCTCACGCACGCTCACCAGTCCGTGGTCGCGCAACACCTTCAGGTGCTTCGAGACCGTCGGCTGGCTGATCCCGAGCTCGGTGACGAGTTCGCTCACTGCCACTTCGCCTGACGTGGTGCGCGATCCGGAGTGACGCAGCAGGTGAGTGAGCAGCTCGCGACGCGTGCCGTCGGCGAGCACGTCGAAGATGTCGGCCATCGTGCCAGAGTAGCCAGGCAGGCTGACGGTGACCAGGGTGGGCTCGCTACCCGTTCGTCGGAGCGGGAGTCGGGCGGCTGCCCTGGTCGCCAGGCTGGGGGCCGTTCTGACCACCATCGAAGCCACCGTCGAAGCCGCCATTGCGCCCACCGGGCTGGCCTCCGTTCTGCCCGAAGCCGTTCTGTCCTCCGAACGGGCCGGTCCGGCCGCTGTTGAAGGGCTGGATGATGCCGGCGCGCTCCGGGTGGTGGCCGACAGCGAATCCGACAGCGACGCCGCCGCCGAAGAGGATCAGGGCGCCCAGCGCGGCGCCGACGATCGCGAGCGGCAGAACGGGCAGCGTCACCGTGCGGCGGGCGGTGCCTGCGCTCGGGGCGGACGCCGCGACAGGCGCCTCGGCATCCGCGGGAACGGGCGTGGTCTGGGTGGGCGTCTCGGCCATGGAACGACTCCTTGTGAGAGCGGGGACGGGCGCCCCGGCAGGGATCACGATGGCGGGCGACGCCATGAGCGGTCGATGGATCCCCTGAGAGATCACCGAGAAAGCGCGCTACTGCCCGCGTGCCATTTCGGCCGCTCGCGCCAGAGCAGCGGTCGTCGCCCGGTCGAAGAGGTTGGTCAGATCGGCGGATTCGAGCACCCCGATGGCGCGCTCGGTCGTCCCCTTGGGGCTGGTGACACGGCGCCGCAGTTCTTCGGGGCCGGTATCGGACTGCGCGCGTTCGCGGGCGAGCAGCTCGGACGCGCCGCGGAAGGTCTGCTCCACCATGAGCCGAGCCTGTTCCTCGCTGAAGCCGAGCCCGAGCGCAGTCTCGGTCAGCCGCTCGATCAGGAAGAACACGTAGGCCGGGCCGGAGCCTGAGATGGTGCTCAGGGCGTCGATCTGCGACTCCGGCAGCTCGATGACCGCGCCGACCGTCTCGAACAGCGCGCGCACCAGCGCGGCGTCGTCCGCCGACGCGCGCGGACCGGCCGCGACGCCGGTCACTCCCAGCCCCACCACCGATGGAGTGTTGGGCATCGACCGGAACACCACGTTCGGCACGAGCGCCTCCATGGTGTCGATCGTCACGCCGGCCGCCAGGCTGACCACGATGGCGTCGGGTTCGAGCAGATCCCGGATGCCGGTGAGCAGCTCGGGCACCATCCCGGGCTTGACGCCCAGCAGCACGAGTCGGGCGCCGCGCAGGGCCGCCGCCGTGGCATCCGGGTCGGATTCGAGAGCCAGCGACACGACACCCTCGTGGCGCACCGTTGCGGCCTTGGCTTCCGTGCGGTTCGTGACGACGATCCCGGCAGCCTGCACCGCGGGCGACAGCAGCCCCGACAGGATCGCGCCGCCCATCGAACCCGCACCGAGGATGGCGATCTGGGGCAAAGAGACGGTCATGGTCGAAAGTGTAGGTTGGCCAGGTGAGCACGAGCGGCGGAAATCGAGCGATCGTGGCGGCGATGCTGGCGAATCTGGGCATCGCGGTCACCAAGCTGATCGCCGCTCTGTTCTCGGGATCCGGGGCGATGCTGGCCGAGGCCGTGCACTCCTTCGCCGACACGATCAACCAGGTCCTGCTGCTGATCGGCGGCCGTCGTTCGACGAAGGCCGCCGACGAGGAGCACCCATTCGGCTACGGGCGTGCGCGTTACCTCTACGGCTTCCTCGTCGCGATCATCTTGTTCACCGTGGGCGGCGCGTACTCGATCTACGAGGGCGTTCAGAAACTGCAGCACCCTGAACCACTCGAGGTGGCGTGGCTGCCGATCGTCGTGATCGTGATCTCGATGGTGCTCGAGGGCTTCTCGTTCCGCACGGCCCGCCACGAGTCGCTGCCCTTCAAGGGCTCGGGCTCGTGGATCTCGTTCATCCGGCGCGCCAAGGCGCCCGAGCTGCCGATCGTGCTCCTCGAAGACACGGCCGCCCTGACCGGGTTGGCATTCGCTCTGCTCGGCGTCGGGCTCACCATCATCACGGGCAACCCGCTGTTCGACTCCATCGGCACCTTGTTCATCGGCGCTCTGCTGATCGCCGTGGCCGTGATCCTCGGCATCGAGACCAAGAGCCTGCTGATCGGCGAGGGCGCTTCGCCCGAGAATCTGACGACGATCCGGGATGCCATGAACGCGCACCCGGCCGTCGAGTCGCTGATCCACATGAAGACCCTCTACCTCGGCCCGGATGAGCTGATGATCGCCGCCAAGGTCGCGTTCCCGAAGGCGACGCGGCTGGTCGAGATCGCCACCGCGATCGACGCGCTCGAGGCGGACATCCGCTCCAAGATCCCCGCCGCCCGCGTGATCTACATCGAGCCCGATCTGTACCACCCGCCGGGCGAGGGCAACCCGGCGACCGACGCGATCGTCATCAAGGGCAGCGACTAGTCCAGAATCGCGTCCCCCAGGGCGGCATCCACCAGGCCGGCCGCGAGGGGGCGCGCGCGCGGAACTTCGTCGAGTCCCTCGAAGCAGGCCAGAAATGCCGCCTGGAAGGCGGCCCCGCAGAGCAGTGCTGCGATCGAGGCGATGTCGGTTCCGGGTCGGATTCGACCCTCGCCCAACTCGCCTTGCAAGTACTGCTCCAGGGCGCGGATCGGCCACCTCGGTCCGCCGCCCTTCGCCTCCATGCTCGCCCGCCAGGTCGCGAGCAGTTCGCGATCACTGAAGATCGACGCCGACATCGGGAACGACTGGACGTAGAACGACATCAGTCGCGTGACGAGGCCGACCAGGTTCTCACGCACCGCCTTCGCTCCGACGAGTTCGCGGGCATCCATCAGCCCGCCGATCCGCTCGTGCAACACGGCCAGGTAGATCTCCTGCTTGTCGGCGAAGTGCTTGTAGAGCAGTGCTTCGGAATACCCGGCCGTCCGGGCGATCTCCTTGGTCGTCGCCCGCGCGAGGCCCTTCTCACGCATGACCTGAGCCGCGGCGTCGAGAATCGTGTCACGTGCTGACATCGGGACTCCAGGTGGTCGGGGCGGACGGGAAGCGGACTTGACAGGTGAGCGTGCACTCACCCTATCATCGGGTTAGTAAGTGTTCACTCACCCAAGGAGTCATCATGCGGATCGCCGTTCTCGGTGCCACCGGCGGCACCGGCCGCTCGCTCGCCGCGCAGGCCATGGCCGCCGGCCACCACGTGGTCGCTGTCGTCCGCGATCCGGCGCGGCTGGGCGATCTCGTGCCGAATGAGATCGCGATCGCCCAGGCGAGCGACACCGACGCCATCGCCTCGGCCATCCGCGGAGTCGACGTCGTCGCCTCCTGCCTGGGGCCGCGTCGTGACGAGCCCGCCGCACATGTGCCGGTCCGCGGCATGCTCGCGACCCTCGACGCGATGGCACGAACGGGGGTTGATCGACTGATCACGGTGAGCGCGAGCGGCTGGGTGGTCGACGGCGACGATCCCCTCACGCGATACCTGGCCAAACCCATCCTGCAGCGGGTGCTGCGCGACTCGTTCGCCGACCTCGCCGAGATGGAACGACTGGTCCGCGCAAGCGCGACCCGGTGGACGATCATGCGGCCGCCGATGCTGCTCGACCGGGCGCCGAAGGGGGGCTACCGCTCCCGCAGAGACGGCAACGTGCGCTGGGGCTTCAGCATCGCCCGCGGCGACCTGGCGCGCGCGATCCTCGACGCGGCCGCCGACCCCACCGCGACACCAGCCACGATCTCCGTCGCCAACTGACCGACCACCACTGAACCCGGAAAGGGCTCCCATGCAGACCATCGACCTGATCCGCCTGATCGTGCTGATCATCCACTTCGTCGGACTCGCCGCGATCATCGGCCCGTTCATCCTGCAACGCTCACGGAGGGAGGGATTCCAGTTCGGCGCCATGCTGACCGGCGCGATCGTGCAGATCGTCTCGGGGGCCGCCCTGATCGGACTTCGCAAAGGCGAGGGCCTCGCCGTCTCCGACGCGAAGATGGCCGTGAAGCTCGGCATCGCCGTCGTCGTGCTTGCGCTCATCGTCGTCGCGACGATCCGCCAGCGGCGACTTCGCTCGCGGGATGTCAGCGACGCGTCGACCCGGCCACTGCTGCTCGCGGCCGGGGTCGGCGCGATCGTCAACGTCGCCGTCGCCGTGCTCTGGGAGTAGTGGTTCAGAACTCCGTGGGAGTCTCTGAACGGAAGAACGCGGTCAGCAGCGCGGCGCTCTCGGCCTCGAGCACCCCGCCGAGCACCTCGACGCGATGGTTGAGCCGCCGATCACGCAGAAGCTCGTGCACGCTGCCGGCCGCGCCGGCCTTCTCGTCCCAGGCACCGAAGATGAGGCGGGGTATCCGCGCAGACAGGATGGCGCCCGCGCAGAGCACGCAGGGCTCGAGCGTGACCACGAGGGTGGTGTCGGTGAGTCGCCAGTCGCCGCGGGCCTCGGCGCCCCGCCGGATCGCCAGCACCTCGGCATGCGCGGTCGGATCGTGCAGCTTCTCGCGCTCATTGCGCGCCAGAGCCAGTACCGAGCCGTCGGCATCGAGCAGCACGGCACCGACCGGGACGTCTCCGCTCGAGAGCGCCAGCTCGGCCTCGGCGAGGGCGGCGCGCATGGCGGCCTCACGCCCGGCCGCGTCGAGGGGCGCGGCGGGCACGGGGAGCTGCGACATCCGGAACCCCTCGCTGCCAGCCGGTGGATAGCATCGAGCCTATGCGAGTGCACGTTGCCGACCACCCCCTCATCACCCACAAGCTCACGGTGCTGCGGGACGAGAACACGCCGTCGCCGACGTTCCGCGCTCTGGCCGAAGAGCTCATGACCCTGCTCGCCTACGAGGCCACCCGCGGCGTGCGCGTGCACCCGGTGACGGTCACCACGCCGGTCGCCCAAGCCCAGGGTCTGGCGATCTCGGACCCGAAGCCCCTGGTGGTGCCGATCCTGCGCGCCGGGCTCGGCCTGCTCGAGGGCATGGTCAAGCTGATTCCGACCGCCGAGGTCGGCTTTCTCGGCATGGTGCGCAACGAGACGACCCTGCAGCCCGACATCTACGCCGAGCGGCTGCCGGACGACCTCGCCAACCGCCAGTGCTTCGTGCTCGACCCGATGCTCGCAACCGGCGGATCGCTGATCGCGGCGATCGACTACCTCTTCGCACGTGGCGCCGTGGATGTCACCGCGGTGTGCCTCATCGGTGCACCCGAGGGACTCGAGGCCGTCAAGAAGGCGACAGAGGGCCGCGAGGTCACCATCGTTCTGGGCGCACTCGACGAGAAGCTCAACGAGGTCGGATACATCGTTCCCGGGCTCGGAGACGCCGGGGATCGGCTCTACGGCACGGTGTGAGTTGCATTTCTTGCGTGCGTGCAAGAAACTTGCATGCATGACCGACCACTCGCGCACCCTGACCTCCCTTGAGGCCCCTGGGAACGCCGGCATGATGCTGCCGGTGCGTGCGGTCGCGTGTTGTCGAATGTGTGCCTAGAGGCCCTTCCCGCGCCGAGTTCTCGATGACGAACTCCCGGAATCCTGCCGACGCTGCCGATCAGAACTCTGACGACCAAATGCGTGGCGACGACTCCGTTCCCCAGCACACCGACACACCCTCGGACGATTCCGCGGCGACTTCCGCCCCGGCGTCCACCTCAGACCAAGGATTCGACACCATGTCCCTTGCCACGCTTGACGCCCTGCGTCCCACCGCCCGCCCGCTCGTTGCCGCCACCACGCCTGCCGCGGCTGCCACCGCTCGAGCGGCTGCTTCTCCGCCGACTCGAGCGATCCGAGCCGTTCCTGAGGGCACCGAAGCACGCGGCTTCGCTCTCTACGTCGGCATCGACGAGCTGAAGGCCGCCGACGCCGGCACCGACCTCGGCGAAGTCGTGCAGGCTCTGCGCAGCCTTGCCGCCTCGCTCGTGCCCGGAGCCGAGACCTACGCCTCGGTGGCTTTGGCGCCGGTCGGCGCAGGGGGCCGGGATGTCGATGTCGTGCGTCTGGCCCTGCAGGATCCGGCCGCCCTCGCCAAGCGCCGCCAGGAGGTCGCGCCCGCCCCGGCCGAACCGAAGGGCGGCGTGGTGATCGACATCTCGCGCAAGCGCGTGCTGCTCGACGGCGAGGTCTCGCCGCTCACCTACAAGGAGTTCGAGCTGCTGCAGTTCCTGGTGCTCCGCGAGGGCCGCACGATCGATCGTCACGAGATCATCGCGACGCTCTGGGCCGATGGCGAGGGCGACGACGTCCCGAACGAGCGGACCATCGACGTCCACGTGCGGCGTCTTCGCTCGAAGCTCGGCGCCTTCGAAGACATCGTGCGCACGGTGCGCGGGTCGGGATACCGGTTCGACCGCCACGCGGATGTCACCATCCGTTGGGCATCGACGCCCTCGCCCGACGTCTTCTGATCCCGTCCCGGCTCCAGCGCGCGGCTAGAACGCGTCGGGCCGGGCGAACGCCGGCACCGCTGCGGCCCCGGCGAGTTCCTCGTCGAGCCGCAGATGCATGGCCAGCAGGGGCAGGGTGCGCTGCACGGCGGTGTCGATCCGCGATCGCAACTCGGGTGAGTCCACGCGGTAGTCGGTGAAGTCGCCCTCGTTGGCGAAGATCCCGAGCGGAACGGTCAGCGACTGGAAGAAGCCGAACAGCGGGCGCATCTGGTGCTCGACCAGGAGCGCGTGCCGGTCGCTGCCACCGGTCGCGGTGAGCACGATCGGCTTGTCGACGAGCGCGTGCTGGCCGATGTGGTCGAAGAACAACTTGAACAGCCCGGTGTATGTCGCCCGGTATGCCGGGGAGCCGACGACGATCAGATCGGCGGCCTCCACCGCCTCGAGGGCGGCTCGAGCGGCGGGGCCGATGTCGCCCCGGAACGGACCGGATCCGAGCTCGCCGAGCAGCGGAGCCAGCTCGATCACCGTGGCCACGCCACCGACCCGTGCGGCGAAGGTCTCGGCGACCTCCTGCACGAGGGCGGTGGTGCGCGAAGGACGGGTCGGGCTGCCGCTGACGCCCACCACCGAGATGGGCCGGATGTCCTCCGGATCAGAACGAGGCGACATTGCCCGCCCCCGCCAGCTCGAGTGGCGCGACCGGCACGTCGAGGTTCGCCCCGCCGCGGTACCGGGTCGCGATGTGCCGATCGGGCAGCCGCGCGTTGCCCGCCCCGAACAGGCGCTCGCGCAGAGTCCCTGGGTGGGAGCCCTCCTCGGGCAGCCGGCCGCGCTTGCGCAGCTCGGGCACGACGAGCTCGGCGAAGTCGCGCGCCGTGTCGAAGGAGTGGTACTGACGCAGGTTGATGCCGTCCAGGCCGTCCTCGTCGAGCCAACGCTCGATCGCGTCGGCGACCACCTTCGGGGTGCCGGCGACGAAGAAGCGGTCGTCGCGCGATCCGGAGATGAAGTCCAGCGCCTGACCGACTGTCTTCTCCAGCGGGAGGAACGGCACGCTCGACGCCGGCACCTCGGCGCGCAACAGGGCCTCGGCCACGGTGATGTCGCGCGGGAACGCGGTCAGGTCGACCGGCAGGCTGCTGTGCGCCAGGATGCCATCCAGGCTCGCGTGCTGCTGGTACAGCCGCCACTTGTCGGCGGCCTCCTCCTCGGTGCGCCCCACCACGACCCCCGCCATCGCGATGAACTTGATGTCGTCGGAGTTGCGCCCGTGACGCACCGCGGCATCGCGCATGGTGTCGGCGTTGCGGCGGAACTCCTCGGAGGTGCGGCCCCCGGTGAAGACCGCTTCGGCGTGCCTGCCCGCGAACTCGATACCGGCCGGTGATCCGGTGGCCTGGAAGATCACGGGGGTGCGCTGGGGGGAGGGATGCACGATGTGCGGCCCCGAAACCCGGTGGCGGTCGCCGACGTGGTTGATGTAGCGCACCTTCGAGGGATCGGTGTAGATCTTGTTCTCGCGGTCGGCCACGATCGCGCCGTCGTCCCACGATCCCTCCCACAGCTTGTAAAGCACGTCGAGGTACTCGTCGGCGTACTGGTAGCGCCGGTCGTGCGGGATCTCCCCGTCCAAGCCGAAGTTGTGCGCGGCGTTGGGCAGGTACGAGGTGACCACGTTCCAGCCGACCCGGCCCTTGGTCAGGTGATCGAGGGTCGACATCCGGCGCGCGAAGGCGAAGGGCGGCTCGTAGGTCGTCGAGAAGGTGACGCCGAAGCCCAGCCGCTCGGTCACCGCTGCCATCGCCGGGATGACGAGCAGCGGATCGATGTTCGGGCTCTGCAGCCCTTCGCGCAGGGCTGTCTCCGGGCCGCCGCGGAACACGTCGTAGGCCCCGATCACGTCGGCGAGGAACACCCCGTCGAATCCGCCGTGCTCGAGGATCTGCGCGAGCTCCAGCCAGTAGTCCAGGTCGGCGAAACGGTGCCGGTTGTTGCCGGGCAACGGCCAGAGCCCGTGGGTGATGTGGCTGACGCATCCCATTTCGAACAGATTGAGGAACAGTTGCTTGGGCTCGGCCATGGTGATGGTCACTTTCTTTCGGCGATCGCGGCGGGATCGAACTCGGGGATCGAGGCGATGAGCTCTCGGGTGTACGGATGACGGGGGCGGCGGAAGATCTCGTCCGGCTCGCCGCTTTCGACGACGACGCCGTCTTTCATGACGAGCACGCGGTCGCTGAGATGGCTGATCACGCCGAGGTCGTGCGAGATGAACAGATAGCTCACGCCCGATGACGCCTGCAGTGCGACCAGTAGATCGAGGATCTGGGCCTGGACGGTGACGTCGAGCGCCGACACGGCCTCGTCGAGCACGATCACCGAGGGGCGGGGAGCCAGCGCTCGGGCGATGGCGACCCGTTGCCGCTGGCCGCCCGAGAGGCGCAGCGGAAAGCGCTCGAGCACCTCGACGCCGAGCCCGACGAAGCCGAGCAGCTCCACCGCGCGGGCCTTCCTCGCCGCAGGGCTGCGGTACTCGGATCGGGGCAGGGCGTCGACCAGGATGCGCTCGACATTCCACCGCGGGTCGAACGAGCTGAGCGGATCCTGCGAGACGACCGAGATGCGCGGGCGCAACCGACGGCGTTTCCGCTCCGGGATGCCCGACCAGTCCTGACCGAGCAGGCGGACCGTGCCGGCGTCGAGCGCCTCGAGACCGAGCACCAGGCGAGCGGTCGTGCTCTTGCCCGATCCGGATTCGCCGACGATGCCCAGCGTCTCACCCGCGTCCAGGTGGAACGAGACGCCGTCGACGGCGCGGGTGAGGCTGCCGTCCGGGGTTCGGAAGGCCTTCGACAGCCCGCGGGCTTCGAGCACGGGGCCAGCGTGGGCGCTGGCCGGCGCGGGGGCGTCGAGGGCGGCATCCGGGACGGCCACTGGGCTGAGCCGCGAGCCGCGGGTGCGCTCGGTGGGCACCGCCGCGATGAGCGCACGGGTGTAGTCGTGAACCGGCGCACCGAGGATCTGCACGGCGCTGCCCTGCTCGAGCACCTCGCCGGCCCGCATCACCAGGATCTGATCGGCGAGCTGCGCTACCACCGACAGGTCGTGGCTGATCAGGATGATGGACGCGCCGCGCGTCTTCATCTCCTCGAGCTCTGCAAGCACCTGGGCCTGCACGGTCACATCGAGGGCGGTGGTCGGTTCGTCGGCGATCACGATGTCGGGATCGAGGGCGATCGCCGAGGCGATCAGCGCGCGCTGCCGCAGCCCGCCCGAGAGCTGGTCGGGGCGCTGCCGCGCCCGCGTCTCGGGCTGCGGAACACCGACTCGGGACAGCAACTCGATGACGCGGGTGGCGCGCGAAGCACGCGTTCCCCAGCGGTGCAGCCGCAGCGCCTCGACGATCTCGGCGCCGACCGTGCGCAGCGGATCGAGCGAGACCAGCGCGTCTTGGAGGATGAATCCCACGTCGCGCCCGCGCACGCGGCGCCACTGCTGAGGCGTGAAGCCACGGGCGTCAGCATGATGGATCTCGAGCGCCTCCGCGTCGACGACGGCAGAGCGCCCGGCGAGCCCGACGAGGGCCCGTGCGGTCACGCTCTTGCCCGAGCCGGACTCTCCGACGATCGCGACGCACTCGCCGGGAGCGAGGTCGAATGAGACTCCTCTGACGACCTCGCGCCGAACGCCGCCGACCAGAAACGCGACGCGCAGCCCCTCGACCTTCAGCCGCGTGACCGGCCAATCCAGTTCGACGTCGATCGAGTCGTCGACGGCCTGTGTGACGCTCATTTCTCGCCCCTCTCGAGATGCGACTGCAGGTGTCGCCCGATCGTGGTCGCGGCGAGCGCGACCGCCACGATCACCACGCCCGGCACCACGATGAGCCACCCCGCCTGCACGATGTACTGGCGCCCGGCGTCGAGCAAGGCACCCCATTCCGATGACGGCGGCGCAACCCCGAGCCCGAGGAATGACAGGCTCGACGCCCAGACGATCGACTGCCCGACCGACAGGGCGAAGACCGCCACCAGAGGGCGCAGGGCGTTGGGCAGGATGTGGGCGAGCACGATCCGCGCACGCGAGTGCCCGAGCGCGGTGGCCGCCTCCACGTAGGCGGAGCCCTTGGCCGCCAGGATCTGACCGCGGATCATGCGCGCGTATCCGGGCGCGGTCCCCAACCCGACGGCCAGGATCTCGGTGGTCGCCGAGGGGCCGCTGATCGCGATCAGCAGCAGCGCGAGCAGCAGCGCGGGAAAGGTGAACAGGATCTCGACGAAGCGGTCGATCACCACGGCGGCCGGCTTGATGGCCAACGCGGCGAGCGAGCCGAGTACCAGCGCGAGCACGATGCCGACCGCTGCGGCCCCGAGCCCGATCAGCAGCGACTCGCGCGCTCCGAAGATCACGCGGCTGTACAGATCGCGACCCGATTCGTCGGTGCCGAACCAGTGCGTCCACGACGGCGCGAGCAGTGAGTGCGGGTAGTCGAGTGCCAGCGGATCGTGCGTCGCCAGCAGTTGGGGGGCTACGGCAGCGAGGGCGAGCAGCCCCACGAACGCGATGGCGGCATAGAGCCCCCATGGGCGGCGAGCCGCCCCGGTCGCCAGTCGGGCAAGGAGCCCAGGGCGCGCGTCGGCGACGGCGAGGGGTGCGGGGCGAAGAGCCGTCATGATGCCTTCAATCGCGGGTCGACCAGGGTGTAGACGATGTCGACGATGAGGTTGGCGAGCACGTAGACCACCGCGACCAACGTCACGATCCCGACGACGACCGGCAGGTCCTGCGAGCTGACCGCAGTGACCAGCACGTTGCCGATTCCGGGGCGCGAGAAGATCGATTCGACGATGACGGCGCCAGACAGCGTGGCGCCGAGCGCCCATCCCGACAGCGTGACCGCGGGGATGACGGCGTGCCGCAGCACGTGGCGCACGCGTACTCCGGCATCGCTCATGCCGCGCATCCTGGCCGAGATCACGAAGGGCTGCTCGAGCGCCCGTTCGAACTCGGTGCGCGTGCTCTGGCTCATGAATCCGGCCAGCGGGATGGCGAGGGTCAGGGCCGGCAGGATGAGGCCGTTGACGCCGGTGCCGCCGATCACGGGGAACCAGCGCAACCCGAGGCCGAACACCAGAAGCAGGATGATGCCGAGCCAGTAAGCGGGCAGCCCCGCTGCCACGACGTCCACCAGCGCACCGAGAGCGCCGACCCGCGGGCCGCGGCCGGCCGTCAGGGTGACCCAGACGACCATCAGGATCCACGCGAACACGATGGCGGTCAGCGACAGGGTCACCGTCGCGCCCAGCTGCTCGCCGATGATGGCCGTCACCGGCCGGTACTGCTGATAGGAGTTGCCGAAGTCACCGCCGATTAGACCGCGCAGGTAGTCCAGGTACTGCACCACGACCGGGCGCTGCAGGCCGTACTGCTCGTTGATCTGCGCGAGTTCGGCGGGTGTGCGCAGCTGCGCCTGGCCGCTGCGGATGTTCAGGATGGCGGTCGCGCGATCCCCCGGAAGCGCGAGCTGGGCGAAGAACGCGACGGTCGCCGCCCCCCACAGCACGACGAGTGCCGACAGCGCCTTTCGGACGATCTGACGGACGACCGCGCGCCAGCTACTTGACGAAGTAGGCGTCATAGAACGTCGGCCCTCCTTGCGCGTGCTCCTGCCACACGTCCTTCAGCTTCGTCGACACGGCGAGGGTGCTCAGCCGGTCGTAGACGCCGATCGCCAGCGCGTGCTCGGCGATGTAGTCCTGCGCCTTCTGGTAGTCGGCGTTCTGCCTGTCGACATCCGGCTCGGAGTTGCCGTCGAGGATGAACTGGGCGAGTGCCGGGTCGTTGTAGAACGCGCTGTTGCTGTAGTTCGGATCGTCCGCCGTGCTGGGCCGCCAGTTGATGTAGAGGATGCCCGCCGTCACCGCCGTCCAGTACCCGACGCTGAGATCGTGGTCCTGTGGGGTGCCGTACTTGCCGGCGAAGAGCTCGCTCTGCGGAACCGGGACCAGCTTGACGTCGAAGCCGACCTTGCTCGCTTGCTGCGCGATCCCCTGCAGGATGGACGCGCCATCCGAGTTGATGATCGAGCCCGCGCCGTAGGGGAAGATCACGGTGAGCGGCTTGCCGTCCTTGGTGCGCACGCCCTTGCTGTCGTGGCCCGTCCAGCCGGCCGCGTCGAGCAGCGCATTCGCCTTTTCGACGTCGTAGCCGTAGAGGTTCGCGGCCTTCGTGCTGTAGCCCGGCGTCGTCCGGCTCACGCCGCCATTGCCCTCGAAGGGGATGACCCCGCGCCCGATCGTGTCGACGATCTGCTTGCGATCGAGGCTGTATGCGAACGCCTGCCGCACCTTCTCATCGGTGAAGGGCCCGATCTGGGTGTTGAACGAGATCTGCTGTGGGCGTCCGGCCGTCACGTACTTGTCGAGCTGGTACCCCGTGGCTTTGAGCGTCGCCCATTGGATCGCCGGCACGTCGTAGATCGCGTCCACCTGGCCGCTCTGCAGGGCCGCGACCCGGGTGGTCGGATCCGCGACGAACTTCCAGTCGATCTCGTCGACGTGCGCCGGCCCGGTGTGCAGGGCGTTGGCGGGCGGGGAGGTGTAGTGCTTGTTGCGCAGCAGGATGATGTCCTGGCCGCGGTTCCACTTCTTGACGATGAACGCGCCGGAGCCGATCGGGGCAGAGCAGTTCTGCTCCTTGGTGCGGGTCTGGAGCGCGAGCTGCGACTGGATGCCGAAGTATCCCTGACTCAGGTTCACGGCGAGATTCGGGTACGGCTTCGACAGGTTGACCTGCAACGTCGTGGCGTCGACCGCCTTGGCCGAGGCGTAGTAGCCGTCGAGCCAGACCTTCGCGGTGCTGTTGCCGCCGGTGACCCAGTAGTCGAAGTTGTACGCGACGGCAGCGGCATCCACCGGGGTGCCGTCGGTGAAGCTCACGCCCTTCTTGAGCGTGAAGGTCCAGGTCAGGCCGTCGCCCGAGGTCGTCCACGACGAGGCCAGCCAGGGCACGACCTTGTGGTGCGCGTCGAGCGAAGTGAGGTTGTCGAGCACCTGGTACGAGAGGTAGGCCTGCTCGATCCATCCGCCGAAGACGCAGGCCGGCTCCTGCTGGTGTGCGTAGACGATCGTGCCGCCCTCGACCTTCTGGCCGGTGGATGTCGGGCTCGCCGACGCGCAGGCGGTGAGCAGCAAGGCACCGGCGATGACGACTGCGGAGGCGGCGAGGATGGAACGACGGGCACGCATGACGAGGCAACTCCTGAGGATGGGATGAGAGTCCGGCCAGGTTAGGCGGCTCGCATCGCTCAGCGCGAAGCCCGATGACACACAAGCGTCACGCGACGACACGCGGCGTAAAACTCCACCGCGCGGTCACGACGCCGGCGTCAGGATTCGCCCAATGTCCTCCTGGGCAGCCACCCGACGACGCCCAACAAGGCGAAGACGAGAACGAGTTGCGCCGTTCCGGTCGCGAAGTACACGACCTGCAGCCACGAGATCCCGGCGATGATGCCGGTCTCGACGAAGATCCAGATGATCATTCCGAAGCCCGCGACGGCCGACCACGCGAGCGACGACTCCGCCCTGGCCAGGAGCAACGTGGCCGATGCCGCCTGCGTGCCCCCGACCACGATGAGCAGGATGAGGCCGGGCACGACGAAGGAATCGAACGGTCCGCTCGCGAGCATGGAGATCGGCATTCCGAGTCCGCCGGTGGCCAGGATGGCAATCCCGCCGGCGACCGCGGACAGCGCGTTGAACACAGTGACGACGACGAGCGCCCAGTAGGCCAGTCGCCTGAGGGACTTCATGAAGCAACCTCCCCTCGGATGCGGCGCGAACCGCCCGATGGCCGGTATCTCCAGCCTGGTGCCAGTCAATGACGCGCGGGCTCGCCCCCGCAGGGGCGAAGGTCCCGTGCCCCTCGACGACAAGGCCGAACCTCGGACCTCCCCTCTGGGACAACTCCCAGAAAAATAACGTTCCGGTAACTAGACACCGTTACCTTCCCGTTATACATTTCAAGAGCACCGGTTGTTTGCTGTGGCAGTCGGTGCGGAATGTGATTGCAGGACACTCTTGGTGCAAGGGAGAGGGTCGGCCGCTCGCCTCTGCGGCCGACCCTCAATCCGTTAACGCGCGCCTCGCATGCCTCGTCAGCCGGGCGGGCTCCGCGGCGTTACCTTGGATTCGTGAGCGATCGTTCGGACGCCGTGGATGCCTGGGAAGCTCTGTATCGCGCGCAGGTCGCCGTGCTGCGGCAGCTCCGCGCCGAGTTCCCCGATGGGGGCACCTCCATCACCGAGTACGACGTGCTGTTCAACCTGTCACGCCAGCCGGGGCATGCGCTGCGCATCCGGGACCTCAACAAGCACCTGCTGCTCACCCAACCCAGCGTGAGCCGTCTGCTCGACCGACTGGCGGCAAAGGGACTGGTCGCCAAGAGCGGTGATCCGGATGACGCGCGCGGCACCGTCGTCACCCTCACCGAGGCCGGGCTCGACGAGTTCCGCAGGGTCGGCACCCGGCACAGCCACTCGATCGCCTCCAAGATGAGCGTGCTCAGCGCGGAGGAATTGCGGCAGCTCGCCTACCTGACCGACAAGCTGCGCTCGGGGTCGCCACCTACCTAGACGGACTCGGCTCATGCGCAGCCACTGTCTTGCGCTACAGCGGCGCGCGAGCTTTCGCTCGCGTCAGATGACCGGCCGACCGCCGATCACCATCACGGCCCGCGCCGCGACCATGATGCCGGCTTGCGCAGCGCGCCCCAGGTCGTGATCGGCAACCCACGAGTGGAGGAAGCCCGCGGACATCGCGTCGCCCGCCCCGGTCGGATCGACGATCCGAGCCTGCGGAACCGGCACGCTGATCGGCTTCGTTCCGCGTTCCGAGACGAACACGTTGTCGGGGCCCTGCGTGATGACGGCGAGACCGTAGCGATCGGACATGGCCTGCGCGACCCGCCCGGCATCGGTCTGATCGCAGAGCAGGGTGGCCTCGTGGACGTTGGCGACCACGATGTCGACGCCGTCGATCGCCGAGACGAACTCGGCAGGCCCGAAGTCGGCGATGAAGCCCGCCGAGCCCGGGTTGAGCGATACCACGGCGCCCGCACGATGCGCGCGATCGATGAGGTCGCGCATGCCGGCGGCGCGCGGGCCATCGACCAGGGTGTATCCGGTCAGGTGCACCACGGCCGCCTGCTCGAGCAGCTCGTCGGTCAGGTCGGCGGCGCGCAGCGCCCGGCTTGCGCCCCGCTCAGTGAGCATGGTGCGGTGCTCACCCTCGACCAGGATCACGATGGTGCTCGTCGGCAATCCGGGTGCCGTGCTCAGGTGCGGGACAACACCCTGCGCCCGCAGTTGCTGCGCGTGGTACTCGAGATCGGCGATGCCGACGCAGCCCACGAAGTCGACCTGGCTTCCGAGCGACCCGAGCCAGGCGGCGGTGTTCGCCGCTGAGCCACCGGGTCTCGGCCTGATCGTCGACATGGTGTCGGTGTCACGCCGGACCGGGGCGCGGGGAACCGCCACGATGTCATTGACGATGTCGCCGAAGGCGACGATGCGCGTGCGCGGCGACGGACCCGCCGCCTGCTTCCCGGCCCTCACGCCGAGGGCCGGAGCTCGGACCAGGCGACGGCGATGTCGGCCGCGACCCGGATGTTGTTGCGCGCCAGGTCGAGGTTGACCTCGAGACTGCGACCGCCGGAGGCGTCGACGATGAAGCTCAGCAGGAAGGGCGTGACGGCCTTACCCTGCACACGGGCCTTCGCGGCGGCGGCGAATGCCGTGGCGAGCACGCGATTGTGCTCCGCCGGATCCCACTGCTGCTCGAGGGGGATCGGGTTCGCGACAATGAGGCCCGAGCGCGAGCCGAGGTCGTCTCGGGCGGCCATGATGCGGGCGACATCCGCCGCCGAATCGACCGACCAATCGAGTTCGTGCCCGGAGTCCCGCAGCCAGAACGCAGGGAACTGCCGGGTGCCATAGCCGACCACCGGAACGCTCAGGGTCTCAAGCCGTTCGAGGGTGGCCGCGATGTCGAGCACGCTCTTGACGCCGGCGCTCACGACGGTGATCGGGGTGACCGCAAGGGTGGGTAGGTCGGCCGACTCGTCGAAGGTCTCGGCCGCGCCTCGATGAACGCCGCCGAGCCCGCCGGTGGCGAACACCCGGATGCCCGCGAGCGACGCCAGGTGGGCTGTCGCGGCAACCGTGGTCGCTCCCGATGCGCCACGTGCGGCGAGGATCGGCAGATCGCGCACGCTGGCCTTGGCGAGGTCGTCGTTAGCGATCCGTCGGACGCCTTCGGCATCCAGTCCGATCTGCGGCACTCCGTCGAGCACGGCGATGGTGGCCGGCGTGACCCCGCGATCGCGCAGCATCGACTCGAACTCGACGGCGGCCGCGTGATTGCGGGGGCGCGGCAATCCGTGCGAGATGATCGTCGACTCGAGGGCGACGACGGGGCGGCCGGCGCGCAGGGCGTCGTCCACCTCGGAAGAGACGGTGAAGGCGGTCATCAGCTCCCACGTTAATGCCTTCGCCGGGCCTGACCCGGTGAGCCATTCTCAGCGAGGGCGGCCCGCCTCAACGCGCCTTGACGGTCTCCTTCACGTCGGCGACGATCTTGCGCGGGTTGAAGTTCTCGCCCGGGTCAACCGCCTCGAACAGGCCGCGCATCACCGCGACACCCTGCACCGAGATGTCCTGCTCCAGCCACGGAGCGTGCTCGAGCCCGACGCCGTGGTGGTGCGACAGCGAGCCGCCGTTGTCGATGAACGCCTGCTGGATGGCGCTCTTCACGACGTTGTACTCGCCGATCGGGTCATCGCCCATCACGAACGCGAAGGTGAAGTAGAGGCACGCGCCGGAGTGATAGGAGTGCGACAGGTGCGACATGATCCAGCCCTGAATACCGATCTGGTCGAATGCCTTGTCGGCCGCCACGCGCACGGCATCGTGCACCTGGTTGACCTTGGACCACGGCATCGCCGACTCGGAGACGTCGCCGGCGGCACCCCGGTCGAGGAGGAAGTCTCGCAGGTACGGGGTGTCGAACTTCTTCTGGTCGTAGAGCACGCCGGGGCCCTTGCCGACGCCCATGCCGCCGTGCTTCTTGACGATCTTGTCGACCAGCTTCTTCTGACGTTTGGCGTGGGCCACTCCGCCCTCGAAGCCGATGAACGAGAGGCAGATGCTCTCGAGCCCGCCGGGCTGCTTCGCCCAGCCCTTGCTCTTCATCAGGGTCGGCAGCACCGTACCGGCCGCGAACTTCTCGAAGCCGTGGCGCTCCTTGCTGGTGGCGAGCGAGAAGCCGGTCTCGCGGCCATCCGAGACGCGCGTGATCGACGGGGTGGCGTCGCTCTCGGCGATCTCCTGCATGGCGGCCGTCCCTGCCTCCCAGTTCGGGAAGAAGTAGCCGTACACGTCGCGCTTGGCCGGGGTGCGATGCACCTGCACGGTCGCCTCGGTGATGATGCCCAGACGGCCCTCGCTGCCCACGATCATCTCGCGCACGCTCGGCCCGGTCGACGCGCTCGGGATGGGGCGGATCACCAGGATCCCGCCCGGGCGCACCACGTGCAGGCCGCGCACGATGTCGGCGATGTCGCCGTACTTGTCCGACTGCATGCCCGACGAACGGGTGGCGATCCAGCCCCCGAGCGAGGAGTGCGTGAAGCTGTCCGGGAAGTGCCCGATGGTCCAGCCCTTCGCGTTCAGCTGCGCCTCGAGGTCGGGCCCGAGTGCACCGGCCTGGATGACGGCGAGCCCCGACTCCTCATCGATCGAGACGAGCTCGCGCATGCGCCCCATGTCGAGCGAGAGCACGACGCGGCTCTCGTCGGAGCGCGGCTCGAGGCTGCTCGCGATGTTGCTGCCGCCTCCGAACGGGATGATCACGGCATCCGCCGCGACCGCCAGGTCGACGACGCGCTGCACCTCGTCTTCGTTCGCCGGGTAGACCACGACGTCGGGCGTGCGCTCGATCTGGTTGGCGCGAACCCGGAGCAGATCCCGGATGCTCTTGCCGTAGGTGTGCACGACGCGTTCCATCTTGTCGGTGGTCACGTTGTCTTCACCGACAACGCTGGCCAGCGACGCGGTGAACGCCGGAGACGCCAGGGACTTCGCGACCGTGAGCTTGTCGAACTCGGGCATGCCGATCACCGGAGCGGTGTGCAGGTCGAGACCGACCGCGTACTGGACGAAGGGGGCGAAGCCCGGCTTGTCCTCCCAGTGGAACCCCACGCCTTCGTGGCCCCAACCCCACCACTTCATGTGCTGCACGTTCGTCATGATGTTTCTCCCTCTGAGTGATTCCCCAGCGACTTGGTGCCCAGGATACGGGCGGAATGCTGTTCGAGCAGGTCGGCGATCACGGCGCGCACCCGCGCCATGAACTCCGTCGGGTTCTCCTTCTCGGCGGCGCGCATCGGCGCACCGAAGACCACGGCGAGCGGCAGGCCGGTCTTGGGCCACTTCGAGCCCCGCGGGTGTGCCTCGTGCGCCCCGATGATGGCGATCGGGATCACCGGAACTCCGGTGGCGGTCGCCAGAGCGGCTCCCCCCGGCTTGAAGTGACCGAGCCGGCCGTCTTTGGAGCGGGTCCCCTCGGGAAACACCAGAACGGGAACGTCGTGCTGCAGCAGCATCTTGGCGTTGATGTTGCGCGGATTGTTGCCGCTGCGATCGACCGGGAACGCGTTGAAGAACAAGGCGGTGAGCCCGCGACGCCACCAGACGTCGAAGAAGTAGTCGCCTGCGGCGCCCGCCGCGAGATAGCGGGCCAGCGGGCGCGGGAGTGCGCCCATGATGAGTGGCGCGTCCAGGTGGCTCGAGTGGTTGGCGACCGCGACGAAGGGGCGCTTGACGCCCTTCAGCTTCTGCTTGTCGATGATGGTGACCCGCATCATCCCCCAGACCACGCCCTTGAGGATGCCGCGCTGGGCGACGAACCGGGCGGCGGCCTGACTGCGCGAAGTGAAGCGGTTGCGGGGTGTCTTATCAGGCATCCGCTTCCTTTCTGACTTCGTGCTGCATGGGGAGAACTCGGTCAGCTGCCAGCCGCGTTGCTCCGACTCAGGCTAATGCCGCGCGAGACCCACCGCACGGTCGCATCCGGCAGGTGCTTGACCAACCACGAGAGGAACTTGTAACGGATGGTCGGGATGGAGATCACCCGGCCCCTGTCGACGTCGCGCAGGCACTCGCGCACGAGGAGGTCGGGCTCGAGCCACAGAAAGTCGGGAATCCCTCCGCGGCCCGCCTCGCCCTTCGTGGTTCCGGCGCGCTGATGGAACTCGGTGCGCACCCAGCCGGGCATGAGTGCCGTGACGGTGACCCCGCTCCGGTGCAGCTCGTTCGACAGGCTCTCGCTGTAGACCCGGACCCACGCCTTGATCGCCGAGTAGCCGCTCAGTGTCAGCTGCCCGTTGATGCTCGCCACGTTCACGATGGCTCCCGAACCGCGCTCGCGCATCGCCTGCGCCGCGGCGCCCCCGAGCACCAGGACCGCACGCACCATCACATTGAGCGCGCGGTCGTGCTCGGCGACATCCGGGTTCGTCAGGCGGCTGCTGACCCGGAACCCGGCGTTGTTGATGAAGTAGTCGATGGGATGCTGCCGATCGCCCAGGAGTGCGGCCACCCGGTCGGTGTCCTTCGGGTCTGCGAGGTCGGCCACCACGATCTCGACCACGGTCGGGCGAGCCCGGTCAGCCGCTCGCAGCTCGGCGGCCATGGCATCCAGCCGCGTGGTGTCGCGGGCGACCAGGACGATGTCGTGGCCGCGTGCTGCCAGCTGCCGGGCGAACTCGGCTCCGATGCCGGATGTGCCACCCGTGATCAGAGCCGTACCCATGGTCGTTACGATACGGTGCAACGGAGCACCGTTCCCGCCGCGGGCGGCATCGCCCCCAGGAAAGGCCTCGATCTATGACCCGGCGCAGCTCGCATCACGAATCCTCGACCGAATTCGTCGCCGACGAGATCGCGTTCGAGCCGCCCCTCACCGACGGGCGGTCGCTCGAAGACGGCGGCTTCGACGTGCGCGAGTTCGCACGGACCGCGCGCGCCAGTCACCGGGGCGAGCTCGACCTCGATCAGATCAGGGCATCCGGGCTCACCACCGACGCGATCCGCTTGCTGCGCCTGCTGCGCGACCTCGAGCGCTCGACCATGCAGCGCATGCGCAATGTGCTGGTCACGGCAACCCACAAGGACGCGCGGGTCACCGCCTTTCTGAGCACCTGGGCATTCGAGAAGTACTGGCTCGCCGATGCACTCGACGCCGTGCTCGAAGCCACCGGCGACGACCTGCACTCCTCGGCACCGGCGGGCGGGCTGCGCACGGTCGTCTTGGAGCGCCGCGAGCGCCGTGGCCCGGTCATGCGCGCCATCCAGGGCAATCTCGATGGCCCCCAGATCGTCGCGGCTCACGTCACCACCGGTCTCGTCGACGAATGGATCACGCAGGTGGCATACCGGCGCCTGGGCGAGTTGGCGAGCGGGCTGCATTCGATCGTCGTCCTGATCAATGGGATCAAGGATCGGCACATCGCCTTCCTGACCGAAGAGGCCAAGCGCCGGCTCGCCAGCTCCGGCCGAGCGCGCAAACTGGCTCGGCGCGAGCTCAAGCACGCGGTCTGGCCGATCGGCGCCGTCGAGCACTCCGACGACGACCGAACCTTCTTCGACCAGATCGTGTTCGGCACCGAGAACGGCCGCGCCGAGGTCTCGCGCATCCAGGACCTGGTGGCCGCCCTTCCCGGGCTCGCACCCGTCGCCTCGACCATTTCTGCGAGACTCATTCCGTGACACCTGCGTCTTCGAGATCCCAGCGAGCAACCACCGATCTCGGATCTGCACACGTCTTCCTGACCGGAGCCACGGGTTTCGTCGGGCAGGCCGTGCTCGAGCGACTGCTCTCGGCGCACCCCGAGACCACCGTCTCGATCCTGGTCAGAACCAAGTCAGGCGAAGACCCGAACGCCCGGGTCGCCGAGTTGCTTGCGAAGCCGGTCTTCCAGTCGTGGCGCGACAAGGTCGGCGACAAGGCGGTCGACAAGGCCGCGAAGGAGCGCATCCGGATCGTCGAAGGCGCGATGGGATCGATCCCCGAGCTTCCGAAGGACCTCGACGTCGCGATCCACTCGGCGTCGGTCGTCAGCTTCGACCCGCCCATCGACGAGGCCTTCGACACCAACGTCAATGGCGCCATCAACCTCTACGAGCGGCTGCTCGAGACCGGGGGCGACCCGCGGGTCGTGCATGTCTCCACCTGCTACGTCGGCGGGTTGCGCAAGGGTGTCGCGCCCGAGGCGCGGTTGACCCACGAGGTGGACTGGCGCACCGAGTACGCGGCGGCCAAGGCGGCGCGCGACCGGGTCGAGATCCTGTCGCGCGAGTCGGACCAGCTGCGCGTCTTCATGGATGCCGCCCGCGCCAAGCACGGCAAGGAAGGCCCGCAGGCGGTCGCCAAGGCGAGCGAAGAGGCGCGGATCAAGTGGGTCACCGCCGAGCTGGTCGATGCCGGTCGCACCCGCGCCCAGTCCCTCGGCTGGACCGACGTCTACACGCTCACCAAGGCGTTCTCGGAGCGCGCCGCCGAAGAGCTCTGGGGCGAGAACGGGCACCGGCTCTCGATCGTGCGGCCGGCCATCATCGAGAGTGCGCTCAAGCACCCGTTCCCGGGCTGGATCGACGGCTTCAAGGTCGCCGATCCGCTGATCATCGCCTACGGCCGCGGGCTGCTGCCCGAGTTCCCGGGCCTGCCGGACTCGATCCTGGATGTCATCCCGGTCGACTACGTCGTCAACGCCATCCTGGCCGCGGCCGCCAACCCCGCCGAGAAGAACAAGCCCGAGTACTACCACGTGGCATCCGGCGCCTCGAACCCGCTGCCGTTCCACCAGGAGTTCGGCTACGTCAACCGCTACTTCACCGAGCATCCGATGAAGGACAAGAAGGGTGAGGACCTGGCGGTTCCGACCTGGAAGTTCCCGGTCGGCAACAAGCTCGAGAACGACGTGCTGCGCAAAGAGAAGCTCGCGGTGCGCGCCGAGAAGCTGCTCGGCCGGCTGCCCGACACCGACCGGGTGCGCCGCTGGCACAACCAGATGATCCGCAACATCGCCGACCTCGAGACCCTGCGCAACTTCACCCAGTTGTACCGCGTCTACGTGCAGACCGAGATCATCTTCGACGACCGCAACCTGCGGGCCCTGCACGACGCCCTCCCCGCCAACAAGCGCGCCGAGTTCGGATTCGACATCGCCGCGATCGACTGGGAGGACTACATGCTCAATGTCCACTTCCCGGCGATCATCGCGCTGACCACCGAGTTCTCGGCCAAGCGGGCCGCGAAGAAGGCGGCCGCCGTCGCGGCAGCTCCGCCCTCGGACGAACTCGCGGCGCGCTCCGATGTGCTGGCGGTTTTCGATCTCGAAGGCACCGTCGTCGACTCGAACATCGTGCAGCAGTACCTCTGGGTGCGTTCCGGTGGCGTGCGCAAGGCGGCGTGGCCGGGCGAGGTGCTCTCGATCCTCGGGTCGCTACGCGGCTACCTGCGCGCCGAGAAGCGCGACCGCGGCGAGTTCATCCGGTCGTTTCTGCGCCGCTATGCGGGGATGCCGGTGGCCCGCCTCGAACGGATCGTGCACGGCGGCTTCGCCGACACGATGTACCGGCACACCAGCCCCGCCGCCATCCGCGCGATCAAGGCCCACCGCGATGCAGGCCACCGCACGGTGCTGGTCACCGGGTCGATCGAGACCCTGGCCGAGCCGCTCGCCGGCCTGTTCGACGAGGTCGTCGGCGGGCACATGCATCAGAAGGATGGCGTGCTCACCGGCTACCTCGCCAAGCCGCCACTGGTCGACGAGGCGCGTGCCGCCTGGGTGCGCCGCTACGCCGAGGAGCACGGGCTCGACCTGGCCGCGTCGTACGGCTACGGTGACAGTCACGCCGATCTGGTCTGGCTCGAACTGCTCGGCAATCCCCATGCGGTGAATCCCGACACCCAGCTCGCACGGGAAGCGCAACGAAGAAACTGGAAGATTGACAAGTGGAAACGCGGCAATCGTTCACCGAAGCGTGATGTGATGGTCGCGACAGCCTTGAACGCCGACCGCGCACCCGGCCACGCGAACTGAAGGAAAGCCCCATGGCATTCGACATCGACAAGTACACGACGAACTCCACAGCCGTCGCGTGGGGCGATCTCGACTTCGACACCTTCGACAGCCAGCCTCTGCCCGCGTCGACACTGCGCACCCTCGTCTATATGTGCAATGTGGAATATCACACGGTCTGCTACCTGCGCGATCTGCTGACCACCCCCTCGCACAAGGAGCCCGAGATCGGCGCCTTCATGACGATGTGGAACCGCGAGGAGTTCTGGCACGGCGAGGCGCTCGCCGCCGTCCTGGCCAAGCACGGCATCGAGATGAACTTCGACGAGTTGAAGGCCAACCGTCTCAAGCTCGGCTGGAAAGACCGGCTCGACCCGATCAAGCAGTCCCTGCTCGGCGGCCTGGTCGGCATGGACTTCGTGGCCGTGCACATGGCATGGGGCGCCGCCAACGAGTGGTCGGCCAACGCCGCATACCTGCGCATGGCCAAGCAAGAGAACCACCCGGTGCTCGCCGAGTTGCTGAAGCGGATCGCGGCTCAAGAGACCAAGCACGTCGCCTTCTACGCGTCTCAGGCCCGCGACCGGCTGGCCGCGAGCAAGAAGGCCCGCGTGATCGCGCGCTTCGCCCTGAAAAAGTTCTGGGGCCCGGTCGGATCGACGATCTCGACGGAAGAAGAGGTCACCCACGTGATGGGCCAGCTCTTCAGCGGCGAAGACGGCCGCAAGCTGATCCGCGACGTCGACTCGCACATCGCCAAGCTGCCGGGCCTCGAGGGTCTCACCATCGTCGAGACCTCGCTGGATGCCCGCCACATCCCTGCCACCGGCCCGGGGGCGCACGAGCGCGAGCTGATCAGCGCCTGAGCACTGCCGCTCAGCCGGGGATCGTGATCCGGAACACCGCGCCGCCGCCGGTCGCCCCATGGGCCGAGATCGTGCCGCCCATGCGCTCGACGAGGCGTGACGCGATCGAGAGTCCGAGTCCGCTTCCGACCGGGCGGGCGTCGCGGTAGCGCTCCCGCAGCACGCCCCGCTCGAACGCCTGCGCGGCATCCTCCGCGGTCAGGCCCGGGCCGCCGTCCGCGACGTCGATGACCGCCCCGCCGCCGCCACTCCGCGCCGACAGCGCGACGCGCGATCCCGAGGGGCTGACCCGTAGTGCATTCTCGATCAGTCCATCGACCAACTGACGCAACCGCGCGCCATCCGTGGTCACCATCACCGGCTCGGATGCTGCGAGCTCCACCACGACTCCGCCCGAGCTCGCCGCCGCACGCCAGGCAGCGGCCGCCGCCGCCAGCACCGAGACCACGTCGACGGCGGCGGGCTGGAGCGAGAAGTCGTCCGCCTCGAGCCGCGCCAGGGCGAGCAGATCGGTGGTGAACGCGGTGAGCCGCTCGGCCTCCGCCTCGAGGGTCTTGCCGACCTGCGTGAGCTGATCGGCGGGTATCAGGCCGTCGCCGAGTGCTTCGGCATACCCCCGGATCGCGGTGAGCGGGGTGCGCAGCTCGTGCGAGATCGACAGCAGGAACTCGCGCTGCCGCCCCTCGGAGTGCACGAGGGCGCTGTCGAGCGATCCGAGCGCCGCCTCCACGTCGCCCACCTCGGGGATGCCGCTGGGCACGAGCGGCACGTTGCGCTGGCCCGCCGCCATCCGGCGGGCGGCCCCCGCGAGATTGACCAGCGGCTTGGCGAGCGCCCGCGCGACGAAGAACGCCGCGATGGCCGCGACCACGAACCCGATCGCCAGCGCAAGCAGGATGCGGCCGACCACGGTCGGGGTGAGCGCGCGCACGGTGCCGACGTCCTGCAGCGCGACCACACCGCCACCACCGGCCGTCGCGCGGCCCTCGAGAAGGTAGGACGTGCCGCCGCTGCGCACGGTGGTGGAGACATCCCGCCCTGCGCGCAGTTGCACGATGACCCGGCGGGGCACGGGTGCAGAGCCGGTCACGGCTCCCGCCGGCGAGACAGCCGCGACGAGCGTGCCGGGATTGTCGAGCTGCGACAGGCCGGCGATGATCGCATCGCGGGTCGCGGGTTTCGCCTTGGCGAGCCGGTCGACCTGCGCGCTGAGCTCGGCGCGGGCCGAGGTCGTGTCGATCGAGCGAACCAACTGGAGCGCGGCGAGCGCCGTGGCGAGCACCGCGATCAGGGCGACGATCACGGTGGCAGCGAGAATGCGCGTCCGAAGCGAAACGCCCCGAGTCGCCGCCGGCTCCGTCACGCGCTGCCCTCATGAAGCGAGTACCCGACACCGCGCACCGTGCGGATCGGGTCGGGCTCGCCGAGCTTGGCCCGCAGTTGCGCGACGTGCACGTCGACGGTGCGGCTGCCGCTGTAGTCGGCAACACCCCACACCGACGACAGCAACTGCTCCCGGCTGAACACCTGCCCCGGATGCGCGAGCAAGTAGGCGAGCAGATCGAATTCGGTGGCCGTGAGATCGACGGGCTCGCCCTCGACCGTGACGCGCCGGGTCCGCTCGTCGAGCTCGACCCGGCCTGAGCGGCGCATTGCGGAGCCGGAGGGCAGCGCGGCGCGGCGCACCAGTCCCTTGACCCGCGCCACGAGCTCCCGTGGTGAGAAGGGCTTCGTCAGGTAGTCGTCGGCTCCGAGTTCGAGGCCGACGACTCGGTCGATCTCGCTGTCGTGGGCGGTCACGAACACGACGGGCACCCAGTTCTGCTCCGCCCGGAGCACGCGCACCACCTCGGTGCCGTCCATCCCGGGCAGCCCGACATCGATGACGACGGCGACGGGGGCCAGCCGGCGGATATCGGCCAGCCCCTGGGCGCCGTCGGTCGCGAGATGCACCCCGAACCCCGCTTGGCTGAGATAGAGGCGCTCCAGCTCTGCGATCGTGCGTTCGTCTTCGACGATGACGACCATCCCGCGCTCGCCGGTCATGGGGTCATTCAACCTCATGACCGGCGGCGAGAGGGTCACGGCTCGTCGCCGGTCGCACCGGCCTGGTCCCCCGCTTCTGCATTCGAGCCGGCCTCGGTGTTCGCGGTGTCTGCCGAGTCGAGATCCTGCGAGATCCCGTCGAGGGCGGAGGAATCGGCGGCAACCGCCGACGCCGACGTGTTCGGACCCCCTGCCGTCGTCGCGCCAACCGGCCCGGTGCCCGGATGCGCTCCGAGCTTGCCGCATCCGGTCAGCGCGACGAGAAGGGCCAACGTCACGACGGGGACGACCAGCCGCAACAGGCCTCGGCGGCTCATTTCAGCGCTGCAGCGATCGCGCGGCCGTCTTGCGCGGCGGCCTTGCTGTCAGCCAACGCGTCGCGAGCGGCCGCCCGATCGTCGGTCAACACGGCGTGGTTCGCGTTGTAGGCCGCAGGGGTGACCGCCAGGGCGGCCGCCGCGAGTCCTGAGGTCTTGCTCACGGCATCCGCCGTCTTGGCCTGCATGTCGGTCAGCTTGGCTTGGAGGTCGGGTGTGACCTTGTCAGGGTGAGACGCGAAGTAGGCCGAGATCTTCGCCGCGGCCGACTGCAGCTTCGGGATCGCGGTGTCGGTCAGGCCGTCAGCCACCGCAGCGATGTAACTCTGCTTGAGCGCGACCGCGTACACACGGTAGTCGGTGAAGATGCTGCGATAGTCGGTCCAGGCGGTCGCGGCCGTCGTATCGGCGGCAATCTTGGTCTGCAGGCTCTTCATCCCGCTCAGGTCGGCGTTGAGCGTGCCGAGCACCGTGGACTTGTCGGCCGAGCTCAGCGTCTTGGTCGCGTTCACCTTGCTGATCCCTGTGTTGAGCGAGGTGATGCGCTTGGCGGTCGCGGCGGCGCCGGCCTGCTGGATCACGCTCAGGCTGGAGTGCGCGGTCGGCGTTGGCGAGCCATCGGATGTGGAGGCGAGTGCCGGTGCGGCACCCACCAGCGAGCCCAGGGTCAGCGCGCCTGCCGTGGCGGCCACCGTGATGATGCGGAACATGTGAACTCCCAACGGTCGTGATGCACGAACTGTGCGTGAATCACGATGCCGGGAGCGCGTACGCAGCCGATCAGAGCAATGTACGAGCCAGGTAAGGCGTCAGACCTGACCGCTGCGCTTCAGCCGCGCCCGTTCGGCCTCTTCGATCAGCTCGTCGCGGGTGACCTCGCGCGTGGTCTCGCGGTCGGACGTGCCCTGCGCGGTCAGGCTGTTCTCGATGTCTTCGGACTGGCCCGAATCGACCAGGTCGTAGGTGACCGCGGAATCGGATTCGTTGCCGCTGGCGTTGGCGCCCGGGTCGTTGGGATCGGTGCTCATGCCGCTAGTCTGCCACCTCTCGCCTGGGCAGAGCCGGGGCGAGGCTCAGGGCCTCAGAACCACTTTGCCGCCCGCGTGGCCGCTCGCCACCAGGGTCATGGCCTCCTGCACCCTCTCGAGGGGGAACTCGATGACCGGCGGGCCGATCAGCAGGCCGTCGCCGGCCAGCTGCAACATGGGCAGTCGGGCGCTGGCGCGCAGCTCGGTGCCGGGGTCGGCGCCCGGCCCGTTTCCGAGCAACCGGATGCCGAGCTCGGCAGCACGCGCGAATCCGGCGACGGTCACCACCCGGTTGCGATCACGCACGAGGGCGACCGAGGCGTCGAGGGCCTCGTCGGATCCGACGGTGTCGAGTGCCGCATCCGCTCCCTCGGGCAGGAGCGTGCGCAGGCGCTCCTCGAGCCCCGGGCCGTAGAGCACCGGTACGGCGCCGAACGCTTTCAGCTCATCCTCGCGGCCGGTGCTCACCGTGCCGAACACCTCGGCACCGCGCAGCCGGGCGAGTTGCACAGCCGCTGACCCGACCGCTCCGGTAGCGCCGTGCACGATCACGCGGTCACCGGACGCGATCCCGGCCACCTCCACCAGATGGAAGGCGGCCACCGCGCCGACGAGCAGTCCGGCGGCCTGCGACCACCCCAGCCCCGCGGGCTTCGGCAGCACCGACCCGGCCTTGGCAACGACTTCTGCGGCGAACCCGCCGGACACCGGATACCCGACCACCTCGTCGCCGACGGCGATCGGCCCGGCCGGCCCGACGGCATCCGGCGACACCTCGGTGACCACGCCGCTCACCTCGGAGCCGAGACGCAGCGGCAGCGACTTCTCGCTGCGGCCGAACTCGCCGCGCAGCCGCTTGAGGTCGGCCGGGTTGATGGCAGCGGCCTTGACCGCCAGGCGCACGTGCCCGGGTTCGAGCGGTACCGGAGGCAGATCTGCCAGTTCGAGGTCGGGAATGGCGCCGTACTGGCGGGCGATCACGGTGCGTGCCATGTCGTGCCTCCGAACCATCGACGAAAGGCCCCCGCGACGTGCGAGGGCCTTCGTGGATGGTGCGCCCGAAGGGATTCGAACCCCCAACCTTCTGATCCGTAGTCAGATGCTCTATCCGTTGAGCTACGGGCGCGATCGGCGTCGGCCCGGAGGCCAACCTGACGAGTGTATCAGCGGTTGAGGGTGCCCTCTCCGTCGAGGATCACGAGCTGCTGGGTCGCGCCGGTCATGGCGACTTACCGGTCGACTGCGCCCCCGGCGATCAGCATCTGACCGCCGTCAAACACGCCGAAGCCGTGGCGGAATCTCGGCCTGAACAGGCCTTTTCGAAGCGGAGACGGAGGGATTTGAACCCTCGGAACCCTTGCGGGTTCTCCACCTTAGCAGGGTGGTGCACTCGACCGGACTATGCGACGTCTCCCGGTTGCCTTGCCATCATAGCCGGATCGCGAAG
>Ga0105248_10000987_pt1 | contig 31535 bp, 28 predicted proteins | sample KBSS34metaG_FD_81524 | JGI IMG/M metagenome (GOLD analysis project Ga0105248, IMG submission 81524) | Switchgrass rhizosphere microbial communities from Kellogg Biological Station, Michigan, USA - KBS S3-4 metaG | ecosystem: Host-associated > Plants > Roots > Rhizosphere > Soil | place...
CAACATGCTCACCGTAATCACTCCGGTTCTCCTGCTTGGCGTCCAAGCAGGCATTGAACATGTGGGTCAGTTTTCGATGCAAATTTCTAGTGTAAGTGGGTCAATTTTGCATGCCCATCAACATTCCGAGGCCATGAGTGGACGTATGCGACAAACAGCTTTGCGGCATCCGAACACGCGCACACGTAGTGACACGAGGTCGACTCGCCATGCGGCCTAGCGCCAGATTTCGGCAAGCCGGAAAGTCAGGGACTGAGCCGCTGGCCAGCCGGCACTGACAAACAGGTTGAGGCATGCCATGAGTTCGTTCAGCCGAGCGTCGTCGCTGAACACGTCCCGATAGTCAGCGAGATATTTCTCGACGATGCGCACGACGACGTCAGCGCCCATCGACTCGAATGCGTACCCGAATTTGGAGGACGCCATTACCGACTTGACGATCAGTCGGAATACGGCGGCCGGGTCGGCCTGGATGAAGTTCTCCAAGGCCTGAATCAGATAGTAAGCCGTGTGCACGACACTGCAATCGGCTAGGCGATCGAGCACGGGCATAAGCTCGCGGTAGAGTCGGCAACGGCGCGCCAACTCCTCTCGGGTGTGGTCTGTGTTGCTGTCGCCGCCGCTCGTAAAATAAATCCTCAGTGCCATGTCATCAAGGACGCCGTTCAGCGCCTGCGTTCGCGACACCAGTTCTGGCAGCCACTCACCAGATTTGGTCGGATCGTGCTCGGCATAGATTTCTTCGACGGAGTCGGAGACGGCATCGGCAGTGTCTCGGAAGAACGCAATCGTTTTGACCCGCCGACGATCCTGATCGGAGCTGGTGTCGTCGCCGATCGTCAGATAACCAGAGTACCGAAAGACCCAAGCCTGCAAGTTCTCGGCGTGGGCAGACGGGTCGGCAAGTTGCTCCAAATAAAATTCGTCGGCTTCGTCATCTGAGAACAGGAAATGGATGTCCATGATGTGCGAAGCGGCGGATTGGTAGACTTCCCCAATTCCTGGCCCCAGTTGCCCTCTATATCGATCCATGCCCCGCTTTGCGATCCGGATGGCGCGCGGAATATCGAGATAGGCAACCTGCGCTAAGGATTGGATGGCGGAATTAACCACCTGCCGCGTGTACTCGTGCTCCACCACATGCTCGATCTCGGACCACATCCACTCGGAATCGCTATCTCGAAGAACGTGGAGGTTCTGCACAATCTGGAGGCGAACGTCGCAGACGGGATCACGCGCGAGTTCACGGACGGCGGCTTGGACGTCCGGATCGAGCGGATTTTGGGGCCTTGCAAGCGCCATGAGCCCCTCTGCCGCCCCGTTGCGCGCTGATGGTCCGCCCCAGCTCGCGTGATCATGGAAGCTGTCTTCGTGCTCTTGGGAAAACGATGGATACGTCGATCCCTTCGCGAACAAAAAGATCCGCTTCAGGCGGTCTCGAACGTCGGCCTGCTCAATGACATGGTAGTGAGTGTTGGCCACGCGCTGCGCAGCCTCTGCTGCGGTGCCGGTGGCATATTCGTAGAGCCTTTGGTCTATCTGCCCTTGGGAAAAACCGAGAAGACGATCCACCAGCGGATCGATGAAGTCCAACCTCCTGCGGGCCTCATCAAGCCTCAGGTTGGGATCAGAGGCTTTCGGCAGGGCTTCAACGGGACGCATGAGTTCCCGAATGGCGGCGCTGTCTTCGCCCGTAACGCTGACACCCATGTCCGCTAGGTAGGCGTCCGTGTCGTACAGCCTGCTTCCGACCTCAAACTGCATGGCCGGGTGGTTCACCGGCGCCTCCGTATTCGAGGTCAGCTGCGCCGCCAGGAAGGCCTGCATTTCAGGCGTCACGCAGTCGGCGGGGGACAGACATCCCGCCAGAATTCGCTGACTAGCGCTGCTTCCTGGGCCGGACAGATCGAGGATGGCTCGCTCGATTGAAGCCTTTTGCTCAGCGTTCAATGTCGAAAAAACGGTCGTCACATAGTTGCCGACCTGGAATCGGGTTTCGAGCGAACCCAAGACCGGGTTGGCGCTCGCCAAGGGTAGAACGGCAGAGCCAAACACGGCAGGGTGCTTCGCCGCCGCCGCCAATAAACTAGCCCAAAAGACGGCATAACCCGCTTCGTTGGCTACAGCTTCGACGACCCGAGTAAACACCTCCTGCGCGTTGTCTTGAGTCGACAGGCGCTCCAAGAATTCGTCGAATTTGTTGAGAAGGATAGCGGCATCTCGATGATGCCGGACCCCTCGCCCGTTCCAGCCATAGCTTCGATCACGCATATAGCGTGCAGGCCGCCCGCCGAAGTCGAATTCTTCCGGGGCGTTCAGATCTTCGGAGCTGGTTTCACGGCGACGAATGTAACCGTCGACGCCGCGCGCGATGGCTGTTGCTCCTTCAGCAGGATGCTCGTCGAGCAACCGTGGGGCAGCTTCTCCAAGCATCCACCAAGCCATTTCATAGTCTTGGCGGCGCGTGGACGAAAGCCCCATGATGGCACTGGTTGAAATGCTGGTTTTCGCCTCGCCCCGAGGCTCTTCGTAGCCGAAGATCGATGCGTACAAGTCGACCACGAATTCGAGATCGTGGGCCGCATATGTTTGAATGTAGCGCGCGATCCAATCGAGCTCCTCATAACCGAATTGGCTAAGGTGCTCGGGTTCCAACGCACGCCTTAGAAGCCTAACCGTAGCCTGTGGGTCGGACGCCATGGTGTTGGCGACGCCGTTAATCCCGGCAATGATGAACTGCTCGATGCGGGGGGCCTGATTCCACGCAAAGTCCAGCAAGCTACGCGCGGCCGCACCGGCCTGGGCCAACTGTTCGGTGGTCAAATCCCCTGGCTTCTCGGTGCCCGCCTGAACCAGAATTCGGACTGTGTTCATGGCAGTATCCGTTGCGATCTGCGATAGCGCCTCGGCAAGCGCCATCCACAGGCCGGCGTCACGCCCGGTCAAAGGAGCACCAGCCTTGACGAGAGTAAGCAGGGCGCCGGTCAAGTGCCGAAGGATCAGCTCGGCAGGGCCTAATAGGGCGGCGCCTGGTTTCAGGGCATTAAGAAGCGGCTGCAAATCCGCCAAGGCATCCGCCTGCTCTGCGATCGCGACAGGACCGACGAGCTGGCCAACTGGCGACACCCGAGTCTCGCGCGCGACCGCGAAGGCCAGGTTCCAGAAACGAGGTCGACCGGATTGGCCTTCACTCCACACCTCGCTGAACGCCAACGATAGGCTGGGCCTGAGCATCAATGCGAGCGCCGGCTCCTGGACCAACCTGTCGACAAGGTTCGCAGGGTCCCGGCCGCGGCGAAAGACCAGGCGCGCCACGGCGTAGTCAAACAGGATGTGGTGCGAGAAAAGGAGCGTGTCCTCGTTTTGACCGTGCTCGTCCTCGGCTCGCAGTATGTCAAGCTGCTCAAGGTCAACGATGGCCGCTGGATCGGCCTGCGCCAAGACGTCGACGCGAATGGCTTGCAGGGACTTGGACGCCAACATCCTATCAACGACTGCGCGGAGGGCAAGTTCGCGCCGATCGTGATTTCCATCGGAACGGCGGATGCGGTGGTCCCAGTAGGTGTCCAGCAGTTCAGCGTGGGTCGTTATATCTGCAAGTTCGCTTGTCACGATGCCATCTTCGACCAGATCGGCGAGGAGCCTTAGGTTGAAGATGTTGCGCAACAAGCCGCGCAACGGCGCTGAAGCGGCGTCATAAATGCCCTTCAGCGCGGGGGAAAACGCAGTGATCTGGGCGAGTTCTGGCTCGGTCAGGCGTGCGACGAGGATGTGCCGCACGCTTGGAAATCCTGAGTCTGCGTGGTCGGGAGCTGGAGGACGGCCTCTGAAGAGGCGAGCCCATTCGGCGCCTTGGCGCAGGTCGTAGCTTCGGACCGAGGCAACGACATTCCACCTGCCGCCGGCCTGCCCCAGGATGTCCTCAATGGTCACGCGCAGCACCGTTTGAGTTTCCGTTTTACGTGCCGCATCCAGGGCGTCGACGATCAGGAGGCCGTGCTGTGCGCCGGGCCAGTTCGCAAGGACTTCCCCAAAATCGTGCGAGATGCCAAGCTCCGCGCGTAGAGTCGCCAAGCCTTCGACCGTCATCATGTCGACAGGAATGAAAATGACGTCACGACCTGCGGCCACCTCAGTCTCGGCGAGACGATAGGCGATGCCAGTTTTGCCAGCGCCCGGCTCGCCGACGAGGAGCATGGAGCCTCGTCGTGAAGCCTCGACGGTGCTCGACCACGCCGCCCGTTCGATGATGGAGGCGGGGTTACCTTCGATGAGGCAGGTGAAGCGTGCAACGGTTGCCAGTCGGCGGGTCGTCCATGCGCGGAGGGCTGCGATGTCGGCGCGGTAGTCGGGTGCAGCCTGGAGGCTCACTCCAGCTTGAGCGAGCGTGCTTAGCAGTGTTGACACGTCAGCGCCCGATTGATCGGAACGTAGGCGCGCGCAGTGAGCAACCAGATGTGAGAAGGCCGCGTCGGCTTGATCCGGGTCCATGAGGATCTGGGATCGCAGGTCGTCCATCGCCGAGAGCCGGTCGCGCTCACCCGGCTCTACGTCGATGAACTGAAGGTGGATCAAGCGAAGTAGCGCGCCGATCGCAGACGATGTTGGCGCAGCCCCATAGGCCGCCAGCCATGAGCGCCGGATATGGGTTTCCACAACGCCGGCCACTTCGCGCTCCCCCTCGTTGAGCGCGATGTCCGAAAGCAAGGCCCTGTCGGGTTGATCTCGAAGTCCTCGAAGAAGCCGAGTCAGCGCACCCTTGATCTTGGCGGGCGCGGTGCTTCTGGTCGCAAGGATGAGTCGATCGCGTACAGGATCAAGGGACCGCCCAAGAACTGCGTCGGATAAGTGCTCAGACGCCGCCTTCTGCTGGCGGACAAACTGGTCCAGTGCCTTCGCCAGCGGTGATGTCTCGCCGGAGGTCAGTCCGACGGTACGTTTCACCTGTACGAGGACGACTCCATCGTCGCTCGTCCGGCAGTTTACATCGTCGACGTCTTCACCGCTCTGAGAGCGCAAGGTGAGGAGACGGGTGTTTGCAGGTAGGTCAAAGAGTGGATGTGCGAGACGGCCGAGGAGAATACGAACGCAGTACCAAGCGGCAACTAGGGTTTCATAACCTCCGCCCGCTGCCTCTGCTCTTCCCCCGGCTGATCCGTTTCTCGATGCCATTTTGGTCCTTGATATTGTGCCTGAATCATCGTTCGACCGTAGTTTTATACATTAAGGCGGTCTCGTGGGATAAAGCTATCGTCCGTAGAGGCTGCCTAACATGACGCCTAAGCGCAGAGCATTCTATTTGGATAGGGATAGCGTCATTTGATGCCGGGCTTAACCAGAGCATAAATCACCTGCGTACCACGGAATTCGCACATATGAGAATCGTCGTGAACGAAGATGGCGTCGAATACAGAAAATGCACCTATATCCGTCAAGTGTGACATTAAGTACGAGGCTGCTTTGGCGCGGTTGATTTCCGGGAGCGGCCAATTGTCGTAGATGATCAGCCAGTTGGCCGGGTATCGGATAAAGCCGTCTGCCGTTGCTTTCTGCATCTTCTCTTTAACGTAGTGTGCGATTACGGCGGCCCATTCGCGCTCAGGCGAATCGCCACTCCAGCCAGGGCCGAACTCATCGGCCTTAATCTCACGGCGAAGTTCGTCCGCCGACTTCTTGGGTTCTCCTGGCACGACATGGGGAGTGAAATAGACCTCCGGCCCCAAACCCTCTTTTTCGCGAAGAAAGTCCGCGTGGGCAACGTTTTCCGGTACCGCTTCGGAGTGTTCGATTCCTACCTCGGTTCCAGACATGGCCAAGAGAAAGTCCGGCTTGTCCGAATGGGCAACGGTTAGCGGGAATGCGAGCTGCTTAACCGGCAACGTCGCAAGCAGATGCGCGATGCAATAGCGTTCCGTGTGGTGCTTTCGACGTCCCTCCGAACGCAGAGGTACGTCGATATCCAGCTCGGCGAGCCTTGCCCTTAGCTCTGCTGGTGAGTCTGCTCGCAGGATGATTTCAGGCATTAGTCGGTCGGGCTTCTTGGCTTGTTGCAACAAGGTTACGATGCAGATCTGAAACTACCGCGATCAACCGGTTGATCGGTTCGGCCAACCGCTTGGGCAATACACGGTGCTGCGTATGAGTCTTCAGGTCGGCGACCCAGCGATGCGCGACCCACACGTCGTCCGCAGGGTGCTCATTGTCCACGCCGTTGCAGTACTTGTATCCAACGAGTGCGTCAGTATGTGACAGCAGCACGCGAGCCATCGTCATGTGGAAGCGATGAGCCTGCAGATCCGCCGGCCCCTTGGGGCGCGGAAGAGTCAGCCGCAGGCATCGCTGGTCGTTAAATTCACGCCAATCTGGCCCGACGATCTGACCCGCACGCTCCAGCATCTTGCGCGACTGTTCGCTCTTGCCATTGACTATGGCAACGGCGACGGCTCCTTTCGGGTACTCCAGCCTATCGGCGAGCAGGTTCATCCAGCGCACCAGCTTGTTCAGGGTGTCGTCATCGGCGAACACCAGAAACTGATGGCGTTGCTCGTCGTCTAGAAATGCCGGCAGTTGCGCATACAGGGGATACAGCAGGTCGTGGAGATAGATATAGGTTTGCCGACGCCCTTGTTCGTGGCTCCGCGTCGTCGCAGTCAACACTTGCTGCGCCCATTCCGGAGTAAGTTCGGTCAGTGTCATCTCTGTGATGTCGATAGAGATGAGCGGAAATCCGAGCGACTTCCCGATCAACGCCTTGCGTCCATCGAAGGCGTGGCCGAGTTCGATTTCAACGCCTCCCAACACCATCGGCTCTGTCTGGACCGGCAGTCCGAGCACAGCCACGTCGAGCCGGAATTTGCTGCCAAATGGCGTCTCCAAAGGATGCTCGGTTGCCACCCGGTCGGCGCCGAGCAACAAGTTTCCCTCCAGTGGGTAGTCTGACGCATCCGCGTCCTTGAAGGCCCACGGCATCGCAAGCCCGGCATTCAAGCGCCGTGAAAGTTCGACTGCAATAAGTTCTTTCGCTTGCCTGTGTTCTGGGCTTTCCTGCACGGCGCGCCACCGATTGGCCTCTTCATCGTCGAAGTGCGCTATGGGGCTATAGGTCCGCTGGGCAGGAAGCACTCGAAAATGAGATCGCCGACGCAGCCTCCCATTCTCAAAAGACGGGCTGACCCATGTCACCATTTTTCGTGATGCGCCGGGAGATACCAAGGGCCACAGTTTGCGCGCATGTTCCCGGCTGCGCACTTCACGCGCGGCGATCGACGTTTGAAAAATCCCCTTTCGGGAAAAAACAACGATCGCTTCGTCCATTCTTGCCTCTCGCTTTATGGCGATGGGTTACGTGTGCCGACGATCACATGGCGGGGATCATTTTAAATTTCGGACGTGAGATCGACAACTCCTTCCAGTTCAAAGTGTGCGGGTGAATCCCCTCTTGTGGTTGAGTTTTGAGCAGGAGATTTTCATCAATAACGCAGAGTAGTTGCGCGGTCACGGCCGAAGGGGGCAGCGCTCGGCAAAAAACATAACATCGTCGAGTGGGATTCAACGTTTGTCCATATCGGTTTCGTGCTTTGGCCGAAACCGCGGACATGCTGCGATTATGATCGGTGGGGCGGCAGCTCGTTCATGCTCAAGTCACGTACTTGCTGCCAGTTCAAACAAAAAAAGAAGCCTCGGGTCTGTTGCCGCCTCCGCCGCAGGCAAATGTCAGCGCAAGTTTTGCGTGTCCCGAAACAGCGCTCAGCGATCCTCTTGCCAGCCGTTGTCCGTCTTCGTCATCGCGACTTTGCCAGTGAAGCTTTCTTCGATTCCATCCGCGTATTGATCGACGGGTTCATTACCGTTGAAAAAGTTGTCGAGCAGCGACGAGTTGATCTTGGGACAGGTTTGCCGCATGGCGCGCTCCATCGCTGCCTTTGCTGTGTGCGGAGCATTGTTCAAGAGCTGATCGCCGCCGAGAAGCAGCGGCATGACCTTCTGGTAATCCGCCCAGCCGTCCTGATGAGCTACCTCATACGCGCTGGAATCAGAGCCGGGATTTGCTTGTATCCATGCCTGTTCATCGGTCTTCCATGCGTTTTCGACGTCATGTGCATGGGCGACCTGCTGCTTCAGATTGTCTACCTCCTTCGCGTATTTCTCGCTGGCGTATTCCTTGATGTCGGGAGTCGGCTTCATCGAGACGGTGTACTTCACGTCGACGAGATAGTGGTCGTCACCCTGTGGCGTGCCGTTGACCTTTTCAAAGTGATCGATGGCAAGGTATTCACAGCCGCCAAGGGATGCCTGGAGAGCAGCCTTCGCATCGCTCTCGGATGGTCCGTTCGAGCAGGCGGAAAGTGCCACAGCGGTGGCGAGCATGAGAGATTTAGCGGGAAGACGAAAGAGCTGTTTCATGACGGTCGAGTATGCAAAATGGATAGCTCCCGGAAGTCTTCGGGGAGTGAGGAAGAGACATTCGCGCTCAAAGGTTCTGCTGTATGCCCAGATTCGACGCTGCGGTCTGCATCGACGTCCAACGATGTCGGGGATGACAGCAAGGAGCCGGACAACCATTTTTGTCCTCATCAGGACAAAAGAAGAAAACGCATGAAAGAAGAGGCCGAAGCCTCTCCCTTCCTAAGCAAGACTTACTGCGGTGCGGTTGCTGCCTGCACGCCTGCAAGCAGTTGTGCGTTGAGCGCACCCGTGAACTGATAGGTGCGTTGCGCGTAGGTCGACGGATAGAGCCAACCCATGCGCAGATGACCATTGCGCAGCGCGACCACGAGCTTCGCGCCATCGTTCAGCGGCGAGAGCAGCGGGTCCGAACCGATAGCCGACAGGGCAGTGCTCGAGAGATCGAGCACGAGGACGTTGCTGTTGCGGCTGTAAGCCGACCACGTACCACCTTGATTTACGGTGGCGGTGCCGCTTTGGTCATACGTGGTGTAAGTGATCTTGCCGTCGGTCGTAATGGTCATGCCAAAACCACCGGCGCGACCTTCCAGCGAGAGACCGACGGCCTGTTGTACCGAGGTATAGGTCGTCGCTGCATCGCCCGTAATGAGGGAGATGACACCGTCTTCAATCACTGCCGGTTGCGAACCGTCGCAAACCTGGCCATTGACGATCGTGGGATTGTCGCAGGCAGGCGTCCACACCGGCAGGATGACCTGGTCGGCGTTGTAGGACAGCAGACCCAGATACGCCCTCGTACCGCTTGCAAAGGTGGTCGTGGTCAGCGGCGGTAGTTGCCACAGGTTGTTGATCGCGTAGTTCGTCGGCACAGCCATTGCCAACGTCTGGCCTGAGAGGTCGGCCTGACGGAACTCATCCGTGTAGGTGATACCAGTCGTTGCGTCCGTGCCCGAGAGCACGGTGCCATTAACCGTCACCGGCAGCGGAGCGCGATATGTCGATACTGGAACAAAGTTCGACCAGGACGCGTCGCTCTTCATTTCGTACGCACCGTACATCGTTTCGTACTTGCCGTTCGTAACCGGCTGCCATGTGCCCGAGGAAAGCTCCTGCTGCTGGGTCACGATGGTGCCATTGCTGATCGAGCGCACGTCCTGCACGATCGAACTCACCGGCGTGCTGTTGTAGTTCGCGAAGTACGGCAGGTAGCCGTCGAGCGCGTAGGTCGATTGCGAAAGCACCTGCGAGGGGTCGACGCTGGCGTAGACCGGTTTCGAAGCTTGCGCTGCGATCTGGTCAGCCGTGACGTCCGTAATGTTGTTCGCGACCATGGCGTTCGCTGCATTGCGAACCGTTGCCGGATCGGTAACGCCATTCGTCGCAAGCGAGCTCAGCTTGTTCACAATCGCCGTTGCCGTCGACAGAGCCTGGGCATTACCCGATGCGATGTAATCGGCGTTGGGGTCGATCCCGCCGAGCATTGCGCTCACTGCCGCCGTTGCCTGTTGCTGCGAGAGCCCCGTTTCCATCTGGGCCGTGATCAGCGTCGAGAAGGGGCTGATGTTCTGCGAGCCCGTCGCTGTCACGATCTGGCTGAGCGTGACGGTAGCCGGGAAGACATAGTTCGGGCGTGAGAGGTCTTTGGTCTGCGGCGTGATGATCACGAGCAGCGTCTTGCCCAGCAGGCCGCCGGTATCCGGCAGACTGTAATTGCCGTTGGCATCGGTCGTTGCGGTGGGTAGCGATGTGTCACATGCGCCCTGCCCATTGTCAAAACACACAGAGGCCCCGGACAGGTAACCGTCAATCGCCTTGCCCGACAGTTGGGAAGTAGGCGTAGTGGTCGGCCCCGATGATGGTCCGGCGCCCGCACTGCTTCCACTACCGCTGCTCCCGCCACATGCAGAAAGGAGGGCAAGCGAGGCGAAGGCGGCGTAGAGCGGGATTCGCATTCCCCGGATAGGACGTTTGTTCTTCATTGTTCCAGGTTCCTTTTCAAGTCAAATTGTAGTGTTTACTCGACAAAGATAAGCATGAGCTGACGCGGGTCACATGCTCCCGAACCGCTATATCGGCTCGATTTGAAAAAACTGAAGAATAAACACTGCACTAATTGTCGTGTTTACAACGTCGAGAATCAATCGACAGACGGGCATCCTGCCCGACATGGCTACCCGTCGTTCTTCACCTTCCCCCAACACCCCTGCCCCGATTTCGGTTGCCCTCGGCAAACGCATCAAGCAATGCCGGCATGAGGTCGAAAAATCGCAGGAGACGCTCGCCTTCGAGGCCCATGTGGACCGGACATATATCTCCGCAATCGAGCGGGGAATCGCCAATCCGTCCGTCGAAACGCTGGCCAACATCTGCCATGTGCTGGGCGTGACGCTCGCCGAGCTGTTCGCGCCACTGGATGAGGTGTCGCTCGCGCCGACCGGCACGCGGCGGGCCAATGCGGCGACACCGCCTGAGATCAGGCGCAGCCGGCTCCGGTAGCACCGTCTTCCAGCCGACGGATCGACACTGCGCCGTCCACGTCAGCCCGCACGGTCGCTTCGGCCGTGATGTACGAGGCATGAGGCTTTCCGGATTCCAGCCGCGCATTGCACGTGGCCAGTATCCGCGTAGCGCCGGCCGGATCGAGCAACAGGAACGCCTTCGGGACGGTGTCCTGTTCCTCGATTCCGGTGACCAGTGCGGCACGCCGTTCATCGGTGCGGCGGTTGACGACCCAGACAATCACCGGCCATCCTGCGGCCAGTTCCCGGGCGCAGAAGCGCAGGATTTCGTTGGCGGAGCCTTCGGCCAGGACAGGCTGCACGTTGGCATTGAGTTCCCCGACGAAACTGGCCAGTTCCGAAGGTGTCAGCCCATGCAGGTAATGCGGCCAGGCCCGATCCCAGAAGTGTGCAACCGGGCCACTCGCATAGCCGCGCACGTCGACCGGATCGGACAGCTTGCCGAGCAGGGCGAGCGCCATTGCCGCGCAATGCAGGGCGCTACCGCTGTCCCACATGCCCTGCCGGCTGAAGAGCGGTTGAAGGCTTCCGGCAAGCGCCAGTTGTCGCCCCGGATACAGCGCCGGGTGGAGCTTCTGGATCAGGGCGGACATCAATAGTCCTCCGGCAGCAGGATCGTGGTAACCGAGCGATCGGCCTCGGTGATGATCCAGACCTTGCCGCCTCCCGGTATCACATAGCTCGACAGCAGGCGTCTGTGGATCAGCAGAGCCAGCTCGTTGCTGGCGATGTCGGCAATATCTAGTTCACCCCAGTCCCCGCAGAGATGTCGTTCCAGCAGGATGGTCGGCGAAATTCTGGCCTGTTCCAGCATGGACTGGGCGGCTGGCGTTATGACCGGCAGGCCTATCCGGAAGCGTGGGCGGTTGTTCATGCGCGCCTCCAAGCCGGGTAGTAAATCGTCGGCCATACCGGATAGCGGGCATGAACAGATGTGGGTGCTTGTGGCTTTGTCGCGCCTGATTCCACCTGTCCGATCAGCTCAACGGTGGTCTTCGAGCGATCCCATTCGGTGACCGCGATGATGCGCCCTCCGTCCGGCAACGGGTAGATCGACAGCAGGCGCAGGCCGGCCGCGATCGACAGATAGTTCTGCGCACGGTCGTCGTCGGACACGATGCCCCAGTCGCCGGCAATGTGCCGCAGCATGACGCTGATGACTGGAACCTGATTGGCTTGTAGTTTTTCCAGTGCTTCGGGCGTGACCAGCAACCGGCCCGGATGAAACAGCGGTTTGAGACGGGCGGTGTTGCTCATGGATTGCTCCAGAATCAAGGCGAACACGGGCCTCCGGAAGAACCGGATGTGTGATCGCAGAATGTGAAGGAAGGGGACCGGGCGCAGGACGCGCCCGGCTTATACCGCCGCGCCGATGATCAGCTTGCGCAGCGCAGCTGCTCTAGACTGCGAGCAGCCGAGGTGCTTACGGATGCTGGCGACGGTCGGGCGCACGAGGCCGGCCTCGATGTCACGGCGCAGCCTTGTGACTTCGGTTTCGGGTTCGGTCATGACAGGGGCAGCCGACGCGTCAGCCGTAGTCACGTCAGGTGCGTTGGCCGTGACTACGGATACGGGTTCGCGACGATCCGTGACGGGCGTTGTGTCCAGCGGCAGCAGCGCAATCCACCACAGCAGGCAGGACATGCCTTCGAGAACCGCCGCGAACGCGAGACTCGTGAGCAGTTCGAGCCGAGCATCCGTGACACCTCGCAGCGTGGCCAGTCGTGCCGTGACCGGATCGTCACGGGCGGCGTCACGACGCGAGACGTTACTGTCTTCGATGGCCTGATACCGCCGCACGTCGGCCGCTTCGGCGTCGAATGCATCAAGCCGGGCAGCCAGCGAGGTTCGCCGTACCCGTAGCGTCGGACAGCTACGGATGCAGTGCTGCGCATCGGCGACGGCCAGATCGGCCGCAACCGATGCCCGCTCCGCCATCACGGCCGTCAGTGCCCGGTGAGTCGGCACACTGGCGATGGACACGGCCGATACCCGGACCTCGCCCGCATGCGACTGCGACAGCAGGAAGAATGTCGCGTGCCCCCACGATGCCGCGGCCATACAGCCGAGCCACAGCAGCGTACCGATACCGCGCACCGCGAGTGGTGCGGACCGGCATAGTGCGGGCAGCAGGTGGGCACCGCCGATTAGCACGACGCTCACCGCAACCCACACCAGCCGCTCCGACAGCCATCCGCCGCGCTGCCAGCCGGCCAGCACCGACATGCAGACGGCGGTGCCGGTTGCGGCAACGGCCAGAGCGAGTGCCGGACGACGAATCATGCGGCCTTCCCTCTGAGCTGTGCGGCGCGCTGTTCCAGCCGGTCCTTCAGGCTAGATGCTGCGAGTGCTCGTCCATCATCGGCAGGGGTGTTACCGTCACCGTGACTATGATCGTCACCGGACTGGGCCGGATAGAACTCGTCCGTGACTGCGGCTTGGTCCTCGATACTGTCCTCGAACGCGCCGTTACCGAACCCGGTTCGTGCGGCGGCATCGAGCGCAGCCTGATCGAACCCGGCTGCCCGACGTCGCGCATCCAGTTCGCGCGCCTCGATGATTGCTGCTTCGAGCGAGCTGCCAGGACGAACGCCTAGATCTACGTAGTAGATGGCCGAACGGTAGCTCTGCGTGGTGGACTTGCCGCGTAGCTTCAGTTCCAGCGGCAGAGAGGCGAGCAGGTTGCCGGATACCGCGGCAAAGTAATGCAGGCGCGCGGCGAGTGTGCGGATCGAGTTGTACGAGGTGGTGCGGAAGATAAATGAGCCCATCTCGTCCCCGTCCGCGTCGCCGATCAGCGCGTTCAAGCGGCCGTACGGCTTACAGGCACCACCCTGACCGAACTTGCAGCCATCCGGCGACGGGCACGGCAGTTCCTCGATGCCGGCGTTACCGGCGCGGCGGCAGGTTTCCCCATTGCCGACGCAGACGGGCCGCCCCGTCTCGCGGTCGAAACACGAATATTCGGCACGCAGGTTCAGGTCCGGATCGGCAAAGAGGAACCGCACAGGGATCGCGCGCAATTTGCCAGTAGTGGCTTTGCGCAGTTCCTCGTTGAGCGGATGCAGCAGCCACTCGCCGCGCTGCTGTACCTGTGTTGTGATCGTGAAAGCGTCGTCCTTTTCGGGGACGCGCTTGCCATTGCGCTCGACTACACGGCCGATACTGATGCGCCCGATAACGGGCGGAGTGATGCTCAGGCCTTTCAACATAGTAGGGTTCTCCTGTATACGTAAACAGAGGGCAGTAAATCGGGGGGAGGATCAGCGGGTATTCAGGTATTCACGAGAAACCGGCGCGAACCGGGTTTCGTGATGGCGTACTGCGCGGCAAGCTCGGGGTGATCAGCCAGCAGCCGTTGCAGATCGATGCCGGCGCCGTCCCGGCTGCGTTTGAACGATACCGAACCCGTCTCGAACTCGGCTCGGTCGGCGTCTCTCATCGCTTGCTGGATGGTCTGCTTCAGCTTCGACTCGATGGCCTGGCGTCCCTCGATCTCCGCGCGCACGGCGACCAGATCAGCGAACGTGGACGAGAGCAATCGATCGTCGATGAAATCGACCGTGCCGCCCGCGCCCGGATACAGGCAGCGCAGCGCGCGATCCGCCGAGTCCGAGCCATCGACGGGTGGTGGCGTATCGGTCTCGACGTAGCGCCAGAATGCCGCTTCGAGTTCGATCAGCCGCGCGATCAGCGCATCGTCGCGCACGACCCGATGCACTTCCAGCTTCTGGCCGCAGAGCAGCACGGCCACATCGGCCGCCTGCCTGCCCGTGACCGCGAGCTGGTGCTGCACCTGGATCTGCACATACTCGGGCACGCCGTCACGCCACAGTCGCGCGCCGAATTCACCCGCCGTCTTGCATTCGAGTAGTTGCACGTTGCGGTGGCCGACGACTTCACGATCGATATTGGCGAGCATGAACGGTATCGTCGGATGCTGGAGCACTGCATTTACGCGTCGGACACGATTTCCAGTCTGCTTCGTGTAGGACGCGGCAACGATGGGTTCAAGCAGCGTGCCCCAGTACACGGGTTCGGTCGTATCGTTCGAGTCCGGCTTCGGCAGGTTCGCATCGCGACCGGTCTTGACGAGCCACAGTTCGAGTGGGCTCATGTAGGGCGAAAGCCCCACGGCTGCGGCCGCATCGGAGCCGCCGATCCCGTTCTTTCTTACCGACAACCAGTCTTCGCGTGAGAGCGATTTTGTTTCCACGAGCCGAAGCGCAGGCCGAGGCCGACCGCGCCCGGCTGATTCAGGCAAAGCCATTTGCAACCTCCAGAAAGCAGAAGGCCCGGCGGGAAGATCCCGGCCGGGCCATATGACGTCATGGACATGGGTTCAGGAAACCAGCTTCATTGCCTCGTCCCATGCGCGCTGTTTGATCGCGGCACCAGCGCCGAACCAGGCGGCGTCGCGCCGGTGATCTTCGCTACGCGCACGGCGCTGGTGATCGACGAATTCCGTGATCGAATTCACAAGACCCCATGCCGTACTGGACGCCGAGGCGAGCGTCGCGCCCTTGCCGCGACCGGCATACAGGGCTTGCACCACCTTGATCGCGCTGTCGTTGGTGGCCGGCATCGGGACACTGGAACTGGCCGGATAGGTCAACACGCGGCGGAAGAATGCCTCGGCCGCAGCATCGTTCACTTTGCGATCTGCCAGGGCTTTCATCCGGACCATGAAACCGTCCCACGAGGACGTAGCGATTCCCAACTGGCGCTTGACTGCGGCAGCGTCGAACTGGGTGCGGTGCGGTACCTTCACGCAGCCTGCAGAATCGTCGAGTGCGACTTGTAACGTATTCGAGCAGACCACGCGAATTGACGTGAACTTTGCGGTGGTCGCGAGCGTGCCATCGCAGGCGGTAGCGAGCAGCAGGTAGCCATTCACCTCGTCGCGCCCCTTGAGCGAGACGGACTGGCCGGTACGGGCGAGCGCCCACAGTTTCTTGCCGTCCTTGAGCACGCCGGCCGTCTCCAGCTCGAAGCCGCCGACCTCGGTAAGGTCGCGATAGAACTCCAGCACGTCGCGGGGCTGTACGACCTGATAGCGCGACGACACGACCGACAGTGGAGCTTTCGTATCGCTTCGGTACAAAACACGTTGTTCGGGAAACGCGTGGATTGCACCGAGGCCGGAACCGGCCTGTCCTGCGACAAAGCGAACATCGGCCGATTCGATCGTCCAGTCCATGCCGGCCTGGCGGGCCCAGACCTCGATAGGCTGCTTCGGGGAAAGCTGATTGCCAAGACCGTGCCACGGGGTGTCGCCAACATAGGCCATCGAATGAACCAAATGCATTAAAACCTCCAGACAAGTGCATAAAGCCCGGCACATGGCCGGGCATCGGGGGGAAGCAGGGAAAGGAAAAGCGGAAACCGGATCAGTCCGGACCGATTGAGAAGGTGTGTCCGCAGGCGCGGCAGTACCAGTTATCAAGCACTTTCCGGTCGATGGTTTCGCCGAAGGCTGCGCCCGTCGCGCAACCCGCAGCCGCGCCGGCCAGGCCCGCGATGATTGCGCCGGCGATGCTGCCGCACAGCACGCCGAAGGGGCCGCCGAGCGTGCCGGCCGCCGCGCCCAACTCGGCACCGGATAGTGCTGCGGCGGCCGCGCTCGTTCCGCCGGCAGTCGCGCCGATCGCAGCGCCGATGCGCCGGGCGATGTGGCGTGGTTCGGTGCGGAGCGATTCGCAGGCCGGACAGGTGTAGATCACGTCGCCCGTGTCAGAGCGGTGACGAGGCAGCTCCTGGCCGAACGGTCGGGGCGGTGTCTGCGTAGGCTCGCGCCCGTGCAGACGCATCTGTTCGTGCAGCCATTCGTCTTCATCGTCCTCGTCGAATGGCAGGCAAGGTGGGCGGCGATCAGACATGACAGGCCCTTGCCTTTCGCCGAACGTGGCTGGCGTAGCAACCGACGCACATCATCCACAGCGCGCCGAGCGCAAAGCAGATTGCATATGCGACCAGATAATCGAGGGGTGGGGTCGGAAGCATCACCGGACTCCTGAGTCGGGTTCGCCGTTGCGCGGTCGCAGCGGCGGAGCGGCAGGCTGCTGCCGTACTCAGGTAGGTGATATAGGTTTATTTTTCTTTTTGATCGGGGCTAGTAAGCGGCGTACACCTCTGTCTCAGTCCGACCCCACTCGGGGACACTCGCCGTTCTCAAGAACGGTCACTCGTTGATGCTCCATGACCGGCAAATGATCTCGTAGCACGGTCCATCATCAAATGCTGCAGTGCTTCGCGATGGTCGTTTGATCTTTCTTTCCCGAGCTTCGGACTTCCTCTATTCACTTCATCGAGCTAGCTGCCATACCAAAGCACAGCAACATCAAGATGCTAGATCTACTGCAGCACAAGGCTCGAAGAATTGATATTGGAGGTTGGGTAACGTTCAAGAGAACAGCAGCATTTTCTCCCTCGCTGGCTCCGCGGATATGCTTAATGCATATCAAGTCAAAATCAGCAAAACACAAAGCGCTACAATCGCAGAAAAGATCGGTGGGGAAAAACGGGGATAGCCATGCGACTGCTGTTTTGCAATATTGGCTGGGCAGAGCACTATGACGGGCGGCAGAACGATGTGCCGCGCCGTGGCGGCTCATACAACGACGACAACATTGGGCACGAAGTCTGCAACTTCCTGCCATACGGCGGGCAGGTCTTCGGCTACGTGCAGGTCGCACAAAACGGCAAGATCGATATCGGACGTCTAGGCGCTAAAAAGGGTGCTGAATTCGTCGACGGGATAACAGTCGTATGGACAGCAGGGCCAGACGACGGTGGAACCGTTGTCGTTGGTTGGTACAAGAAGGCCCGTGTCTATAGCAAAGCGCAAGACTTTGAGTCGCGCAGCAATCTGCACGAACAGCACAAAATCAAGGTGTATCGCATTGTTGTCAACGAAGTCGACGCGTTTCTGCTGCCTATTGACGAGCGATCCGAACTTAGGATACCGAGAGGAAAGGGCGGAATTGGCCAAAATCCTCTGTGGTATGCAGACAAGCCAGAAAACAAAGAAATCGTTGATATGGTCGCAGCTTACATTGAGCGTGGTCAACAGCCGTTGAATGACGTCGATGCGCAGCAAGGCGAGCTTGAGGGCAGCAGCAAGCTTGCAACACATTTGCGTCGGGAGCGCAATCGCAGGGTTGTCGAGCAAAAGAAGCGGGAAGTGCTGAAAGCGACCGGAAGTTTGAGCTGCGAAGCGTGCGGGTTTGATTTCAAGGTCTTCTATGGTGATCTTGGCGAAGAGTTCTGCGAAGTTCATCATCGCATCCCGTTGCACAAGGCCGACGGGATAGTGAAAACGACCATGGCCGATCTGTCAATCATGTGCTCCAACTGTCATCGGATCATTCACAAAACTGAACTTTCGGTCGAGCAGTTCGCCGAATGCATCAAGCGAGACGGGACATGGCAACGCTCAAAGTAGGTAAGAGCCTCAAGGACACGGATATACTTTGGCGATATTTGTCGCTCGACAAGTTTATTGACCTAGTAGAGTCAAAGACTATCTACTTCACGCCTCTAGCTTGGTACAGCAAGACGGACCCATTCGAAGGCTATATGCCGCAAGCTGGTATGGAAGCGATGGCGTCCATTTCGCGAAAATATCAGGATCAGCACATCGATGCCCTAGAGAAGTTAGCTCAGACGCTTCCCGAACATGCAGCTCCGCAAATTCGTAAGCTTCGGGAGAACGCGGAGTCGCATGTTCCCACAATGAAGGCGCTGTTCAAGAACATCTCCGCTTGTCTGATGGTGAACTGCTGGTACAGGAGCACTCATGAATCGGAAGGGATGTGGGGGCTGTACTCCAAGGGTGGGGTCGCAATCAGAACTAGCGTGGGAGCGCTCAAGTCCGCGATTTCTGATAGCGAACAAAGCCCTGTGATCCACGTTGGCGCCGTCAAATACATCGATTTCTCAGTTGCGAGCCTTAAGCCATCCGATTGCGTTACGGAAGATGGCCATCTAATGGGGATGATCAAGCGGGTTGCTTACGGGCATGAGCAAGAAGTCAGAATGTACATAACCCGTGATCGTGAGAAAGGAAGTCTGGAAGTGCAAGAGCCTGCCCCAACGAGGGTTTCGGTTAACGTGGACAAGCTGCTTGAGGCAGTCGTGATATCTCCCTTTGCTGGCGAATCGATTAATCGTAGTGTGCGTGCAGTCTGTAAATGGAGCGGTGTCAACGAAAACATCGTTTCGAAATCGAAGCTGCTCGACAATTGCGAGTATCTGCTGGACGTCTACAAGTAGCCTTAACTAGATCATGCAGAAACGAGGTACCACCGGGTCTATGATGTCAGCTTCCAATTCTGGGAAAGGCACAGAGGGTAACGCCACATTAACGTGCCTCCGCGGCCTGCCCATACCGTGCTTTTCCGGCACCTGGCTCGTTTGGAATGAGCGCACATGCTCGCCGGTCTTTGACAACAACCTCTGCTCGTCTTTCGTCAGATATCGGATCGTCTTGCGTAGCGCGGTACGTTTTTTCAGGTTCGTGCGGTCGATCGTTCCGGTACCGTCACCATAGCCACGCTTCTCGTAAAATTTCTTCCTAGCATTGCCATTCCAGTACTGCCCGATGCCTCGCGTCGCAACCCGCACCCAGTACTCGCCCAGCCGCTTCGCGATCATCACATCGTGCCGGTACTCCGCCGAATAGAAAAGGATGACGTGCAAGTGCAAACCCGAGGTTTCGCCCTGCTCGATCACCCAAATGAACCCCTTGATCCCGTTCAACAAACGATTGCTTCGACGACCGTTGAAGAATCGATCGCGGTGCTCTCGAATCACTTCCTCGGTTATTTCTCCCCGGTGTTCAGCCAGATAGCCGAAATGAAGCACGATCACCAGATGCCTCGAACGCCACCCGAACATGTCCTCCTCGAACGCCAGAGCCCGGTTTTCGTTGTCTTTCGCACGTCCCTTGCGATATTGAAGCTTCGTCTTGAACCACGCCGAACGGCAAACCTTCCGAATCTCGGCGATCAATTCGTTGAACAGCTCCGCACACGTTTTCTCAGTAGCCGGATGAATCGTATCAGGAGACATCAATCCGAAATGGGTGTCGTCGATGATCTCAAGCTCAACGCATGCTTCGAAGAAGACCTGTACCCGCAACGAATACACTGGACTAGCTGAAAATTGCGCCTGCAACTGTCCGATATGGCGGTAGTGGTCTTTCGCTAATTCCAGCCACTTGACAGTAATAGCATCGTTCAGGCTCTGCCGCATCACGAAGCCCGTTTCATCGCTCTCCTCGATGTCACTCACGAATTGGTCGATCCGCGATAACGCGTGGATCGCCAGCATGTGATCGTATTCGTTCACGAAGTCAGGTTGGCACCGTGTCGCGACTGCGTTCAGACCATTGTCGCTGATGTGGTTCGTTCTGTTGTTTTTAATGTTTTGCATTACAGCCTCTACGGAATGCTCCGTGCTGAAGCATCCCTTCTTCATCGCAGATTTCTATCCTGATCAAACCATCTCGATTACCGATGTCGATTCGAGTCATGTCCTCGATAAACTGAATCGAATTCCACGCTGCACTCCTAGTCGAATACTTCGAATTTCATGCTACTTTTCTTATCTAATACTTCGTATTACATAAGAAGCATAAGTATCAACCTCGTCGATCATCGCCAGTACTAGAGAATTCATCAGGACAGTCCTTATGTGGCGCGATTCTTCTGGTCCCGCTCCACATACAGAGTTATGCCCAAGATAAGAATTTACTCGATCAAACGATTAGACTCGCAGAGGAAGAACATCGAAGTGCTTCAGATGTCGATGGTGGGGCTGAATCCGCTCGAATCTGGCCTCATGAATGCGCTCGCCAGCACAGTTCATCTGGGTCGCAAGCAACGCCACACATCCCACTCGGTTGAGCGCACCGCCACCACCATTACGACATACGGCTGACCGCGAAAGTTGACGTGGTCGTACGCGGTGGATCGTCGCGCATTTTGATCAAGTTATAAAAAATTGCACGTGTTTTTTTCGTGGAAATCCTGTAGCGCTCACAGAGGCGCGATCGAAAATTCGCAGAGATTTCCAGCAACGATTTCTTCGAAAACGCTGCAAGTCTTCGGCAAAAGACGTGCATTGATGATCGGCGCAGAACGCGCGCTGCGTCCGCTCTCGATCGAAACCGGCAAAATCAGCGCCCCATTAAAATCAATGGGTTAGGCATATTGGATATTGATTCGCGAGGAGCCATCCCGTGCATCCATGACGATTTACTCCTCACTCGCGACTCGACTGCTCGACTGGCGTAGAGCACGGGCCTTGCGGTCGGGCATACCAAAATACGCACCATCGGGCTCATTTTTTAGCCGCACAAGGCCGCGGCGCATTGCCAGATAGCCGAGAGTTTCCGTAAGCTTGCTTCGCCGCTCCGAGGCGTCTGCACTGACTTCTCCGTGCACCCAGTTCGGGTCATATAACCAGAGGTCCGAGTCACCTCGCAGGTAGCCTCCCAGCCCTCCCGTCGCCACCTTGGTCCAGTACTTGCCGACCCGGTCAGCGTGATCTTCCAGGGCCGCCCCGCTGTGTCCCGTTTCCGCCCTTTTGTCATCGAGGACCTTGCGCAGGGCGACAGTGTCGAACAGTAGCGTGAGGTGCAGGGCATACCCACCTCCCAGCGAAGGCAGGATAGCCCATACATACCCCGGCTGACCGGTAAACAGTGCCGGCTTGCGTCTCAGCCGGTCGAAGAACTTCGCGCGGCATGCCCGGAGTGCTTGAAGGTCTCGATGCTGATCCTCTATTGGCGCCGTGATCAGGTTGACACGCTCTCTTGCATGGAACAGGCGCAGATGCAGGACGGTCAAGCTTCGATATCGGGTGAACAGGTCATCCAGATACGCTTGCAGGTTGGCGGCATTCTCTTCGCTGCCGAGATGCCAGTTGTGCAGCTCCCGGCGAAGCAACTTCCTGTCGAGCATGGCGTGACGGAATCGGGCCACGAAATCGTTATAGATCTCAGCCTTGATGGGACCATCATGAACTGTCGGCGAATCGATGTCGCCGCCGCTGCAGTTGCGGATAGGGTGATGAAAAAATGTGTCCAGCAGCAGTCGAAGATGGGGTGCGAGCACCAGCTGCGCAGCCGAATTCGATGAATCAAAGGTCGCCGCGAATTGTCTGATTGCCGGTAGTAGAGCGGCCAGTTCGAGGGTGGCTTGACAGAACGGATTGGGCGACGCAAATCTGGTGTATTTCCATTGCCCCGAAACGGGCTCCTGGTTCAGCGTACCGCCGCCGTCATGCCGATGTGAAAAATATATCCCGCCGCTGATACGAAATGGCGCGAACGGGGTATTCAGCGACGACCAGACAAAACGGTCGAGCGAAGCCAGATTCCCGACTTGTGGATCGGCTAAGATAGTGCGTTGACCATCCGGTTCAAAATGGTAATTGAGGTTGTGCTCGACGTAATGGCTGAGCCCCGAGGAAATCCAGGGCTCGAAAAAGCGTTGGGGCTTTGGCGAGTTCATGGCAGGGTTGTTGCGTACAGTCATCGGTGTTGGGATTGCTCGTCCATGTCGGTCCCGGCGAAGAAGTCCCCGCCCACCAGATGGTAAGCGGGGACCGTAGGATGCGATCAGGCGAGCTTCGGCGGGTGGGCGCTGTTTGTCGGCTGAAACGCCTGTGTCGAAGACAGAATCAACTCGAGCTTGATGACCCGTCGGCCGTTTTCAATGCGCGGTACAACCTGAGCAAAACCCGCGCCGCAAATTGCAGTGATTGCGGCTTTCATTTCCGCCTTGGTCCAGCCGAAATTCGGCGCCGACGCAACGATATCGGCCTCTCGCCAACCCGGCATCCGCATTCCTGACTGACGGGCCAAATTGTAAAGCGCGTCCAGGAGGCACTGTCCACGTTGCACGCCATCGGGCACCGGTTTAGGCGGAAACATGGTCTCGAGCCAGTGGGCCGCGAAGCATTCCGCAATCGTCGCCGCCCGGGACATCGTGTCCGCCGATACCGCGCCGCTATATCGCTCGAACACATGCATGCAGCCTGCGATTCGGCGCGTATTGGCGACCAGGCGAACGGCAAACACACGGGCATCGTTCGGCGACAGCCAAGAGCCCGGCATCTGAACGAAACGCTCCTGCGCCAGCCGAAGAACATTCTCGGCCTCGGGCGAGACCTCGATCACCGGAAGCTGGCTCACCGAATTTCCGTCGAGGTTGATCCGCGCACTCGCGACCAACTCGATAATACGTTGGTCGTAGTCCAGAAGCGCCATTTCTGGCTGCTGGTTACCGGCACCCTCCACCGCAATCTGGTCAGTTACCATCATCATCAGCCGATACAGGTAGCCGGACCCGCACGCGTCTTCGGCATGCCTGTCGAGCCATTCGCGATGCTTGTCGTTCTGTACGTTCACACACACGACAGAGATCGCACGGTCTGGAGCATTCACGACCGCCTCGTTGTCGTCGTCGGCACGATCAAACGCCGGCACATGGCTATCGTACAAATCATTCAATTCGCGGAAGGCGCGGCTAAGCTGGCCACCGACCTTGTCGCCAAGATGATCACGTCCTTCAGCCATGCTGAGCATCGAAAGAATTGAACCGCCAGTAATTTTGCGCAGTAACGCGGCAGGCGTTACGTTGTCGAAGTGCCAACGCTTCTTCCACCCCTTCATCGCCTCAGTAACGGGCGCGTTGAACCGATCGTGCGCGTCAGACTTTCCGCTCAAAGGTGGGCCAGCAAACCGAAGGTGCAAGGTCAGTGGCATTGTCTTACCGTTGTGACCGCAGATGCGGAAATTACCTGCCGCCGCGAACGATACATGACCGAGGAGGTTGACTAGGATCGCCTCGTGCACCGATCCGTAGATGGCGCGCTGTTCGCTCGCAACACGGAACAGATTCGGCGAGAGGACGTTGATCGCCTGCCAGGCCGTTGGATGGCTGTAGCTGTTCAACGGATAGCTGGCAGGCGGCGACGTGCCAAAGCACGAACTGAAATTCTGCGAGGGCATATAGCCCCCGCCATTGAAGCTGGCAGGGGCGCTCATCAGTCAATATCCTCGCCGTTCTCATCGCCTTGCGGAGCATCCGTCGCCTCGGCAGCAGCCACGTCATCGCCGGACTCATCGGCCCCATCGCCGGGCACCGGCTCGAGACGACGCTTCGCTTCATCGGCCAGCAATTTATCGAAGACCGGGCCGCTGATCGACATGCCATATTCGGTGAGCGCTTTGACGATTGCGCTCTTCGACACCTCCGCATTGAGTTTGTCGCGGATGTCCGGATACAGCTCCGCGAACTGCGCAGCACGCTCGCGTTCACGCTTCACCTTCGGCGATTCGAGCCCTCGGATGGCGCGTTTGACCGCATCGATATCGATCTTCGAGCTTTCGCTACCACTATTTTTTGCCATATTCGACTCCTTACGCCACCGTCGGCTCATCTGCCGCGCTGCGGATGCAATCCATCATCGCGAAAAACGTTGGATTCAGTACGATCCATGCGAGCTTGCCGTCATATTTGGACATTCCGATATGGCGGAACGAACGCAGCACTTTCACGCCACGAAGTACAGCCATGGTCGTCAGGCCGTAGTTCGGCGTGAAGCTCAGAATGTCCTCGATATGGATCATTTCTCGGCAAGTACCGGAAACGTTGTCACTCATTGCGCGCGCAAGACGCATCGCGTCGTTTTGCCACCGCGGCACTCGCATGAACTCATGTTCGCGGAAGTAAATTTCCAAATCGTCGGGAAAGCAGAAGTCATGCAGTTTCATGCAGCCTCCTTCACCGACGTCGTGGGGTTATGCGTTTCGAAAAGCTTTTCGATTTCGCCTTCCGGCCATGCGAGGCGACGATTGGGCAGGCGGACCGGGCGAATGCCACAGTAAGCACCATCGCGGTTGTATGCCTTCAACACCGTCTGGCGCAGTACCAGCATGCGTGCTGCGAACTCATCCGTTGAGACATGGCGGTACCCCTGGTTTGCCGCCGTATGGAACATCGATGCAGCCATTCAATTTCTCCTCTTGAGCAAGTTAAGCGCTGTCCGCTCGGTGGCAACGCTGTATCAACTCGCGAGTGCTTCGAATCATGTCCGATCCATCGCAATCAACGAGTTTCTGAATTATTGAATGGCACCCTTGCTATACTCGAGTAAATGTCCGCATATGTCCGAATTGGCGCGATGGGTAGACAAACGGGGAAGATCGTGCGAAAGAGTTTGAAGAGTCGGGCTGAAGCTCAACTTCAGTTGAGCAGGCGCGTTAGCGATGCAGCCGCAGCGTATCTAGCACGGGAATCCTGGAGCCCGATCGTAGGGGCGATGCTGCTATCCGGAATCCGACCGTCAGTTCGCTGGGAGGACATTCCCGCCCTCGTTGATCACAAAGACGAGGAACCTGTCTCGTTTCGCGAGTTATTCCATTCGCTACGCAGGTCGATGAAAATGCCGGAGCGAGGCCTCGACGGGACGGAGGTCCAGCCCCAATCGGATCGGTTTCAGAACGCTGAAAGTATTCTGGTTCTATGGGACGAGTACTGCCGTCATTACAGCGATTACCCGGCCGATATCAGCCCTTGGAAGTTTACTTTGGGCATTCGTAGCATGGCCAGTGAGGGGCAGGTTCATCTTCCTGAGTCGCAATGGATTCGCGCGTTCGCTGACCACTACGACCTAAAAAATCCGGATGGTTTCGTACCTCGGTCAGTGCTCGCGCTGCAGGAGACACAGCCTGAAGAGCGCCAACTGATCCCGAAGCATAAATTTGGCAAATTCATCGTGGGCATCTGGGTTGAGACTGGAAAAGGCATCGACCCAGATGTAATCCTGTCCCGTCTGGCTGAATTGATCAAGAACAAAGGCGTGGCAGGTACCGATCTGATTGGCGAATACTCGCACCGATCCGATCTTTGGTATAAGCAGGAAAACGACAGAAACTCTCGCGTGCTACGTCGCGATACGCTGGCGCGCCAGCTACGACGCATGAAGGAAAGGGACACGGCTGCTAGCGCACAAGTGGGGCCAAGGACTGCGCCAGCCGAACACATTCCATTCATCAAAACGGTTCCCGTGGTCCCCGAGAATTTCAAACGGTTTTCCGAGCCCGAGCAATTAACTGAAGTGGCCCGACAATTGTTGCTGGAAGGCATGCAGTACGCCCGATACGCTACGCTGCTTTGTCCTGACGATGGATGGGCGCGAGATCATGCGGTCGTCGTCGGCAATATCGTCAGGCTGTCGAAGCTGCTCATCTCCGTTGCCACGCTGGCGCAAATCAAACTGCTCGACATGGTTATCATGACCGCATGCCTTGCAATTGAATCGATGGTCGATATCAGATACTTGTGCGAAAACCTTGCACCCGATTTGATCGATGATTACGTCAAGAGATCATCCGAAAGGGGCTTCGCTGGCGACTCATGGGGCGGGAGTGATTGGCGTCAAAGGGCCAACGCCGTTGGTCTTAGCAAGACAGACTTTTTCAACCTGACAGAAGCGCCACTGCACCTTCACGGCTCATGGCCGGTACTCGACTCCCTTCATCTAAACAAAACCGAGGACGGAAAATACCTCCCTTATTTTCAGGGGAATACGAGTCATCCGCAGGCTCTGCTGTTACTCGGCAGGCTGTCGCTGGAAACCACCCAAGGCTTCCTTCGGCACATTGAGCTTGGAGACAAAGGCAAGAACTTGGCGGGAGCAATCGGAGATTTACATGAGCGCCTGGCCAAGGCTGACAAACTCTCTGTCGCATGGCTCGCCAAGTGGGAGGCTGCCAAATAACTGGGGCCGCCCGCAACGCGCTACCGGAAGTTCGGTTAAGACATCGGGCGGTGGGCACGCGTCAGCTTTGACGATCTCGTGGCGCATCCCCGGCCATGCGCGACCAGCATGAGGCCACCCTAGACGAGCTGGCTGACAACGCCCGCGAACTCCGCCTAGACTACTGAAATGGTAGGCAACACGCGCTCCACGGCACTCCTAGACGCATGTGTCCTGTTTCCGATCGCCACTGGGAACTCTTTGCTGAGTCTGGCAACGGCTGTACTATTTGCCGCCAATTGGACATGGCGCATCGAGCAGGAATGGCCCGCGTGCTCGATGCGTTGCGACCGGATCTGAAAGGCGGCCTCAAATTGCGTCGAGAACCCAAGATTCCGGATACTTAAAAACGCCATGCAGGGAACAGACTCCCCCTCGTGGGACAGATTGCAATTTACGCCACCTTACCAGTGCGTAATTGCTCGGCCGGGATACGAATCAGCTTGCCGTTCTGCACCACGACAATAGCGGTATCGGTCTGCAACGCCGTGCGGCGCGCCAGCTCGGCCGCACGTTGCATGGCGGCAAGCGATGCGCGCAAATCCGGGTTCTTGGCCTTGGATAGGTCCTGCTGCTTCATCAGTTCTCTCCCCACTCCAGCATGATGGGCGTATTGCCGGAATTATCGTACAGTGCCCAGTCATCCACCGCGTGACGGTAATGCTGCTCGAAATTCTTCAGGCCGGCAGCAAACCGCCGACGGATGACCGGCTCTGGAATATCGTGGCCACCTTGGCGTACCCGTTCGGCGACACGCGCGATAGCGGTTTCCGCATTGGGCAGGCTCAGGAAAAACAGGCTAACACGGTAACCCTGTGCTCGCCACAGCCGGATATGCCGAAGATACCCCAACCCTGACAGAGTGGTTTCAAACGCGAAGCTCTCGCCGCGTCGCGCATACTGACCGATTTGTTCCAGCATCAAACGGGCCGCCTTGATCGCTGCAGTTTCCGGCGCAAACGGCGCAAGCCCGGCCGCGATAAGGTCGGCATTCACAAAACGGGGAAGCTGTGCCTCCGCAGGTAAGAACGAACGGGCGAACGTTGTCTTGCCAGCCCCGTTTGGGCCGGCAATGATGATGACCTTCTGGCTGGCCATATCAGTTTCCATGCTCGGCAACCTTCGGTGTTTGAGTGAGAGGGGGGACTGCGGCGACGGCCAACATTGGAGTGAACGGAACCACTGCCTGTTCCAGCATCCACGTCTCAATTCGATCATGCCAGAGGCGCAGCAAATCGAGCGGGCGGCGGCGATAGTGTTTCTCTGCGGTAGCAGACGGCTTATGCCCCTGAATCTGCGCTACGACGCCGACCGGAACCTCGACCCACTCGGACAGCGTGCCGAATGAACGTCGAAGGCCATGCAGCGTGACGTGGGGCAGCCCCGCGGCGGCGAGCGCCTTGTTATGCGCGATGCGCGGTTCGGCAATTTTGCCGTCCTCCGACGTCTTGCTGGAGAAGACCCATTCCGAAGGTATCCATTCCTCACCGCGCTCCTTCAAGCGCGCAAGCTGCCGCCGCTCTGGCGGTGTCTCGTTCAGCCGTTTCAGATTCGTTAGCAACATCGCCAAATATGGCGTCAGTGGAATCGTACGTCCTCCCGTTCCCTCAACCTTGTCATCCAGCACAAGGCTGCGCCAGCGGAAATCGACATCTTCCCAGCGCAACCCCGCCCACTCCTCACGACGCGCCCCCGTAAGCAACAATCCTTGCAGGTAGGCGCTATGTACCGGATTAGTGAGTTGGCGAACCTCGCGAAACCACACGGTCAGTTGCTCGCGCTGCAATGAGTCGCCGTCCTTTGCCTTGACGCGCGGGACGACATCGCGGACATCGCGCGCCTTATACGCATCCGCCGGGACGATACCCTTATAGATTGGCATGTCGTCGGCCCAACGGATGAATCCTCGCAACAGACGAAACGACAGGGCTGACATAGTCGGACGCTCGCTCGATTCGACTGCGAGCCATCCGGCGATCCGGTCGCTGCTCAGTTCAGAAAGTTTCAGCGGCCGGAGCGCCGCCAAGGGGCCAGGTTGGGTAAGTCCCTTGCCACGCTTCTTCGGCAGGCCACCTACGTCAGCATGCTGCAAGTGATCGCGATAGTGCCGCTCGCCCCAGAACGCTTTACGGCTCTCGATGTACTGATCCCATACCGAGCCAAACGTCGCATCTTGCCGTTGAGCCTCGGCACGACGCGCCTCGTGTGCCGCCTGTTGCTCTGCTCGTACTTCGCGTGGGTCCTTGCCGTCGTCAATCAGCGTTTTTAACCGGGCGGCCTCCGTGCGAGCCCGGCTGAGATCCCATGCCCGAGCGTCGCCGATCGTCAGTCGAATCGTCTTTCCGAACAGACGGGATTCAAAGACGTAGGCCTTCGCCCCCGATGCGGTGGCGCGCAACCCAAAGCCCGGCGTCTTCGCGTCCCAATAGATCGTCTGCTGCTTGCCCGGCTCGCACCTAAAACCCTCAACCCGCGCGGCCGTGAAACTCTGTTTTTCCATCCCGCAATTCCATGTAGGCACCGTGTAGGCAAATCATGCGGGAATCGATGGAACTAGGTCAAGAAAAAATCCGTGTATCACTCCCTAAAGCCCTTATATTTACTGGGTTTGAGATGCCTACACGGAACTCGATCAAACTCTATGAAGTGAATATCGCTCGGACTCTTAATCCGTAGGTCGAGTGTTCGAGTCACTCACGCCCCACCAAGTATTTGAAAAAGGGTTCCGAGCAATCGGAGCCCTTTTTTGTTTCCGCATTCGGCGATAGCCGATCCTCTTTGCGCGCGCAACCCACAGCCTCAAATTCACCTGAGACATCCCTCCCACGGTGCAAAAGCGGGTAACTTCACAGTCCCATTACAAACCCGCTTCCCCCGAAAGAGGACACCCGATGCGCGCTCCAATCCTGTACGCGGCGGCCATGCTGATCGCCAGCACTTCGGCGCTGGCCGCTCAACCCGACTGCTCGACCGCGACCACGGAAGCAGCAATGACCCAATGCGCGGCCAACAGCCTGAAGGCATCCGATGCCAAGCTGAATCAGACCTATCGCGCGCTGCTAGCCAAGGTCAGCAAGGACGGCAAAACCAGGCTGCAAAAAGCGCAACGCGCGTGGATTAGCTGGCGCGACGCGCAATGCGATTTCAATACATCGGGGTCGCGTGACGGCACGATTCACGAGATGGTTCAGACAAGCTGCGTCGACGATCTCACCCAGGCGCAAACCAAGTTGCTGGATAGCCAACTGCATTGCCAGGAAGGCGACACAGCCTGCGGCAACCAGTAACGCGGTTTAACCCTCGCCTTCCAGCGCACGCCTCGCATCCTCTTCCGTGCGCGAAAAATGCTCGCACAGCAACCGGCTGGCGAGTTCGACATCCCGCGCCAGCGCCGCGTCGAGTAACGCGGCGTGTTCCGCCGCAACATCGCGCGTCCCCTGCACATCTACTCGCGTAGACAGATGCCGATACCGATTCATCTGCTCGCCCAGCGTGCGCACGAACTGCATCAACCAACGCGAGCGACAAGCCCCTAGCAGCGCGACATGAAACTCCACATGCGCCGCATCCCAATCCTCCGCAAACCCGAGTTCCCCGCTTTCCCCGCGCGGCGCAAGCCGGCTCACCCGATGATGCGCAGCAATCAGCCTCGCTTCCCACTCCACATCGCCATGCTCGAGCGACTCCGCTAACGCGCGCGTCTCCAGCGTCCTGCGCAGCGACGCAAGATCCTGCAGTTCTTCCACCGAAATTGGCGCAACCCGAAACCCGCGCTGATCCTCCGCCACCACGAGCCCCGAACTCGATAAGCGCGCAAGCGCCTCGCGCATCGGAATGACACCCGCCTCATAGCGCACCGCCAGCTCCGAGATCTTCAATTTCGATCCCGGCGCAAACGCGCCAGCGACGATATCGCGACGCAGTTGCTCGACGAGCGCACTGGCCTGCGTCTTCATTGGGAGCTGGGAATTAGCGGCAGCAGGCGACATGACATTGACCGGTGAGCTTGGGAAAAACCCTGGCGAACACAACTCGCATAGGCGTATACACTTTGCAAAAATATATATTTTCCAAGCAATTCTATATGAAAGGAACCCGATAATGAAGCTTCTGCGCTACGGCCCGCAAGGCGCCGAACTGCCCGGCCTGCTCGATGCAACCGGTACGCTGCGCGCGCTCAGCCCGATCGTCAAAGACATCGACGCAACGGTGCTCTCGCCTGAAGGTCTGCGTTTCCTCGCCGCGCTCGACGCGACCCAACTCCCCGCAGTCGAAGGCTCGCCGCGTCTTGGCGCGCCGCTGGGCGCGATCCGCGAAATCGTCGCGATCGGCCTCAACTACCGCGACCACGCGATCGAATCCAACTTGCCGATTCCCTCCGAGCCCGTCGTGTTCAGCAAATCGACGTCATCCGTATGCGGCCCCAACGACGACATCGTGTTGCCGCACGGCTCGCAAAGCACCGACTGGGAGGTTGAACTCGGCATCGTGATCGGTAGCGTCACATCGCACGTCGATCATCAACAGGCGTGGGCGAGCATCGCCGGCTATTGCATGGTGAACGACGTGTCCGAGCGCGACTGGCAACTGCAGAAGGGTGGCCAATGGGGCAAGGGCAAGAGCTTCGACACCTTCGCGCCGGTCGGCCCGTGGTTCGTCACCGCCGACGAGATCAGCCGGCCGGGCGCGCTCGAGTTGAGCCTGAAGGTCAACGGCGAGCAGCGTCAGCTGGGCAATACCGAGAACATGATTTTCCCGGTCAATCACATCGTCAGC